>ERZ773099.2533-NODE-2533-length-12469-cov-10.732479_pt1 | contig 12469 bp, 12 predicted proteins | sample MGYA00511120_ERZ773099 | MGnify/ENA primary metagenome ERZ773099 (study PRJEB29015, sample SAMEA2738012) | human oral metagenome | biome: human oral; feature: human-associated habitat; material: dental | place: China | collected 2104 ... | reverse complement strand
AGGGCTACGATATCGTTTCGGCGGGCGACGGCGAAGAAGCTCTGGCCATGGCAATCAAAGAACGTCCGCAATTGATCTTAAGTGACGTGATGATGCCAAAGATTTCCGGCTTTGACATGCTAGACATTCTGCGCTCAACGACAGAAACAAAAGACGTCAAAGTAATCATTATGACAGCCCTATCTTCAGAGGACCAGCGAAAGCGTGGCGAACAGCTTGGTGCTGATCGATATTTAGTAAAGTCTCAAGTAGGTATTGAAGACGTTGTCAGGGCAGTCCATGAAGCTTTAGGCGATTTGCCAGGCGTCGGAACAAATCCCGTACCAGTTTCACAGCCAGCTCCTGCACATACGCCAGAGCCACAAGCTCCAGCACCGCAACCGATAGCTAGACCCGACGTGTCTTCATTGTCTCCGCAACCACAGACCGCTCCAGCTATCACACCAACACCGCCTACAGCAAATCAGTTTGCGCAACAAACACAGCAAACCTATCAGCCGCAAGCTCCAGCACCACAACCAATTCAGCAACCAACACCAGTAGCTATGCCGACACCGCCAGCACAGCCAACGACATTACCGCAACCTACAGCACCTTTCTCTTCGTCAGCGCCGCGCCCATCTGGACTAGGTGACCGGATTATCCAACCACTACCCGCTGACAGTTCGCAAAATTCTGTTGATATCTCTCAGCTCATGGCTAGGGAACTAGACGCCAATCCAGCGTCAACAGCACAGCCGGCAAATCCAGTCACGCCACCCCAGGTCACCCAGACACCTGTTGAGCCTCAGGTTGACGCCGAAACAACCCAACCGCAGACCGTTCCCACGCAAACATCAGAAGCTTCACAGCTACCACAACCTCCATCAACAACCCCAGAGCAATGACAAACCCTCACAACGACCAAAACTCTTGGCGCCTTAATAAATTTGTGGCGCTAAGTTTGGGTGTTTCCCGTCGTAAGGCTGATGAATTAATCGAAAAGGGGAAGATTATAGTTGATGGGCAGCCAGCCAGATTAGGACAGCAGATTTCTAGCACAAATCAGATTACCTACAATAGTCAAACTTTAGAAATTCAGCCAAAGAAACTGATTGTTCTACATAAACCCACAGGCTATCTCTGCTCACGTGCCTCCCAGGGCGGCGTTCCAACAATTTATAAACTCTTGCCAAAACACCTCCATCACCTCAAGCCCGTCGGTCGCCTGGACAAAGACAGCTCTGGTCTAATTCTACTCACCAATGACGGTGATTTTGCACATACCATGACACACCCGTCTTTCTATAAGATTAAGCGCTACTTAGTTACAATTGACAAGCCGCTGCAGCCTCTCCATCGGCAGATGATTAATGATTTTGGCGTGCAACTACCAGACGGACCCAGTCAATTAACCCTCGAAAGACAGCATGATGGCGATGACTACCGCTGGATAGTCCAGATGAGCGAAGGGCGCAATCGTCAAATCCGCCGCACATTTGACGCACTAGGTTACACCGTCAAGAAACTCCATCGTACGGATTTTGGGAAATATTCCATAGGAGAACTTAAGAGGGGCGAATGGAAGGAAGAACAAATCTCCAACTAGCCTATTTACATTTGATAAAAAACGTTGTAGAATATCTTCTGTATTTAAATTTTATAAAAAGAATAACTTATCGTGAAATCACCAGAATCACCGCGGAAAGAGACAGACATAAGCTACGGACAGGCCGCAGAAGCTTGGTTGGACCTACAAACATTAACGCCAGAAATTGCCTCCATAAAAAAGAGGCGCGAGAGTATTTTAGAATTGTATTCAGGAAAAATAAATGAATCTCTTCCTGAAATAATAAATGAACAGGTCTCTGATTATGGCAAGGTAATAGTAGATTTAGAAAATATTGCAAAAAAAACTTAATCTAGAAACATTACCCACATTAAAACAAGACTACTACTGTATATATACTTCTAAAAATCGCTACTATATACTCATAGATAAACAATCTTTAGCCATATATATTGCTGACTTTCCAAACAATGTCCAAGCCGTCAATAATGCTGAAATGGGAGATCTGTTGATACGGAAGTTTGACTATATTAGTCCAGACAATATATATGACTATTTGAAAATAGAGAGCTCATGCAGCCGCTGGCTTAATCATCGCATCAAAGATATTAAGTCTAAGATATTACACAACTAATAGTCACAGACAACCGCCTCCTCGCCAAAACGCCCTAAAACTGTTATAATCTATAATCATGTCAAAATTACCAACTGTCGCTATTATTGGTCAAGCTAACGTCGGCAAGAGCTCGATGTTTAACCGTTTAACGCGCTCTCGCACTGCTATAGTCGCCCGTGAAGCCGGCACCACCCGCGACAATGTTGTTGGTAAGGTCTCATATAAAAGCCACGCGTCATCTCCTAATGATAATGCGGCACTCACCACACCTCCTACGCTGGAGGCCGTGAAACGTTCGCGAGAAGCGGGCGTTTCAGCCGAACGCTCGCAGCAAATCTCCAGTGGAGATTTGAGCGAAAAGAGTACTCCAGCGAAGGAGCGTGGCGCGAGTGCAACCGCCGAATTCTGGCTCATCGACACCGCCGGCCTCAAACCCGCCGAAGACGAATTCGAAGCCACCATCCAAGACCAAATCGCCGACGCCTCCGCCGCGGCTGACGTCATCCTCGTCATGGTTGATTCTACTGTCTATCCATCAGGCGCTGACCGCCAACTGGCCAAAAAAGCCCTCAAAAGCGGCAAACCCGTCCTTCTCGTCGCCAACAAAGCCGACCTGAGAGGTTCGCTTCCCACCGACGAATTCAAACGTCTCGGCATCAAGACCATCATCAAAACCTCTGCCGAGCACAACATTGGCATCTCTGAACTACTTGACAACATCGCCGATCTCATTCCGCCAGCCACCGACACCATGCCTGATGACATCATCCGCGTCGCCTTGATTGGCCGGCCAAATGTTGGTAAAAGTAACTTGTTCAACACCCTGGCAGGCAAGCAGCAAGCCATCGTCGCCAACGTCGCCGGCACCACCCGCGACGTCAACCGCGTCCAAGTCCGCTACCACAGCCAGACCATCGAGCTACTCGACACCGCTGGCATCCGCCGCCAGGGCAAACAAGAAACCGGCATCGAAAAATTCTCGGTACTGCGCACCATGCAGGCCATCAACGAAGCCGACGTCTGTTTTCTGCTGATGGACGTCAACGAATTAAACGTCGGACTAGACCAACGCCTGGCTGGCATCATCGACGAGGCGGGCAAGGGGCTTGTTCTGGTCGTCAGCAAATGGGACTCCGTCGAAGGTAAAGACGCTTACACACACGATGAAATTGCGCCACAAATCAGCTATAATTTCAAGTTCACACCGTACGCGCCATTGATATTCACCTCTTCCGTCACTGGGCAGAATGTCGCTAAGTTATTCGACCTAGCGCTTGATATCTATAAGCGTCGTCGCCAAGAATGTAAAACTCGTGCCTTAAACGACATTTTACAGAAAGCCATCGCCGCACATCCGCCAGCTGGTCTGAAAAATTCACACCCGAAACTGCGCTACATTGTCCAGACGGACGTTGCTCCGCCGTGGTTTGTTATTTATGGCAGCAATCTGAAGTTTGTCCACTGGAGTTATAAACGTTATCTGGAGCGAACTTTACGCGAAGCTTTCAATTTTGCGGGAACGCCAATTAAAATGTCTTTCCGTGACGAAAAACAATTAAAAGCCAATCGTGAACGCGTTGCGCGCGGTCTGGCGCCAGTCACGAAAGCCTATAAGCAGGCCAAGAACGCCGAAAAGCTCGCTTGATCCTATTTTTACGCCAATTTATCTTGACTTAAATATTATCGCGTGATATAAATAACATTGGCTTTCATTGACAAGTTGAGCAAATCCTTGTCTGAAAGCGTACTTTGACAAGCGGAAGAACATATTTTAGATACGAGGTGAGTTTTCGTAGCATTCAAGAAAGCGCTACGACATCTCATCTTGTATCAACCGGATACGAGAGAGATCAGTTAGAAAGGTCGGCATATACGCAACGACTTCACTGTCAACTTTGATAGGCTCCCCGATTTCGAGGTGGCGCCCAACGTTCCTGCCGCAAAGTGGCAGGAACAAATGAAGAGCGCGAGTGAAGATACCACCATCCTCGGGGAGGTGATCAGGTTCGCCATTAGGGTGGCGCGACTCACGCAAGCCGCCACGGAAGTGGATAAGAAGCCCATCAAGGAAATCATCCCTTGGGCTGTCTCGATCGCAGACACCATCGGCATCTCCGGGCACGGGTTTTACTGTGCATCACGCTGGTTAGCCTACTTTTGGGCACATCAATGCGAGTTTGCCGAATGGTATAACAATGGACAGCCTGAGGCGGGATTCGTCCCAAGCCAGGATCTGATCCGTACCCTAACTAAGGGCGAGTAGCGCTCCATTGAACTGACAAGTTAGAATAATTTACTTGGCGGTTCATAATCTCCCGCCAACAATTCTTCTGCTTGTCAGTTCGCTCCATAGATGCGTGTCTATGCTGATGAGTCGGAAACGACGAAAGCGAACTTTATTCAAACATCATCAATTGCGCAGACAAAACTTCACGCGTAATTTCGTCCGCACGTTTACCAATTAGCACAATTTTTGCTGGCTCTTCCGCCGCAGAATTAGCTATTTGAACCTGATTTTCCGTTGCCTCCAAATGATGCCGCGCGCCATTATCATCAATAAAACAGCCCTTCATTCGCCTGAGTTTATAAGCATCAAAAAGTTCCGGCCAAATTTTTTCCAGAGTCACCGCAGCAATTTTCATACCAGAAACATCCAGTACAGCATACGTCGGATTATCCGGCACGACCAATTCGCCGTCATACTTATCAAAAAACGTTAGTAGTCCCGACGGCGTCGTCATTTTATTGACATCAAATTTACCTCGTGGCGCGCTGAGCACCTTGGCGTAGGGTAGGGTGCGCAATTTCTCCTCGTACTCGGCGCGTTCATTTTCACCTAGCAAATCTTCTTTGGTCACTAAAATCATATCCGCCGCCTGCAACTCAATTTCATGCGCCGGCTCAATTCCATGTAAAATCTCATGTGCGTCAATAACATAGAAACTCTGCGCCAACTCGTACTTATTGAATATTTGTGCATTAATCAATTTCTCAACCAAATTCATCGTTCGCGCCACACCAGTTGCCTCAATAAACACTGGGGCGGGGGAATTGCGACAAAAGTCAAGTAACATTCGCGTCAATGCGTGCTTCGACGAACAACAGACACAATCGCCAGCCAACGTCGTCACCATCTCCGCCAATCCCTCCAGCCGATAACCGTCGACATTTTCATTAGCATACTCATTTTCAATTACCCTTGAACCCTTATAGTCACTTTGTTGCAATAAGAATTCAAGGACGCTGGTTTTTCCAGCACCCAAAGATCCATTGACTAAATATAGCGGCACCTTATCAATAACCGCTCGCTCATCATCAAACGCCGCGTTAACACTAAATTCCAAATCATTGTCGCGCTTTGCCATATGCTTATTATACGCTATTAGCCTCAGGTGATATACTAGGTCTATGAAAGTTATTCTAGCACTGGGCAATCCTGGCGATAAATATACCAATACCAGACATAATGCTGGCTTTTTGACTATTGATAAATTTGCTGCTGAGCTAAATGTAAATTTCATAAATAAGCCAAAATTTGCCGCCGACATAGCCGAGCTGAATATTTCTGGAGAAAAGATACTACTAGTTAAACCAAACACATATTATAACGAGGTCGGCATTGCCGCGCGAGCGATCATGGATTTTTATAAACTGACACTGGATGATTTACTAATTATTCATGATGACACTGACCTTGATTTTGGTAAAATCCGCGTCCGTAAAGGCGGCCGCGACGCTGGCAGCAACGGCTTAAAATCGCTTCATGCTCACATTGGATCCGACTTTTGGCATATTCGTATCGGTACCGACAACTTACTGCGACGACAAGTCTCAACTGACCGTTTTGTTATGATGAATTTTAATAGCGATGAATTAACTATTTTGAAAAATTGGGCCATCCCAACGGCGCAAACAATGATTCATGACTTTTTATCCGATCACATTTCAGCCATAAGCGTCAAGCTTTAGCGACAAATTATAATACTTACTACCGTTTTTTAGGTACAATTTTCGATGCGCCATTTTTTATTTTCTGCTCGGCTTGATGAAGTTTAGTCATTGCCGCCTCCTGTAGATTAATTGATCGCATCTCTAATATACTACTGCCGACCGCCAGGCTCACGAACAACAGCCCCAGTCCTCCCGTCGCCCACTCCGGTAATTCCAGCTGAAACAGCTTGGCAATCATCATCACGCCCAACGCCATAATCGCCCAGTGTGCACCATTTTCCAGATACTTATATTTACTGAGAGCGCCAGTTCGCAACAGATAAACAGTCAACGATCGGACCCAAATTGCACCAGCACCCAGGCCGGCAACAATTAACAGAACACTATTAGTGATAGCAAATGCGCCAATTACTCCATCAAAACTAAAGCTGGCGTCCAATACTTCCAAATACAGCAGGCTAGCGAACGCCGCGCTGCCAGTCTTAATTTTGATAGACTTTGCGCTATCTTCATGAAAGAATGAGCCAAACAACTCTAGCCCAATATGAAGCATAATTCCGAGCACTGCCGAGATCAACACTAGTGATTTATGTGGAGCGTCAACCGTAAAATACAGCACAGCAGCCACGCTGAGCATTATACAAACCTTAAAGTTCTCAAATCGCCCAGCCTTAGCCATCCACGGTTCAACATGACGCATCCAGTGAATACGCTTATTGTAATCAATAAAATAACTAAGTCCAATCATGATTAAAAACGCCCCGCCAAAGGCATCAATCATCGGTGATGCTTCATGCAAAATCTGACCATATTCTGTTGGCTTATGAAGAGCCAAATCAACCACTTCCATAAAACCGTGGCCACTCGCAATCATCACAATAACAATTGGCAATATAAATCGCACAACAAACACCGCTACAAAAATACCGACTGTCAAGAATATTTTCTGCCAAACCTGACTCATCCCCGCCAGAACCTTACTGTTAATAACTGCGTTGTCAAAACTAAAAGTTACTTCCAAAATAACTAAAATAGCAAATAGCCATAGGCCATTAAGCCCCATTTGCGTAAAAATTAGACCACCTAAAGCCATGGTTAATAGCACTGAAAACCAAAAAATCCGAAACGGATGATGCGAATGTAAAAGATGCTTCATAATGATTTAGTATAACATAAGCATGCGGTATAATTTTATATATGGTGCGCAAGCTATCAGACGGCCGCTTAAAGAAAATACTATCCGCCAACCAGGAATTAATTAACTGGATTGTTTTTGGCGCTTTTGTGATTATCATATATTACCTCAGCTCAAAATTTGGGACTATGTTAGTTAATGGAGAGCTTGTAGATTTGTTTACAAAACTACTGCCATCGCTTCAAGATTTTCTTACACTCACGCTGAGTGTAATTGTCGAAGCTACACCATTCCTAATACTGGGAGTAATCGTATCGGCACTAATTAGAAAATTTTTACCATCAGACAAACTGCTCAAGATACTACCAAAAAATGCCTTCCTCAGGCGAATTGTGCTGTCGATGCTTGGAATAGCCTTGCCGGTCTGTGAATGTGGCAATGTGCCAGTTGCGCGCAGCCTGATGGCGCAGGGCCTTAAACCTGCTGACGTCATCAGTTTTCTATTTGCCGCACCAATCCTCAACCCCATAACCATCGTCGCTACTATGACGGCCTTCAGCTTTCAGCCGCAAATGGTCTGGTGGAGGGTTATTTTTGCGCTGATTATCGTCCAAATAACAGCTTTCATTGTTAGCTTATTCAAAGAAGATTCTATACTTAATCCAGATTTTAAAGAGTATTGCCACACTCATAAAAACGATTCATCTTTTCTAAAAATATTTGACAACTCACGCAACGAATTCTGGCAATTATTCACCATGCTGGTCATAGGTGCTAGCATCGCCGCAGCCACCCAAGTATTTGTACCACGCTTCATCATTAACACCGTCGGTGGTGACATTTTTTTGTCAGTTATCGCCATGATTGTCCTCAGCTTTGTTGTTTCAATATGCTCAAGCATAGACGCGTTTTTTGCCTTAGCTTATGCACGTAGTTTTACTGCCGGCTCAATCTTGTCATTCTTATTATCCGGACCGATGGTAGACATAAAAATGATTATACTTATGAGGACTACTTTCCGCTGGCACTTTATAGCAACAATTGTACTAATAATATTCGCGCTGTCTTTCATGGCGGGCGTGGGAGTTAACTTATATGTTCGCTAACTTACTAAGGTCGATGGGCGGGATTTTGGTCTGTGGCTATATCCTCCTATTAGCCAGCCGCGATCAGCTGGGTTTTTACACCCATCCACGTTATCATCAATTTGCCATTATAATCAGTATAGTTGGAGTTGCGCTTTTTCTTATTGATATAATGTTGCAATTTAAAAGTAGACAGCCCCTTAAAGGATCTGTCTTTAATTTAAGGAGGGTAAAGGTCAGCTCCTACTTGGCGATTATTATCCTAATAATCGGCTATACACTACCGCCAAAGACGCTATCGCCAAGCAGCCTCGCCCAAAGAGAGAATCCTGCAATTATTGAAGCTGAGAGTCGCTGCGAAATTCCAAAACCAACAGAAAATAGCTCCACAATCTCAATAAACCGATGGAAAACTGCCATGAATTCCTGCAAACAAGCCTCTTACTTCGATAATAAAGATATTACTATCACTGGCTTCGTTTCAAATGACCTACTAAAAAACTACGGATACGATTACTTTTACATTGCGCGCCATGTTATAAGTTGCTGTGCTGTTGATAGTGTTCCAGTAAAAATCGTCGTCGAGAAGAGCTTCTCGGTAGATTACCCAGACGGCACTTGGCTGATAGTCAAGGGCAAACTATCTCAGAAAGTCATTAATGGCCAAGCTGAATACGTCATTACTCAGCCGAACATAACTAAGATAAGCCAGCCTAAATACCCATACGAACTAATGGGAATATAGTGTTATTGCATATTTGTTGCAATAAGTTGTAAAATACTTATCATTATGACACTAAGCGAAATATTCGAGCAGCACGGTTTTCGCCTGACAAAGCCTCGCCAGCAGATTTTCGATATACTAAAAAATTCAGAAATACCTCTTACCGTCGGAGATATTGCAAAAAACTGCAAAAACATTAACCGCACTAGCATTTATCGCACCCTTATCATATTTGATAGAATAAAAATAATTAACACAATATACATTGGCTGGAAAAACTATTACGAATTAGCCGAGCCATTCATACCACATCATCACCACTTATACTGTATCAATTGCCAAAATGCCGAGCCCATACAACCGAAAGAACTCGAAAAACTCGTAGACTACATTGGCAAAAAGTATAATTTTATAGTCACAAAACATCATTTTGAGCTAGAAGGTATTTGCGAAAAATGCCGACATATTATAGAAGAGTAAATAATTTTTACCAATAAAAAAGCACCAGGTAAGGGTGGGCATCACCTGGTGCTTTTTTACCCTTCAACCCACCCGAGCTACCGTCTCGGTGAAGCGTCGTGACTAAAACTCCAAAAGTCCGCGCCTGATTATTATCAACACCACTCAGTGCTCACCTTAACAGAGGTCGCCTTTGAAAAAGGGTAGTTAAAGGGGTTAGTATGCGCGTAACGTTGAACCGCAAAAAGTGGAGGGTAAGAATACTTAATGCCATTGCGCGCAACCTAACATATAGTTAGAATAGGGGGTATAAGGTGCGTTTGGTTAATGATTACTTAACCAATCGTCCTTGATTATAGCAAACATTTGACAAAGTGTCAATACTTTTCACAACATTTTGTATGGAAATCAAGAGAATTCTACCAGATGAGCACATTTTCACCCAGAGATTAGCACATATTGCTAATCCTCCAAAGAGCTTATGTTATATGGGAAAATTGCCAGAAGCTAACGCACCCGTCGTATCAATTGTTGGTTCGCGCAAACCTTCAGCCTACGGAAAAGAAGTAACCGAGAGATTAGCCACAGAGCTAGCAAGTGCCGGTTGTATAATCGTCAGTGGACTGGCCCTGGGAGTGGATGGAATTGCTCAAAAAGCGGCTTTAGAGGCTGGTGGCACAGTGGTAGCAGTCGTCCCCAACGAACTACCTGACATCTCACCACGCACCAATTATAAACTAGCTATAGACATAATTAGGCAAGGCGGGGCAGTAATTTCGGAATGGATGAAAGGCGACAATAAAATAGTAAATCGATGGAGTTTTCTAGAACGCAATCGATTAGTTAGTGGGCTGGCAGATGGCATTATCATCACTGAAGCCACAGAGAGAAGTGGCACCTTAAATACTGCTTCTCACGCCTTAAACCAGGGCAGAGATTTATTCGTTGTCCCTGGCAATATAACCAGCCCTCTCTCAGCAGGATGCAATAACTTGCTGAAGCAGGGCGCTTATCTAGTGACAGACGCAAATGATATTTTGAATATAATTGCCCCAGAAAAATTACAAAAATCCAGTAGCCCTGAGGCGCCACTAAGCTCAACTCCAGAAGAAGCAATTATTATCAAGCTGATCTCTAGCGGAATTCGTGATGGCGATGAGCTCCAGCAGAGTTCAGGCCTATCAGCATCAGACTTCGCCACAGCGCTAACTATGCTAGAGATTAACGGCGCGATTAAGCCGCTCGGAGCAAACAACTGGACATTACGGTAGTTTTATTATATAATGCTACTTTATGAGAAGCCCCGACAGTTTACGTTCAGAAAATGACACCACAGACAAAAAAAGAGAAGAGCCATTTTTTAGTATAGAAGGCATACCCCCAACTCTACTTAGCCTCATCGGAACTGCCGCTGCGTGCATTGGAATAAAGGACCCCACTACATTTAAAGGATTTGCCGCTTTCGTTATTGGCAGTGTGATGGATGCGCTAGACGGCAAACTAGCCAGAGCAACTGGAGGAGAAACTAAACTAGGCAAAATTGTTGACCATACTGGAGATAAAATCAAAGTATTCTGTACTATATGGAACATGTATAACGCAGACACAGCTCCAAAATTGGTACTTGGTGGCTTTGCCGCGTCTAACGCTATCAATGCAGCGTGTTCAATAAAAACTCATATAGACAACCCCGACATGTCACAGGCGCCTGAAAAAAGTGGCAAGATAGCCATGGCCATGGAGGTTACATCTCTAATATTATATTCTGCCGGTAAATTTGCTGAGCTGCACGGCTTAAGAAAAACTAGCAACACAGCCAGGGTACTAGGTGGGCTGGCAGCGGCAACTGCTATAATTCCTGCGACGCTATCGACAGCAAGCTATATCAGACGAGCAAGCGGCAATAACCACAACCCAGAAAAGCACCAAAATACAGCAGTTGATCGCAGTCTTGGAATAGCGGCATTACTTGGTCGCATTGGAGAATCTAGCCGTCAATAGAGATTGTTATTGTAGCTACATATCGATTTGTTATAATATAAAGTTATGAAAAATCTCGTTATCGTCGAGTCGCCAGCTAAAGCGAAAACCATTGAAAAGTATTTGGGCCGTAATTTTCATGTTTTATCAAGCGTGGGGCACATCCGCTCAATCGTCAAAAAAACCAAGGACGGCACGCCGCCAATTGATGTGGCAAACGATTTTTTTGCTGTCTACGAAGTTGATCCAGAGAAAAAGAAAGTCATCACCGAGCTAAAGAAAAATGTCAAGGCCGTCGGCAAAGACAACGTCTGGCTGGCCACCGATGAAGACCGCGAAGGTGAGGCTATCGCCTGGCACCTCTGTAAAGTGCTGGATTTGCCGGTTGAGACGACCAAGCGCATCGTCTTTCACGAGATCACCAAGGACGCCATCACCGCCGCCATCAAAAACCCACGCACTGTTGATATGAACCTGGTACAGGCGCAGCAAGCCCGGCAAATCCTCGACCGGCTGGTTGGCTTTGAGCTCAGCCCAGTGGTCTGGCAAAAGGTGCCCGGCGGCAAGTCAGCCGGCCGAGTCCAGAGCCCGGCAGTACGTCTGTTAGTCGAACGCGAACGAGAAATTATGAAATTTGAGGGTAGCTCGCAGTTCAAGGTGACCGCTGTATTCATCCACGACAATCAAGAATTCAAAGCCGAGCTCAATCAAAAATTTGATTCCGAAGCAGCTGCTCACGAATTCTTGAACAGCCTCAAGCCAGCCACATTCACCGTCAGCGACATCTCGAAGACGCCTGGCACGCGCAACCCAGCCGCGCCGTTCACGACCTCGACCTTGCAGCAGGAAGCCAACGCCAAGCTTGGCTTCAGTTCCAAAGCCACCATGGCTTCAGCCCAGCGGCTCTACCAGGATGGTAAGATCACCTACATGCGTACTGACTCGGTCAATTTGAGCGGGCAGGCCATCG
>ERZ773099.2528-NODE-2528-length-12492-cov-2.312937_pt1 | contig 12492 bp, 9 predicted proteins | sample MGYA00511120_ERZ773099 | MGnify/ENA primary metagenome ERZ773099 (study PRJEB29015, sample SAMEA2738012) | human oral metagenome | biome: human oral; feature: human-associated habitat; material: dental | place: China | collected 2104 ... | reverse complement strand
GCCGGGTAAAAATAAGAAAGGAGTTAAATATACGGCTGTTAAATTTAGTCGTATATTATGGCAGTATATACTGCTTTATCTGTATGATATCAATAGTGCTGCCGTTTATCAGGTATTTTATTGGATGAATGAAAAATTTAATATAAAAAAAATATTGAATATGACAACAAAAGAGATTATATACTCAATAATTTTAATTACAATAGGATGCGTAATATACTCATGCGGAATAAACGGCTTTATAATACCGAATAAATTTGCAACCGGGGGAATAGCCGGTGTATCGATAGTTGTAAAATATATAACACATATTCCTACCGGTAATACCAACTTTGTACTTAATACCGTGCTTTTAATAATAGGCTGGCATTTTCTTGAAAAACGTACACTTATATTTACAGGCTATACCCTTGTAGTTATAAGTATATGTCTTAATGTTGTACATCCGACTCCGTTTGTATCAGACAATATACTTATACCGGCAGTTGCGGGAGGTATACTTACAGGAACCGGTATGGGTATGGTAATTATAGGCAATGGGACCACCGCAGGTTCCGATATTATAGCAATGATTATGAAAAAGTATCTCGGCATAGGATTTGCTGCAGGAGTTATGATATGTGATGTTCTGGTAATGTTCTTTTCATGTTTTGTTATAGGTGTTGAAAAGATGATAGTAACCACAATGCTTCTTTTTATAGCAACACAGGTAATGGCATTCCTAACTGAAGGACTTAACAGGAAAAAATCTATTATTATAATAACTGATAAACCTGATGAAGTTGCAGACATAATCCTTACTGATATAAATCGAGGGGTAACTGTGCTTAAAGGCTATGGTTATTATACAAAGGCAGAAAAGAAGGTACTTTATACGGTAGTAAACAGTTATCAGATTATGACTGTACAAAGGCAGATATTACATATAGATCCGAAAGCATTTATATCTATTATGGATACTTATCAGGTTATAGGGCAGGGATTTACCTTCTTTAATCCTGATAATAAAAATAAGGATTTCTTTTTAAGATAGCAAACTGTATTATTTATGACATAAGAGGTTCAATACAGTATGTAAACTTTTGATTATATACCATTACATGAATGTAACAATTAAAATAAATTTAAATCAATATGGAGAAATAATATGGCAGTTAAAAGAATATTTTTTATAGTTCTTGACAGTTTCGGAATAGGATATGCACCTGATGCGGATAAATTTGGTGATTTTGGTTCAAATACATTAAAAAGTATAATGACTTCAAATGAATTTGAAACTCCAAATATGAAAAAAATAGGTTTTTTTAATATTGACGGTATTGATTTTGCGGAGGGGGTTTTAGAGCCCTCAGGAGCTTTCGGAAGGATGCAGGAGGCTTCAAATGGAAAGGATACTACAACAGGGCATTGGGAAATAGCGGGTATTGTATCACCTGAGCCTATGCCCACATATCCTGACGGATTTCCTGATGAAGTGATTGATGTTTTCTGCAGACAGACCGGCAGGGGATATTTATGTAATAAACCGTATTCAGGTACGGAGGTTATAAATGATTATGGTCAGGAGCATATAGAAACCGGAAAACTTATAATTTATACTTCTGCTGATTCCGTGTTCCAGATTGCGGCACATGAGGATATAGTTCCTGTTGAAACGCTTTATAAATATTGTGAGATTGCAAGAGATATTTTAAAGGGCAGACATGCGGTAGGCAGGGTTATTGCAAGACCGTTTACAGGCAGTGAAGGAAACTTTACCAGAACTGCAAACCGTCATGATTTTTCTCTGACTCCTCCAAAACCCACTATGCTTGATGCACTTAGTGAAGCAGGTTTTGATACGCTTGGAGTAGGCAAGATTTATGATATATTTGCAGGCAAAGGGGTAAGTTACAGCGTAAGGACAAAGGATAATGATGACGGCATGAAAAAGACGCTTGAGCTTGCCGGCAGGGATTTTAACGGAATATGTTTTGTTAATTTAGTTGACTGTGATATGATTTACGGGCATAGGCGTGATATAGACGGATACGCACGCAGTATAAGTGCTTTTGACAGATGGCTTGGAGATTTTCTAAATGTTATAAAAGAAGATGATATAGTTATGATAAGTGCAGATCATGGCTGTGATCCGGGATTTAAAGGAACGGACCATACAAGGGAATATGTTTTATTCCTTGCCTGCGGAGGCATGGTAAAACCCGGAGTTAATCTCGGTACACATAAAACTTTTTCGGATATGGGAGCTACGGTTCTTGATATATTCGGTGTAAAAAATATAACTGACGGTACAAGCTTTAAAGATTGTATTATAGGATAGGCAGGTTTTAGGGCGATACTGTTATAATTCTCAGGAAAACACTGTATAAGAGTTTCTCTTTCTAAAATCGTATGCTCTTTATGCAGTTTATATATGATTTTAGGAATATTCAATTACTTTAAAAACAGAGCCATATAATAAGTTTAAGTTAAGGTCAGGGGGGAGATACCGTGGATTATATCATTGAAATGAATCATATAACTAAACAGTTCGGTGATTTTAAGGCAAATGATGACATAACACTTAAGGTAAAAAAAGGTGAAATACATGCACTTTTGGGTGAGAACGGTGCAGGTAAATCAACACTTATGAGTGTACTTTTCGGGCTTTATCGTCCGGAGCAGGGTGAAATAAAAATCAATGGGAAAAAGGTTGATATAAATAATCCAAATGATGCAAATAAGCTTGGAATAGGTATGGTACACCAGCATTTTAAGCTGGTGCATAATTTTACAGTGCTTGAGAGTATAATTTTAGGAAGAGAGGATACCTCTTTATTTGGTATACTTAAAACCGACAAAGCCAGAAAGAAAATCCTTGATTTAAGTCAAAAGTATAATTTCAAAATAGATCTTGATGCATATATATCTGATATAACAGTAGGTATGCAGCAGAGGGTTGAGATACTTAAGATGCTTTACTGCGACAATGACATTTTAATCTTTGATGAGCCTACTGCCGTGCTTACTCCGCAAGAGATAGAGCAGCTTATAAAGGTTATGAAGCAGCTTGCCGATGAAGGTAAATCAATTATATTTATAACCCATAAGCTTAATGAAATAAAGGCGGCTGCCGACAGGTGCAGTGTACTTAGAAAGGGCAAATATATAGGTACGATAGATGTAAAGACAACTACAAAGGAAGTCATGTCTGAGATGATGGTTGGAAGGAAAGTCAGCTTTACAGTAAAAAAGAAGGATATAAAGCCGGGAGCCTCAATACTTGAAGTAAAAAATCTTATATTAAAATCAAAACATTCAGGAAAAAATATACTAAATGATGTCTCATTTCAGGTTAGAGAAGGTGAGATAGTATGTATAGCGGGGATTGACGGCAACGGGCAGTCCGAGCTTATATACAGTATAACAGGTCTCAGGCAGCCTGATAGCGGACAGGTGTTTTTAAACGGCAGGGATATAACTAAGGAAAGTATAAGAAAAAAATCTGACAGCGGTATGGCACATATACCTGAAGACAGACATAAGCACGGTCTTGTACTGGATTTTAATCTTCAGGAGAATCTTATACTTAAGACATATTATTCAAAAAGATTTCAAAAAAATGGATTTTTAAAATTTGATGCTATTAATGAATATGCAGATGAGTTGATTAAAAACTTTGATATACGTTCAGGAAAAGGTGCATATAGTATAGTCAGGGGTATGTCGGGAGGAAATCAGCAGAAAGCCGTAATAGCAAGAGAACTTGCCAGAAATCCGGAAGTTATAATAGCAGTGCAGCCGGTAAGAGGGCTTGACGTAGGTGCTGTTGAATATATTCATCATCGCCTTATAGAACAGCGTGATTCAGAAAAAGCCGTACTTTTGGTATCATTTGAACTTGATGAGGTAATGGATATAAGCGACAGAATAATTGTTATGTATGAAGGAGAAATAGTTGGTAACTTCAAACCTGCCGATATTACCGTGGAAGAGTTGGGGCTTTATATGTCAGGTGCGAAAAGAAGTGGTGGAAACGGGGAAAATAAAGTATGAAAAGGGCATTGAAAAATAAAGGAGCCAAAAAGAAGAGTATATTTGAAAATGAAAATACAGTTAATTTCATATCATCTGTGATGGCTGTAATTTGTGGACTCTTATTTGGTTTCATAATACTTTTTATAAGCAGTCCGTCCCAGGCGTATGGCGGATTTTCAATGATAATACAGGGGGGATTTGCAGACGGCATAAGCGGAATAGGAAGGATGCTTTATATAGCAGCACCTATAATAATGACAGGACTTTCAGTAGGATTTGCTTTTAAAACAGGGCTTTTTAATATAGGTGCTTCAGGTCAGTTTACTGCCGGTGCATTTGCTGCTGTATTTGTAGGTGTAAAAGGTAATTTTCTTCCGTCAGGTATGCACTGTATTGCAGCACTTTTTGCCGCAATGGCTGCAGGAGCACTTTGGGGAAGTGTGCCGGGGCTTTTGAAGGCTTTTTTTAATGTAAATGAGGTTATTTCATCAATTATGATGAACTACATAGGCATGTATGGTGTAAATATGCTTATTAGGAGATATGTTTACGATAGGATAAAAAATCAGAGCATGCCTGTGAAATCAGCTGCAAATTTAAGCAAGGCAGGGCTTGATAAAATATTTCCGGGTTCAAATATAAATGTCGGTATACTTATAGCGGCAGTTTCCGTTATAGCGGTACATATAATACTGCATAAAACTGTATTTGGCTATGAATTAAAATCCTGCGGAAAAAATAAAGATGCAAGCCGCTATGCCGGAATAAATGAAAAAAAGAATATAGTTCTTTCAATGGTGATAGCAGGCATGCTTTCAGGGCTTGGAGGTGCTCTTTTATATCTTTCGGACTCAGGCAAATATATGCAGGTACTTGATATTATAGCACCTGAAGGATTTCTGGGCATTTCAGTTGCACTGCTTGGGCTTTCCGAACCTCTCGGTATATTTCTTTCAGGACTTTTTATAGGTCATATAACGGTCGGCGGAAGCAATATGCAGCTTTTTGATTTTGCACCTGAGGCGATAGATATGATAATTGCCGCCATAGTTTACTGCGGTGCCCTTTCACTTTTATTTAAAGAAATAATCAATAGATTTTATAAAAGAAGTCTTAAAAAAACGAAAATAAAGCAGGAGGATAAAGAAAAACTATGAATGTATTCTATTTTATTATACAACAGACTATGTACTTTGCTATTCCTCTGCTTATAGTTGCACTTGGCGGTATGTACAGTGAAAGAAGCGGTATTGTAAACATAGCACTTGAAGGAATCATGGTAATTGGTGCATTTGCAGGAATATTTTTTATAAATATGGCACAGGCAGGGCGTATAGCAAATTTACATGGAAATACACTGCTTTTGGCAGCGATTTTTGTAGCAGGTGTGGCAGGAGGTTTGTTCTCACTGCTTCATGCATTTGCAGCGGTAAATATGAAAGCTGATCAGACTATAAGCGGTACCGCCCTTAATATGTTTGCACCTGCTTTTGTAATTTTTTCAGCAAGGACTTTTCAGAGAGTGCAGCAGATACCTTTTAGTGATGAGTTTCATATCAATAATGTGCCGGTGTTATCAAAAATACCTTTTTTAGGACCTATGTTTTTTGAAAACTGTTATATAACAACCTATATAGGTATATTGATTTTTATATTTGCAGCCTTTATAATTCAATATACACGGTTTGGATTAAGGCTGAGATCTTGTGGAGAACATCCCGGTGCTGCGGATTCGGTCGGAGTAAATATTTATATAATACGCTATCTGGGTGTTATAATTTCAGGAATACTTGCAGGTATAGGAGGGCTTGTGTTTGTAGTGCCTACTTCAACAAACTTTAACGCAAGTGTTGCAGGATACGGATTTTTGGCACTGGCAGTTCTTATATTCGGGCAATGGAGAAGCAGAAATATATTTTTTGCTGCATTTTTCTTCGGTATAATGAAAACTTTGGCAAGTGCATATTCCATAATTCCGGTAATAAAGAATCTTTCTGTACCGAATGAAGTCTATAAGATGATTCCTTATATAGCGACGCTTATAGTGCTTGCATTTTCATCCGGAAATTCACAGGCACCTAAAGCTGAAGGCATACCATATGATCAGGGAGACAGGTAATTAAAATGAGAATGTATGATTTGATAATGAAAAAAAGAAATGGAGGCATACTTTCGGGAGATGAAATAAATGAGATTATAAAGGGTTTTGTTGAAGGAAGCATACCTGATTATCAGATGTCGGCACTTTTAATGGCAATATATTTTCAAGGAATGGATCAAAATGAAACCCTTGATCTTACGCTTGCACTTGCCGCTTCAGGTGATATGACTGATCTGTCGGGAATTGAAGGTATTAAGGCTGATAAACATTCTACCGGAGGTGTAGGAGATAAAACTACTCTTATAGTTGCACCTATTGTTGCAGCCTGCGGTTTAAAGATTGCAAAGATGAGCGGGAGAGGGCTTGGACATACAGGAGGTACTGTTGATAAACTTGAATCCATACCCGGACTGAGGACTGAATTTACATCTGCAGAGTTTGCCGGTATAGTAAACAAAACAGGGTTATGCATCGCAGGGCAGTCAAAAAATCTTGCTCCCGGAGATAAAAAACTTTATGCCCTTCGTGATGTTACTGCAACTGTTGACAGCATACCCCTTATAGCAGCATCTATTATGAGCAAGAAGCTTGCATCAGGCAGCGATTGTATAGTGCTTGATGTAAAGACCGGAAGCGGTGCTTTTATGAAATCACTTAAAGACTCTTTGGCACTTGCAAAAGAGATGGTTGCAATAGGAACAAATGCCGGACGAAAGGTTGCTGCACTTATAACAGATATGGATATACCGCTTGGATTTAACATAGGAAACAGTCTTGAGGTGATAGAGGCGGTTGATGTACTTAATAAAAAAGGTCCTGATGATCTTTATACCGTGTGTGAGGCATTGTCTGTCCGCTTACTTGAACTTGCAGGCAAAGGCAGCTATAAAGAATGCACCTGTATGGTAAAAGAAGCCCTGAATACCGGAGCTGCACTTGAAAAGCTTATTGAAATGGTTAAGGCTCAGGGAGGAGATGCTTCATATATAAAAGATACATCAAAGTTCAAAAAGGCTCCCTATATGTATGAGGTGAAATCGGCAAAGTCAGGATATATAGCTTTTATGGATACGGAAAAAATAGGAACGGCTTCAACGATGCTCGGTGCGGGAAGGAAGACCAGAGAAAGTCTGATAGATTACAGTGCAGGAATAGTCTTAAAAAAGAAATATGCAGATAAGGTGGCTGAGGGTGAGACTGTGGCAGTATTATATGCTTCAGATGATAAATTGTTTAAAGAAGCTGAGGAAAAATTTATTTCATCAATAATTATAGAGTCCCAAAAGCCTGAAAAAAGACCGTTAATTGCTGCAAGTATAAGCGGTAACAAAGAGGAGGAAATTTATTTATGACGCAGAAGGAAATATTAAGCCATGTTGACCATACTCTTTTAAAGCCATATGCAACATGGGATGATATTCAAAATTTATGCAGGGAAGCTGTAAAGCATAAGACAGCTGCGGTATGTATAGCACCGAATTATATAAAAAGGGTAAGGACAAAATTTAAAAAAAAGCTTAAAATCTGTACTGTTGTAGGATTTCCACTTGGATTCAGCTCAAAAGAGGCGAAACTTGTAGAAGTAATACAGGCACTTGAGGACGGTGCCGATGAGATAGACATGGTTATAAATATAAGCGATGTAAAAAACGGTGATTTTGATAAAGTGAGTCAGGAAATATCATTGCTAAAGAATGCTGTTGATGATAAAATATTAAAAGTGATTATAGAAACCTGTTACTTAAATGAGGATGAAAAAATCAAGCTGTGTGAGATAATCAAAAAACTTGGGGCTCATTATATAAAAACTTCCACGGGTTTCGGCACTGCAGGTGCCGTTATGGAAGATATACTGCTGTTTAAAAAACATATAGGAAAAGATGTAAAGATAAAAGCGGCAGGAGGTATAAAAACTAGAGAAGATATGGAAGCCTTTTTAAAAGCCGGCTGCGACCGTATAGGCACCAGTTGGGCAGTAAAAAATTTAAAAATGGAATAAATGCTTAGTTTTATATTTAAGTGATGATTTAAGTATCGTTTAAATAGTATAACGTACGGTGTATATTCGTATATAATTATATATATTATATTTAATATATATTTATATAATATAAAATCTGAATTATTCGTATCGTTTACCGGGCTATAATTCAGGCAAATTTTTTAAAATATGGAGGAAAGTTATATGAAAAAGAAAATCTCAGCTGTTATCGTAACGGCAGTACTGGCACTGGGTCTACTTGCAGGTTGTGCTTCAAAACCGTCAGGAGATGCTTCACAGCAGGGAGGAAGCAGTGCACAAGCTTCACAGCAGGAAAAAGGTGGTAATGAATCTTCAGGAGGCAACTATGAGCTTGCACTTATAACCGATGTGGGGACTATTGATGACAAGTCTTTTAACCAGGGTTCATGGGAAGGTCTTGAAAAATATGCAAAAGAGCATAATATAACACATAAGTACTATAAGCCGGCTGAAAAATCGGATCAGGCATGTCTTGATGCTATTGATCTTGCAGTCAAGGGAGGAGCAAAGGTTATAGTAACACCGGGATTTCTTTTTGAAAGCCCTGTTTACAATGCACAGACAAAGTATCCAAATATTAAATTTATACTTATAGATGCAGAACCTAAGACTGCAGATTCTGCAGAAATAAAAGATAATGTGCTGTCTATATTTTATGCGGAAGAACAGGCAGGCTATCTTGCAGGTTATGCGGCTGTAACTGAGGGCTATCGTGAGCTTGGATTTATGGGAGGTTTGGCAGTTCCGGCAGTTGTGCGCTTTGGCTACGGTTATGTACAGGGAGCTGATGCCGCTGCAAAAAATCTTGGACTTGATAAGGGAGCAGTTAAAATAAAATATACTTATGTAGGAAATTTTGATGCTTCACCTGAGAATCAAACTAAGGCGGCAGCCTGGTATAATGAAGGTACCGAATGTATATTCGCATGTGGCGGCGGAGTAGGCAATTCGGTTATGAAAGCTGCTGAAACCGCACAAAAGGTTGTTATAGGTGTCGATGTTGACCAATCTGTGGAATCTGAAACGGTTATAACTTCTGCGATGAAAAATCTCGGCGATTCAGTATACAGTGCGATTGCAGACTATTATGACGGAAAATTTGAAGGCGGAAAGAAATTAACTCTTACAGCAAAGGAAAACGGAATTGAACTTCCTATGGAAACATCAAAATTTAAAAAATTTACAAAAGAAGATTATGATAAGCTTTATAAGGGGCTTCAGGATGGTCTTATTGAGGTGAAGAAAGATACTGATATAAGTGATTTAAAATCATTAAATACGGAAGTTGTAGAAATTAATGAGATTAAATAACAGTTTAAGCTGAAGCCGGCAGCATACAGCAGCGGCTTATTATAAAGGAAGGCAGGTATATAATGCAGTCTCAAAAATGGTCCAATAATATAATGTCTTCCGGTGAAGTTTATGAAGATATGAAAAAAAGGATTGTAAATCTTGAGCTTGAGCCTAATCAGGTTATAAGTGAAAATCAGATGTGCTATGAATATGGTGTATCAAGATCAGTTATAAGAACGGTATTTTCAAAACTTCAGCAGATTAATTTTATAGATATATATCCGCAGAGGGGAACTTGCATATCACCTATGGATTTAAGCCATATATCGGATCTCTTGATGCTGCGTACAGCGGTTGAAAAAGAGGTTATATATGAGGTCTTTACCAATCTGGATAATTATGCAAAAAGTGCACTTGTAGAAAAGCTTTATGAAAATATTAAAAAACAGGAGCATTGCAGAAATGAAAAAAATTATAAAGGTGATTTTCCTAAATATGACACTGAATTTCATGATATTATGATAAATAGTGTAAACAGGTCCTCTTTATTTGAAATAATAAGTGATGGTATGCTGCATATAGCAAGGTGGAGAAATTTTGTAGTTCCGTATAATAACAGAATTCCTAAACTTATAGATGAACATAAGATGATATTTGAATCTATAAAGGAAGGTGATCTTGCAAAAGCCCAGCGTGCTATGGCGAATCATCTTGAAACTGTCTCGGAAATAGCAAGCAGAGCTACTTCGGAGTATCCCGGATATTTTAAGATAAAGTAAAGTGCCTGTGTGGTATCTTAATTCTTTTAAACTTCGGGTTTATAAAATTAATTATTATAAAATATGAAGTAGGCAGGTTAATAAACGGTGGAAATCGGAATTATAGGTGCTGGCGCTTCCGGTCTTATGGCGGCTGTAAATGCAGCCGCCTCAGGTATAAGGGTAAGACTGCTTGAGCATAATGATCTTCCCGGCAGGAAGATTTTAGCTACAGGCAACGGTAAATGTAATTTTACAAACATGAACTTATCGCCACAAAACTATTACTCAAAAAAAGGCTCATTTGTTTCAAAAGTTATTGATATATTTTCAAATATTGATAGTATAAATTTTTTTAAAAACCTTGGAATAGAGCCTTTTGATAAAAACGGCTATGTATACCCGACTTCACAGCAGGCATCCAGTATACAGCAGGCTTTGCTGTATGAATGCAGGAGACTCGGTGCGGAGATAATAAATGAATGTAGTATAAATGATATAATGATTAACAAATATAGAGTAGAAAGTACAGCTAAAGTTAAAGATATCTCTGAGTCAAAAACTGTAATCAAAAATACTCCGCTAAAAAAATATAATTTTACACTCTCAACAAATAGAGGTTCATTTTATTTTGACAGGCTTATAATCGCTGCCGGTTTGAAGGCAGCTCCGGTTACAGGCTCTGACGGTTCAATACTTGAGATTATTAAAAGACTCGGCTATAAAATCATAACTCCGCTGCCTGCACTCTGTCCGTTGTTTTGCGAGAATAAGAGGTTTTTTAAAAAAGTGAGCGGTGTTCGTGTGAGAGCGGAGCTTAACCTTTTTATCAATGATAAATTTGTATTTTCAGATATAGGAGAGGTTCAGCTCACTGATTACGGTATTTCCGGCATACCGGCATTTCAGCTTGCAAGATTTGTTTCAAAGGCGCTCTCAAAAGGGGAAAAGACCGAGCTTTCGATGAATTTTCTGTATTTTGTTAAAAATCAGAAGGAATATTTTAAAAAGCGTGTAAACATGGAAACTTTAGAAGAGCTGGCGATGCTCGGAAACGGTCTTTTAAATAAAAAACTGTGGCTTGCACTATTGTCCGAGGCGAAATTAAGTCCTTCTTTAAAAACTGCTGATTTAAGCAGCGGGGCATTTAATGCACTGTTTCATATGCTTGTAGGTTTTAAATTTCGTGTTGTACGAACAGCTGATTTTGATAAGGCTCAGGTCTGCTGCGGCGGGGTGGATTTGTCGCAGATAGAGCCTTGCAGCATGGAGTCAAGACTTCATAAAGATCTGTATTTTGCAGGTGAGATAATGGATATTGACGGCATGTGCGGAGGATATAATCTCCAGTGGGCGTGGGCAAGCGGTTATATTGCAGGTAAAAGTGCAGGCGGTGCTTTAAAAAGAGTTTAATTTAAATAGTATTTTATTTTTTAATTAAAATAATTTAAATGATTTTAATACAATAAATACTGCAAGGTTGTATTGTTTATTATGATAAGAATTAACGAACTTGAACTTGAAGTAGGGCATAGTGAAGATGACCTTATAAATAAGATTTCAAAAATACTTGCCATACAAAGAACAGGTATTTTACATTATAATATTATTAAAAAATCAATAGATGCACGGGATAAATCCCGTGTAAAATTTTCTTATAAGATAGATGTAAAAGCAGATAATGAGGATTATGTGCTTAAAAGACTGTATAATTCAAATAAAAAATATAAAAAGAAACTCAAAGACAGTACCGGTTTAAAAGTTTTTGATCTAAAGAGCAATGTATATAAGACTGAACAAATGTCTTATATATCCGATATATTATCTAAAGAGAAAATTATAAAAAATATTTCTGATATTCAAAATACATTCCATAGTGCCGGCAGGCTTAAATATCGCCCTGTTATAGCCGGTTTTGGACCGGCAGGCATATTCTGTGCTCTTATACTTTCAAGAGCCGGATTTTCACCACTAATAATTGAAAGAGGGGACGAGGTTGATAAAAGAGCTGTTGTCGTAGATGATTTCTGGAATGGAGAGACGGTTGATACAGATTCAAATGTTTCATTCGGGGAAGGTGGTGCGGGAACTTTCAGCGATGGTAAGTTAAATACTATGGTTAAGGATTATATGGGGAGAAGCGGTGCCGTTTTAAAGACGCTGGTTGATTTCGGTGCCGATACGGATATCCTTTATATAAATAATCCGCATATAGGAACTGACAAACTTAGAGGTATTATTAAAAATATAAGGAATGAAATAATAAGACTTGGCGGAGAGTTCAGGTTTTTGACAAGACT
>ERZ773099.2525-NODE-2525-length-12508-cov-16.071308_pt1 | contig 12508 bp, 7 predicted proteins | sample MGYA00511120_ERZ773099 | MGnify/ENA primary metagenome ERZ773099 (study PRJEB29015, sample SAMEA2738012) | human oral metagenome | biome: human oral; feature: human-associated habitat; material: dental | place: China | collected 2104 ... | reverse complement strand
CAGCCGGGCTTGCGGCAGTGTCGGACTCTTCTCACGCCCGCAGGTTACCGTGCCGCTGCCCGGCGGTCATCTACAAGGAGCCTAGGCTGGCAGACGTGACCGACCTGTTCCCCTTCTCACCCGGGCGGATTCCGCCGCGATCCGCCGCCGCATCGGGACGGCGCCCGGCCGGGCGCCGTGATCGTCACGGCCGGGGGCTGCGCGGCCCGCTGCTACCGCCGCATCTGCCGGCCTGGCGCACCCGGGCCGAGCGCTTCGACGAGCTCGTCGTGGACTCGGCCCAAAACCTGGCCAGGCGTTGGCCGTCCGTGAACCGAATCCAGTTCGCGGTCGAGGAGGTGCCCCCCTCGGACCCGGCGCCATGGGAGCGCTCCGTTGTGTTGGGGCGCGGTTTCACCGCCGAGCCGCGCGCAGGGCTGCCGGCGCGGGTCGTCATCTACCGGCGACCGGTGGCCTCCCGGGCCGCGGACGAGGCGGACCTGGTCGACCTGGTGCACCGTGTCGTCGTCGAGCAGGTGGCCCTCATGCTGGGCCGACGCCCTGAGGAGATCGACCCGGATTCCGGGATATGAACCGGCCTCGAGCCGGACTGCTTTTACGCTGCCGGGCAGAAAAACGTAGGACTACGTGAAGCATCAACATACCCGGCTCGGCGCGGGAAGTCCCGGCGAGGAAAGGAGAGTCATCCCAGCAGGATGCTGCGCTGGGCCCGGACGGAGGCGTCGGGCTGGGCAGGCACCGTGGAGATGAGCGTCCCGGTCAGATCTCCCCCGGCCTGTGCCGTCACGATCGTGGCGGCGGCCAGGCCGCTCGGCGTGCGCGAGGTTCCCGAGGCACTCTCCTGCCCGGCCGCGCTCAGGCGAACGGCCGCGACCTCTGTCGGCACCTCGACGACGACGGCACTGCCCTTGGCGACGGCGACGTCCTGGCTCCAGGAGCCGTCGACGGAGGACAGGGTGACGGAGGTGGCGGCACCGCTGTTGGCCACGGTGACCGCGGAGGTCAGGGAGGACGCGCGCGGCACCGCCAGGAGACCGGAGTCGGCGGCGCCAGGCAGGGCGGCCTGCGCCCAGGCCTGGTCGTGGATGAGGGCCTGGGAGCGCTCCGGATACTCGCCTGCGCTGCGCACCAGGCGAACGGCGGCTCCCACAGGGGTATTCGAGGTGACCTGGACTCCGTAGACGCCTGCGGGCACGCCGGCCAGCGAGATGTCGAAGACGGAACCGGCGTCGATGGCCACCGACTGCGCCCCCGCCAGGGGACGGGCCCCGTCCTTGCCGAGCATGGTCACCGACACGGTCGCCGGGGCCTGCCCGGGGTTGACGATGCGCACGGCCGGGGTGTCTGAGGAGTCGGCGCCGGTCGTGGCGTCGGGCACCTCCCCCTGGGAGGCGGGCTCGACGATCTCCACGCCGGGGACCACGAGGTCGGTGGCCGGGGCGGCTCCCGGGGTGATGACGTCGGTGCCGGCGGGGGTCTCTCCGTCGAGGGATTCGGTGACGAGGGTGGGCACCACGGAACCGCCGTCGGCCTCGATGGACACGGCGATGCGCGGATCCTGGCTGCCCTTCGTCTCCAGGGTCAGCGAGGAGGAGCCGCCCGCGGGGACGGTGATCTCACCGTTGCTGGGCAGGCTGAGTCGACCGATGGAGCCGTAGAGGCTGACTTTCGCGGTGGCCGGGGTGGCGCCGGGATTGGTCAGGCGCAGCTCGGCCGATGAACCGGCCGCTATGGAGCCGCCCACGATCCAGGACATGGCCGATGGCTGGGTGCAGGGAGCGGCGGTGAGCCCCCGCAGGTCGCCGCTTTGGGTCAGAGTGGTCACGGATCCGACGGCGTTAGCCACCTGGCCGTCGGCGGGGACGAGGGTGAGGATCCCGCCATCGGCGGTGCTCAACGCGGTGGTGGCATCGGTGGGGATGGCCGAGGCCGCGTAGTCGGCGGACTGGATCGCCCCGGCCCCGTCGGCAGGAATGATGGTGGTGGTCGACTCTACGGCGCCGACGTCGGTGCCCCGCAACGTATTGGAGGGCGCATGGGGGCACACGTAGGTGGTTGCGGCTCCGGGCTCGGCCAGGCTGAGAGCCTCCAGCTGCGGAGTCGACGTGGTCGGGGCGGCGTGCCCCCACCAGGTGACTCCTCCGACGGCGCCGGCGAGCGCGACCGAGGTCAGGATGCCGATCCCGCGGGCGATCGACTGCCACGCGCTGCGGCGGTGCCGCCTGGAGCCGGTTCGGCGCTTCTTGGGGGAGGCGCTGGGCCGAGCGCGCCCTGAGGCGTCCGTGGCGGAACCGCCGATGTCGTCGGCATCGGCCGTGTCGGCTGACTCTGCTGACTCTGCCGACTCAGCCGGTTCGTCACCATCATCCGCCTCGGCGGAGTCCTGCCTGTCGGCGTCGCCGTCCCGACCGCCGCCTTGCTCACCATCCGAATCCTTGGCCTCGTCTGAGGCCTCCCCGCCTCTCTCAGCCTCGGGGTCGGTGAGGGGCCCCGCACCGGCCTCGTCCACAGTGCCGGCCCGGTCCGTGACAGGGCCCGTCTCCTCATGCTCCGAGGGCTGCGACTCGGCCCGGTCCTTCCGGGTGGCGGAGTCGTCGTCGCGGGGCTGAGTCATGAGGCCATTTCCTTTCCGCGTCGCAGGGGCAGCGCCGCAACCAGGCTCAAGGCCCACACGGTCCAGATCGTGTAGGTCAGTGTGGCGGTGGACCGGCGGGTGTGGGTCACCACCAGCTCTCCGGCGTCGGGGCCGACGGCGAAGCCCTGCTTCCAGCCGCCGTCCTGATCGGGGACGGTGATGGGCTCGAGGCGGCGGCCGTTGAGGGTGGCGGTCCAACCGGCGTCGGCCCGTTCCACCATGACGAGGGTGCGGTTGCCCGAACCGGCGGGGATCCGCGCACGGGTCCCCGAGCCGGCGCCGGTGGAGGCTACCGGGGTGGCCGCTCCGCCTGCGTCGAGAAGGCTCAGGCGGGCCGAGTCCGGGTGCGCCGATGACGTGACGCGCCAGGAGTTGCCCGAGGCCGTCTGGGCGAGCTGCTCGAGGCCAGGTGTGGAAGTCAGGCCCACGCGGGCCTCGGCGGTGACGGCGTCGCCGTCTTTGTCGGTGAGCAGGACGACGGCGATGCCGTGGGCCGCCAGGGCATCGGCGACCTCCTTGTCCTGGCCGGCGGTGGCGCGGGTGACGAGCTGGGCGAGTTCGGCGTCGGCCGGGTCCTCCAGGACGAGAGCAGGGTCCGGGGAGGGGATTGTGAAGACCGATGTCTGGCCGGTTTCGGGCTTGAGCCGAGGGTCGTTCAGGGCGCTTGCGGCGCGGCTGCGCGCCTCGGCGTTGACCGCGCCGGGCAGGACGTCGCTGACCTGGGTGCCGGGCCCGCGCCAGATGGTGGCCTTGAGCCCCTCAGGGGTGGAGGTGAGCTTGAGGACCCGGCCGGCCGTGCCCGATCCCTGGAACTGCTCTGCGATGAGTGGGACCTGCTGAGTGGTGGAGCGCAGCGCCATGACCTGCGGGTTGTTGCCGCGGTGAGCCTGATGGGCCCAGATAGCGCCGACCATCACCGGGGCGAGCAGGAGAAGGCAGGCGGCAACCGCGAAGGCCGTCTTGAGCCGGCGCGAACCACCTGACCCCGAGCTCGAGCCGGCACCTGCAGAAGGAACGGACGACTCAGACGACTCGGACGACTCGGCCTCGGTGTCCTTCCGGTTCCCGCGCGCCAGGGCCCTACGGCCGTCGGCGGCGCGTCGACCGATCATGCCCCAGATCGCCTCGCCGGCCGGCAGGGCCGCAGCAAGGAAGCCGCTCAGTGCCAGGGAGGTTCCGGCTCCGGCCCACCCGTTCACGGGGGCCAGGCCGTCTCCGGCAACATCACTGCCCAGCCCGGTGGGCGTGCGCAGCGAAAGCCCTGCCAGGACCAGACCGCCCAGGGCCATGAGAATGGCGATGCGGGCCACCCGGGGGCGCCGGGAGACGAACAGGCCAACGATTCCGAGGACCGGGACGAGCAGGAGCAGCACCCGGACCAGAACGCTCAGCGCCCCGGAAGGAACGACAGCGCCCATGGCCACTGGCGAACCGGCCAGCAGGTCGAGGCTGCTCGGAGTCGGCACGGAGACCGGCAGGCCGATGTCGGTCAGCAGCAGCCGGACGCCCTCGGCCCAGCCATCCCTCTGCCCCATCCGCCACGCGCTCCACCAGGCCGGGGCTGCAGTGACCACCATGGGGGCCAGGGTGAGGACGAGCTTGAAGCCACGACGCGTCGTCACGGACAGCAAGAGGACGATGACAATCAACACGGCCGCGGTGGCAGGGACGGCCGCGACGACGACGCTCAGCAGCAGGCCGGCGACGGCGGCGGCCGTGGCGGACCCGTAGCCGTACTTTTCGGCCCGGGGCAGGTCGACCTCGGCCTCGGGGGCGGCCGGGTCGGGGGCGTTGAGCGACTCGATGACCTCTCGGGCCGTCGCCAGGGCCGACGCCGCCGGCCCGACCTTCTCGTCCTCCCGACCACGGTCATGACCGGGGTCGTCCTCGATGCCATCGGAGACTTTGACGCCCTTGACGCTCGAGTCGGTATCCGCTCCGACCGAGGCGTCGTCCCGGGCGCGCGACTCCTCGCCGGAGCTCTGTCCCGTCTCCTTGACCTCGTCGGCGCCCTCATGCTCGGCGTCGGCGTCGAGGCTCGCCGCGGCCTGCGCCTCCTGGTCGAGGTGGGCCAGGTCGGAGATCTTCTCGGAGGAGAAGCGGTCGAGCTCGGCCCGCTCCTCGTCGGTGAGCAGGTGCGCCCCCACAAGCCCGGACAGGACGAGGTCGCGGCGGTCGGCACCCACGGCGCGCGTCAGCGCCAGCAGCGCCCAGGGAAGGACCAGATGGACCAGGAGGGCGCCAAGGCGCCCCTGCCCCAGGGCGAGCAGCAGACCGGGGGTCAGCGCCCACACGAGCGCGGCCCAGGCCCGCAGGACCACCTTCCGGGTCATGGTGCCGGCGGCGAACCAGGCTCCCAGGGCGGCGAGCGGTACGGCCAGAAGCACCAGGCCGCTGACGAAGGAGCCGGTGTCCAAACCGATGAGCCGGCCCAGTGCCGCCGGCCCGGCCAGAATGGCCAGCAGCGGGGTGACGCCGCCCGGGTAGCCGTCTCCGGTGGCGATCCAGGTGGTCCAGGCGGCGTCCCACATCTGCCGCCAGCCGCCGAACAGCGGGAGTGCGCCGCCGATGATGGAACGGGTGGGCAGCAGCCGGGCCAGGCCATAGGCGCTCAGCGCCGCCGCCACCACCATGACGGCGCTCAGGGTCCGACGTCGGCTGCGGGCCAGGGCGGCGAGCTCACGCAGCTCGAGCTCACTGGGGGCGGCCGCGCGGGCCCGGCGCTCGCGCTCCTGGCGGGTGCGGTCGCGGCGCACGCCCCGGATCTCGGCCGGAGTGGCGTAGAGGCGCCCCAGCGCGGAAACGGGCACCTTGGTGTGCCTGGCGAGTCGGCGCCTGGCCGCCTTGATCCGTCGACCACGGCCGGCCACCGCCAGGGCCGCACCGAGTTCGTCGCGGGCAAGCGCTGGCGCCTTGGAGGCAAGCCGCCATACAGCCCGCATCGCCCCGAGGACGACGAACCAGATCAGCAGCAGGCCGATGGGGCGGGAGGAGAAGGCCGCCCAGTTGGTGAGCTGTGCGCTGCGGCGGGCGCGGAAGGATCGCTCCGGGTCGGGCTCGGGGAGCCGGACCTCGATGGCCTCGGCGTCGGTGCGGACCTGGGGACGCAAGGAGTGGGAGACGTGGGCGGGACGGCGCAGTCCCTGGTAGGAGGCCCTCCGGTGACGGATAACGGCGGTGGGCTCGACGATGACCCGATATCCGGCCAGGCGCGCCGCGCGGGAGAGCTCCAGGCCGTCGCCGAAGGGCCCGAGCCACGGGGCGATGCCGCCGATCTCTTCCCACACTGCGCGGTCAACGAGGGCGCCGGCCGTTCCCACGGCCAGGACGTCGCTGCGGTCGTCGTGCTGGCCCTGGTCGACCTCACCGGGGACGATGTCGTTGGCGCGCCGGGCCGAGGCCGTTGCCCGCAGTCCGACCTCCAAAAGCAGCTCCGGATTGTCCCAACCCACCTGCTTGGGGCCAACGATCCCCACGGAGCGGGCGTTGGTTGCAGCGGTAAGAAGCTGCTCGAGACAGCCCTCCTGGGGCGCGGAGTCGTCATGGAGCAGCCAGAGCCACACCTGATGCTCTGGTGCCTCCTGGGAGGCATCGGCCGGAGCCACGAGCCGCTGCTCGTAGGAGGTGATCGGCGAGAGCGCGCCCGTGGGACCGGTGATGGGACCGGAACCGGTCAGCAGCAGGTCGCGCACAGATGTTCGCGAACCGCCCGAGGTAGCAGAGGCACCGTCAGTATCCGAGACTTCCGCGCCGTCGACGGCCCCCGCACCGCGGCGCCAGCGGTTGCCGGCGGCGACCAGTTCGGCGTAGGCAGCCAGTCCCCGGGAGACCGCGTCCCCGAAGCTCCTGGCCTCCTTGACCCGTACGACGCGTACCGCCGTGACGGTGCCGAGTCCCGAGCTCTCGACGAGCTCCTCGATAGGGGTCCCATCCCCCAGCCCGTTTGCTCGCGAGGCGACGTCGACGACGAGGACGACGTCGGGCGCGCAGGTCTGGGAGGCGATCGCGGTCAGTGTCTGCGCCAGGAACGGGCTCGCCCCGGCCGACACGACGACGGCCAGGGCTCCTACCCGACTGGCTCCCTGTGCGGAGCCGGTGCGGGTCATACTGCGCGACGCTTGAGCTTGCGCCGTTCGCGCTCCGACATGCCGCCCCAGATACCGAAGCGCTCGTCGTTGGCGAGGGCGTACTCGAGGCACTCCTCACGAACCTCGCAAGTCGCACAGACTCGCTTGGCCTCGCGTGTGGAACCGCCCTTCTCGGGGAAGAACGCCTCTGGGTCCGTCTGGGCGCACAGTGCGCGCTCCTGCCACGCCAGAGGACCTTCATCGACGTCGTCACCGCCACCGAAGAGGAGCGACAGGACCTCTGCGTCAGGCTCCTCCGGGTGCTTCAGTGGGCCGTCGCCGAGGATGTTCCACATGCCGGCCTCCCTTCAATCCGAGCTTCTTGCCAGTAAGAATTACATGCGTGTGAGACAAGGCCAGTCAAGCCAGGGAGGGAAACTTCACCCTCTCGTTACCGTCGACACCATTCCTTGATATCTCAAGGAATAACCCCATCTCGCTAACACCATATGTTGACTTCCTACAAATCTCCTGAGAGGTGCCCGCGGCCTACCTGACAGGGGAAAATACATGATTTTCCTGGAGGTTCAGTGGATGGCACCCCCCGTACACACACTCGTCCGACCGGCTGGACATTACCGTAAAGAAACCTGAATGTCAGTAGATCTGCTTCAATCTGGAGGCATGCGAGACCCTCTGCTGACACTGCTCCCCGGCCCCTATGACGCCGCCAAACCGTGGCTGAATTGTTATGGAGACGACGAGCGCGTCGAGTTGACCGGACGCGTAATGTCCATGTGGCTGGCCAAGATCGCGGGATTGATCACAGCGGAATCCGCACCGGGCGACGGGGTTCACCTGGGGCTCCCACCGCACTGGCGGACAGCGGCCTGGGCCTGCGGAGCGTGGCTGGCGGGACGGGCCGTGCTCCTGGGGAGCGGCGAGGAGATCGATGCCGCCGGTCTCGTCCCCGAGCTGAGCGTGGCATTCGCACCGGAGGACCTGTGCGCTGGGGCGGAGGTGCAGGTTTTGGTCCCCGTCACCTCCCTGGCGCTGCGCTGGTCGGGCGAGCTGCCCGCCCTCGTACTCGACGGCGCCGCCGATCTCATGTCCTACCCCGACCACTTCGCGCCGGTCGATGTCGGCACCGATCATCCCTGTCTCACCGACCTCACTGCGGCCGGCTGCCGGGACGGGGCGCAACCCGTCACCCTGACGCGCGCCGACTTGGTCGCCCGGGTCGAAGCCGCCGGCAGTACCGGCCCGGGAGGTTCACGCGCCGTCCTGGTCCGCACCCCCGGGACCGCCCAGGCACTCCAGGAGATTCTGGCCGCCTGGTACACCGGACGCACGGCGGTTGTCCTCACCCCCGAGGCAGGCGACGACGTCGTTGCGGCTGCAATCCGTCAGGAGGGCATCGCCGGGGCGCAGGTCGACTGAGCCATGCCGTCAGGGGACATCGGCCTGAACGAGCGTCCCCTCCCCCTCGACGGACAGGCGGTGCTCGTCGGCGCCGACGAACACGGCCTCACCCTGGGCAAGTGTCTGCGCGTCGACCTGAGTCACCAGCGTCATGGCCCCTTCGACGGCCAGCAGGATGCGCGGTCCCCGCCCGGGAACCGGCAGACGGCCGTCGGCGGCCACCACGGTGGAGACCATGAGCTCGAAATCGTCCACCGGCGCGTAGTAAGCGCGGGTGGCGCGCGAGAGGTATTCGGGGGCCGGACGCACCGGGGGCGCTGCCACATAATCGACGCAGGCCAACATCTCCGGGACGTCGATGTGCTTGGCCGTCAGTCCGGCGCGCAGCACGTTGTCCGAGGAGGCCATGACCTCGACCCCGAGACCGGAGATGTAGGCGTGGACGCTGCCCGCGGGTACGAACAGTGCCTCCCCGGGCTGGAGGGTGACGGGGTTGAGCAGGAGTGCGGCAGCGATGCCGGGGTCGCCGGGGAAGGTGACCGCCATCTTCAGGACATTGGAGTCCACGCGCAGGGAGGGAGAGGTCCCGGCCTCGAAGCGGGCCGCGATCTCGGCGACCAGATCACTGATCTCCTCGGGAGTCGGGCGGGTGGAGGCAGAGACGACGTCGGAGAAGACCTGCCGGATGCCGTACCGGGTGGGATTCAGGCGCAGGGTGCGGCGCATCCGCCGGGCCAGGACGCTGTCCAGGCCGGCGAGGACCTCGACGGCCCGACGCGGAGCGCGGAATCCGGCGACCGCCTGGAAACGGGTAAGGGCCAGGACCATCTCCGGCTTGTGGTTGGTGTCCTTGTAGTTGCGGGAGGGGTGGTCCAGGGCGATGCCCGCCTCTTCCTCCAGGGCGTAGCCCTCGGCCGCCTGGGCCTGGCTGGGGTGAACCTGGAGGGACAGCGGCTGCTCGGGGGCGATGAGCTTGAGGAGGAACGGCAACCGGCGCCCGAAGCGCCAGATGATGTCCTCGCCCAGGAGGCGCTCTGGCTCGGCCTCGATGAGGGTGGACAGGACATCTCCGCCGGCGACCCGGGCCGGTCCGGCCGGGTGGGATCCGTACCAGGCCTCGGCCCAGGGGGCGCCGTCATCGGCCACACCCAGGAGCGCGGGAATGGCGGCGGTCGACCCCCAGGCGTACTGCTGGCGGGCGGGCTCAAGTCGTTTCATAGCGCCTCACCGTACCGGCACCGGAACTCGCCTGCGTACGCAGCGGCATACCCGGGGACTTCTCCTTGACTGAGGACCATCGCAGCCCGCCTCTGCGCAGTAACGCCGAGCGCGTCTAACAGCAGCAGCTGCGGACCGGCGGAGGGGCGACTGTTCCGGCCGGGGCGAACGGCTCGAAACCGGCTGCGATGATCCGCCATTGTCGGTGGCAGATCGCTCCTCACCCGGTTGCGAGTGGCCCCCTGTTGCTCTGACTGCCGCGCAGGCGGGCTGTCACGACCAAGAGGCCGACGGCCCAGTAGACGTAGGCTCCGGAGGCCAGGACCGCGAGCAGATTCCACCGGGGCGAATCGTAGCGCACAAGGTCGTCGGAGAAGTGCGTGGGGGCAATGAGCATAACGACGACACTGCCCACTGCCGCCAGACACTCGAGGTCCCAGCCCGACCTGCGCATACCAGATGCGAGCCCGGTGGCCGCCCGCCACACGAGGGTCATGATGAGCGGGAGGGCGAAGACCCAGTGGTGCACCCATGCCACAGGCGAAACGATGGGGGCGATGAGGCCGACGAGTCCGAAGGCGAGCAGATCGTCGCCGCCACGCGTCAGGCGCGCGGCCTGCCCGGCAATGACGATGACAACGCCGACGGCCAGCACCAGCCAGGCGACTGAGGACAGAGGTGCCGGCAGTACCCGGGATAGCAGTCCGCGCAATGACTGGTTCTCGGTGTCCCACCAGCTGGAGGCCACCCGGGTGGAGTCCCACACGGCCGAGCCCCAGAATGTCAGGGACTCTCTGGGAGCGGTGAGGAATCCGATGCCGGTGCAGGCAGCGGCGCTCGCCAGGGAGGCGAGCAGGGCCCGCCGGTCCTTCCGGAGCAGCGGCAGCAGCAGGAAGACGGCGGGGGTGAGCTTGATGGCAATGGCAATGCCGGTGAGTATCCCGCGCGGCCAGAGGGTCCGGCGGGGAAGCCAGTCTGCGGCCAGCAGGACGATGAGGAAGAGCCCGACCTGTCCCCAGGTCAGGTGCGAGACCACGGGCATAAGCAGACTCATGGCGTTGGCTCCGGCCAGAGCGGCCCAGGCCCCGCCACCGCAGCGTGAGACGACGATCCACGACAGGCCGAGGAGCGCCGTCAGGGAGGCCACGGTATGGCCGGCGGCGGCCAGGGCCGGAGTGCCGATGGCGGAGCCGGAGAGTAAGAGCGCCCCGAAGGGCGGGTAGGTGAAGTACATGAGAAAACCGGGAACCCCCGGGTCGAGAGCCTCGGCGTAGAGAGGCCGACCGGTAAGGAGATGCTGGGCGCCGGTTCGATAGACAAGGAAGTCGATGTGCAGCTCCGGTTGGAGGGCGGCGTCGAAGAGCGCACCCACCACCGTCACCACCGACCATAGGACGATGAGCGCACGGGCAGCCCGGGCCGTGCTCCAGCGCAATCGTGCAGTGTCCATGTGAAGGGAGTTCCTTCCAACCGCAAAGAAGGCGTCGGCCAAACGACCGGAGCCCGAACGGGCGCCGGGGAGGGCGCGCAGAGGGCCACCGCACACACCGGACCAGAACTTGAGCGGACCCCGGAGAAGGACTCGACGAATCCAGGTTCCAGACAGGATAACTATGATTATTTCATCAATCAGGACTACTTATTGACCGCAACGCCGCATCGTTCTTCATTCGTCGTCCTTTGCTCGTCGGATACTCGTTGAAGTTACGGCTGCGGCACGTTCTCTTGGAGAGCAACGCGGCTGACCTCCCCAGACCACAGGATGTCCAATGAGGCGGAGTCGGGTCGGCCCCGCCGCTGGGGACGACGGCGCCGCGAGCCTCGTGGGGCTCGCGGCGCCGTCGGGATCAGTACTCGGGCTTATCTCGGACCTGCCCTAGCTGCCCGCCGTAGGAGACGGGAAGGGGGTGACGTCGGCCAGGCGCGGGTGGGCCCGGTCCTTGTCGGACAGGATCGCCTCGGTCAACGGGATCGGCCAGGGGACGTTCGCCGTCTCATCGGCCAAGTTGAGGAAGGTGTACCGGGCCTCAGCGGACCAGTGGTCGTTGACCAGGTAGGTGTAGGCGGTGCCCGGCTCCAGCGTCTGGTAGGCGTTGCCCACACCCCGGGGCACGAACACGGCCACCGACGGGTCGATCTCGCAGGTGTACACGGCCCCGAAGGACGGCCCCTCGCGCAGGTCCACCCAGGCACCGAAGACGCGGCCGGTGGCCACCGAGACGAACTTGTCCCAGGGCTCGGCGTGGATGCCACGGGTCACTCCCACCTCGTTGTTGAAGGAGATGTTGTTCTGGACCGGCCCGAAGTCGGGCAGCCCCAGGGCTAGCATCTTCTCGCGCTGCCAGTTCTCCTTGAACCAGCCGCGGTTGTCCCCGTGAACGGTCAGGTCGATGCGCAAGAACCCCGGAATCGGCGTGGCCTCGACGGCGAGCGGCTTACCCAGCTCGATCTGCCCCATGGATAGCTCCTTCTGCGTACGTAATCGTCGATCTCGGCGTCGCCTCACCGGCGATGCTCCGCCGGGAAGTCTATCGGCGCCGCCCTGCAGGCACCTCGGAGACGGAACCTCACGAGCCGAAAGTGCCGCGCACCACGCACGAGCACCCCCGAATCACCCGCTCCAGGCGCCATTCGGGGCTCGCATAGGTCATGCTTGGAGCATGCGAGGAATCATTCTGGCCGGAGGCTCCGGCACGCGACTCAATCCGATCACCCTGGGGACCTCCAAGCAGCTGGTGCCCGTCTACGACAAGCCGATGATCTACTACCCGCTGAGCACCCTCATGCTCGCCGGGATCCGGGACGTTCTCATCATCACCACCCCCCACGACGCCCCCGCCTTCCACCGCCTCCTGGGCGACGGCAGCCGGCTCGGCGTCAACCTGTCCTACACCGTCCAGCAGGAGCCCAACGGCCTTGCCCAGGCCTTCGTCCTGGGCGCCGACTTCATCGGCGACGACAGCGCCGCCTTGGTCCTGGGCGACAACATCTTCTACGGTCCCGGCATGGGCACCCAGCTGCGCCGTCACACCAGCCCCGACGGCGGCGTCGTCTACGCCTACCAGGTCGCCGACCCCACGGCCTACGGCGTCGTCGAGTTCGATGAGGACTTCAAGGCCATCTCCATCGAGGAGAAGCCCGCCCACCCCCGCTCCACCTACGCCGT
>ERZ773099.2521-NODE-2521-length-12520-cov-26.659126_pt1 | contig 12520 bp, 10 predicted proteins | sample MGYA00511120_ERZ773099 | MGnify/ENA primary metagenome ERZ773099 (study PRJEB29015, sample SAMEA2738012) | human oral metagenome | biome: human oral; feature: human-associated habitat; material: dental | place: China | collected 2104 ... | reverse complement strand
GCAGATGGGAGGCGCGCGCTCGACTGGAAACCTGCGCGTTCGCGCTCCCGGCGCCGGCGGAGGCATGCCGGCCGGGCCCTGGACCTCGGTGGCGGGCCCGTCGGCCCCGACGCCCGGTCGCCGGCCCTATGATGCCGACGTGGCATCTGGGGACCGCGGCGGGGCCGCACCGGCGGACGACGTCCTCGTGCGCGAGCTCAGCACGCCGGTCGCCGCGGACGGCGGTGCGCCCGGTCCCGTCCACTCGCTGGTCCACGTGCCCCGCGACGCCGCCGCCGGACGGGTGCGCGCCCCGCTGGTGGTGTGCTGCCACGGCCTGGGGGAGTCGGGCCTGCGGGTCGCCCCGGTCGCCCGGCGCCTGGCGCGGGCCGGGGCGGTGGCGATCTGCCCGTCCTTCCGCGGCGGCGGGGCGCCGACGGCGGGGGCGACGACGTCGATGAGCGTGCTCACCGAGGTCGCCGACCTGGAGGCGGTGCTGGACGCGGCGCTGGCCTGGCCCTTCGTCGACGCCGGTCGCACGGCCCTGTTCGGGCGGAGCCTGGGCGGGCTCGTCGCGCTCCTGGCGGCGGCCCGCCGTCCGGCGCAGACGGGCGCCCTCGCCCTGTGGTACCCGGCGCTGCGCGCGCCGGCGACGGTGCGCGCCCGCTTCGGGACCCGCGCGGCCGTGCCCGGGACCTACGCCGCCCGCGTCGACGGGCGCGATATCGTCCTCGGGCGCCGCTACGCCCTGGACGCCTGGGACCTCGACGTCGACGCCGCGCTCAGACGCCTGCGCGCCCCCGTTCTCCTGCTGCACGGCGACCGGGACGCCGACGCGCCCATCGAGGCGTCCGAGGCCGCCGCGCGGATCCTGCCCGACGCCCGCCTGGAGCGGGTGGCCGGGGCCGCCCACGGCTTCGGGGACGAGCGCCTGACGGCGGCGCTGGAGCGCACCGCGCGGTTCCTGTCCTGGAGCGGCGTCCTGGAGCCCGCCGGGGAATCGCAGTAGGCCGGACGGCGCCGCGGCCGGCGGGTTCGTCACCCCCGGGCCTGTCGACTACAGTCGACAGTAAGGCTCTCACGATCAGTTCTGTCGACTGCGGTCGACAGGCGGTATCCGCTGCGCTCATCGCCCAGGACTTCAGGAGGTGCTCCGTGGAGGACTACATCGATCGTCCCCGCTACATCGACCGCATCCGACCCTTCGTCGACGTCCCCGTCATCAAGATCCTCACCGGCGTGCGCCGGTGCGGCAAGTCCACCCTGCTCGACATGATCGCCGAGAGGATCTCCGAACGCTTCCCGCGCGCCCCCGTGGTGCGCCTCAACCTGGAATCCGAGGCCGGTCTCGCACTGCGCGATCCGACCGCGCTCCTGGAGCACCTGCGCGCGCGCCTGCCGGACCGCTCGCAGCGGGCCTACGTCTTCCTCGACGAGGTCCAGCGCGTCCCCGGGTGGGAGGATGCGGTCAACGCCCTGCGCGTGGACTGGAACTGCGACCTCTACCTCACCGGCTCCAACTCCACCATGCTCGCCGGAGAACTGGCCACCAACCTCGCCGGCCGGTACGTGGAGTTCCCCGTACTCCCCCTGGCCTTCCGCGAGTTCATCGAACTTCACGCCGGGACCGCCCGCGCGCCCCGGGAATTGTTCGACGACTACCTGGTCCTGGGCGGCTTCCCCGCTCTGAAGTACTTCGGGCTCGAGCGCTCCCCGTCGATCCAGTACCTCCAGTCGGTTCTCGACACGGTCATCGTCCGCGACGTCATCGAGCACCATCAGGTCCGCGACATCGATCTCTTCCGCCGTCTCATCCGCTACTGCATCGGCAACATCGGCCGGACCTTCTCGGCGCGCTCAGTCGTGCGTTACCTCAAGAGCGAGGGGCGGGCCGTCAGCGTGGACACCGTCCTGAACTACCTCGACTTCTGCATCGGCGCCCACCTCATCGCGCGGGTGCCGAGGCGGGACGTCGCGGGGAAGTCGATCCTGCGATCGGACGAGAAGTACTACGCCGTCGACCACGGTCTGCGCACCGCCATGGGCTTCGACAACCTCTCCGACGTCGAGATCGTCCTGGAGAACATCGTTCACACCGAGCTGCGCTCCCGGGGCTACGAAGTCCAGGTCGGGTGGAGCGGCGCCAAGGAGGTGGACTTCCTCGCCCGGCGGGGGCAGGAGGTCCTCTACGTCCAAGTCTGCTACCTGCTCGCCGGTCAGGAGACGATGGACCGGGAATTCGGCGTCCTGGAGTCCATCCCGGACAACCACCCCAAGCTCGTGCTCAGCCTCGATCCGCTCAGTCGCGGGCGGAGCGGCATCCGCCACCTCAACATCATCGACTTCCTCCTCCAGGACCCGCTCTGAGGTCGGCGCGGGAGCTGGCCCGACCGGCGCCGCTCGCCCGGCGCCACCCGACCGCCCGCTCCCAGGAAGCTCCCGGGGGGATCTGACACAATACTCATGTGACCGATGCGCTCCACCCGCAGCCCTCGCGGGTCAACCCGATCCTGCTCCAGGGCTTCGCCTGGGACCTGGCCGCCGACTCCCGCCACTGGCGGCTCCTGACGGACAACGCCGCCCTCCTGGCCGACGCCGGATTCACCGCCATATGGCTGCCGCCGGCCTACAAGGGGCAGGCCGGGGTCGACGACGTCGGCTACGGCGTCTACGACACCTACGACCTGGGCGAGTTCGACCAGAAGGGCGCCGTGCCCACCAAGTACGGCACCAAGGACGAGTACCTGGCCGCCGTGGCGGCCCTCAAGGCGGCGGGCATCGACGTCATGGCCGACGTCGTCCTCAACCACCGCATGGGAGCCGACGCCTCCGAGGACGTGCTCGCCCTCGAGGTCGACCCCTCCAACCGGTACCGCCCGCTCGGCGAGCCCGCCGAGGTCACCGTGTGGACCCGCTTCACCTTCCCGGGGCGCGCCGGCGCCCACTCGGACTTCACCTGGGACTGGCACTGCTTCAACGGCATCGACTGGGACGAGCGCTCCGGGCGCTCGGGCATATGGCTCTTCGAGGGCAAGGAGTGGAGCGAGGGCGTCGCCCACGAGCTGGGCAACTACGACTACCTCATGGGCGCCGACGTCCACGTCATGGACCCGACGGTGAGCGCGGAGCTGGACGCCTGGGGGCGCTGGTACGTGGAGACCACCGGGGTCAACGGCTTCCGGCTCGACGCCGTCAAGCACATCGGGGCCCAGTTCTTCCGCCGCTGGCTGCGCGACCTGCGCCGGACCACCGGGCGGGCGCTGCCCGCCGTGGGGGAGTACTGGTCCGAGGACCTGGCCGAGCTGCGGGGCTACCTGGGCGACGAGCCCGTCATGAGCCTGTTCGACGTCCCCCTCCACTTCCACCTCCACGCCGCCGCCACCTCCGACGGGAACGTGGACCTGTCGCGCCTCTTCGAGGGCACCCTCGTGGACGCCGACCCCGCCCACGCCGTCACCTTCGTGGAGAACCACGACACCCAGCCCCGCCAGGCCCTGGCCTCCACCATCCTGCCCTGGTTCAAGCCCAGCGCCTACGCCCTCATCCTCCTGCGCGAGGCCGGCATCCCCTGCGTATTCTGGGGCGACCTGTTCGGCACCCCCGAGACCGGCGACCTGCCGGCGGTCACCGAGCTGCCCCTGCTCATGGCGGCGCGGCGGCTGCTGGCCCACGGGCCGCAGCACGACGCCTTCGACGCCCCCGACGTCGTCGGCTTCGCCCGCGAGGGGGACGCCGCCCACCCCGCCTCCGGCCTGGCCGTGGTGCTCTCCGACCGCCACGCCGCCGTCAAGCGCCTGCACGTGGGGGCCCGCCACGCCGGCGAGCAATGGGTGTGCGTCCTGGGCGGGCACGGCCCCGTCGTCGTCGATGCCGACGGCGGAGCGGAGCTGGAGGTCTCCGACGGCGGACTGAGCGTGTACGCGCCCGCGGCGGCCGAGTCGGAGCTGGGGCGCAGTCTCGACCGCCTCGTCCGCCAGCGCTGAGCCCCGGCGGCGCCGAACCCGGCGGAGGGGGCCGACGGCGGCGCCGGGACGCGGGCGCGGCGGGTAGGGTCGTGCCAACGGCCCGCGGTGCCCGGCGGGCCCCAACTCCAGGAGGAACCGTGCCCACACCAGCTGCACTCGCCACCGACTCCGCCGTCGCCGTCCTCATCGCCCCCGGCCTGGAGGAGGTCGAGGCCCTCGCCCCCGTCGACATCCTCTACCGGGCAGGCATCCGCGCCGACCTCGTCTCCGTCACCAACTCCCTGACGGTCGGCTCCTCCCACCAGGTCGTCCTGACCTGCGACCGCCTCCTGTCGGAGGTGGACCTGGCCGACTACGCCCTGGTCCTCCTGCCCGGGGGGATCCCCGGCACCCCCAATCTCAAGGCCGTGCCCGCCGTCAGGCAGGAGATCGCCCGCCGCATGAACGAGGACCTGCCCCTGGCGGCGGTGTGCGCCGCGCCCTCGATCCTGGCCGAGATGGAGCTGCTCCAGGGGCGGCGGGCGACGTCGAACCCGGCCTTCATGGACGTCCTGGCCGAGCACGGGGCCCGGGTGAGCGAGGAGGCCGTCGTGGCCGACGGCGCCCTGCTCACCAGCCGCGGCATGGGCACCGCCATCGAGCTGGGCCTGGAGATGGTGCGCCGCCTCCTGGACGAGGAGGCCGCGGCCAAGGTGCGCTCCGCCATCGTCCACCAGTCCTGATGCCGACGCGGGGCGGGCTACACTCCTCCCAACTGGTTTGACGCGCGAACCGATGGGAGGGCCCGTGAGCTCGACATCCGCTCCCGAGACCCGCCTCGATGCGGCGGCAGCCCTGTCCGCCATCGAGGACCAGCAGAACATCCTGCACGTGCGCACCGGCATCCGCTCCGCGCCCCTCCTGGCCGCCTGGGGCCTGGCCTGGCTCCTGGGATACGGCGCGCTGCGGCTCGGCCGGCGCCCCGACTTCACCGTGCCCGCGCCCCACATGGTCTTCTTCATCGCCGCCCTGGTCTGCGCCGGCCTCTACACGGCCGTCTACATCTCCCGGCGCATCCGCGGCATCCGCGGCGGGTCGGTCGACCAGGGCGCGCGCCTGGGCGCGGCCTGGTGCGGGGCCTTCGTCCTGTGGTTCGTCACCATCGGCAGGATCGGGTCCTTCCTGGCCGCGGTGGACACCGTCCGGGCCAGGGAGGCCGGCGTCATCCTGTCCAACGCCGGTCCCTGCCTCATCGTCGGCGTCCTCTTCCTCGCCTCCTCGGCGGTGTGGCGGGAGCGCACCCTGGGGGTGCTGGGCGGGTGGATCCTCATCACCACGACGGCGGCCACGATCGTCGGCGGCAGCGCCATGCTGCTGGTCATGTCGCTGGCGGGCGGCGGCGGGATGCTCCTGGCGGCCGCCTGGGACTCCCGCCGCACCGCCCGGCCCGCCCGGCCCGCGGTGGGAGCGTCGTGAGCCCCGAGGTCCTCGACCCGGTCATCCACGCCCAGGCCCGCCTGCGCATCGTCGCCGCCCTGGCGGTCATCCCCGCCGGGGACGAGATCGTCTTCCCCCGGCTGCGCGAGCTGCTGAGCATGACCGCCGGCAACCTGTCCACCCACCTGAGCAAGCTGGAGGCCGCCGGCTACGTCTCCCAGTCCAAGACCTTCTCGGGGCGCACCCCCGCCACCTACATCGCGCTCACGCCCAGGGGGCGGCTCGCCTTCGAGGAGTACACCCGCACCCTGCGGGCCATGCTCGACGCCGCCGGGCAGTAGGCGCGCACGCGGGCCGGTCCGCCGGCGTCCGCCCGGCGACCGGCCCGCGTGCGCGCCCGCCTGCTCAGGCCCCCGGGCGCCGCGGGCCCCGCGATGGCAGGACCGCGAGCACGAGCAGGGCCAGCCCGAGCCCGCTCAGCAGAACGACGCCGGTGGTGAGCAGGTCGATGTCCGTTCCCAGGCTGATGGCGATGAGCAGGCTCCCGACGGCGAGGAGGGCCAGCCCCCACACGAGCGTGAAGGGGCGCGCTCGCCGGGGCGCCTGCCTGGGAGCGGGCGTCAGGGAGCTCGAGCTCCAGACCGCGCCGCTCGCGGGCGGCCGCGGCCCCGTCCGGTCGGGGTCCGGGGCGGAGTCCGGTGCGAACGGCTGCTCCGCCGAGACGGCGTCGTCGGTGGGCGGTGCGGTGGTGGGGGCCGTCTCGTCGGTGGGCGGTGCGGTGGTGGGGGTCTCGTCGTCGGTCATAGTGGTGTCCTCACTCGTCGGTTCCGCCGCGGGGCTTCGCCGCGGCCGTGCCTGCGGGGTTCAGTTGCTCGTGGGAGTGCTCGTGGGAGTGCTCGTGGGGGCGGCGGTGGGCCCGGGCGCGGTCGTGAGGACCTCGCCGCCGTACCCGGTCCCGTCGGGACCGGCGACGCCGTCGCCCCGGGCGATGGCCCGGTTGACGCAGGACTCGTAGGACGCGCGCTCGCCGGGATCGAGGTCGGCCAGCTCCTCGCTCAGGATCCTCTGCCCGGTGTGGTCCCGGGCGTCGTCGTCCCAGTCGTCCCAGTCGTCCCAGTCGTTGTCCCAGTCCCCGTCCGCCGCCTTGAGGCAGACGCGCGCGGCCTCCTCGGAGACGGCGGCGTGGTTCATGCCCTCGACCGGCAGGGCGGTCGAGCCGGTCCCGTCCGAGCGGTTCCAGGAGCTGACGATCCACACGTCCTCGGAGCCGATGCCGACCCAGCTCGGCCCCGGGGCGTTCTCCGTCACCTCGACCTCCCCGGTCCCGATCGCCAGCTCCAGGGTCAGGGCGCTCCCGCCGTTGCGGGCGGCGTCCGAACGGCTGATGAACCGCTTCCCCGTGGCGGAGTGGGCCCGGTGCACCTGGGTGTCGATGGCCCTGCCGTCGGGGGTGTAGACGTGCGCCCAGGGCGCGGTGCGGAGCGTCGCCGACCAGTCGCCCTCGAAGGTCCAGCCGTCCGAGACCTGGTGCGTGAGCGTGCCCGCGCCCAGGGAGGTGTCGACGACGAGGGGGACCGACGGCGCCGTGGACACGTTCACGCGGCCGGCCCCCAGGCTCAGGCGGACGCGCTGCGCCCCCGGATCGGCGGGGGCGCCGGACAGGTCCAGGAAGATGTCGGCGGCGCCGTAGAGGCCCAGGTCGATGACGCCCTCGGCGGTTCTGGGCGTGCTCTCCAGGTCCGCCCACGTCAGGCGCACCGTGCCCGGGTGCAGCGGGTGAAGGGTCGTGCCGGCCAGGACCTGCGGCGGAATGGCGGAGCCCAGGATGAGGGCGGGGACGGCCGCGAGCATGACGGGCACGCCCAGACCGCTGATCCACCCGCCCCGGCGGCCGAGCAGGGCGGCGATCGTGACGACCGCGCCCAGGGCGGCGGTGACGGCGCCGAGGGCCGCGAAGGGCGCGGTGATGACGGTCAGGTGCGCCCTCAGGAGCCCGAGGCCGGCCAGCGCCAGGCCGATGAGCATGAGCGCCAGCGCGAGCAGGCTCAGCCGCCGCCCCGGACCGGGCACGCGCGGGACGACCGGGCCGACCCACTGACGGGAGGGCCCCCGGGGCGCGGCGCCGCGCGGATTCGGGCGCGCGGGCGCGACCCGCGGTCCGGGGGCGAAGGCCCCGGGGCGCGGGTCCTGACGCCTTCCGCGCAGGAGCACGATGACCAGCCAGATGATCCCCGCGGTCAGGCCCACCTGCATGAGCGTCCAGAAGACGAGGGAGAAGCCCCCCGCCCAGTCGTCCGTGGCGTACCACCACACGGGCAGAACGCCGCGGTGCTGCAGGAAGAACCCGGCGACGACGGCGGCCGCGGCGCCGGCCAGACCGGACTCGGCCTCGCCGTGCAGCGCCTGCTGGAGGTGGATGCGCCCGTCGCCCTCCTCGGGCAGGAGGGCCCAGGCGATGCCGTAGAGGAGGAGCCCGACGCCCGAGAACACGCAGAGCACCGCCCAGATGCAGCGCACGAGGACGGGGTCCACATTGAGTCGTTGGGCCAGGCCGCCCGCCACGCCGCCGACCCACCGCTGGTCGGTGCGCACCAGGCCCGTGCGCCTGACGGAGTCGAAGAAGGAGGTCGTGGCCCGAGTGCGCGGTCGTTGCGGGTCGGGCTGCGGTCCGTACTGCGGGTCCGGTTGCGGGTCGGGCTGCGGTCCGTACTGCGGGTCGGACCGGTCGGGGGAGGGATCGTCGCTCATGACCCCATGGTCCGGCCCCGGCCCCGCTCGCCGCGATTGGGGGAGTCCCTGATCGAACCCCCATTGAGCCCCCATGCGCCCCTGGTTCCGCCCCGCATCCCGCCTGCGGGGTCCCCGTTCGTGCCACGATGTGCCCATGACGACCACGGCGAGCCCGGGCGCGCCCCCCGGCACCCGGCGCGGCTCCGGCGCGCCGCCGCGCCCGCCCCTGCGCCGCTGTCGTGGGAGCGGGGCCGGGGCGGTGACGGCTTCGTCGCCGATGACTTGGGGCCGCGGGCCTGCGCAGGCTCAGCGGAACCGGATGGCGTATTGCCGGGAGTGCCGGACGGCGCCGAGGGCTTCTGGGCAAGTGCGTCGGAGGCGGCATGCCCGAGTAGGGTGAGGATCCGGTTGAGAAGGCTGGCCATGGGCGTCACCCTACCGTCGGACGTGATGGCGGTTCATAGACGACTCGGCGGTCCTCTCCCAGGTGTGGTGAGAGGACCGCCAGTGATGGCGCCAGTGACCGCGACCGTGCGGCGCGCCCGGAGGCTCGCCTTGGTGAGGTGCTAGTTCCCTGTGCGTGTCACGGGGGTGCAGATCGTGTGGGTCCCGGCCTCGGTACCGCCCTCACTGCCGGCGAGGTCGATCCGGGTGGTCAGTCCCTTGGAGGGGTCTTTGGGATCGCAGGTGCCCAGGGACTTCCAGGTCTCCGCGGTGACCGCCTCGGCGTTGACCTGGTAGGTGTTGGTGAAGGTCATCGTGGTTGACGAGTGGGCGTTCAGGGAGTCACCGGTGCGCAATGACAAAGAGCCGTCATCCTGGATGGCGTAGCTGTCCGGGCCGACCCACCACGGGGTACCGGTACCTGTCACGCTCTTGAGGGAGAAGCCGGCCGGAACCCCGGGCCGCAGGACGATATCGGAGCTGGATCCGTTGGCGTCGGTGGTGTTGGTGAAGGTGACGGTGTAGCCGACCTCGACCTCGTAGGTGCCGGTGGGGGCGGCCTCGACGCCGAGGTCAGTGGGCTGGACCGTGACTTCGCCGACGGGGCGGTAGTCGAAGAAGTCGCTGGAGAAGGTCTGGTCGCCGGTGGTGAGTCCGGCCGTGATCGTGTTGCGTCCGGCGATGCCGGTCAGGTCCACCTGGCAGGTGATCTCCTTGCCCTGGGGAACTTTTGCTGCGCCGCTGGAGACCTTGAGGTTCTCGGCCGGTCCCTTGGCGGAGACGACCTCGCCGCCGAAGGCGGTCAGGTCGCAGGTCAGGGCGGTGACCTGGGCCTGTCCCCTGCCTCGCGAGGCGGAGATGGTGAAGTCGGACAGGGGGGTGGTCGAGTCGTTCTTCGCCTTCATGGTGAAGCGCCCGGCGTCCTTGGCGGCGCCGTCGACCTTGACCGCCTCGGTGGTGACAGTGGCGTGGGTGGCGCTGGCTGCCGGCTTCTGTGCCGTAGCCGTGGGCCTGAGAACCTGGCTGGCCGTGGAGGTCGTGATTGTGGGGCTGAAGCTGTAGCTACGCGCATCCGCGCCAGGGGCCGCTGCCGTGGCCCCGAGGTCCAAGTCGAGGTAGGAGCTCTTGTCCCAGGCGGCGTTGAAGTTGACCTCGTAGGTCAGGCTCAGGTGCTCGGGAGTGCAGGTGATCGCCTTGACCGATCCTGCGCTGTCCCCGTGGTGGTTGTAGTAGAGGCCGGCGAAGAAGTTCAGGTCGGATTCGGCCAGTTTGGCTGGAGGCTCACCCTGGTCCCTCTTGATGTAGAAGGCGCTCGTCCCAGCCACCTTGTCACCGTCCGGCGTGGGGCAGGTCCAGGTCCACTGGCCCGGCACGGAGTCGGCCTCAATGGTGATGTTGGTGGAGCTGTTCGGGGCTATGTCGGAGGGGACGCGAACTCCCCAGCTCAGGCAGCCGGCGGCGTCATCGGAGCCGTGGCAGCCGGCACCGGCCGTGTTGTAACGCCCCTCAACGGTGATGCCGGCATTAGCGGATGCCGGAGCGGCGACGGTGCCGGCGGCGAGCAGGGGGAGAGCCATGGCGACGCCTAAGAGGCGTCGCCATGGCCGAGCGGGATGAGAAGGTGGGGTGTGCATGAGCACGCCTTTCTCCGAGGTGATCGGGATGGGAACCAATTGCCTTGTCAATATACCGTTAAGAAGGGCATTATCAAAAGGTTGGATCAATTCTACTGACACCCAGTGTCTTCCGACCCTCCTCGGTGATCGTGTCTGGAGCTGGATGAGAATGGGCCGCAAATTAAGACAAAGGTCGGATGTGCGAAGACTCGTCGCACATCCGACCTTTGTCGTTCTGTTCTCCGTGCTTTTAATGAGGCGCTGCGTTCGCGGCAGGTTTCTGCACGGTTGCCGTGATTTTCTGAGGGGTGTTGTCCGCGGAGGTGGTGACTGTCGGTGAGAAGGAGTAGGTGTGTTGGCCGGATCCCGGGGTCGTTGTGGTTGTTCCGAAGCTCAGGTCGAGGTAGGAGCCCTCCACGCGCACCAGGTCATCGATCTTGTAGGTGATGCTCAGGTGCTCCGGGGTGCACGTGATGGCGTCGACCTGCCCAGCGCTGTCTCCGTACGATCCGTAGTGGAGGCGCGCGAAGCGTCTGAGATCGGAATTGCTCAGCTTCTTGCTCTCACCTCCGATGGGGGCATCGTAAAACGATGCCGTTCCGGCGACCCGGTCGTTCGCGAGGCAGTTCCATGCCCACTGACCGGGGACGGAGTCGACCTCAACGGTGACGGTCAGCTCCTTCTTCGGCGCGATGGTAGAGGGGATGCGCAGGCCCCAGCTGAGGCAGTCGGTGCTGGTGCCCGAGCCCTGGCATCCCTCGCCGCTCGAATTGTAGATTCCGGAGGCGATGATGCTATCGGGGGCGGCCTGTGCCGGTGAAGAGAGGAAGCCGGCGAGGAGCAGGGGGAGGGCTGCGATGGCACCGGTGAGGCGCCGTCGGGATGAGGCTGGTTGTCGTTGTGGCAGATGCATGAGCAACCTCTTTCACGGGGTAGTGGGGACAGAAATGACTACCCGGTCAATATACCGTGGTGCGCGTCACTCGTAAAGAGGATCCGGCCCCTGTTATGAGGCGGCAGCAGGCCGGTTCAGTGCCGACGCGTGGCGTCCTTCATGGTGGCGGTGAAGGCGACGAGCTCGCTGCGCAGTGCCCCGAGCGCATAATGACGGCGCTCCTCGTTGCCGCGCCCACCGTTATCGCCAGAGGTGGCCGCCACGATCTCGGGGGCAAAGCGCTCGACGATCTTGACCGTGGCGGACCCGCTGATCGCCCCGTCGGCGCCCGCGGCGATCGCCTCGGCAACCTGCGCGGGCGTGGAGATGCCGAAGCCCAGCATGACGGGTGCGGCGGAGTCGGCGCGAAGGCGCTCCACCGACTCGGCCAGCCCCACGGTGGACGAGGCCCTCTCGGTACCGGTCACGCCCACCCGGGAGACGGCGTAGACGTAGCCGCGTGAGGCCGCTGCCACCGCGTCCAGGGTTTCGGCGGCGGCCGACGGCGGTGCGATGTAGACGGCGTCGATGCCGGCCTCCTCGGCGGCACGGCTGAAGAGTGCCGACTCGCGGATCGGGACGTCGGGCAGCAGCACCGAGTCGATGCCGGCCTGGGCACACTCGGTGTAGAAGCGCTCCAGGCCCATCGCGAAGGGCACGTTGCCGTAGATGAGCATGCCGATGGGCAGCTGCGGGTGGCGTCGGCGCACCCGCCCGACCACCTCCAGGCAGTCCTGGAAACCCACGCCCGCGGCCAGGGCCCGCACGTGCGCCTTCTGGATCGTGGGGCCGTCGGCGACCGGATCGGTGAAGGGCGCGCCCAGTTCCAGGGCGTCGGCCCCACCGGCGATGAGCGCCTCGATGACGGCCTCACTGGTGTCCGGGTCGGGATCGCCGACCATGACGAAGGGGGCGAAGGCGCCCTCGCCGCGTTCCTTGAGGGCGGCGAACATCGCAGGGTAGCGGCTCATCTCAGAACTCCTCATCCGGGCCGGAGGACAGGCTGGTGCTCCTGGCGGCGTTCAGGCCCGCGTACTCGGTGCGCCTGCCCATCTGCTCCACCATGCGCGATGCCCTGGCCACGGCGCCGTCAGTGGAGAAGGAGCCGCCCAACCTGGCCTGCACCTGGTCGAGGTCCTTGTCCCCTCGGCCCGACAGGCACACCAGCAGGATCGGGGGCTCCTCGCCGTCGGGCACCTCCCGGGCCATGGCCAGGGCGTGGGCCAGGGCGTGGGCCGACTCCATGGCCGGGATGATCCCCTCGTGGCGTGAGAGCAGCCGGAAGGCGTCGATCGCGTCGTCGTCACTGATGCCCACGTAGCGGGCCCTGCCGGTGTCCGACAGCCAGGCGTGCTCGGGCCCCACGCCCGGGTAGTCCAGTCCCGCCGAGACGGAGAAGGACTCCTCGACCTGTCCCTCGGAGGTGCGCATGAGGT
>ERZ773099.2520-NODE-2520-length-12521-cov-13.975293_pt1 | contig 12521 bp, 7 predicted proteins | sample MGYA00511120_ERZ773099 | MGnify/ENA primary metagenome ERZ773099 (study PRJEB29015, sample SAMEA2738012) | human oral metagenome | biome: human oral; feature: human-associated habitat; material: dental | place: China | collected 2104 ... | reverse complement strand
AGTCGGGGTTGAGCAGGTGCTGCTCGACCTGTTCGGCGATCGAGTCGGGGGTCTGTTCGAAGTCGTAGGCGTCGAACTTTCCCATCGTCGAATGCACGGTCCGGATCGTGTACTCCGTCATGACGCGCCCTCGCCCATGGGTGCCTCCCGTCGTCGCTCTCGGCTCCCACACTACGCGCACGGCACGCAGGGGGCCGGGCGGCGCGCCAGCGGCAGGCGGAGCCCGACCGAAGCGTGGACTGTGGGGCCCAGCCCCGGGCCGCGGAGCAGGGGCCTGATGCGGCGCTGGGCGGCCGCCGCTGTGAGAGGAGTGCCCCGGCCGCAGGGCAGGGGCTAAGTGCGCGCGGTCGAAAGCGGTGCCGACCGGCGTCATCGGCTGGAGGGACTCCCCGTTGTCCGCCTGTCCCCCTCGGAGCCGCACACAAGGGACGGAATTAGGAAACACGGGGCCGCACACAAGGGCGGAATCAAGCCGTTGTGTGCATCGGATGTTTCGTAAATCGGGGTCCTTGTGTGCGTAACCCGGGGGAGCGGCACCAGAACGAGGGAATCGCCCAGTGGGCTCGCAGGGCGGCGGCGCGCCCCGCGTGGGCGCGCGTTGTTTGGGGTGGGCGGGTTTCGAGCATGGGGCGCTCGAGCGCGCCCCGCACGGACCCGCGTTGGCGACACCGCGAGGGGGTTGTCGTCACGGACGCGGGTTGTTGGCACTGTGATGGGGTTGTTGTCACCGCGAGGGGGATATAACGCGCGCTGGTGCCGATATCCCATGCGCGTTGTCAACAACGCGCGTCGGCGGAGTAGCGCAGACAGTGCCAGTGGTGCTCGACGACGCGCCCAGTGCCCGAGGCGGGGTCCTAGTTTCCCGGACGCCTCCCTCTGCCCGGTGGTGGGATGCTCCCGTTCGCTGCCCTTGGGTATCCGTCCGCGGCTTCCTTCTGCGGGGGGGGAGAACGCACCGTTCGGCTCGTTGGCGTGACCCCGGGTGTATCCCTCCTGGGCCTTCCTCTGCGGGGGGTGAGCGCACCGTTCGGCTCGTTGGCGCGGCCCCGGGTGTATCCGTCCGAGGCCTCCCTCTGCCCGGTGGTGGGATGCTGCTCCGTTTGTCCACAGTCCGGTCTCCTCTCAGGGGTATCCACAGGCGAGGATGCCCTCAGATCTGCGTCCACAAGCGCCGATGGCCATGTTGTGACGCTGTCGGAGCCGGGCCTACGTTCGGTGGAACGTTCCATGATCCCGCAGGCGGATCCCCAGCACGAAGGAGTGACGCAGATGAGCGACGCCGAGCACTTGTCCGACCCCGACCGCGCCGCGTCGGCGCATCCGCAGCCGACGAACCCGGCCGACACCCAGGATGACGACCCCGGCGCGGGCTCGGAGCCCGGGCTAGGTGCTGCACCCACACGCGCCAACGCCGGCGCAATGGGCAGCGCCCCCGTCCCGGGCGCCCCGAACAGCACGGATTCCCCGGTCCCGGACCCGGGAAGCGGCTCCGCCGCCCCCGCAACGGAGAACAGCCCCGCTTCCCCGGCCCTGGACCCAGCTCTCCTGGACCCGGCCCCGGACCAGGCAAGCAGTCCTAACGCCCCGACTTCCGGCTCGCGGGCGGGCGCCCGGACCGCTGAGGGCGACGAGGGCTTCCAGGGCAGCCGGTGGAGCGCTAACGCAGTCCTCCTGCTGCCTCTGGTGATCGCCGCGCTCCTCATCCTCATCGCCTACGCCGTCCTCCCCAACGAGGACCGCCCGGTGCGCGGCAGCGGGGACGCGCACGGCACAGGACCCGCCGCTCAATCCAATGGACCGGGTGCCCCGGGTGGGGGGAGTGGCAGTGGAGGCCGGTCCGATGGCCCGGGCGCCCCTTCCCCGGGCACTGGGCTCACAGGTTCCGACTCCCTCACCGACCGCACCGTCGAAGGGGCTGAGGGCTCCGTCGTTTACGCGGTATCGGCCATCGACCACGCCAGGAACACGTCGGACACCTATCCGTTGAGCGACCTCATGACGCCCGAGTGCGAGGCGTGCTCCATCGAGATCGGCCATATCGAGGAGCTTCCGGCGGGGCGGACAAGGGCCGACGGGATGCGGTCGCGCGGCGTGGAGTGCCCCATCGTCGACCGGACCAGCGACAGCGGCGGAGAGCTCCAGGCCGTCGGCCTGCGCTGCGTGTACCTGTCCCACGCCGACCGCTGGACGACCAACGACGGCAGGGACACCACCATCGACGCCACCCAGGACGTGACCTTCGACCTGGTGTGGCAGCGGGGGCAGTGGCGACTCGCGGGAATGACCGTCAACCACGTGGGGAGCGTCGACGCCTACTATCCGGCGCTCGACGAGCTCAAAGCCCAGGCGGGCCAGGGGCAGAGCTGAATAGTGCCGCGCAGGCAGCGCGGGGTCGCACTGCCCAACGGATCTGGCGGCGCGGGCTCCGCTGCCCAGTGGGGGAAGAACCGGGCTGTGCCGAACACGGTGCCGGCCCCGCAGAAAGGGCCCGCAGGGCCGGGGAAGTCCGAATGAGCCGAGTGGGCGCCTGCCGCCCTGGCACCGGGTCGGCCGCTGCTCAGGAGCGGCTCGTCTGCCGTATGGCAGCGGGGTGCCCGCCTCCCTCAGGCGTTCATGAGCTGGCGCTCGTCGAGGATGTCGGCGCCCGAGCCCACCAGGGCCGCCAAATGGGCGTTCGCGTGGTGGGCGCAGAAGAACAGGCGCCCGCCCGTCGGCATGGTGACGCGGACCCACGCCCGCGCCCCGCAGGCGTCGCAGCGGTCGGCAGCAGTCAAAGTGGGTTCGGGGACTGCGGTCCGTTCGAGAGTCGAAGCGTTCATGCCCCCATCACACACCACCGACCGCCCCGTGCGCATTATTGTTCACCGGTGGCGCAATCGCAGGGCGCCCGAACGGCCCCGGAACATGCCGAACGGTCTGCGATCCGTCTCCGAAGGCGCGGGCCGCCAGCACGCCCCCGATCCGCCTCGAACGCCCCACATTCGCCCTGGCAGCGGCCGGGCCGCGCGCAGATGCGCACACTGTTTCCTACCATGAGACCCGTGAGCCAGACCAAAGCATCCGACTACAGCGCCCGGCACCTCTCCGTCCTGGAGGGGCTGGAGGCCGTGCGCAAGCGCCCCGGCATGTACATCGGGTCCACCGATCACAAGGGCCTCATGCACTGCCTGTGGGAGATCATCGACAACGCCGTGGACGAGGCGCTGGAGGGGCACTGCGACACCATCGACGTGCGCCTGCACCCGGACCACTCCGCCTCCGTGTCGGACAACGGGCGCGGCGTCCCCGTCGACGAGGTCCCCGGCGTCGGCCTGAGCGGCGTCGAGGTGGTCTACACGAAGCTTCACGCGGGCGGCAAGTTCGGCGGGGGCTCCTACGGCGCGGCCGGGGGGCTGCACGGCGTGGGCGCGTCCGTGGTCAACGCCCTGTCGGCGCGCATGGACGTGCAGGTGGACCGCGGCTCGAAGACTTACGAGATGTGCTTCAGGCGGGGCGAGCCCGGCGAGTTCGACGACTCCAGGCAGCGCACCCCCAACTCGCCCTTCACCCCCTTCACCGACCAGTCCAGGCTCAAGACCGTCGGCAAGGTGAAGAGGACCAAGACGGGCACGCGCGTGCGCTTCTGGGCGGACTTCCAGATCTTCCCCGCCACCGAGGGCTTCTCCTGGGAGTCCCTGCTGGCCCGGGCGCGCCAGACCGCCTTCCTGGTGCCCGGCCTCACCATCAACTGCGTCGACGAGCGCGGGGAGGAGGAGCGCTCCGAGTCCTTCCGCTTCGACGGCGGAGTGGTCGACTTCGCGAACTGGCTGGCCACCGACGGGCCCGTCACCGACACGTGGCACATCACGGGGGAGGGCGCGTACACGGAGACCGTGCAGGTCCTCGACGCCGACACGGGGCACCTGACGGCCACGGAGCTGGAGCGGGTGTGCTCCGTCGACATCGCCCTGCGGTGGGGGATCGGCTACGACACCTCCGTGCGCTCCTTCGTCAACATCATCGCCACACCCAAGGGCGGCACCCACGTCGCCGGGTTCGAGCAGGCCGTCCTGCGCGTGCTGCGCGCCCAGATCGACAAGAACTCCCGCAAGCTCAAGGTGGGCGCCAAGGACGGGCGCCCCGAGAAGGACGACGTGCTGGCGGGGATGACGGCCGTCGTCACCGTGCGCTTCCCGGAGCCGCAGTTCGAGGGGCAGACCAAGGAGATCCTGGGCACGCCGCAGATCCGCTCCGTCGTGTCCAAAGTGGTGGGGGACTGGCTGGGCGCCAAGCTCGCCTCCCCCAAGCGCGACGACAAGCAGCAGGCCTCCCAGCTCATGGAGAAGGTCGTCGGCGAGATGAAGGCCCGTGTCTCGGCCCGCATCCACAAGGAGATCTCCCGCAAGAAGAACGCCCTGGAGACCTCCTCCCTGCCCGCGAAGCTGGCGGACTGCCGCCTCGCGGACGTGGCGGAGACGGAACTGTTCATCGTCGAGGGCGACTCCGCGCTGGGCACCGCCAAGGCCGCGCGCAACAGCCACTACCAGGCGCTCTTCCCCATCCGCGGCAAGATCCTCAACGTCCAGAAGGCATCCACCGCCGACATGCTGGCCAACGCCGAGTGCGCGAACATCATCCAAGTCATAGGAGCGGGGTCGGGGCGCACCTTCGACCTGGAGTCGGCCCGCTACGGCAAGGTCATCCTCATGACCGACGCCGACGTGGACGGCGCCCACATCCGCACCCTGCTGCTCACCCTGTTCTTCCGCTACATGCGGCCCATGGTCGAGGCGGGGCGCATCTATGCCGCCGTTCCGCCCCTGCACCGCATCGAGGTGGCGGGCAAGGGGCGCCGGAAACGGGAGTACGTCTACACCTACTCCGAGGACGAGCTGCACCGCAGGCTCGCCGCCCTGCGCAAGTCGGGGCGCACCTGGAAGGAGCCCATCCAGCGCTACAAGGGCCTGGGCGAGATGGACGCCGACCAGCTGGCCGAGACCACGATGGACCGCGCCCACCGCTCCCTGCGGCGCATCACCCTGGCCGACGAGGAGGCCCTGCGCCGCGCCGAGGACGTCTTCGAACTGCTCATGGGCTCCACGGTGGGCCCTCGGCGCGAGTTCATCGTCGAGGAGTCGGCGGGCCTGGACCGCGACCGCATCGACGCCTGACAGGAGGCGGCCCCCGGGGCGCGGTCCTGGGGCGTTCCGATACGGCGCGCCTGGCGGTCCGGCGGCGGCCCGCGCGGGTCGGAGGACCGGGCCAGACCCCGCACGCGCCCCCGCCTCGTGACGCATGTGACCAAAGGCCCGCATTGGCCTTACTATGGACCCATGACAGGACTTGCGCAGCGCCTCTCGCCGCCCGGGTCCGTCCCGTACCCGGGGAACCACCTCGGGCTGCGTTGGCGGCCCCTCATCAGCCGCGACGCACCCGCCGTCTACGACCTCGTGCGCGCGGTCGAGTCCGCTGACGACGCGATCCACCGGACGGGTGCCGAGGGGATCGCGGACATGGTCGAGGGCCGCGGCGGCGAAGACTGGGTCGACGCCATCGTCGGGCTCGACCGCAACGGCAGCATCAGCGCCGTCGGCTGCGTGCGCGTGGTGCGCGGTGCCAGCGACGGCGCGATCGCGATCGTCTCGGCCTACGTCCACCCCCACTGGCGGGGGCGCGGCCTGGGCCGGGCGCTCCTGCACTGGCAGGACGGGCGCGCCCGCGAGATGCTGGTCGAGACCTACGGGCCGGACAGCGCCATCCCCGCCTCGATCGCCAACTTCGTCGACGCCCACATGACGGACAGGCGGCGCCTGTACATCGCCGCGGGCTTCTACGCCAAGCGCACGCTGCAGGTCATGTACCGGGACCTGGAGGGCTCCGAGAGCGCCCCCCGCGTCCGCGGCGGTTACACCGTGGTCCCCTGGGACCGCGCGCTGCGCGACAAAGCGCGGGAACTGCACATGGAGGTCAGCCGCGACCTGTTCTGGTCGTGGAACCGCGCCCGCTGGTGGGACGACGCCGTGGCCTCCATGGAGCGGCGCTGGTCCTTCCTGGCCCTCGGCCCCGGCGGCGCGGTCGTCGGCTACATCGTGACCGAGCGCCCCGCCCAGCGGTGGGTGTCCACGGGCAGGCCCGAGGCGGGCGTCTCCCTGGTGGGCGTCCTGCCCCAGCACAGGGGGAAGTCCGTGTGCTCGGCGCTGATCGGGCACTCCGTGGCGGCCGCCTCCGCCTCGGGGATGCCGCGCATCGGGATCGAGGTGGACACCCGCAACCCGTCGAACGCCCACGCGATCTACGAGCACCTCGGGTTCGTGGACGACGCGGCTGAAGTCTTCTACGTCATCGACCAATGAGCGCCACCGGGGCGGACCCGCGGAAGAGGAGAACATGAGCGACACAGCGCCGCGCGCCGGAGCCGACGCATGCGCCGACGTCCCCATGCCCCCCAGCCACCACGGCATCGTGTGGGAGCCCCTGGCCCCCGCCCACCACCCGGCGCTGGCCACGCTCTTCGCCAGGATGGAGGCCCGGGACAACCCCCCGTACCGCACCAGCCCCGGCGAGGTCGCCGAGATGCTGGGGGGCGCCACGCAGTGGTCCGGGATCGCCGGGTTCGCCACGCGGGGCCTCGCCGCCGGGCGCATGATCGCCTACGCGCAGGTCACCATCCGCCACCCCGGGCGCGTCGAGTGCGTGTGCAGCGGGGGAGTGGACCCCGACTTCCGGCGCATCGGCCTGGGAGGGGCCATCGTCGACTGGCAGGAGGGGGCGGCCCGCGCCATGATCGGGGCGGCCGGCTCGGGGGGGCCGGCGCAGATCGTCTGCCACGTCGAGGCCGGCCAGGAGGACCTCGAGGCGCAGCTGCAGTCCCACGGGTTCCACTGGTCGCGCACCTACTACGAGATGCGCGCCGACCTGTCCTCCCTGCCCGAGCGGCCCTCCCTGGGGGCCTACCTGTCGTTGGAGGCGTGGGCGCCCCAGTGGGAGGAGCCGGCGCGCCAGGCGGCGAACCTGCTCAACGAGGTCGAGTGGGGGCGCCCTCCCCTCACAGAGGAGCAGTGGTTCCAGGGCCGCATGTCCTTCGTGCCCGAGTGGTCGTTCCTGCTGGTGGACCGCCGGGGCGACAGGCCGCGCGTGGGGGGCTTCCTCATCGCCTCGCGCTACGAGCAGGACTGGGCGGCCCTGGGCTGGCGCGAGGGGTACATCGACCAGATGGGCGTGCTCGGCGCCTACCGGCAGAGCCGGGCCGTGGACGCGCTCATCATCGCCTCGATGCACGCCCAGGCCGGCGACGGCATGGAGCGCACGGGCACGGGACTGGGGTCGGCGAACCACTCGGGCGCCCTGGCCGTCTACGACTACTTGGGGTTCCGCACGGTGGGGCAGACCCGCCTGTACGCCCGCGAGGTCTGAGCGGCGCCCGGGCCGTCACGCTCTTCCGCCTGCGCCGCGGTTTCCGGCTCTACCGTGTTGCCCCTCCCGCGCCGCGGTTTCCCGGCTCTACCGTGTTGCCCCTCCCGCGCCGCGGTTTCCGGCGCCACCTGCGACTTTCGTCCCCATTTGCCCACCCTTCGGACATTGACAGCGCTAACGGCGCCTATGTGAGTCACTTCATGTTTTGTAGCAAATGGCGTGGAGCCGGTCAAACGCCCACCTCTTTGGCCGGTAATGTGATGTGAGTTACCTATGGTGTCGCTTACTCTATGTCTACCATCACAGGAGAATCCGCCGCGTCCTCGCGGGGCTTCGATGCGCGGGATCCCGCGCGTCCCATCACTATTCGACACGGAGGCATGTATGACCACGCCGTCTGCATCCCAGTCAAAGACTTCGCCCCTTGTCATCCGAAGCGCGATCGTCGCCTCCCTGGGCGGCCTGCTATTCGGTTTCGACACCGCTGTCATCTCAGGCGCGGAGGAGAAGCTCAAAGCGCTGTACGCGCTGTCCTCCTTCGGCGAGGGCATGATCGTCGCCATTGCGACCATCGGGACGATCCTCGGCGCGATCGTCGCGGGACGCCTCGCCGACCACTTCGGACGCAAGCCGGTCCTGTTCTGGATCGGTATCCTCTTCGGCGTCGGCGCCCTGGCGACCGCCCTCGCCCCCACCCCCGAGCTGGTCGCCGGCGCCGGCGGGGCCATGACGGCCTCCTCGTCAATGCCCATCACCTTCTTCATGGTCTTCCGCTTCCTGGGCGGCGTGGGCGTGGGCATGTCCTCCGTGGTCGCCCCCATCTACACCGCTGAGATCGCGCCCGCGCGCGTGCGCGGACGACTGGTCGGCCTGGTCCAGTTCAACATCGTCTTCGGCATCCTGCTGGCCTACGCCTCGAACGCCATCATCCGCGAGATCGCGCACGAGGATGTCGCGTGGCGCTGGATGCTCGGCGTCATGGCCGTGCCCGCGGTCTTCTTCCTGCTCTTCCTCATGGCCGTGCCCGAGACCCCCCGCTGGCTCTTCGCCCACAGGCGCGAGGACGAGGCGCGGGCCATCTCCGCGCGCCTGACGAACTCGGCGGAGGAGTCCGAGGAGCAGATGAAGGAGATCGCCGACCAGCTGGCCGAGGACCGGGCCGCCGGCCACGTCCCCTTCTTCACGCGGCGCTACCGCAAGGTCATCCTCATGGCCTTCTGCATCGCGATGTTCAACCAGCTCTCGGGTATCAACGCGATCCTCTACTACGCCCCCAAGGTCATGAAGCTCGCCGGCGGCGAGGCGATCTTCGGCGCGGCCTTCCCCTACATCGCCTCCGTGGTCGTCGGCCTGATGAACCTGATCGCGACGATGGCCGCCCTCACCGTCATCGACAAGCTGGGCCGCCGCCAGCTCATGATCGTGGGCTCCATCGGCTACCTCGTGTCCCTGGGCTTCCTGGCGGGCATGATGTTCGCCTACGAGGCGGGCGCCGTCACCGGTTCCGCGGCCGTGTGGCTGGTCCTCATCGGGCTGCTCGGGTTCATCGCCTCCCACGCCTTCGGACAGGGGTCGGTCATCTGGGTGTTCATCTCCGAGATCTTCCCCAACCGGGTGCGCGCCCGCGGCCAGTCGTTGGGCTCGCTGACGCACTGGGCCTTCGCGTTCGTCACGACCTACGCTTTCCCCGTCCTCACCGACAAACTCGGCGGTGGATTCGCCTTCGGTTTGTTCTTCCTGTGCATGGTCGGCCAGCTATTCTGGGTCCTGAAGGTCATGCCCGAGACCAAGGGCATCCCGCTCGAGGAAATGGAAGAGAAACTGGGGTTGAGCGATGACTAGGATCCTCAACATCGGTGAAGCGCTCATCGATGAGATCAACCGTCCCAACACTGCGCCCGTCGAGGTCGTCGGCGGCTCGATGCTCAATGTCGCCGCGGGCCTGACCCGCCTGGGCCACGAGTCCGAGCTGGCCACGTGGTTCGGCCGGGACGAACGCGGCGCCAAGGTCCGCGCCCACGCCGAGGAGGCCGGCGTGACCCTGGTCGAGGGCTCCGACGCCGCCGAGTTCACGACGGTCGCCCACGCGACCATCGACGAGAAGGCGCGCGCCACCTACGAGTTCGACGTGCTGTGGGACGTTCCGCCCATCCCCGACCAGGACGGCGTCGGGCACGTCCACACCGGGTCCTACGCGGCGACGTTCCAGCCGGGCGCCGCCAAAGTGCTCGCCGCCGTCAAACGGCAGGCCATCCACGGGACCGTCTCCTACGACCCGAACATCAGGCCCGCCCTGCTCGGAACCCCCGAGGAGACGCGCCCGCAGGTCGAGGCCATCGTCGCCCTCTCCGACGTCGTCAAGGCGTCCGACGAGGACCTCGAGTGGCTGTACCCGGGTCGGCCCGTCGAGGAGGTCATCCGCGAGTGGAGCCAGGCCGGCCCCGCCCTCGTGCTGTGCACGCGGGGCCCCTGGGGGGTCTACATCAAGACGGCGGCCGAGCGCGACATGCTGGTCGCCGACCCCCTGGACGTGGAACTGGTGGACACCGTCGGCGCCGGGGACTCGCTCATGGCGGGCCTCATCTCCGGCCTCGTCGACGCGGACCTGCTGGGCAGCGCCGAGGCGAAGCAGCGCCTGCGCCAGGTCCGCTGGGCCGACCTGATGCCCGCGATCCACCGGGGGATCATCACCTCGGGGATCACGGTGTACCACGAGGGCGCCTACTCGCCCACCAAGGCCGAGGTCGCGGCCATCCTGGCGGTGAGCAAGAACCTGCAGGGCTGAGGCCGCCGAACGCGGTGGCGACGAGGGGCGGGAAGGCCGGCAACGGCCCCCGCCCCTCGTCGCCATGACCGCCGGGTGGGAGGGCGCTGCGGCGGAGCGTGCGGCACCGCCCCCTCGCTGTGGTCGCCGGGGGCGGTGCCGGCCGGACCGCCGGGTGGGAGGGCGCCCGCCCGGCTCCCTCAGCCGATGGTGGCGATGGGCAGCGTGATCGGGGAGCCCGAGCCGTCGCGGCGCCCGTCGGGCGCGGGAAGGTCGACGGGGGCGCCGTCGGATGTCGAGGCGCGCGGCCCCGCCCCCACCCATGCGACGTCGAGGCGGTCCTCGCCGCGCAGGAACCGTTGGGCCCGCACGCCCTGCCCGCCCCTGCCCTTCGACGGGTACGCGTCGAAGGGGGTGACCTTCACGGTCGTCTGGCCCGTGCCCGGCAGGGCGCCCTCCGCGGCGGCGACAGTGACAACGACCGATTCCGCGGGGGAGTCCACCACCCAGAAGCCGATGGCGTCCACGCCCGGGGACAGGCGCATCCCCGCCACGCCCCCCGCAGTGCGCCCCTGCGGCCGGATCCTCTCCGCCGGGGTGCGCAGCAACTGGGCGTCGCCGGAGATGAAGACCACGTCCGCCTCGTCGGGGCAGGGCGCGAAGCCGATCAGGCGGTCACCGGGATCCAGGGCGATCACCTCCCACTCGTCGCGCTGGAGGACATCGGGGCGCAACCGCTTCACCGTCCCGCGCGCCGTGCCCATCGCGGACACCGCACTGCCGTCGGGGTCCAGCAGGCCGACGGGCCTCGAGTCCGAGTGGAGCAGCTCCGAGGCGGGCATCGCTCCCGCCAGCGACATCCCGGTGTCGAAGCGCGGCAGGGCCGGCAGGTCCACCACGTCGATGCGGTGGGCGACGCCGTCCTCGGTCACGACGGCCACCTGCGAGCGCGCCGAGGACGGCATCTGCGCCCGCCACCCGTCGAAGGCGGCGCGGGGGCCCGGCTCCAAAGGATCGGCGCCCTCGACCCTGGCCAGGGCGCCCGTGGCGGAGAGCACCACCTGGCACGGGTCGTCGGGGATCTGCAGCTCCAGGCCCTTTCCCGAGCGCGACACGCTGGGCAGGACGGCCAGCGACGACGCCCCGGCCCCGCCGACCACCGGGGCTCCGGAGGAGGCGAGCAGCACCGTGCGCCTTGGGGTGCCGAGGCGCTCGGACACCTCGGCGAGCTCGCGCTTGACCAGCGCGCGCAGCAGCTCGGGCGATTCCAGGACCTCGCGCAGCTCGGCGATCCTGGCGGCCAGCTCGTCGCGCTCGGCCTCCAGCTCGATGCGCGAGAACTTCGTGAGCCTGCGCAGGCGCAGCTCCAGGATGTAATCCGCCTGCGCCTGCGACAAGTCGAAGGCGGTCATAAGGCGCTCGCGCGCCACATCGGCGTCGTCCGAGGAGCGGATGATGGCGATCACGTCGTCGATGTCGAGGATCGCGATGAGCAGGCCCTCCACCAGGTGGAGGCGCTCCTCGCACTTGCCCAGCCGGAACCGGCTGCGGCGCGTCGTCACGTCGAGGCGGTGGTCGACGAAGACCCGCAGGATCTGCTTGAGGCCCATCACCTGCGGCTGCCCTCCCACCAGGGCGACCGCGTTGATCGAGAAGGAGTCCTCCAGCGGGGTGCGCTGGTACAGCTGCTGGAGGACCGCCTCGGGGTTGAAGCCGTTCTTCACCTCGATGACCAGGCGCAGCCCGTGGATGCGGTCCGTGAGGTTCTGCACCGACGAGATCCCCTTGAGGCGCCCGGCGCCCACGTTCTCCTTGATCTTCTCGATGACCTTCTCAGGGCCCACCATGTAGGGCAGTTGCGTGACGATGAGGCCCATCTTGCGGGCGGTGACGCGCTCGACCGACACCTTCGCCCGCGTCTTGAAGGCCCCGCGCCCGGTCTCGTAGGCCTCCTTCACGCCCTCCAGGCCCACGATGACCCCGCCCTCGGGCAGGTCCGGCCCGGGCACGAAGCGCATCAGGTCGGCGACCGTGGCGTCGGGGTGGTCGAGCAGGTGGACCGCTCCTGCGATCGTCTCGGCCAGGTTGTGGGGCGCGATATTGGTCGCCATGCCCACGGCGATGCCCGAGGCGCCGTTGACGAGCAGCTGGGGGAACGCGGCGGGCAGGACCTCCGGCTGCGTGAACTGGTTGTCGTAGTTGGGCACGAAGTCCACCGTGTCCTCGCCCAGGCCCGTCACCAGGTCCACCGCGGCGGGCGCCATGCGCGCCTCCGTGTACCGGGCCGCGGCGGGGCCGTCGTCGAGGGACCCGAAGTTGCCGTGCCCGTCGACCAGGGGCAGGCGCAGGTTGAAGGGCTGGGCGA
>ERZ773099.2516-NODE-2516-length-12532-cov-6.007053_pt1 | contig 12532 bp, 14 predicted proteins | sample MGYA00511120_ERZ773099 | MGnify/ENA primary metagenome ERZ773099 (study PRJEB29015, sample SAMEA2738012) | human oral metagenome | biome: human oral; feature: human-associated habitat; material: dental | place: China | collected 2104 ... | reverse complement strand
TCGCACGAGCCATAATACGGCTTGTGCGACAGCCCCGTTTTCATTGAAGTTTGAGTTGCTCAAAAAACTATCGACAACTTATGCCATGAAAGAAGCATACTTCTGTATCATGGAAAGCAAGCGCATAGAAGAATTCATGTTTCGACTGAAGCGATTTCAACTTGCGGCATAGAAGACGAATCTGGCGCCGTTCCTCAAGCTGCTGCGAACCACATCGGCATGGAATTTCCACCGAGAATCCAACCGTCTTAGGACATCCTCCGGGAACGTAGATGCCCGCACCAATGGCGCAAAACAACGGAATCCGGCACAAAGGAAAGCAACCGAGGTGATGCTGCGGCTCTTGCAGGAAGCAAAGGAGACTGCGATTCCTGCGCGTTACGTCCTGTTCGATACGTGGTTCTGCTCTTCCGCCTCTCTTTTATCCATTCATGCACTTGGCTACGAGGTCGTTGCGATGGCAAAGAGCCAGACTTCCCATGCCATACTAATGCACAAGATTCGCTTTCCCGCGCAGGAGCAGCGCGAGATGCGCCTCAAGTGCTTCGATCTGCTCCCGATACAGCGCGAACTGCATTTGCAGTTCGCGTTTATGCGCTGCGATGCCGACAGGATCGTTGAGCAAGGCCGCGAATTTGAACGGGTACTCCTGCTCCAGACGATCGATTGCCGCGATGCAGCGCGCCGTGCGCTCTTCTGTCTTTTCCAGCTCTTTGCGCAAGCTCTCCATCGCGTCGGCTGTCCCTTCATGCGCTGCTTCCCGTTCCGTTTCGGCACCGCTGGAAGTCTCCTGCGCCTGCACCATTTCGTTAAGGATCTCCAATTTTTCCAAATCCCCTATGCGATAGGCATCCATTGCGCGCTGCCAGAGTCTCTTCACCTCTTCCGTCTGCACGGGCTGAAGATCCGGATGCAGCTTCTTCGCGAGATTTCGATAGAGGCTTTTGAAGCGCTTTGCCTCCGCGGCGCTCATCGGCTTATCCCCCAACCGAAGCGCCGCATGCGCCCGCGCCTCTTCCATATGCCTCATTTTTTCCTCGTATGCCTGAAACTCCCGGCAAAGCTGTACATCGATCTCCGCCAGATCCGGCTGCTCATCACGGTTGAGACAAGCTCTGACCAGATGGATTTTGCGCCGCAGCTGCGCCTCCTGCACATAAGCGCCATAGCATCGCTGTTCGAGCGCGCCAAAAGTATGGATATACTGCGCCTCCAAATGCGGCTGCTGCTGCAAGATCATATCATCGTACGCGCAAAGCAGCTTGCCCAAGCGCTCCAAAGCGGCTTGCTGCGCCTCTTTCAACTGCCTGTAGCCGTCATGAAGCGCGATTCCCTTTTCCACCGCTCTCACTCCCGCATAAATAAATCCACTTCCAGCACGCACCTCTCTGCGGAAATTTCCGTGACCTTCACATACAATAGCTTCCCTGCATCAAGGAGCCGCGCCGGGATATGATTCATGCGGCGCGGCATATAGCCAAGCTTTCGCCGCTCGGCATCAACGACCTGTATGGCAAAAGTATCGTGCGGATTCCCCGGCTCGCGCAGGAGCGAAAGCCGCTCGCCCGGTTTCATATGCGCGGCCGCCTCTTGCCAATTCTCCGCATAATACGTCCCCGCCACAGAAAAATGCGTCAGATATATCTCCTGCTCGAATGGTACAGGAAGCGGCTTCGCCGGATCGCCGCCCCAGGCGCCGACAAGCGCCTTGGGCGGCACTGCAGGCAAATTCATCGCAATCACATCCTTGCACCTCAGCACGGGCAGAGCAAACGCCGCGCCAGCTTCTCACGAAACATCTCCCTTGCCTCCTCCGTCGTGATCTCAAGGTTCGCAATGCGTTCAAAAACCGTCAATTCTTCCTCTGTAAATTTGAACCCCTCCAATTCATGCGCCTTGATTGCCGAATCCACCCACTTCCTCATTTCCGTCTTCGCTGCCATAGCCATTCTCCTCCTATTCATCCCTCATCCTTCTTCTCAGCGCGTCCGTGATTCCCTAACGCCCCTCACTCCTCCGCCAGCCCCATAAACGTCGCAAAGAACGTCTTGAGCTTCTCGATAACGCCCGCCTTCTTCTCAGCGCGATCGCCGCCGAAGCGGCGCACAGGCGGCAGGATCGTGTCAATCGCCGTGCCCGTCGTCTTGAGCCTGCCGTCGCGCAGCGTGCTTTCTTCGGCGCTTGCGATGAGATTGTAGTACAAAATATCGGCCTCCTCGCCTCATCATACAAAACTGACTCGTACTTCCTTCCCTAAAGCCTTTGCAATCTTATCGAGCGTCACCAAAGACGGCATCGCCTGTCCTTTTTCAATGCGACTGATGTTCGATTGGCGAACCCCCGATTTCTCCGCCAATTCTTTTTGCGTCAAATCCTGCTCCATGCGTGCCGTAATAAGAAGTTCTGTAAGGGCAAATTCCAAACGTGTCCGTTCGTGTTCTTCGCGGAAAGCCGGGTCTTTCATCTGCTCCGCAATATAGCGATCCAGATCATCCATGGTTATTCTCCTCCCTCTTATGATACATCGCACGGTACTCTTTTGCGCGTTCAACTTCCTTCGGTGGTGTTTTCTGTGTCTTCTTCACAAAGCCATGTGTCAATATAATCCGATTTCCAACATCGAAAAAATAGAGCACACGAGTAATATCACTTCCGAATCGTGTACGCAATTCAAAAATCCCATCTCCCAACGGTTTAGAGTACGGCTCACGCAAATGATGTCCATGGATTTGCAGATGTTTGAGGTTATCAAGGACTTTATTCCTCATCTTGACACTCAGGGCATCAAGAAAATCTTTTACAGGCTGATGACCTGAGTCCGTTGCGAAGAATATCATCTCAAACACAAGTACGCGCCTCCTTACGCTTGATTATATTCCTTTGAAGGAATATAATCAAGTCATGATTCATATGAGTACAAATTTTTTAATAGCCAGCAATATGCTACATCACCTCGTTGATAACTGTCAATTTTTCTATATAATAAGAATGATAGAATTTATATAAAGGAGAAGAACTTCATAATGCAACGAAAAAAAATCGGAAAGAGTAATCATACCATCCATGCTGTCGATAAAGATGTGCAATTAAACGCTTCATCAGTTCTTTCATCGTGGACGAACAACACGTTTTTATTCCCCGAAGAAAAAAACCATCAAGGCAAGGTAATTTGTAAAGGCTTTCGCAAGCCACAACGTGGCGCCCTTTATGCAATCAAAGCGCATTGGACAGTATCGAATGATGCCGCAACCATCGTAATGCCCACAGGAACTGGTAAGACAGAGGTCATGATCGCCACTGTTGTATCAGAACACATCAAGAAAACCTGCATTATTGTTCCCAGTAAACTGCTACATGAACAAACGACTACGAGATTCTCTACACTCGGAGAATTATTTAACATAGGCGCTATCGACAAATCTTTCAAAGTTCCTATCGTCGGCTGCCTCAAGTCTTCTCCCGATGATCTCAACGAATTAAGATATCTCATCAATGAGAGCAATATTATCGTCACAACAATGGCTTTGCTGGACTCAAAAAAGTTTCAAGCTTCATTTCTGACTCTTTTAGTAAATGAATGTGATACTCTCATCATCGATGAAGCTCATCACATTCCCGCGAAATCATGGGAGCGTATCAAAAAACAATTCAAGTCTACGAGATGCTTACAGTTTACAGCGACACCTTTCCGAAATGATGGCAAAAAGATTGACGGCGATATTATTTATAATTTTCCTCTTGCTCTGGCACAAGAACAAGGCTATTTCAAATCGATAAACTTCCACGCAGTTTTTGAGTTTGATGACTCGAAAAAAGATTTATCAATCGCAAGAACGGCTATCCGATTACTAAAAGACGATATTAAAAAAGGGTATCCTCACTTACTTTTGGTGCGCGCCTCCACACAAAAACGAGCACGGGAATTATTCGAAAAAATATACGATCAGCATTTCAAAAAATACACCCCTGTTTTAATCATCAGCAGCAATTCAGCCAGCAATAACAAAAAAGCGTTAGAGGCAGTTCGTCAGGGAAACTCAAAAATCATCGTGTGTGTTGATATGTTTAGTGAGGGAATCGATGTACCGCAGCTAAAAATATGTGCAATCCACGATAAATACAAATCTTTGCCCATTACGATTCAATTTATCGGGCGGTTTGCACGCACCCACAATAATCTCGGAGAAGCATCTATCGTAGCAAATATTGTGGATGATGATATTCAGGAATCATTGGAAGATCTATATGCGCAGGATGCAGACTGGAATCATCTGCTGAAAACCACATCGGATGAGAAAATAGGCGAAGAAATTCGCCTCCAGAAGCTTGCGCAAGGATTCAATGGACCAGCGATGATTCCAATCAATCAAATTAAACCTAAAATCAGTATGTTTATGTATAAAACAAACGAAAAAGATTGGCATTGGAAAAATTGGAACTTAGTTTTCAAAGACGGCACTGCTCGTCATATAGTTAATGAAGAAGAAAAAATATTAATTATTATAGAGCGTCGAACAACACATGTAGATTGGACAGTTTCTCAGGATATAAATGATAACAACTGGAATCTATACATTCTTTATTGGAATGAGAAAGACCATGTCTTTTTTATTCATGCAACTGACAAGGGAATGGCAGATCGCTTGGCAAAAGCAGTATTTGACAGTTCTACAAGAATTGCCGGAGAGGAAGTATTTCGTTGCCTTCACGGAATAAATAGACTCATGCTCTCCACTGTAGGACTAAAAACAGCAATTTCACAGCGTCATATTCGCTATAGAATGTTCGCTGGGGTTGATGTTGCTGAAGGAATATCCAGCGCTGTAAAAGGAAGCTCACTCAAATCAAACTTGTTCGGTCTAGGATATCGAAATGGCGATAAAATAAGCATCGGTGTCTCATACAAGGGAACAGTTTGGTCTCGCTGGATAGAAAGCATTACCTTCTGGAAAGATTGGTGCGACACACAAGGAAATAAGATTCTTGATACCGCCATTGACACGAAAACAATCCTAGAGGGCGCATTGATTCCAGAAGTCGTAAACACACTTCCAGAAATACCTGCATATCGAATCGACTTTCCATCCGAGTTAGAGCAGGATTTAGAAGGCGCTATCTGTATGGGCACAGACCGTCATAAATCACAGCTTATCTCTATCAGCATTTGTCTTATTAACTCGCATGACCCAAAGAAGATTCTTTTTTCTGTTACAAGTGATGTTTTTAACGAGATTTTCTCTCTAACAGTCAATAAAAATACTTATGAAATAAACCATCACAAAAAGGATCTGGTAACGCTCTACCGTAGTAGCGGCAGAAATGTCAACCTTGAACAATTTTTCAATGAAAATCCACCAACAATATATTTTGTTGACGGTTCTTCCCTTGAAGGAAATCTACTTGTCAAATTAAAAAATCGCCCCGCAATTAATTTTCCAAGTGCAAACATAACAGCATGGGATTGGTCAGGGATAGATATAAAAAAGGAATCTCAGGGGCTAGGTAAAGATCCTGACAGCATCCAGTATCGAGTCATTGCCGACCTAAAAGCTTCAAAAAAATATTGTCTGATTTTTGACGACGACGGAGCAGGAGAAGTTGCCGATGTTGTTGCCATACAAGAAGACGAGTCTTCAAAAAAATTAAATTTCGAGTTATATCACTGTAAATACTCCACGCATGCTAAAGCGGGCGCACGTGTAAAAGACTTATACGAGGTATGTGGGCAAGCAGAAAAAAGTGTCAAATGGGTCAAAAACTCTCAGGCTTTGTTAAAGCGCCTAAGAGAACGCGATAATTTACGTTGCCAAAAAAATGAACCTTCTCGATATGAGCAGGGCGACAACGCGCTCTCATATGTACTCAAAAACAAGCTAAAGGTATATAGTTCTGAGTATCACATATATATTGTTCAGCCAGGTGTCGATAAAGAATCCATTTCTGCAGAGATGCACCAAGTACTATGCAGTGCCGAAACATATCTGCGAGAAACATATCAACTGCCTTTACATCTAATTTGCTCATAATAGGCATTTATCTGACGAAAGCTCCTATGGTCACAGATAAAAGAAGCTCGTATAAAAACAAAACGAGCTTCTTTTCTGGTTTCATGAACCCTTTCGGCGAAAATTCAGCAGCTTATCGCGGTAGTGTTCGTATTGCTTCCTGCGCGCAGCGATCTCAGCGGAGAGACCTTGCGTGAGATCGTTGCATAGTGCGTCGAAGCGGTCGAGCATGGAAACGATGCGGTGTTGTTCGGTAAGGGGCGGGACGGGAATATTTGTTCTCCTGATCTGATCATTATACAACCTTGCAATCGTTCCACCGTCCGCAACCCGCCATGGAAACAAGGAATAAAAATAATAGAGGTAACGATTCAACACAATCGATTCATCGTTTGCAATCCAAACAATATTAGAATCTTGAAAATACGCAGGCGTTCCATCATAGATAACAGTCCGTCCGATTGTTCCAGCTGCCGATATAAGAATTTTCCCCTTTCGAGGATAGGCATATTTTTCCTTATACTCCGAAAACAACTCTTCCGATATATAGGAATCGGCTGTCTGCACAAATGTACCAATCTTATAAAAAGGTATACCATATTCTGTATTTGTCTGTTGCTTCAAAATTCGCTTGCACATACAGACCGAACCAATATCCCCCAACGTCTTCCATACAATATCCCTTTGCCCTATTCGTCCAATTTTACTTATTCTTTGAGCTTGTCTGTCTGTCTGTCTGTCTGTCTGAACAATTGTATCATCCACACGGACAAAATTCAAAAGGCTGTCGCGATAAAAATTATACTGCTTTTTCCGCAAGGTAAGCTCCGCTGTAAGCTCTGCGGTAAGCTCTGCGGTAAGCTCTGTAAAATTGTCTAACAATTTTACGATTTCATTTTGTATTTCTAATGGCGGGACGGGGATAATAATTTCTGCCAACTTCCTAGGACTCATCTCGATAACTTTCGTTCCAACAACATATCTCCTTTTCTGCCGAAAAAAATCTTCAGTTTGAAATAAGTATGCCAAATATTTAGGATTCTGTTTATGCTTTACAATAGCTGCGTGTCCACCTGTTACAATATCATCTTCTCCAAGGCAAGCAACACATTTACATACATCCTCCACATTCTCACTCGTGATAGCTACAACCAAATCACCAGTAGAAACCGTTTTCAATGTCGCTGCAAGTTGAGGTGTCACATACGTCAAAGTTTTATCTGCAAAAGCTCCATACCTTGTATAAATCTGTCCGTAATGAATGCAGCCTATTCCCTGATCCACAAAATCTTTTTTCTGTAAACCATTTCCACGAATAATTTCTGCAAATTCCCCCAGCTTCTTATACTCCACCCCATTCGGGCAAAGCTCTTCCATCAACTCCCTCAGCCTGTTCATAGCGCGATTCCCTCCTCGTCCTCGATCTCGGCGATGATCTTGTCGATTTCGCCTCGCAGCACTTCTTCCCTTGCGACGATCTCGCGAATCTCTGCATTGAGCGCCGCGATGTCGATGACCTCGCGCGTGTCCTCCGGCTCGACGTACGTGCTGACGGAGAGGTTGTAGGCCTCGGCGGCAATTTCCTTGCCTTGGACGCAGCGCACCGTGTGGGCGACATCTGCGCGGTCAGTATACATCTGCAGGATATGTTCGATATTTTCCTGCGTGAGCTTGTTGTTGTTCGTGACCTTGATACATTCCTTCGAAGCGTCGATGAAGAGCGTAGTCGTGTCCGCTTTCGACTTCTTCAGCACCATGATGCAGGTCGCGATACTCGTGCCGAAGAAGAGATTGTCCGGCAATTGGATAACGGCATCGACGAAATTGCTGTCGATCAGATACTGGCGAATCTTCTTCTCCGCGCCGCCGCGATACATGATGCCGGGGAAGCAGACAATCGCCGCCGTGCCGTTCGCCGCCAGCCACGCGAGCGCGTGCAAGATGAAGGCGAAATCGGCTTTCGACGGCGGCGCAAGCACGCCCGCAGGCGCAAAACGCGGATCGTTGATAAGGGTAGGATTGTTCTTGCCTTCCCACCGAATCGCATACGGCGGATTGGAAACAATCGCTTCAAACGGCTCAAACGCATCATGCTGCGGATCAGTCAGCGTATCGCCGCGCGCAATGTCGAAGTCGTCGAAATTGATGTCATGCAGGAACATATTGATGCGGCAAAGATTGTACGTCGTGATGTTGATCTCCTGCCCGTAGAAGCCGTTTCGCACATTCTCCTTGCCGAGAATTTTGGCAAACTTCAGCAATAGAGATCCACTGCCGCAGGCGGGATCGATATAGATGCAGTCCACCTTCCCGGCATACAGATATTCCAACAGTTGCAGGGCATGGTAGTTGTCCGCCTCGATCAGCGTATGCCAAAGATCGCTGTCCGGCGCATTGCATACTGTATCGATGGACTTGAGGTACGGATAGATAGGCTCACCAAATTCCGCCACGGCAACAAGATCACCCAGGGCAAACTCCACCTCCGCATGATCCGTCTTGTGTTCGCATATCGCCTTATCTCCATCAATGGAGCGCACGATGTATATATCCGACACCTGGCCGGTTTTTAATGCTACCTTGGAATCCCGTCTGATCCCCACATCATAAAGCGGCGTGCATTCCGGCAGATGCTCCTCAAAGATCAGACCAAATTTTTTCTGCTTGGTGAGCTTGTCCACCTCCGCCATGATTCGCTGACGAAGCGTCTCATCGTCGATCTGTTTTATCAAATCCTGTAGTAAGGCCACAGTCGTTCACCTCATTCTTTCGTTTGTGTTTTTGCTTTTATGTGGTAGCTGATACCACGCCCCTCGCAGAAAGCGATGACTTCCTCTGCACACTCGTTATAAAACTGCTTATTCTCCTTATAGGCAGAGACCGTCTTGTTGTAATTCGTTCTGCCAAAAATAATCCTGTCCGCAAAGCTGACCGCTTCAAGAATCTCACCAATGTTCTGGTCTATCAGATTCGGAGTGGGATACGGCTCTATGCTCACCCATGTCTTACAACCTGCTTCGTTTAGGGCTTTCAATGCGGCAAGCCTATCCGTATATGATGCCGCACCAGGCTCTATCTTTTCACGATAGTCCTCGTCAAGAGAGACAAGCGTGATTCCGTATTCGTTCTCGCTGTATAAGTCTTTCAGTTCTATCGTCAGCTGCCCTTTTGTGAGAATGCAGCATTTTATATTATCCTCATTCAATCTTCGTATAGCGGCAAGGCTCATCTCTTGGATTTCTGGGTACCCATACATAAATGGATCGGTAGTAAAGCAAATCTGAACAGACTGTATCTTATCTTTCAATTTAGGTATTTCTTTATCGAGAAGTTCAAGCGTATTGGATACAAGAACCGGGCGACACCATTCTTCATATGTTTTGACCTGACCAAATCGCTTTTTAAGCAAAAAGGCGTAACACGGATATTTGCAGCCGTGCGAACAGCCGAGTACGTGATTCATCGTATAATCACCGTACTCGACGCCGGTCTGGTAGAGCATACTCTTTCTTTCTATGTATCCTGCCACTTTCATCATTTCACCCACTTTACTGATACAGTCTGACCGTGCCCCTCGCTCATGAAGGTGGTCGGCCTATTTGTTTTTTCAGAAAAAGCCGGTTTTCTGTCTGCCGCAAGGCGTCCATCTTTTTCTAATTCCTTTAATACCTTTGTTATCTCTCCGGACTTACATATCGCTCCGTATTTCACATAAAATACAGCCTCTGCCTCGGTGAGTGAGATCCATGTGTCGCATTGTGAAAAATGCTCAATGACTCGCTTCTTTATTGTAGATTTATCTATAATCTGGCTATTAAAATCCTCTTGGAAGAGCGCCAGTTGTCCGCCGCTTTGAATATCTTTCAAGATTTCCCAACGATTACAGACGTTATCCGCCATCAGAACACAACCAGAGGGATGATTTGTCGCATGAATCATCCTGTACTTTGGATGCTGATTTTGCTGGATGCGAATTGGCATATTCAGTACATATCTATAACTTTCACTCAGCCGTTGACAGTACTGCTTGGAGAAATATTCCTCTGCTTTGTAACCATCAATCGCACCGCTTTTATATTGTGCGATGATTCCTTTCCAGTAGTCACCTCCGGCTATACGGTTCAGAGCTTCTATCGACTTGTCTGTTGCATTCAGTATGGTAGGATCATATTCGATAAAGCCCCTGTCATCAACTTTGAATTTCGTACCCATAGCGTTACAGGCTTCTCGAATAAAACCAAACGAGTTCATGTTAATAAGCAGCTCAATAGTGTTAAACTGTCCATTTGCGAAGGCATCAAACTTTGTGCAGTCGAGTGCCTTTATACCATATGGATCAATATACAGAAATACATTGTATCCTATTTTGGACTTCAATAGTTCCTCGATAGTATCCTCGTATGCTCCAGAGACAATTTTAATCCTTTTTTTATAGGCACTCAAATTCATCTCCAGATCAGAGGCGTAGTTTAAATCTATAAATGTGGCTCCAATCCGTGCATTCCCATCCAGCTTTGTAGAAGCAAGTCCTTGCCGAAAAATGTCAAGCGCAATAAGAGGCGAACCTGGATTGCCATCGTCAAATTTACCCTTTCCGGCAAAGCAATCAACATATGCCAAAGGCTTACGGGTATATAAAATCTTAGCCACGTATGGCTTCAAGTAGCATCCGAGCAACTCATCTTTTACCTTAGACCAAGGTTTCTTTTCTACGAAAAAGTCATCATTCTTTTTTGCCATGTTATGTTCACCTTTTCCTACCAAAGCCCAAATAAAACAGCACTGTTTCTTTAGCTCAGCACGCGTCACAACGAAGTTTTCAGAACGGGCATTTTCTCCCTACCACACAACAAACTTCGCCCGACTCCCGTCATCGCCCTTTTTCACCTCCAGCCGCACGTCGATGCGGCTTTTTAGTTCCTCGACGAGGAAGGTGATGCTGACGAGGCGGCCGCCTTTTTGGAGATCCATCAGGATCTTGATCGCGAGGTCGAGGGTTTCGGCGTCGAGGTCGCCGAAGCCTTCGTCGATGAAGATGGTGTCTAGGCGGATGCCGCCGGCATAGCTTGTGACGACATCGGCGAGGCCTAAGGCGAGGGCGAGGGCGGCGAGGAAGAATTCGCCGCTTAAGAGCGTCGCCATGTTTTGGAGATTTTACCTCCCACAAAGATGTCAAAATTCAAAACGCTCCTCGCCATGCAGGAAGCGCATGCCATCATGGCCGGGAAGATGGAAGCAAAATAATGTTTACATCATTCCATGCGCATAATTCGTGAAAAGGATGCTTTTATCCTGCCTCCCGCCGCTTTAGTCGCATAAAAAGATATAGGATTTTGAGATAATACCTCACAAGAATGACGTAGTCGCCAATCATCTTAAACTTCCATAGGGCAACCCGACTTCTTGCTGTAAGAATTGCCCCATAGCTCTGAATTACTTGACACACCCGCACGACGCACAATGCCCAATATCTGCTGAAAATGGCAGGGATTATGGAATGAACATTTTTCTGCTTGCATCTTGATTACTTTTATGTTATCATGCTTATAGTCTACCCAGAAGGGACATAAAATATGATTTCACTTTACGAAATTTTGATGACAGACGAGGTAGATGCCTACATCGCTTCCCTGGACGCACAAGCGATGACGAGCAAAGAGGCAAATCAACAGCTAAAACGCGTTTATTATCAGTTGGAACTATTAGAACGGCTGGGAACTCGCACCAAAAAGGAGATTTGTCGCTATCTGCAAGATGATCTTTGGGAACTGCGTCCGGGCGATGATCGGATTATTTTCTTCGTCTGGCAAAACGGTAAGATCGTTTTACTGCATATCTTTACGAAAAAAACGCAAAAGACGCCCGTAAGAGAAATACATGCAGCATTACGAAAGAAAAAGCGATGGGAAAAGGATCCCTCGACTCTTTAAACACACTGAAAACTCATAGACATACTCATACTAAAATGCACTTATATACTTCAGATAAAATGATACTTCAGATAGCAAAGGAGACTTTGTCATGCGCACTTGGAAAGACCGAAAAAAAGAAATTCAATCCCTGACGGAAGGGGAAAAGCAGGAGCTTTCGCTTGCTGCAGATTTGGTCGCGCAAATTGTTGAAACTCGCGAAAAAAATGGGTGGACACAGCGAGATTTAGCACAAAAATCCGGCATTGCGCAGTCCTCCATCGCACGCTTTGAAAAAGGCGGAGCGATGCCTCGACTCGATACCTTTGCAAAAATCTCCAACTGCGTAGGGCTTCGACTTGCTTTGGTCAAAAATTAAAGATTCACTCCATTCGGCATATCTGCATGCTTTCATCGAAAGCAGCGGGGCTGCCGCACGAGCCATAATACGGCTCATGCGACAGCCCCGTTTTCATTCTTAAGCGCAGTTTTTGCACATCCCCGGCGAGAAGCTGCAGATCGCGAAATCTCCCTACCCCACGACAAACCTCGCCGTGCTCCCGTCTTCCCCCTTTTCCACTTCCAGCCGCACGTCGATGCGGTTTTTCAGTTCCTCCA
>ERZ773099.2515-NODE-2515-length-12532-cov-15.929951_pt1 | contig 12532 bp, 7 predicted proteins | sample MGYA00511120_ERZ773099 | MGnify/ENA primary metagenome ERZ773099 (study PRJEB29015, sample SAMEA2738012) | human oral metagenome | biome: human oral; feature: human-associated habitat; material: dental | place: China | collected 2104 ... | reverse complement strand
CGGTGGAGTACTTCGTCTCCTACTACGACTACTACCAGCCCGAGGCCTACGTCCCCCAGACCGACACGTTCATCGAGAAGGACTCCTCCATCAACGACGAGGTGGAGCGCCTGCGCCACAGTGCCACGAACTCCCTGCTCACCCGCCGCGATACCGTCGTCGTGTCCTCGGTGTCCTGCATATACGGCCTGGGCACCCCCGAGGAGTACGTGGCCCGCATGATCGAGCTGGAGCGCGGCATGCGGATCGACCGGGACGCGCTGCTGCGCCGTTTCGTCGCCATGCAGTACGTGCGCAACGACATGGCCTTCACGCGCGGCACCTTCCGCGTGCGCGGCGACACCATCGAGATCATCCCGGTCTACGAGGAGCTCGCCATCCGGATCGAGATGTTCGGGGACGAGATCGACTCCCTGGCCGTGTTGCACCCCCTCACCGGCGATGTCATCGACGAGGTCGACCGCACCTACCTCTTCCCCGCCTCGCACTACGTCGCAGGGGAGGAGCGCATGAAGCGCGCGATCGGCACCATCGAGGAGGAGATGGAGGAGAGGGTCGCCTGGTTCGAGGGGCAGGGCAAGCTCCTCGAGGCCCAGCGCCTGCGCATGCGCACCACCTTCGACCTGGAGATGCTCCGCGAAATCGGGTCGTGCGCCGGGGTGGAGAACTACTCGCGCCACATCGACGGGCGGGGGCCCGGCACGCCCCCGCACACCCTGCTCGACTACTTCCCCGACGACTTCCTGCTCATCATCGACGAGTCCCACGTGACGGTCCCGCAGATCGGCGCCATGTTCGAGGGCGACATGTCCCGCAAGCGCACCCTCGTCGACCACGGTTTCCGCCTGCCCTCCGCCATGGACAACAGGCCCCTCAAATGGGACGAGTTCACCGCGCGCATCGGCCAGACCGTCTACTTGTCCGCCACGCCCGGCCCCTACGAGCTCGACCGCTCCGACGGCGTCGTCGAGCAGATCATCCGGCCCACCGGCCTCGTCGATCCCCTCGTCACCGTCAAACCGACCGAGGGGCAGATCGACGACCTCCTCGAGCAGGTGCGCGCCCGCGTCGAGAAGGACGAACGGGTGCTGGTCACCACCCTCACGAAGAAAATGGCCGAGGAGCTCACCACCTACCTGGCCGAGCGCGGCGTCCGGGTCGAGTACCTGCACTCCGACGTCGACACCCTGCGCCGCGTGGAGCTTCTGCGCGAACTGCGCAAGGGGGCCTTCGACGTGCTCGTCGGCATCAACCTGCTGCGCGAGGGCCTCGACCTGCCCGAGGTCTCCCTCGTGTCCATCCTGGACGCCGACAAGGAGGGGTTCTTGCGCTCGACCCGCTCCCTGATCCAGACCATCGGCCGCGCCGCCCGCAACGTGTCCGGCGAGGTCCACATGTACGCCGACACCGTCACCGACTCCATGCGCGAGGCCCTGTCGGAGACGATGCGCAGGCGCGACCTGCAGATCGCCTACAACCGCGAGCACGGGATCGACCCCAAGCCGCTGCGCAAACGGATCGCGGACGTCACCGACATGCTGGCCCGCGAGCAGATCGACACGGAGTCCCTGCTCGAGGGCGGCTACCGCCGTGAGAAGACGGCTGCCGAGCGGACCGCTGCGGGCGCCCGGGGCGCCGCCGGGCGCGCCCAGGGGGACCTCGCCTCCCTCATCGAGGAGCTGTCCGAGCAGATGATGACGGCGGCCGAGCGCCTACAATTCGAACTCGCGGCGCGCCTGCGCGACGAGATCGAGGACCTCAAGAAGGAGCTGCGCGCCATGAAGCGCGCCCAGTAGGGCCGCGACGCACACCACCCGGACGGTGTCGTGCCCGCCCTGCGTCATCGGGTACCCTGGTTCCCGTTAGCGGAGGGGAGTACTTCCACCAACAGTGGCATCGTCACCACGACGGCCCAACGGCCTCCGGTGCCACCGGCCCGATCCCACCGGGGAGGGCGGAAGGAGACCTCCGGTACCCCAACCGTACCGGAGGAATATCTGTGGAGGTCCACGCCATCGGATGGGCCGCGCTGGCGGCGATCATCATCACCATGATCACCATCGACATAGTCGGCCACGTCCGAACCCCCCACGAGCCCACCATCCGCGAGGCCGCGTGGTGGTCGCTGGGCTACATCGGGTTCGCCCTCGCCTTCGGCGGCCTCGTCTGGGCCGTCTGGGGCGCTGACTTCGGCCAGCAGTACTTCGCGGGCTACGTCACCGAGAAGGCCCTGTCCGTCGACAACCTGTTCGTGTTCGTGCTCATCATCACGGCCTTCCGCGTCCCCAGGAAGAACCAGCAGGAGGTCCTGCTGGCGGGGATCGTCATCGCCTTGGTCCTGCGCCTCGCCTTCATCCTGGTCGGCAAGGCCATGATCGAGAGCTGGTCGTGGGTGTTCTACCCCTTCGGCCTGTGGCTGCTGTGGACCGCGTTCTCGCAGATCCGCGAGGGCGCCGAGGACCCCGGCGCCCACCAGGACGAGGAGTACAGGCCCCCGTCCATCGTCAAGTGGGTCTCCCGGGTCGTCCCCGTCACCGACGGCTTCATCGGGGCGCGCATGCTCTACCGCCACGGCGGGCGCACCTACGTCACGCCCCTGCTGCTGTGCGTCATCGCCATCGGCACGGCCGACGTCATGTTCGCCGTGGACTCGATCCCCGCGATCTACTCGCTGACGGTGGAGCCCTACCTGGTGTTCGCGGCCAACGCCTTCAGCCTGCTGGGCCTGCGCCAGTTGTACTTCCTCATCGACGGCCTCCTGGACCGCGTCGTCTACCTGCACTACGGGTTGGCGGCGATCCTGGGGTTCATCGGCTTCAAACTGGTCAACCACGCGCTGCACACCAACGAGCTGCCCTTCATCAACGGCGGCGAGCACTGGACAGCGGTCCCCGAGCCGTCGATCCCCTTCTCCCTGGGCTTCATCGTCGTCGTCATCGCCATCACCATCGCCGCCTCCCTGGCCGTCTCGGCGGGGCGCCGGGCGAGGGCGCGGCAGGCGGAGGCGGAGCGCGCCCGGGAGGGGCACCGCGGGGGAGACGCCGCCCTATGACCGTCCACCCCTGGGCGTGGGCCGTCCTCGCCGTCATCGCGCTCGCGTTGTTCGCCTTCGACTTCGCGGGGCACGCGCGCAGGCCGCACCCGCCGTCGTCGGGGGAGGCGCTGCGGTGGACGCTGTTCTACGCGGGCCTCGCGGTGCTCTTCGGCATCGGGGTGTGGCTGGCCGCTGGCGCGGCCTACGCCCAGGAGTTCTACACGGGGTGGGCGATGGAGTGGTCGTTGTCGGTGGACAACCTCTTCGTCTTCATCCTCATCATGAGGTCGTTCCGCGTGCCCAGGGAGTACCAGCAGAAGGCCCTGCTCTTCGGCATCGTCATCGCCCTGGTCCTGCGCCTCGCCTTCATCCTGGCGGGGGCGGCGCTGGTGAGCCGCTTCTCCGCGGTGTTCCTGGTGTTCGGCCTGTGGCTGGAGTGGACGGCGTTCACGCAGATCCGCGAGGCGCTGCGGGGCAGGGACGGCGACGGGGAGGAGTACCGGGAGAACGGCTTCGTCCGCCGGGTGCGCCGCGTCCTGCCCGTCACCGACGGCTACACCGGCAACCGCTTCCTCCACCGCCACGGCGGGCGCACCTCCATCACCCCGCTGTTCCTGGTGGTCATGGCGCTGGGCTCGGCGGACCTCATGTTCGCCTTCGACTCGATCCCCGCGATCTTCGGCGTCACCTCCGAGCCGTTCCTGGTCTTCTCGTGCACCGTGTTCGCCCTGATGGGGCTGCGCCAGCTGTTCTTCCTCGTCGACTCCCTGCTCTCCAGGCTCGTGTACCTGGGGTTCGGACTGGGCGCCGTCCTCGCTTTCATCGGCGTCAAACTGATCCTCGAGGCCCTGCGCGGCGGCGCGCTGCCCTTCGTAGCCGGTGGCGCCCCGCTCACCGCCCTGCCCGAGATCTCCTCGGCCCTGTCCCTGTGCGTCGTCGTCTCCGTCCTGGCCGTGACGGTCGTCGCCTCCCTCGTCGCCAGCTCCACCAAGGAAGGAACAACGCGTGAGTAACGCCGTAACAACCACCGCAGGACTCACCGCCGCGCAAGTCGCGCAGCGGGTCTCCCTCGGCCAGGTGAACAGGGTGCGCGAGCAGACATCGCGTTCCCTGGCCGCCATCGTCCGGGAGAACGTGTTCACGCTGTTCAACGCGATCATCGTCGGGGCCAGCGTCATCGTCCTGCTCTTCGGGCACATCCAGGACGGCATCTTCGGCGGCGTCATGGTGATCAACGCGGTCATCGGCATCGTCTCCGAGCTGCGCGCCAAGCGGACCCTGGACGCCCTGGCCATCGTGGACGCCCCCCGCGCCCGCGTGGTGCGCGACTCCAGCGCCCAGCAGATCCCGGCGGCCGAGGTGGTCCTCGACGACGTCGTCTCACTGGGCCTGGGCGACCAGGTCCCCGTCGATGGCGAGGCCCTGGAAGTCAACGGGCTCGAGGTCGACGAGTCCCTGCTCACGGGCGAGTCGCGTCCCGTGAAGAAGCAGGCGGGGGACCGGCTGCTGGCCGGCACCTCCGTGGTCGCCGGAGCGGGGGCGATGCGCGCCACCGCCGTGGGCGCCGACGTGTACGCCCAGGGGATCTCCGCCGCCGCCCGCCAGTTCACGCGCACCGTCTCTGAGATCCAGGCATCCATCAACCGGGTCCTGCAGGTCGTCTCCTTCCTGCTGGTCCCCGTCGTCGTCCTGACGTTCTGGTCCCAGAACCGGGTCGCCGGAGCGGACGGCGGGGACTGGCGCAACGCCCTGGTCCTGTCGGTCGCCTCGATCATCGGGATGATCCCCCAGGGGCTCGTCCTGCTCACCTCCATGAACTTTGCGCTCGGCTCGGCCACGCTGGCGCGCCGCGGCGTGCTGGTCCAGGAGCTGCCCGCGGTGGAGGTTTTGGCCCGCGTGGACGCGCTGTGCGTCGACAAGACGGGCACCCTGACCACGGGCGGCATCCGGGTGCGCTCCGTCGAGGTCCTGGCCGGGGACCGGGACCAGGTGCTCGGCGCGCTGGCCGCCGCCTCGGCCGACCGCACGAACGCCACGGCCACTGCCATCGCCGCCCACCTGGAGGAGGAAGGGGCGCCCGCGCCCCTGGGCCCGCAGGCGTGGGGCGTGCCCTTCTCCTCGGCGCGCAAGTGGAGCGCGTGGGGCGACGGGCGCACCGCGTGGATCCTGGGCGCGCCGGAGATCGTCATCGACCGCGCCTTAGAGGGCGGGGCCCGTGCCCTGGAGCTGGCCGCCGCGGCCGCCAGCCAGGGCGCGCGCGTCGTCGCCCTCGTGAGCGCCCCCGCCGCGCTCGTCGAGGACCGGCTGCCCGAGGCGCGCCTCGCGGCCGCGGTCATCACACTGGAGGAGGACCTGCGCCAGGACGCCGCCGAGACCCTCGACTACTTCCGCCAGCAGGGCGTCCACGTGCGCGTCATCTCCGGGGACAACCCCACCACCGTGGGCGCGCTGGCGGCCCAGGCCGGCCTCACGGCGCCGGGGGGCGGCGGGCCCCGCCTCATGGACGCCCGCGAGCTGCCCGAGGACACCGCCTCGGAGGAGTTCGCCCGCGCCATCGCCTCCCACGACGTGTTCGGGCGGGTCACGCCCGAACAGAAGCGCGCCATGGTGGGCGCCCTGCAGGGCAGGGGGCACTGCGTGGCCATGACGGGCGACGGGGTCAACGACGCCCTGGCCCTGAAGGACGCGGACCTGGGGATCGCCATGGGCAACGGCTCCCAGGCCACGAAGGCCATCGCGCAGATCGTCCTGGTGGACTCGAAGTTCTCCGTGCTGCCCGGCGTGGTCGCCGAGGGCCGCCGCATCATCGCGAACATGGAGCGGGTGTCCAGCCTCTTCCTGGCGAAGACCACCTACGCGGCGATCCTGGTGATCATCACGGCCCTGGTCGGGTGGCGCTACCCGTTCCTGCCCCGCCAGTTCAGCTACATCGACTCCCTCACCATCGGCATTCCCGCGTTCTTCCTGGCGCTGTGGCCCAACCGCCGCCGCTACGTGCCGGGCTTCCTGCGCCGCACCCTGTCACTGGCGATGCCCACGGGCGCCGTCCTGGCCGCCGCCGCGCTCACCGCCTTCGGCATCGTGGAGGGCCCGCCGTCCTCGCGCGAGTCCACTGCGGCGATCCTGGCGCTCATGGTGGGCGCGATCTGGCTGCTCGTCATCACGTCCAGGCCCCTGACCCCCGTCAAGTGCGCGCTGCTGACGGCCGTCGCCGTCGCCACCGTCGGGGGGGTCGCCCTAGCACCCGTGCGGGACTTCTTCCAGATGGTGTGGCCGACGCCGTGGGAGTGGGCAGTCATCGTCGGCGTGGGCCTGTGCGCGGGCGCGCTCATCGAGGCAGGGCAGAGGATCTTCTACCGGACCGCCTACAGGCGCTCCCTGGAGGAGGGCGGAGCGGTGGCCCAGGACTGACCCGATAATTCGAACAGGATGTGTGTTTATCCTATAATCCATCGCACTTTCAAAGTGGTTCACAGCCGCGCGCCCTCCTGGATATAGTCGCACTGGGGCCCGTTAGGAGCACGGGCACGGCGTTGGAAGGACAGTGCGGTTGGACGACATCTGCCGTGTCATCGGGGGTGCGAAGTAATGAGGGCCATGTGGTTGCGCGCTTTGGCTGTCGTGTGGTGCGCGTGCGTGGCGGTGGCCGTGTGCGGGTGCGGGCGGGGCACGGATGTCTTCGGCAGGCCGGACCCGTTGCTGCCCTTCGACAGGAGGGCCCCCATCGGGGTGTACTTGTCGGATACGGAGCCGCTGATCGAGCGTTTCGTCGACGCCCTGGCCAAGCAGAACGGAGGAGCCCTCGGGCGCGCCGGTTACGCGCATTTCAACGGGTGCGGGGACACGGGGGACGATGACGGGATACGGGTGGCGAGTCCGATATTCAAGGTCTTGATGACGGATGCGATGGATCTGCGGACCCTGTCGGAGCGGATCCTCGAGCCCGCCGGGTTCATGCCCCCCGACACCTTCGCGCCCGATGAGGAGCGGAGCCTGGTGTGGGGCGAGGACCGCAACGGGACCCTGCTGAGCGTCTACTACGTGCCCGGCCAGATGCTCCGCTTCTACTACCATTCGGGGTGCGTGCCCTTCGGGGACATGAGCGAGGACGACCTCAAAACGAGGGTCTACGGGCGCGACCTCACCCAGACCTTCCCCGACCTGGTGCTCTACCAGTCCTTCGACGCCGACGGCAACCCCCAGGGCCCGCCCGACCAGCAATCCGGGACCACCGCCCAATCCACCCAGTCCGGGGGCGGGCAGTGAAGCGCGGGCGTGGGCCGGACCAGCCGCATGGCCGGCGCCGTGGCCGCGCCAGTCCCATGGGCCCGCGTAACGGCCCGCGCACGCCGCAGGATCAGAAGTGGCGGATCACCGGGTTCCACTCGCGGACGGTGCGCGAGGACACGACCCCCGCCTCGTGGAACGGGTCCGCGTCCAGCATGGCGAGCACGTCGGCCTCGGCGTCCGCCTTGAGGATGAGGAGCGCGCCGGGCGCGTCCCCCGACAAGGGGCCCGACCCCAGGTTCTTCCCCTCGTCCCGCAGCGCCCCCAGGTAGGCGCGGTGCCGGGGGCGCACCTGGTCCATGAGTTCGGTCTTCGAGGGGTCGTACACGTATTCGACTGCGAAATATGCCATGCCCCCACCGTAGCGCTCATCCCGGGATTTGCCCAGGGCCCCGCTAGGATCGTAGGGTGCATGACCAACTAGTGATCCAGGGCGCCCGCGAGCACAACCTCAAGGATGTGAGCCTGACCCTGCCCAGGGACGCGATGATCGTCTTCACGGGCCTGTCCGGCTCGGGCAAGTCCTCCCTGGCCTTCGACACGATCTTCGCCGAGGGACAGCGGCGCTACGTGGAGTCCCTGTCCTCCTACGCCCGCCAGTTCCTGGGGCAGATGGACAAGCCCGACGTCGACTTCATCGAGGGACTATCCCCGGCGGTGTCCATCGACCAGAAGTCCACGTCCCGCAACCCCCGTTCCACGGTCGGCACCATCACCGAGATCCACGACTACCTGCGCCTGCTGTACGCGCGCGCCGGGATCGCCCACTGCCCCCAGTGCGGGGCACGCATCCAAGCGCAGACGCCCCAGCAGATCGTCGACCGGGTGCGCACCATGGACGACGGCACCCGTTTCCAAGTGCTCTCGCCAGTCGTGCGCGGCCGCAAGGGCGAGTACCAGGACCTGCTCGACGAGCTCAAAGCCGACGGCTACACGCGCGCCATCATCGACGGCGAGGCCGTGCGCCTGGAGAACGCGCCGAAACTGGAGAAGAAGCTCAAGCACACCATCGAGGTCGTCGTGGACCGCCTCGTCGTGCGCAGCGGAATCCGCCAGCGCCTCACCGACTCGGTGGAAACTGCCCTGCGCCTGTCCGACGGCCTCGTCGTCATCGACTGCGTGGACCTCGACGAGGCGGACCCCGCGCGGCGCCGCCGCTTCTCCGAGAAGCGCGCCTGCCCCAACGACCACCCCCTGTCCCTGGACGAGATCGAGCCCCGCACCTTCTCCTTCAACGCCCCCTACGGCGCGTGCCCCGACTGCACGGGCCTGGGCTTCCGCAACGAGGTCGACCCCGAACTGGTGGTCCCCGACGAGGAGCTGTCCCTGGCCGAGGGCGCCGTCGGCGTGTGGAGCACCAACTTCAAGTACCACAAGCGGCTGCTGGAGTCGTTGGCGGCCGAGCTCGGCTTCGACATGTCCACGCCGTGGAAGGACCTGCCCAAGAAGGCCAAGGACGCCGTCCTGTACGGCAAGGACTACGAGGTCCAGGTGAAGTTCCGCAACCGGTGGGGGAGGGAGCGCTCCTACACGACCGGATTCGAGGGGGCGGTCGCCTACATCGAGCGGAAGAAGGAGGAGACCGAGTCGGAGTGGGTGACCGAGAAGCTCGACGGCTACATGCGCCAGGTCCCCTGCCCCTCGTGCCACGGAGCGCGCCTGAAGCCCGAGGTCCTGGCCGTCACCGTGGGCGGCCTGTCCATCGCGCAGCTGTCCGACCTGTCCATCGCCGACGCCCGCGCCCACCTGGCGGGCCTGGAACTGGAGGAGCGCTCCGCCTCGATCGCCGCGCCCGTCCTCACTGAGATCGCGGCCCGCCTCGACTTCCTCGTGGACGTGGGCCTCACCTACTTGACGCTGTCGCGCGCCGCCGGCACCCTGTCGGGCGGCGAGGCGCAGCGCATCCGCCTGGCCACGCAGATCGGGTCGGGCCTGGTGGGCGTCCTCTACGTCCTCGACGAGCCCTCCATCGGCCTGCACCAGCGCGACAACCGCAAGCTCATCGCCACCTTGGAGCGGCTGAGGGACCTGGGGAACACGCTGATCGTCGTCGAGCACGACGAGGAGACGATGGAGGCCGCGGACTGGATCGTCGACATCGGCCCCGGCGCGGGCGAGACCGGCGGATGGGTGGTCCACTCGGGCACCATGGACTCGCTGCTGGTCAACAAGAAGTCCCTCACCGGCCAGTACCTGTCCGGCAGGCGCGCCATCGCCCTGCCCGCAGCCAGGCGCTCCATCGACCGCAGGCGCCTCATCACCGTCAAGGGCGCCCGGGAGAACAACCTGCGCGGCATCGACGTGTCCTTCCCCATCGGCGTGTTCACGGCGGTCACGGGCGTGTCCGGCTCCGGCAAATCCACGCTGGTTAACCAGATCCTCTACCGGTCCCTGGCGGCCCGCCTCAACGGCGCGCGCACCATCCCGGGGCGTCACCGCACCATTTCGGGCATCAGCGGCCTCGACAAGGTCGTCCACGTCGACCAGTCGCCCATCGGCCGCACGCCCCGCTCCAATCCCGCCACCTACACGGGCGTGTGGGACCAGATCCGCAAGCTCTTCGCCGAGACGCAGGAGGCGAAGGTCCGCGGCTACGGGCCCGGGCGCTTCTCCTTCAACGTCAAGGGCGGGCGCTGCGAGTCCTGCAAGGGCGACGGCACCCTGAAGATCGAGATGAACTTCCTGCCCGACGTGTACGTGCCGTGCGAGGTGTGCCACGGCGCACGCTACAACCGGGAGACCCTGGAGGTGGAGTACAAGGGCAAGACGGTGGCCGACGTGCTCTCCATGTCGGTGGCCGAGGCCGCCGAGTTCTTCGCGCCCATCTCGCGCATCGCCCGCCATCTCAACACCCTGGTCGAGGTGGGGCTCGGATACGTGAGGCTGGGCCAGTCCGCCACGACCCTGTCCGGCGGCGAGGCCCAGCGCGTCAAGCTCGCCTCCGAGCTGCAGCGCCGCTCCACGGGCCGCACCGTCTACGTGCTGGACGAGCCGACCACGGGCCTGCACTCCGAGGACATCCGCAAGCTCCTGCTGGTCCTGCAGTCCCTGGCCGACAAGGGCAACACCGTCATCGTCATCGAGCACAACCTGGACGTCATCAAGAGCGCGGACTGGGTCATCGACATGGGCCCCGAGGGCGGCTCCGGCGGCGGCCAAGTGGTGGCCGAGGGCACCCCCGAGCAGGTGAGCGAGGTCCCCGAGTCCCACACGGGCCGCTTCCTGGTGGACGTGCTGCGCAAGGGCAGGGTCCGCCAGATCGCAGAAGGGGCGTAGGCCAGGGGGCTGATGCGGTCGCCGTTGGTGAAAAGAGCGAGGACGCCATGACCGACATCGTCGGAGTGCTGGGGTCGCTGTTCCCGGTCCTCAACAGCCACCCTTGGGCCATGGCCGCACTGATCGGGGCGGTCATCATCGTCGCGGCCATGTGGCTGGCGCCCCGTATCATCGTCGCCACCGAGAGCCTGATCAACATCAGGAGCCGCCTCAAGGATCCGGATGATTGGGCCAGTGAGGACTCCTTCCTGCGGACGAGCGACCCCGTGCTGTGGAGGCAGAACCTCGTCTTCAACAGGCTCCGCCTCGACTACCTCAACTCAGTGAGGGTGAGTAGCCAAATTCGCAGGAAAGAGACTCCCATTTTGATGCTATTCCTGCTTCAACTGATCGCGCTGCGCGCGGCGCTCTTTTCCGTGCGAGCATCAACCTACATCCTCCCAACCAGTAGGTCCTGAGGCCTGGCGCCAGTTTATACCTCCGTTTCTTCTGAATGCGATGATACTGGTATCGATAGTCCTGTACGCGGTATCGGAGATTGCGTTCCTGCTTGTGCTATGCAGATGTGCGAAGGATGACGAGAAAAGCATAAAGACTGATGCACTTATCCACTACTTGCGGAATCTGGGTTTTGGCGAACAGGTGTCCAGTCATACTGCAACGTGCTGGTACCACTTCAAGGTCGAGCACCGCGACCCACCGATTGCGCTTGATGAACGGACGGTGAGGACGAGAACCGGCGTTCTGCTCTCTCTTCCCGGGTCGAACACCGCGACGATGACGGCGTTGTGCTCAAGGAGGAGTACGTGGGCGCTATGAACGACCATCGGCAAGTGACGTGTCCGACGTGCGGTAAGCGGGTGTGGTCGTACTCGCGATCATGGTTATGGCTCAAGTGGCTGCGGTGGTCGAAGGGGAGCGTGAAGAGCAGCGGCAACTGGAGCGAGCGGGATACCATGCTCGCCTTGGGGGCGCTGTCCCACTTGTTCAGCGCTCAGAACGTGGAGAAGTATCTGCGTTGCCGTGAGTCGCGCCTCGGACACGGCGGCTCGGCCGAAGCCGGCGCGGGCGGCCCGCAAGGAGCTGGTGGTGATGATGGCGCTGTGGGGAACGGGTGGTTCAGCAGGGCCCTGAGGCGGCAGCGGCAGCGCCGACAACCCCGGTCATGATGCACCACTGGTCGATGGCCCCTCCTCCTGTTTTCGAAGAGCGGAAGGATAGCCTCAGCCGCGTCAGGTCGGGCCGTCCCAGTCCGCCATCGCGCAGCGGCCTCGATCATCCAGCATCCTCCGACTCCATACCAGCTCCTGCCATACTCAAACGGCGAAGGGCCTTTTTCTATTGGAAAGCGGGCCCGGCAGCGGAGGAAGAGACTGGGGCAGGAAACCACCTATTGGGGTAGGTTATTAACCTGCCCCAATGCGCCGTTTCCTCCCCCAATGCGCGCCCGCGCCCGGCAGGGCACCCGCCTCCGATCACGAGGCGCACGGGGCGCACGAGCTGCGCCGTCCGCGCCCGGCTCCAACCGAACGCGCTGCCCGCGCGCCTCAGCTGTCGGGGTCGGCGTCGATGGCGCCCTGGACGTCTTCGAAGAGCAGGTTGGAGATCTCGACCTGGACCATCTCCACCTTCGGCACGTCGTGCAGCAACAGCGGGTCGTCGGATGAGGTCTGCAGGGCCAGGGTGCCGCATCCGAAGAAGCGGTCGCTGAAGTCCTTCTCCAGCTGCACGTCGGAGATGCGGGTGAGCGGCAGGTCGTGGCCGGTGCGCCGGAAGACTCCGCGGCGGGTGATGACACGTTTCGTGGTCACGGTGTACGTGTGCATGTACCACAGCAACCACGGGATGAAGAGCAGGGGGAAGCTCGCGACCAGGACCACCGCCCACAGCGCGATGGCCGCCCAGGGCTGCCAGTCGGCGGGGATGAAGACCGTG
>ERZ773099.2513-NODE-2513-length-12545-cov-17.460048_pt1 | contig 12545 bp, 8 predicted proteins | sample MGYA00511120_ERZ773099 | MGnify/ENA primary metagenome ERZ773099 (study PRJEB29015, sample SAMEA2738012) | human oral metagenome | biome: human oral; feature: human-associated habitat; material: dental | place: China | collected 2104 ... | reverse complement strand
TTCGGACGAAAAATCTACGCCAATCTGACGGACTTCATTTTATCAGCGATTCCTTTACTGGATGGTTGTGACGCGGACGGCGACCGAGCCGCCCTCGTTGTAGGTCATACCTGCAACCATGACGACCTTGTCGCCCTGTGCGACGTAGCCGTGCGAGAGTGCACCGCGTGTGCAGGACTCGATCATGTCCTCGACGCTCGTCCACTTGCGTCCCTGGATGGAGTAAACGCCCCAGCGCAGGTTGATGTGGCGTGCGATCATCGGGTTCGGCGCGTATGCAACAATCATCGCCTTCGGACGGTACTTCGACACAACGCGCGTCGTGTAGCCGGACTGAGTCGGCGTGAGGATCGCGGCGGCACTCGTCTCGTATGCAAGCTGTACCGTTGCGTGCGAAACGGCATCGGTTACCGAGGAACGCTCGCGGATGCTGCGCGAGCGGATGATCGTGTCGTATTCGAGTGATTCCTCCATGCGCAGGGCAATGGTGCTCATCATCTTGACTGCCTCGACAGGGTAGTCGCCGCTTGCCGTTTCACCCGAGAGCATGATGGCGTCCGCACCGTCGAAAATCGCGTTGCCGACGTCGGAGACCTCTGCGCGCGTCGGGCGCGGGTTCGTCGTCATGGACTCCAGCATCTGCGTTGCCACGATGACGGGCTTGCCGACGGCGTTGCACTTACGGATGATTTCCTTCTGGATGACGGGAACGTCCTCTGCCGGAACCTCGACACCGAGATCACCGCGCGCGACCATGATGCCGTCCGAAACCGCGAGAATCTCGTCAAAGTTGTTGACGCCCGCGAGGTTTTCGATCTTCGGGATGATCTCCATGTGACCGCCGTGCTTTGCGATCAGGTGACGGATCTCCTCCACATCCGAGGGACGCTGGATGAAGGATGCCGCAACGAAGTCCATGTCGTTCTGGATGCCGAAGATGATGTCGCGCTCGTCCTGCTCGGAGATTGCGGGCAGACCCAGCTCAACCCCCGGTGCCGCAACGCGCTTGCGCGTCGACATGGGACCTGAGTTCTGGATTGTCGTCACGATGTCCTTGCCGCGAACCTCATCGACAACAAGTCCGACGAGACCATCGGAGAGGAGCAGCGTGTCACCCGGCTTCACCTCGTTGTAGAGGTTCTTGTGGTTGACGCTGACGTGTGTCTCATCGCCCGGCGTGTCATCGTGGGTCAGCGTGAACTGCTTGCCCTTTTCAAGCTGTACCTTGCCGTCCTTGAACTCGCCGAGGCGCATCTCCGGTCCCTTCGTGTCGAGAATGAGCGAAATGACCTTGCCCGAGCGCTCCGCTGCCGCACGTACCTTGTTGATGCGCACGAGATGCTCCTCGTGCGTGCCGTGCGAGAAGTTGAAGCGCGCACAGTTCATTCCATTCTCGATGAGCGCGTCGACGATACCGTCGGGATCCGTCGCCGGACCCTGTGTGCATATAATTTTTGTTCTTTTCAGCATAACATATCCCGCCTTTTATCCCTGAAACCTATAACTATTCATATTCTACACTCTTTTGCATGAGAAGTAAAGAATCGGCGACATAAATCTCTACGTCATTAAAGAATACAGGAATGCAATTTGACAAAACGCCACTCCATCCATTATGATTTAACGTATTCTTTATGGGAAGGGTGATTTTATGGATTTCTTTAATTCTGTGGTCGGCTCAATCAACGATTTTCTATGGACTTATATCATCATCGTTGTGCTTGTCGGCAGCGGACTCTGGTTCACCGTCTCGACTGGGCTTGTTCAGCTGCGTGCACTGCCCGAGATGGTACGCCTCCTCGCGGGGGATCTCGGACGACGGCCGAGCGGACGCAAGGCGATCTCCTCGTTCCAGGCATTCTGCGTGAGTACCGCCTCGCGTGTCGGTGTCGGCAACATTGCGGGCGTTGCGATCGCCATCGTGACGGGCGGCCCCGGTGCCGTGTTCTGGATGTGGGTCATTGCCTTCATTGGTACGGCGACAGGCTTTGTTGAGAGTACACTGGCTCAGATCTACAAGATTCCGCGTGGACACGGACTCTTTCATGGCGGGCCTGCGTACTACATTCAGAACGCGCTCGGGCAGCCCGCCGTGGCAAAGCTCTTTGCCGTGCTCATCTCCGTGACATTTGGTCTTATCTATGTGTCGGTGCAGGCGAATACGATTGCGCTCTCGATGGAGAAGGCATTCGGCATCGATACTTGGCTCATGGGTGCCGTTCTCGCTGTTCTCGCGGGTGCGGTTATCTTCGGCGGCATCCAGCGCGTGGCAAACTTCTCGACCTTGCTCGTGCCGATCATGGCGGGCATCTATCTCGTCATCGCGTTCATTACCATCGTTTTGCACATCGATCAAGTGCCGGCGATGTTCGCTCTCATCCTGCATGACGCATTCAGTCCGCAGGCAGCGGTTGGCGGCGGCATCGGTACCGCCATCCTGACCGGTATCCGCCGTGGACTCTTCTCGAATGAGGCGGGCGAAGGTTCGATTCCAAACGCAGCGGCGACGGCGAATGTCACCCACCCTGTCAAGCAGGGGCTTGTGCAGGCATTCGGCGTCTATGTCGATACGTGGATTGTCTGCTCGGCGACGGCGTTCATCGTGCTCCTCACGGGGCAGTATACCATAGGCGGCGACACGACGGGCATCGCGCTTGCGCAGGATTCGCTCGCGAGCGTTTTTGGTCCGTGGGCATCGAGCCTTCTTGCCGTGCTCATCTTCCTCTTCGCCTTCAGTTCCGTGGTCGGCAACTATTACTACGGTGAGATCAACATTCACTTCTTTGGTGAGAACACAGGGAAGGCGCTCTTCATCTACCGTCTCGGTGTCGTTGCGATGGTGTTCTTTGGCTGTATCGCGGCGCTCAATCTTGTGTGGAATCTCGCCGACCTCTTCATGGCGATGATCTGCCTCACGAACCTCTACGCCATCGCACGCCTCGCACCTCTGGCGCGCCTTGCACTCACGGACTACTTCGAGCAGAAGGCGGCAGGGAAGAATCCTGTATTCGATCCCTCCATCATGCCGGATCAGCGCGGCATCGTGGGGTGGAGCGAGGATCAGTTCCGCGCTCAGAGACATTGAGATACAACTATTTTCCTAATATAATCATAGCAATACAGAAACGTCGCAGCGATGAAAAACTGCGGCGTTTTTTTATTTTTATGATGAGCCTATTTCCTTTTTGGATTCAGTGTGGTAGAATTGTCCCAATTAACTAAAAGAATCGATATATTTTATGGTTTGCGTAATTTAGGAGGCGAACTTTTTGTTCAAAGAAAAGAAATCACATCGTCTGGCACTGTTCGTTGCGATCACGCTCGGCGGCAGCGGATTCCTTTCGTCTGCGCATCATGTGTCGGCGGCGGATGTGACGGGGCAGCGTGCGGAGATCAGCGGCACGAAGGCGCCGGCGGATAATGTCGTTGACGCGGACAGCGGCGTTGTGATCGGGTCGGCGGCGGGCGTGATCGGGCATGTGGCGGACAGCGGCAATGTCGCGGACAATACGCTGACGTTCAACGGACGCGCCCTTCCCTATGATAAGTTTCTGTTTGGCGGCATTACGTTCGGCAGCGGAAATGTGACGGGGAACAAAATCTTTGTCAATCAGGCAGGTGCATTGCTTACATCCTCTGCCGAAGCCGTGTACGGCGGCATGGCGAGTGGCGGCGGCAGTGTCGAGAACAACGATGCCGAATTCAACGGCGACCATCTCAACAATGATATGGCGGGTGGCGTGACAAACATGCGCGGCACGGGGCTTGTCAAGGGCAATACGGCAGTCCTCAAGGGAGGCAGCGCACACGGCGATATCTATGGCGGCATTGCACGGAACGGGGCGAACGGAGATGTGGTCGGCAACACGGCGATCATTGAGGGCGGCTCCGCGACGGCACTCGGAAAGGCTGTCTACGGCGGCTTTACGGACGGTACCGGCAAGGTAGAAGGCAATCATGTCATTGTTACGGGCGGATCGGTAAAGAATGTCTACGGCGGTCATGCGCAGAGCGGTGACGCCACGGGCAACACGGTCACCATCACGGGCGGCACTGTGCAAAACATCGACGGCGGACGCTCGCCCGGCGGAAATGCGACGGGGAATACGGTCAATCTCGGCGATGGAAAAAGTGACTATGCGGGACAGGTCAACGGTGTTATCAATGGCGGCAGCGGCATGACCTATGGTGCGGATTATCGTACGGGCAATACGCTGAATGTCTATGACAATGCAGGTGCTGCCAACATAAGAAACTTTGCGAAGATCAACTTCCACTTCAATGAGCATGTAAACGAGACGGCTGCGATGCTTACGCTGTCAGACGCCGGCGGGACGACGATCGGAAGCCTCGGCGAGCTCACAGTGGAGGGCGCGCACAACCATAAGGGGACGTTGATTAAGAACGCGCACGGCATTACCATCTCGGATGGTGAGAACCGTCTCACCAAGACCAAGGCGGACGAGTACAAGGAACTTATCCTTGCCACATCCGCAGACAGCAAGCAGATCACCTATGAGGGATATGCGTTTGCGCATCAGAACACACCGACAACCGTTGCGGAGGGGACGGACAAATACACATGGGGCGGTCGCTCCATCCTCGGCAACGCGACGCATCATAATGCGATTACCGTGGACAGCGGCACGCACAAGAATGTTTACGGCGGCTGGACGAGCGGCACGGGCACTGAGGCGGCGGATAAGGACAGCAGCTATCACAACGAAGTGACCTTCGATGGTGCCAGCACGCACGCGGATAAGATCTATGGCGGCTATGCGGATACGGATGCGGGGAAAGCCGAGCATAACACGGTCACAGTCAACAATGGCAAAGTAAGCGCTGCTGTCTATGGCGGTGCTGCCAGAGGTGCAGGAAATGCGGACAACAACACGGTGCGCATTAAGGGGGCTGCAACGGAGATTGCCTCCATTTATGGAGGTTTCGCGCGGGGCACGGGGAACGCAGCGGGAAACAAGGTCTATTTTGATGCGGGAACGGTATCCTTTGCAGAGTGGATGGTCGGCGGACAAGTCGGACGCAGCGGCAATGCAGAAGACAATCTTGTTGAGGTCAATGGCGGCAAGACATCGTCGCTGTATGGCGGTGTTTCCAGTAGTTCGGATGCGACGGGGCATATTCTGCGAAATCATGTCCGCGTTCACCGAGGGACGATTGACGGCAAGGTCTACGGTGGTGTGCTTGATGAGGCACGCGCGACGGGGGACGTGACGCACAATACGGTGATGGTCAAGGGCGGCGTACTGAAGCGTGAGATCTACGGCGGTGCAATCGAAAAAACAAACTCCACGGGCAGTGTGATGAACAACGAAGTCACCATTGCGGGGGGCGAGGTCAAAGATATCCTCGGTGGTTTCGTGCGCGGCAGCGGAAAGCTGACGGGGAATGTCGTCACCATCACGGGCGGCAAGATACAGGGCACCGTGTATGCGGCAAGATCCAACGGCAACAGTGAGATCAAGGACAATATCGTCAATCTCGGCGACGGGAAAAACGAGCTGGCGGCAGACACTGAGATCGCAAAGTACATCTTCGGCGCGTTCGGCGTAAACCGTGCCTCCTATGCGGGCAATACGCTCAATGTCAAGGCGAGTGCGCGTGCGAAGAACATCGTCAATTTCAACAAGGTCAATTTCTACTTTACGGATACGCTTCAGCCGAAACTTACGCTGCGGGATTCGATGGGGACGAAACTTGGGAGCCTCAACGATATTACGGTTCATGGCTCGCCGCATGCCTCCTCCGGCACGCTGATCGAGAACAATACGTCCGGCGGCATCACCATCCGCGACGGCGTGACCTCGGTCGTAACGACGGGCGATACTGCAGAGATGACGCTGAGCAAAAGCGGCGACAACAAGAAAATCAACTATACGCGGCTGATCTTCAAGGGAGCGCGCGCAGCGGAGACGGATGGGGCGGATGCGTGGGGCGGACGCTCTGTCATTGGCAATACAACAACGGACAATATCGTTGCGGTTGACAGCGGCACGTATACGAATGTGTACGGCGGCTGGACAAGCGGCGCGGGTTCGCCGGCAGACAGCTCCAAGCAGAAGGACAGCACGCTGAATAAGGTCACGATTGGCGGGTCTGCGGCGATTAGCGGCACAGTGTACGGCGGTCTGACCGATGTCGCGGGCGGCAAGGCGACGGGCAATACCGTCACGGCTACGAACAACCTCAACGCCGATATCGTCGGCGGCAAGGCTGCGGGCGAAGCGTCGGGCAACACGGTCAGTGTCGATCATGCTGCCGTCAACTCTGTCACAGGCGGGTATGGTGCGGTTACGAACAACAACCGTATCAACCTCCGCGGCGCGAAGGTCACGGGCATAGTCACGGGCGGTACGGCGGCAAACGGCACAGGCAACACACTTGCCGTTTCCTACGGCATGAAGACAACGGAAATTGGCGACTTTAGGGGCATTCAGAACTTCCATTTTGATATGGAAAAAGCCCCGATGGACGGCACTGCGCATACCATGCTGAAGCTGACGAATGTCGGAGGTGAAAAGAAGCTTTCCAATGCGCACATCGATCTTCGCCGTGACGGTGCGGCAGAGAAACTCAAGGTAGGCGACAAGATCACGCTCATGGAGAACACGAGCGGGGGCATCACCTTCGGCGAGAATCTGACAGCGAAGGGCACGGACGGCGTGACACGCGACTACGAGTTCGCGATTGCGTCGGTAGACAAGACACTTATCGCAACGGTCACAAAGACGAGCTTGGGCGAGCAGTCCAAGTCCTTTGTCGAGACACGTACGGGAGCGAGCGCATTCCTGAACGACGGTGCAGACTTCATGGCAGGTGCGGGTCTTGATGCGGCAAAGACAGAGGCTGCGCGTGCTGCGGCAGTACCGGGCGGTGCCGCATACGGACTCTGGGCAGGGATGGGCGGCGGCGCGCTCCGCCACAATACCGGCTCCTATGTCGAGATAAAGGGCTGGAATCTCGGTGTTGGCTGGGCTCGTGAGAACGCGGTGCCTGCGGGAACACTCACCTTTGGTCCCTTCCTTGAATACGGGCGCGGCAGCTACGACTCCTACCTCGACGACGGCACCCATGGCGACGGTACATCAAGCTATATCGGCGTGGGTGTGGTGGCAGAGCTGGCGATGCGCGGCGGTATCCGCGTGGACGGCACTCTGCGTGCAGGCCGTACCAAGAGCGACTACACAGGGCTTGCAAGCTATGATACCTCGAATGCCTACTACGGCATTCAGGTCGGTGCGGGCAAGGACTTCCGCGTGAGCGAAGCGGCTGCGGTCAATGCGTATGTACGCTATGCGTATACGCATACGGCAGGTGCGAGCGCACATCTCAGCACGGGCGAGACGTATGAGTTCGATGCGGTGAACTCGCATCGCGTGCGGCTTGGCACACGATGGACGTATGGCGATACGGCGCACACGCAGCTCTATGCGGGGCTGGCGTGGGAGTACGAGTTTGACGGTGCGGCACACGCCTCCTATCAGGGTGATCGTACGCCCAGTCCTTCGCTGAAGGGCGGGAGTGCGCTGCTCGAACTCGGCTACCGCTTCGCGCCGAAGAGCAGCCGCGTGCGCTATGACCTCCATCTGAACGGGTGGCAGGGCAAGCGCGAGGGCATCACAGGCGGCGTGTCTGTCAAGTGGATGTTCTGAGATCGAATGCAGTGATATAAACGGGCTGTTGCACGAAGTTTTCTCGCTTCGTGCGACAGCCCTTTTTATTCTGTCAGCTGTATCGCTACAAGCCTCCTTCCACCGCTTACGCGATCGACGGTCTTCATTTTATCGGGGGATCCTTCAATATTTTCCGCGAAAGGCTTTACTTTTCGTGTGTGCTTTCGTAAAATATAGAGCAGATAGTGATTCGCGTAAGCGCTGCATAGAGGACGGGGGATGTTTTTATGCTGAAAAAGGCAATCGCAGTAGTTACGTCGGGTGGTGACAGCCCGGGGATGAACGCGGCGGCACGCGCGGTGGTGCGTACGGCAATCTATGAGGGTGTCGATGTCTATGGCGTGCACAATGGTTACAGCGGCATGGTGCATGACGATATTGAGCAGCTCACAACGCGCAGCGTCAGTGATCTGATCCAACGCGGCGGTACCTTCCTCGGTACAGCACGCAGTAAGTCATTCATGACACCCGAGGGGCGCAAAACGGCGTTTGAAAACCTGTGTAAGCATGGCATTGAGGGGCTTGTGATCATCGGCGGTGACGGCTCGCTCACGGGTGGGTCGCTCCTCAGCAAGGAAACGGGGATGCCGATTGTGGGGCTGCCGGGGACGATCGACAACGATGTCTGGGGAATGGACTATACGATTGGCTGTGATACGGCGTGCAATACGATCGTGGATGCGATCAACAAGCTGCGCGACACGGCATCGGCGCATCGGCGCATCATCATTGTCGAAGTCATGGGGCGCCACTCGGGTTGGCTCGCCATGATGTCCGGCATTGCGGGCGGTGCAGAGTATATCCTCGTTCCCGAGGTTGCGTTTGAACTTGAGGAGATCAGCTGTGAGCTGAAGGCAATGTATGAGGCGGGCAAGCGCTACAGCATCATCGTCGTCGCCGAGGGGGCAGGTTCTGCCGTGGAGATCGGCAAGATCATTAGCGAAAAGACGGAGATCGATACGCGTGTATCTGTACTCGGTCATATTCAGCGCGGCGGCTCGCCGTCGGTGGAGGATCGCATTAAGGCATCCATGCTCGGCGAGAAGGCAGCGCTTGCCATCATCTCGGGCGTGAGCGACGTGGTCTTTAGCTTCAATGAGGGACAGGTCGTTGGGGTGAACCTCTTCGAGGCGGTCAACAATACGAAGACGCTCGACCCGGAGCTGGTGCGTCTCTCGCGCGTGTTGGCATAGTGGGAAATATGGGGGAGTCGTTGTGCACGGCTCTCCTTATTTTTTTCTTGACAAGGACGCGTGAATCATGCTAGACTGTGAGGCGTTGCAGAAGTGAATAGCTTTTTTAGAGTGCACGTGGAGAGTTGTCCGAGTGGTTGAAGGAGCACGCCTGGAAAGCGTGTGTGCGGTGATACCGTACCGAGAGTTCGAATCTCTCACTCTCCGCCATTTTTATTGATTTTTCTCAGGGCGGGCTGCAGTGCCTTGGTCTCGCGCAATGGGGCCCTGTGAACCCCGTCAGGTCCGGAAGGAAGCAGCGGTAAGCGGATCGTCTCATGTGCCGTGAGGGCGCCTGGGGACTGTGGCCTGCCGTGGGAGAAATCGCGTGAATTCGTTGCAGCCCTGCGGGGCTGCTTTTTGTTGTTGGGAGGGGTCGTCATGTCCTATGTCGCGCTCTATCGCCGCTGGCGACCGGAGAGCTTCGCCGATCTCGTGGGGCAGGAGCATATCAGCCGTACGCTTGCACGGGCGGTCACGGCGGGACAGACGAGCCATGCCTATCTCTTTACAGGGCCGCGCGGCACGGGCAAGACAAGTACGGCGAAAATCCTTGCACGTGCGCTGAACTGTGCCGAGGGACCGACGCTCACGCCCTGTGGTGTCTGTGACTCCTGCCGATCCATCAGCGATGGTTCGTCGATGGATGTGTTTGAGATCGATGCGGCATCGAACCGTGGAATCGACGAGATCCGTGACCTGCGCGAGTCCGTGAAGTTCGCGCCGACGGCGGGACACTACAAGATCTACATCATCGATGAAGTACACATGCTGACGACGGAGGCGTTCAACGCACTGCTCAAGACGCTTGAGGAGCCGCCCCCGCGCGTGATCTTTATCCTTGCAACGACGGAGCCGCACAAGGTGCCCGCGACGATCCAGTCGCGGTGTCAGCGCTATGACTTCCATCGGATTACGGTGATGGAGATCCGTGATCGGCTGATCCATGTGTGCAAGGAATCGGGCATTGCAGCAGAGGAGGAGGCACTCTCCATCATCGCCGTGCAGGCGGACGGCGGCATGCGCGACGCGCTCTCCATCCTCGATCAGTGCACGGCACTCGCCGAGGGCACGCTCACGGTGGATCGGGTTCAGGAGGTTCTTGGACTCGTCGGACACGTGTGGATCGAGAAAATGGCAATGCAGATCGCAGATCGTGATGCAGCGGCACTGATTGTGCAGCTTGGCGAACTGCTGCAAAACGGGCGTGAACTGAAACAGATTCTCGCGGAGCTCGCACAGCATTTCCGCAGCCTCATGGTTGCCGGCGTGGGCGGCGTGCTCAGTGCGGCAGAGTTCTCGGACGCGCAGACGGCGGCGCTGAAGGAGGCAGCATCGCGCTTCACGCAGGAGGAAATCATGGCGATCTTGCGGACGCTGAATGAGACAATGCAGGAGATCCGCACTTCGCCGCAGCCGCGCATCGCTGTCGAGACTATGCTGATCGGGCTTTGTCGACCATCGGAAGGCGGGAGAACGGAGAACGCCGCCGTTTCTTCTTCCAATCCCGCAGACACAGCGCGCATCGCGCGGCTTGAGGAGGAGGTTCGACGGCTCGCGGCACGGCTTGCGGCGGGCGCTGCACCTGCGTCGTCTGCTTCGGCGGGGAAGGCATCCGCCGTTGCATCGCCTGAGCAGTCTTCTGCACCTCCCGCAAAAGCAGCGCCCGTAAAGACACCCTCCGCGCGGCAGACGGGCGCGGGCGTGTCCACAGAAGGGGCACCGCGTCAGCTGGACGGAGCGCTCTGGAAGAAGTTTCAGGCGCGGCTCAAGGAGCGTCACAAGCTTGCGGCATCCCTCCTCTCGGGGGCGGACTATGAGGGGGCGACGGAGACGCATTTCTTCATCCGTCCCGCAACGGATATGGCACGCGATTACATTACGAAGCGTCACCGTGGCGTCTTCGAGGAGGTCATGACCGAACTCGCGGGGCGTCCCCTTGTTGTTGTCTGCACGGGGGGAGAGGAAGATGCTGTGCCGCCGCCGTCTGCTGCAAAGACGCCGGAATACCCTGCGCCCGTGGCAGAGCTACTCAAGATTGCGGGGGAGGGAGCGCGCGTGGAGGAGGTCACTCCGTCCGTAAAGCCTCCCGTGCAGAGGAAGGCGCCACCGCCCGTGTCGGAGATGGAGCCATACGAGGTGTATGAGCCGACGGCGGACGAAGAGGCGGAGATGTTCATGGATGATGAACTTCCGCCCGATGAGAACACTTGACGTTGCAGACAGTTTTTGTTAGGCTAGACACATCATTTATATATAAAGGAGAGTTACTATGTTCAATGGCGGCGGCAACATGGCCGGTATGATGAAAAAAGTCCAGAAGATGCAGAATGAGATGAAGAAGATGCAGGACGAGCTGCGCAAGAAAACGGTCGAGGTTTCCTCGGGCGGCGGTGCGGTGAAAATCGTCATGGATGGCGAGAAACAGGTGCAGAGCCTTATCATCGCTCCCGCAGCGGTCGATCCCGAGGATATTGAGATGCTGCAGGATCTCATCTCGGCTGCGTTCAATGAAGCAACGAAGAAGGTCGACGAGATGATGGCGCAGGAGATGGGCAAACTCACGAGTGGACTCGGACTTCCGCCGGGACTCCTCTGAGATGCAGCATATTGCACCGCTCACGCAGCTCATGGAGCAGTTCCGTGCGCTGCCCGGCATCGGAGCCAAGACGGCTGCGCGCCTTGCCTACCATGTCCTCGACATGGATATGGAGCGGGCGCGTCGGCTTGCTTCTGCCATTGTTGAGGCAAAAGAGAAGATTGGCTTTTGCTCCACCTGCTTCAACCTCACGGACAGCGATCCTTGTGCGATCTGCATGGCGGAGAAGCGTGACCATACAACGATCTGTGTTGTCGAGCAGCCGCCCGACGTGGCAGCTATGGAACGCATGAATGACTATAACGGAGTCTATCACGTTCTGCACGGCGCACTCTCGCCGATTGAGGGCGTCGGACCGAACGATATCCGCATCCGTGAGCTTGTCACGCGCGTCGGTACGACAGATGTGCAGGAGGTCATCGTTGCGACCAACCCAAACGTCGAGGGTGAGGCGACGGCGATGTATATCGCAAAACTGCTGAAGCCTATGGGCGTGCGCGTCACACGAATTGCACATGGGCTGCCTGTCGGCGGCGACCTCGAATATGCGGATGAGGTGACACTCTCACGCGCCATGGAGAACAGAAGGGAGATCTAGATTGGATATCATTGCAGGCATTGCCATCGGCATCGTTGTGTTCGCAATTCTTGGAAAGCTCATCGCGCTGCCGTTCCGCATTCTGTGGAAACTCATCACGAACAGCATTGTCGGCGCCATCATTCTATGGGCCATCAACCTCTTTGGTGTTGGCATCGAAATCACATTTCTCAAGGCGCTCATTGTCGGTATTCTCGGCATCCCCGGCGTTGTTCTCGTGCTGATCGCACATGTGATGTGAGCTCCCGCGAAAAACTTGAGAAAAAAGTTGAAAAAGGGGGTTGACGAGGAGAAGCCTCCTGTGTTATATTATAACAGTCGCGCCGATGAGGGCAGCGGGAACGGCGAAAGCCCCCCGGAACCAAGAGCGGCGCAGGATGTACCCTGAAAACTACACAATGCAAAACATGTTAGAATTGAACTAA
>ERZ773099.2511-NODE-2511-length-12553-cov-11.933349_pt1 | contig 12553 bp, 10 predicted proteins | sample MGYA00511120_ERZ773099 | MGnify/ENA primary metagenome ERZ773099 (study PRJEB29015, sample SAMEA2738012) | human oral metagenome | biome: human oral; feature: human-associated habitat; material: dental | place: China | collected 2104 ... | reverse complement strand
GTGGGGTGGGGGTGGTGGGGGCAGTGAGGCGAGGGCGGGCCGCCGGGGGGAGAGCGAGTGGAGCGAAGGCGGGCTGCCAGCGGAGCGCTGTGAAACGAGGGGATGCGCCCAGCCCCGCCGGCGGTGGGCGCCCGCATGGGTGTAAGCAGCCCTGACGCACGAGGCGTCGCCCCTCCACGGGAATCCGGATCGAACTCACGATGTCAGCGCTTCAAGATAGACTCGGATCAGTGGCAGGCCCTATCGCCAATCGCCGAACAGAGCGCCCCGGCCGAAGGAGGGAGCGACTATGGCACGTGCACCGATCAATGCCTCCACCCTCCAGTGGGCACGCAAGGCCCTGCTCATCGAACCAGACGAACTAGCCAAAGCTGCAGGCACCAGCCCGAAACGCATTGCCGAGTTTGAGGGCGGCGAGACTCAACCAACCCTCCGCCAGCTTGAGAAAATTGCGAAAAAACTCGATCGGACGCCCGCCTTCTTTTTTACGGCGCCTCCTGAGAAGCTTGATGTTCCGGAGACCGCCGACTTCCGCGCGGGTAATGGAGATTCCATTCCGTCCTTACTCGCCAGGGAAATGCGGCGCGTGGAGCAGCGCCGTAATACGATATTGGACCTCGAGGGGCAACCCACCGCTCCTGCTCTCGTAGAGCACATCAACCGACGAAACGCCTCCCTTCGGGCAAGCGAAATGAGGGAACGTCTCGGATTAACCGAAGAATTTACCCCTCCAGCAAGTCAAGAGAACCAGGTGCTGAGTTTCTGGCGCGGATTGCTTGAACAGCACGGATATCTCGTCTTTCAAGCGACACGGATCGACCTCGTTGTTTTTCGAGGTCTTTCCATTTACCACAGCGCATTGCCAATCATCCTATTAAATGGCGCGGATTCGAACAACGGCAAGGTCTTCACTCTCTTCCACGAAGTTGCGCACCTCGTAAACCGCACCAGCGGAATGTGCAGCCTCGAAGAACAAGTCAAAGAGGAAGCAACGGCCAACGCGTTCGCCGCCAGTTTTCTCATGCCTGAGAGTCAAATCGAGAAGGTTGTTTCCACAAGTCGAGATGACGCCTTCGACAGGGCCGAAACAGTGGCGAGGACGTTTAAAGTCAGCTTGCTGGCCGCAGGCGTTCGACTGCGTACCCTTGATCTCATCTCCGATGAAGATCTGGGCGCTATTCGTTCCAAAAGCGATCTTCAATGGCAGAGCGTTCGAGAGTCTCGCAAGAAGGGTAGAGGCGGGCCGCCAGCTTGGCGCACAAGGTATCGAGATCTGGGGCCAGGATACGTTGGCACTGTTGCCCGCGCACTTGAAGAGGATCGCGTCGACCTCCTCGATGCGAGCCATCTGCTCGATGCGCGAGTTCCAATGGTACGACAGATGATTGATGAGTACTACAGAACTGAGGGCATCTAGTGAGATACACCTTGGACGCCAACATACTCATCAACATGGAGCGCCTATATCCGCGCGAATTCTTTAGCTCTCTCTGGCTCTCAATGGAGTCAGCGGTGCGGGGCGGAGATATTTGCATGTGCGAAATGGTTCAGAAAGAACTTGGGCGGGGAGATGATGATCTGCTTGCTTGGGTGAAGCAGATCCCGGGCTTTGTCTGCAAGACAACAGACGAAGAACTCCAGACCGTAGCTGAAATATCCGCGGCACATCCGGCATGGGTTCAAGGACAGAAGAACTACGCGGACCCGTTCATTATTGCCCACGCAAAGGATGATGGCCTCATCGTCGTAACTGAAGAACGGCGCGCGGGCCCCAACGCCGAGGACAAGAATCTGAAAATACCTAACGTCTCAGACGAATACGGCGTCACTTGCATGAAGTTTTTCGACCTTCTCCGAACACAAAGATGGAAGTTCTGAACCGCCACCAAATCGAGTCCCTCGCCCGGTTCGCCGAAGGCATGGACGAGGGCGAGCTCCGCGACCTCATCCATGCCTTGACAACAACGCTGTCCGACGGTTGCCCAGTCACTCTCATCGCGAATGACACCGACTACACGCCCGTGCAGGTGGCCGAGCGACTCCGGATGAGCCGCACCCACCTGTATAAACTGCTCGACTCCGGAGAGATCCCCTCGCACCGCGTCGGACGCGATCGGCGCATCGCCGGTCGCGACGTCATCGCCTTTGAACGACGTCGTCAGGCCGAGCACCACGCTCTTACCGAGCGCTTCGCCAACGCCGAGGCGATCCGCCGCGCCGCCATCGACGAGCTCGCCTCCGAGCTCTAAGCGGTAGTCCGAGCTGTACATGGTGCCCCGAAGAAGCCGTAGCCGGGGATCTCAGGGCGCACCGCGCGATGCTGCATCGTGCGCAGGGTCCAGTCTGGTGGGAGGGCAGGCGCGGCGAGGCGGGCGGTTCAGGGAGTCCGGACCACCTGGCGTTTACCGAGCCCGGAGTGGTCCGGGGCCCAGGTGATCGGAATGCCCTCGGTGGTGGTGATCGGGTGGAGCCGACCGGTCGTAGTGATCGTGCCAGGAGTCCGCATCACGGGCCAGTTCGGTCATCACCGCAGAGGTCAGCCCGGCTTCGCATCACTGAGCGCTGACTTGCGTCCCGGACAATGGTCATGCGACCAGCCGATCAAGGGCAGGGCACGATCAACCAGATGGACGTACAGTTTCCTTCGCCCGATCGGGGCCGAGCCCTCGCCGTCGCTGCGCAACGCCTGGCTTCGGGGCCGAGCAGAAGCGCTTCACGACGTGGCGGGAGCGGAAGAAGATAGGCTTCGCCGGGCAGCGACGCCGCCGCATGGCGGATCTGCTCACGGTTATGGGGGCGCCCGTCAGTGGTGAAGCGCAGCTGGACCGGCTCTTCGGGTCGTACCTGGCCGAGTACGAGCGCGCCTGGCAGGTCTATCCCGATGCCGCGCCATACTTGGACGAGTTACGTGATCAGGGTTTTGAGCTGGCGGTGCTCAGCAATGGTGGCGATCAGCAGCAGAACATGAAACTTGAACGGATCGGTGTCCGCGAGTACTTCTCGTGCGTGCTTACCGCTGAATCCTTAGGGGCCGCAAAGCTTTATCGGGAGGTATTCGACCGGGCGCCTGCGGCGCTGGGCTCGACGAGCTCGAAGCTCACCTACGTCGGCGACGATATCGAGCGCGCTGGCTGCGCGAGCGGGACACCCGCCAGGAGTACCGGCGGCAGCACGCGACGTCTGGGAACGCAGCCCTGGCCTGGGCGTTCGAACGAGGCGCCGCCAGTGGTAGTGAGTCGCATCACTTGAGTGGCTCGCGGTCGCCGCGTATCATAGACACCGATAGATCCCCGGTCAGGCCTCTCCCCCGCAAGGGTGATGCATAAATGACCGGGGCCTTTCATTTTTCCAGAGGTGTCCATGAGCAAACAATGGCTGAGCTACGCAGACCAGGTGGCGCGGCTCGTTGATCGTGGGCTGGCTGTCGAAGACGAGGTAGGGGCCACAGAATTCCTGTCGCGAGTAAACTACTATCGTCTCTCAGGCTACTTCCGTTACTGGCAGATCGACCCTGCCGACGGCAAAAACGAGTTCCTCAACGGATCGTCGTTCGCCACGATCCAGAGTCTCTATGAAGCTGAACAGGCTCTCGTGCTGGTCTGCGACGAGGTTCTCCGCCCCATCGAGGTACTGCTCCGCACCCGCTTCGCTCACCACTACGCGCAACTCGTAAGCCCGATTGGCGGTTTCGCAAAGGGCGAAGGATTCACTCAATTTTCGAAGCTCAACGTTATTCGCGTCGAGAGCCATGCTCTCGCAAATCTGGATCGCAACCAAGAAACTTTCGTCGCACATTACCGTGACGAAATTAAGGAAGGCAGGCAATACAAGCCCGAGGCCTACAGCAGAATGCCGATCTGGGTCGCCGTGGAAGCCATATCCTTCAGTAGTCTTTCCCGACTCATTGCTGCATCCAGCCAATCAGGTGTTCTACACGATCTCGCAAGGTCGATGAAAGTATCTCCTCGGACGCTGCCGAGCCAGGTTCGCTCGTTCGTCTACCTCCGCAACAGGAATGCACACTGCGCAAAGCTGTGGAACCACTCTGTGATTGACAGACCCGGCCTGTTGTCGAACATATCACGGCGGGCGAAACAGAACCATCGGCAGTTCACGGATCATTCAATCTACAAGATCTTCGTCTCGCTTGATGACGTGGCGGGCAAGACCGGCTTGACACGCGACTGGCTCACAGAGCGGGTTGATCCGATCCTTGACGCCAATCCATTGCTTGCCGCGGGGATCACTTCCCCGGCACGCTATGGCGAAATGCCAACCGACCTACTCATTTAGCCCTTGTGGTAAAAGGTGCATGTAGTCACTTGAGTGCGGGCCGCGCAAATCCTTGCACTGGTAATACCCAACTGCACCTCTGGACCACCACAAGCGCAGTCGGCTGCTCGCTGAGAAAAACGATATCCCCGGGGTGTGACACCTTGCGCCGGGCGGCGGCCATGGCGCCGCCCCCGCACCACTCTGGACTACTTCTCCCTACGAGAAGCCTTCGAACTCCTCCTCGTTGCTTCCACCACCTGATACCAAAACTTCCGTGTCGGTAGTCATTCGTACGATGGAGGCATGTCAACAACCATTGATGTGTACCCGACGACGGATGTCCTGCCGCCTGTCGTGGAGACCGCCTCCAGGGCTGAAGCTCTGTTCAATGAGCTGTTGGTTCGGCATGGTGTGCCACCGACGGTCCGAATCGAGCCGTATTACTACCCGTCATCCGAGACCGAGGCAATCCAGCGCGTAGAATCAGGAGCTTGCTGGAGCCCTGGACTTGAACTGAGATTTCACTATCGACTTCATGACCAAGACCGCGGCGATTCGTTTCCGTTTTGCATCGCATTCGAAGAAGCGGATCGGGTTCACGAAGACGACCTGATTGGAAAAGGCGACCACCCAGACTTAGGGTACGATCAACGCTTCCTCGGCCAATGGAGTGCAATCGCTGATCTGGCAGAAGAGATGATTGCGCCGGAGATCCTTGCGAGAGCAGCTCGAAGCCACCACTACTGGTATGAACACCGCAGCGCTGGAACGGGCGCAGTGGCTTCCACCGGTTACGGTCTTGTTGCTGCGGCCTTAGCCGAGCAAACAAACGGACTCATTGCTTCATGGGACAGCGCCTTCGACGAACGAAACGGGCAGACAGCGAAGGAGTTTCTCCAGTGGTGGGGTGACAAACAATTCGCCTACTACAGCCTCGGCGCCTTTGGAGTCCTTCCCGAGGCCAAATAGAAACTCGGTAAATTCTACGCTCCAGCCGGGATTGCATTGGAGTGCCGGAGGTTTTTCAGGCTGAGCTTGTTTTGTGTGTCACACTGTGATCGTGTACCAAGCTCAGCCCAAAACAACCTAAGATTCCATCGATTGTGCGGATACCAGCATCCGCGCTTGACGGCGACTGGTCACTTCCGTCAGCAGCGAGTCTGATCGCTGTTCGTCTTCGGGGATATTGGCCGCAGACATCAAGAGGTCGGCGAGGCGCTCGACGCTAGGACTCTTCTCTTCCGCATTCGCCCAAGATCCAAATTCCACCGGAACGTTCTTCTGCTTGGTGATGACTTCTAGCGACACACCCTCATCGCCCACACCCCGACGAACGTAGCGGATATCCGCCAAAGCGGTTCCATCCGCCAGCTCACCGGACTTCATCAAGACGCTCCCATTCACGACATGGAATCTTTCCGGAGTCACCGCTAGATAGTCGGGCACCCGACTCACTCGCTCCTTGACGCCGCTCATCCAACCTTGCGAACGGATCTCAGCAAGCGCCAGGAGGGGCGCGTCGCCGGGCAGTTTCCATTTCAGAATCTCCAAGACACCCCGCGGCGTCTCGCTCTCATACACCGTGACCACAGGTTCAAGTTCCAGGCGCTCAACATGAAACTGAGCACACCACTGGGACAGATACTCCGCCAGCTCATCGATACCGTCCGAATCGTTTACCTTCGCCTTTCTACGCCTGCCACCGAGCTCCTTGGCGAGATGAAAAGCAACGTTGAGACGGTCGAGAAGTGACGCCACATCGGAAACATATTCGGATAAATCCGCCGAAAGACGAGTCCTCGCCTCCTCGATGACATGCCGCGATTCGCCTCCTTCACCCACTTCAGCTACCTTGAGTACAGCATCAAGCATTCTCAGGCGCATATACATGCGACAGACGGAAACATAGTCCCACACATCCCGAAGAATCTCTCCAGATCCATTCTCGCGATAGCCCCAGGCCTTGGCCGGAGCATCTTCGAGACTTCTGACGTGGGTGAGGACATCCCGTTTGAACGACTCTGTCAGGCTCCTGGACTCTTTCATTCTATCGTCGAGACCAGGGACATCATTACGCTTGATCTTGGGATTCGTACGAACCCAGTCGAACATGATCGTGACGAGGTCCTTCAGGCCAATCAACTCGTCTCTGCGACTGGCCTTCATCTCTTCGAGTTTTCCTCCCTGGGTGAGAGTTCCCAGGTAATACCCTTCCTTCATTACCGGCTGCATGGTGGCGAGGTTGCTGAGGGTCTCGGGAGACAGTCGCACGAGTCCCTGCACCGGCATGGCCAACTGCGCTCCCTGGGCCACCACGTTCGCAGCATTAATGGCGGTACTCAGACCATTGACGATCTGCCGATCCCTCCGCTCGCTGACATCGAAAGGCTCCACGTCGAATCCTTCCGGCACCTCCTCGCCGAAGAGAACCGCAATACCGGGTTCCAACTCGAGGAGAATGGCTTCCGCCTCAGGTCCTCGCGTATCGACCATAGATCCAGTCCCGCTCATCATGATCGCCTTTCTGAGCAGCGCCGTCGGCTGCTCGCCGAGGAAAACGATATCCCTGGGGTGCGACACATTCACAGCATCGATCGTGGCGCCGCCACTCACACCGCGCGTCACAGATCGGTCACCCATCGGGGAGCGAACCCACGTGTCACACCGACTCCTTAGGATCGTTCCGTGACCACCGCCGCCTCCCCCACCTCTGTCGCAACTCTTGGTACCGCCGGCGCCCCGCCCTGCCCCGCCGCACCACCTTCCCTCGACGTCGCCCCCGGTTCGGTGGTGCGCGTGCGCGACGAGGACTGGCTCGTCACTCAGGTCTCCACGACGGCCGACGGCATGCTCATTACCGCCCAGGGCCTGTCGGAGCTCGTCCAGGACACCACGGCCCAGTTCTCCGCCGGGATCGACCGGATTGTCCCTGTGGACCCGCGGCACACCTCGGTCAAGCCGGACCGGTCGTCGCGCCACCGCCTGTCCCGCCTCTGGCTGGAGGCCACCCTGCGCAAGACGCCGCTGCCGGCGGTCTCCACGGACCTGGCCGTCGTCGGCGATGTTCTCGCCGACGCCCTGTCCTACCAGCTCACCGCCGTGCGTCAGGCCCTCGACCCGGCGAACCTGCGCCCGCGCATCCTCCTGGCGGACACCGTTGGTCTTGGCAAGACCCTGGAGATCGGCATGATCCTGGCCGAACTGGTGCGCCGCGGGCGCGGCGACCGCATTCTCATTGTCACCCCGCGCCACGTGCTGGAGCAGATGCAGCACGAGATGTGGTCGCGCTTTGCCCTGCCTTTCGTCCGCCTCGATTCGGTGGGTATCCAGCGGGTGCGCCGCTCAGTGCCGGCCACCCGCAACCCCTTCTCGGTTTACCATCGGGCCATCATTTCGATTGACACGCTGAAGTCGGATCGCTACCTCAACCACCTGCGCAAACACCGGTGGGATGCGGTGGTCATTGATGAGTCCCACAATGTCACGAACAAGGGCACTCTCAACAATCGGCTCGCGGATATTCTGTCCCGCCAGACCGACGCCCTCATTCTGGCTTCGGCCACACCCCACAATGGGGACCCCAAGTCTTTCGCCGAGCTCATTCGCCTCCTGGAGCCGACGGCGGTCCACGCCGACGGCACCCTGGATGAGGAGGCGGTACGCAGGCTCGTCATCCGCCGTCACCGCCACTCCCCCGAGGTCCGCGACGTCGTCGGCGGCCGCTGGAAGGAGCGGCTCACGCCGGTCAACCGGCTCGTCGAGCCCTCGGCGGCGGAGGACGCGGTGGCCGAGGAACTCTCCCGCGCCTGGCTGCATCGCCCCGACGGTGCCCCGGCGCCGGGGCACCGGCCCGGCGTACCCGCACGCGGCGGGGATGCCCTGTTCTCTTGGACCCTGGCCAAGGCCTTCTTGTCCTCCCCGGCCGCCCTCATCCAGACCATTGACGAGCGAATGGCCCGACGCCGCCAACGCGCCGCGAACTCGGACGCGCCGGCGGCGTCAGAGCAGTCCTGGGCGCTGACGCGGCTACGTGAGCTGGCGGTTGCCGCGGACACGACCGATTCGGGCAAGTACCAGGTTCTCCTGCGCGAGATGCACCGCATTGGGATCGCCCGGGGCTCACAGGCGCGCGTCGTCGTCTTCGCCGAACGCATCGCCACCTTGACCTGGTTGGCCGAGCACCTGCGCCGGGATCTCAGGCTCCCGCGGGATGCTGTGCGCGTCATGCACGGCTCCCTGTCCGATGTTGAGCAGCAGGAGATCGTTGAGCAGTTCCGCCAGGCGCACACGCCGGTGCGCATCCTGGTCACCGGGGATGTCGCCTCGGAGGGCGTCAACCTGCACGCACAGTGCCACGAGCTCATCCACTACGACATCCCCTGGTCCCTCATCCGCATTGAACAGCGCAATGGCCGCATTGACCGCTACAGCCAGGAGGTGTCACCGCAGATCACCACACTCCTCCTCAGCCCCTCCGACCCCCACTTCTCCGGTGACGTCCGGGTCCTGACCCGCCTCATGGAGAAGGAGGATGAGGCCCACCGGGCGCTCGGTGATGTCGCCTCCCTCATGGGCCTGTACTCCGGGGAGAAGGAGGAGGCTAAGATCCGTGAGGCGCTGCAGGCCGGCAGCGATATCGACGACGTCGTGCCCGACGTCGATGAGGCCCTCACCTTGGATCCGATGGCGGCTTTGTTTGCCACCCTCACCGGTTCGGTCGCCTCACTGGCCACGGGGCCGGGACCAGCTCAGGCGCCACTCCCGCACCCCGGTGTCGAGCCAGAGGTGGAACCAAGCCCCGCACCACCACCCCGCACTGGTCAGGCGGACGCTGCGACGGCGTCGGCCCTCTACGGCTCGCAGCTGGACTATTTGCGCGAGGCCTTGACCGAGCTGTACGAGCGCCCGGAGGAGAAGCAAACCGCGACCGGCGGTGGCGGCGTCCAGTGGCGGGAGTACGGCACGGACCATGTGGCGGAGCTGGTGCCGCCTCCCGGGCTGCAGGCCCGTTTGAAGGTTCTGCCCCAGTCCTATCTGCGTGAGCGCCGCGTTCAGGAGCGGCTCACGCTGGCGACAACACAACGCAAGGGCGCCAAACTGCTGGCCGCTGCCCTGCGCGACGACTCCGACTCATCGTGGCCGGAAGCCCACTACCTTGGGCCGCTGCATCCGGTCCTGGATTGGGCTGGCGACCGTGTCCTGGCCAAGCTGGGGCGCTCCTCGATCTTCGCCGTTCACAGCGAGGTGGACTCCCCCACCGTGCTGCTCCTGGGCACGCTGACGAACCGGGCGGGGCGGACGGTGTCCATGGTGAGCGTGAGCGTGACTTTCCCCTACCTGGATGTAGAGACGGCCCGCGCTGACATGGAGGTGGGGCGCGCGCTCGTCCCCACTCCCGTGACCACGGTGCACGCCTCTCCGGCGGCCATGCTTGCGGCGGTCGGCGTCGAGCAGGAGCAGACGAACACGGGGGTGGTCTCCGACCTGGGGCTGCTGGGTGCGCTGATATCCCCAGCGGTGGATGCGGCGCAGACCCAGATGAGCCTGACAATGGAAGCGGCGGGAGCAACCGCCGAGGCGCGGGTTGCGGCCTGGGCCGAGCGTGTGGACTCCTGGGACGACGACGCGGGTCGCCTCATCCAGAACCGTTGGCTGCGCTCTCAGCGTCGCAGCGTCGATGAGGAGCGTGAGCTCATTGCGCAGCACTCACCCGCCCACACCCTGATCCGGCCGCTGCTGGTGGTGGCGCCACGGGATATCACAGAGGAAAGGGACCACTGATGGCGGTGTCGGACGCGCTCGTCGTGGGCGAAGACTGGATTAGCGAGCACTACTTCACGACGGACGCCACGAAGGAGTCCTTCCTGGCACGAGTGCTGGAGCGCCGCAAGGAGTGGGAGGCGCTGGAGAAGCCCGCCGACGGCACTGCCCCCGCGGGGACCTCGCGCTCACGCTTCCGTTCCTTCCGGCCCCGGCTGGAGGAGCTGCTTGCTGCTCTTCCCGCGGCCGACGCCGAGACGGTGAGTGCGGGCGCCTCGGTCGCTCTCAGTGCCGCCGCACTAGATGCTTCCGCTGAGCTGGACGCCGTGCTGCGGGAGGTCCTGGGCTTCACCTCCGCGGAGTACCGGCTGGTCGAGCGCGGCCCGGTGACGCTCGTACGCCCTGTGGGCGATGAGGGCCCGGCACCGCTGGCGCTCCTGCGGGCCCGCCCCACGCCCACGATCGAGGACCTGCTCATCAAGGACGGCATCACCCTGGCCGAGACCTGGGTGCCGGTGGACCTGGAGGACCCGGCCACCCCGCCCCTGGAGGGGGCCGAGCCGGTGGAGTCTGTCTCCCGGACGCTGTCCGCGCTCATGACCGATGAGCACGGCCCGGCCTTCGCCCTGGTGCTAGCGGGCCGGTGGGCGCTCATCGCAGAGAAGGAGCGCTGGCCGGAGGGCCGCTGGCTGGCGGTGAACCTCCAGCTGGTGGTGGAGCGCAACGAGACCCGGCGGGGTGGCGAGGTGGAGCGGGCCCTGACCTGCCTGGACGCCGCCTCCCTGGTACCGGGCCCGGAGGGTGAGACCTGGTGGGCGGCGACCCTGGCGGACTCGGCGGCCCACACGGTGGGGGTCTCCAAGGACCTGCGTGAGGGGGTGCGCTCCTCGGTCGAGGTGATTGCCAATGAGGTGGTGCGCCGTCGGGCCGCCCAGGGCCTGGCCCCGCTGCCTCAGGACCAGGCGCAGCCGCTGGCGCTCCAGTCGCTGCGGTTCATCTACCGGATCATCTTCCTGCTCTACGCCGAGGCGAGCCCGGAGCTGGGCGTGCTGCCGGTGGGGGCCGCGGAGTACGACGCCGGTTACGGCCTGGAGCGCCTGCGTGAACTGTGCCTGCGGGAGCTGCACGAGGAGTCCTCACAGTCGGGCACGCACGTCTACGAGTCCCTGGACCTGCTGTTCACCATGGTGGACCGTGGTCACAACGCCCAGGCGGCAGCCGATGGGGTTTCGGGGGAGGCGTTTGACGGCCTGGTCTTCCAGCCCATGCGCGCGGACCTATTCCGCCCCGAGGCGACGGCGCTCATTGACGAGGTGGGCCTGGGTAACGCGGCCATGCTGCGGGTGCTGCGCAACCTGCTGCTGACCAAGGAGGGCGGTAAGGCTGGGCGTGGCTTCATCTCCTACGTGGAGCTGGGCATCAACCAGCTGGGCGCCGTCTATGAGGGGCTCATGAGCTATTCGGGCTCCTTCGCTACCGAGCGCCTGTGGGAGGTGGCGCCGGGCGGGGACGCCTCGAAGGGCTCGTGGGTGGTGCCCGAGGATGTCATGGAGGGCCTGGAGGCCCAGGACTTCGTCATGACGACCGACGAGTCCACCGGGGAGCGCCGGAACGTCACCTATGAGAAGGGCGAGTTCGTCTTCCGGCTCTCGGGGCGGGACCGGCAGCGGTCGGCGTCGTTCTACACCCCGGAGGTACTGACCCGGTTCACGGTGCAGCAGGCCCTGGCCGAGCTGCTGGATCAGGACGGACACGTCACCACCGCTGAGGAGGTGCTGGGCCTGACGGTGTGCGAAGCTTTCGGCCCACGTTGGATACAAAATGGCGGCACAGTCGCGCTCGCGGCGTGAGTGGTTCAACGTTGGGTTCAGTGGTTCAAGGAGAGAATGAGGCGCTAGGGTGAAAACTTGCTGTGTGGAAGGGTGCGGCCAAGCCGGAGCATTCGCGACTCGCTCGCGGCCAACGTGGTGTCTCAATCACCTTCTCCAGGTTTACTCTCAAGGCGGGCTTACCTTGCTTGAGGCCTTCACCAAACCAGCTGCTTACTTACTGACCCGGTGCACACGTTGCGGCTTTGAGGGGCACTATCGATTCGAATACGTTCTTGAGCAGCTGCAAGCCGGTGAATCCGTTTGTAGAGCTTGTTACTGGCGCGCGTGGGCGAAGAGAGCCCGCGCCGTGTCAGGCCGTGCCGAACATCTCGTGGAGATATCCATCGTTAAGAAGAACGCGGAAGCTCATGGCTACACGTATCTTGGGCCGCTTACGGATCCCAGCTTCGAAGATGATCCTCACGCCACACGCTGCAATTCCTGTGGTCGGATCGAGGCACAGCGAAACGGAGATATGGCCGGCTTTAAACAAAACCGTATTCCAGTGCGTTCTTGGGTGGAGATTAGTGTGGGCGGGGTATAGAATGGGTGCATGCAGGTTGATGTGACACCGGAAGAACGCGATGTCCTTTTGAGGTGGAAGAAGCGCAACGACACGCTGATTCTGGTCAGATTGAAAGCCGAAG
>ERZ773099.2510-NODE-2510-length-12566-cov-12.539765_pt1 | contig 12566 bp, 7 predicted proteins | sample MGYA00511120_ERZ773099 | MGnify/ENA primary metagenome ERZ773099 (study PRJEB29015, sample SAMEA2738012) | human oral metagenome | biome: human oral; feature: human-associated habitat; material: dental | place: China | collected 2104 ... | reverse complement strand
GACGACCATTCCCGCCGGTCCCAGGCCCGCGACCATGACGACCTGCGGGGAGCCCGGCCACGACACGCTCAGACGCCCCGGCGCGCGGGTGACCAGGGTGTCGGCGGCGAGCCGGGCGGGGTCGGTGCCGGCCAGGGCGGTGGTGGCGCGGCGCACCGCGGCCGCCCCCAGGCTCCGGGAGACGGCAGCCGGGTCCCAGGTGAGCACCTGGGCCAGGACCGGGTCGTCCGCACCCGTCCCCGGCCCGGTGGCCTCGGGCCCGGCGGGGGCACCAGCGGGGCCACCAGCGCCCTCAGATCCAGCGCCCTCGGGCCCTGTGGGGGCACTGTCACCCTCGGGCCCGCTCCCGGGTGCGCCCGTGCCAGCGGTCCCGGTGGAGCCAGCAGGCCCGGTGGAGCCAGCGGTGCCGGCACCGGCTGTCCCGGCACCGGGCGGGGCGGTACCGGCACCGCCCGCCACGGCCTGGCGCGCCCACAGGCAGGCGGCGACCACGTGGACGCACACCCCGGCCACCGGGCAGGGGCAGCGTGCCTGCGCCGGGCCGTCAGCGGTGAGCACCACCTCGACCCCGGGCCGCCCGACCACCACCGTGACCGCCTCCTGGTCCGTCTCACGGGCCTCCACGCGCCCGGCGGCCACCTCGGCACGGGCGCGCCGCACCAGCCCGCGGCTGGCCAGGGCAGCCAGGGCGACGTCGTCAAAGGCGGCGTAGAGCGCCCCCCAGTCCGGCAGGGCGCTCATGTGGTCACCTGGGCCAGCCACTGGGCGAAACGGTCCGGGGTCATGGCGGCCACCCGCATACCGGCGTCCACGAGCCTGTCGGCCACGGCCCGGTCGAACCAGGGCGCACCGGCGTCGGTCAGGGAGGCCAGCCCCAGCACGCTCACCCCCGAGCCCACCAGCCCCCGCACGTGGGACACCAGGGCGGAGACCGACCCGCCCTCCTCGAAGTCGCTGACCAGGGCCAGCACCGTGCGGGTGGGCTGGGTGACCTGGGAGGCGGCGTAGGCGACGGCGTTGGCAATGTCGGTGCCGCCGCCCAGCTGGGAGGTCATGAGGATCTCCACGGGGTCGTGGGCCAGGTGGCTGACGTCCACCACGGTGGTGTCGAACAGCACCAGGCGTACCGACATCCCCGGCAGGGCAGCCAGGATCGAGGCCATGACGGCGCTGTGAAGCAGGGAGGAGGCCATGGAGGCGGACTGGTCCACCAGGATGACAATGTCCCAGGCCACGTTACGACGTCGCTGGCGGGCCGTGAAACGCAGGTCCGTCACGAGCACGCGCCCGGTGCCCGGGTCCGTACGACCCAGGTTCACGGCAATGGTGCGGCGCCAGTCGAGGTCGCGCGCCGAGGCACGGAGGCTGCGACGGTGGCGCTGGCGCGCACCGCTGAGGGCCGTCGTCACGGGGGGCCGCAGCCGCTCGACGACGTCGGCGACGACACGGGCGATCAGCGCCCGCAGCCCGTCGGCCAGGGCGGGCGAGATGGTGCCCTTAATGCGCAGCAGGGCGGCTCCGAGCTCGGGGCTGGTCCTGACCGAGCCCACCGCGCCGGGGTCGGCCAGCAGGTCGGTCAGCCCGTAGCGGGTCAGGGCGTCACGCTCCAGGCGCTCCAGGGTGGAGACGGGGAACAGGCGGCGGGCGCCGTCGAGCCAGTCCACCGCCCGCAGCGCCGAGGCCTCACGGCCACCGCCACCACCGGGGCCCGAGGGGTCCGGCCCACCCAGGACGTGACCGCGCCCGGTGTACTCCCGGTCGTAGAGGTAGCCCAGGGTGTCGTCCAGGCCGATGTCGGCGGGGCTGCGCGGCAGGACGGGCTCGGCGTAGCGTCCCAGGACCATGCGCCAGCGGCGCGCCGCCAGGGCGGGGTCAATCCCCTCGCCCAGGGCGCCGCTACCGGCCGGGGTGCCAGGCGGGCCGGCCTGGGCACCCCCGCCCGGGCCGTCAGCCAGGCCACCCCCGCCCGGGCCGGCGCGGTGGGACCCGACGTCGGCCGCGTGCCCGCCGCCCCCGGGCCTTACGACGCTCACGTCCCCACCCACTGCCCCAGGCCGTCACGCACCAGGGAGGCCACGAGGTCACGCTCGATCTGCCAGCCGAGCTCCGCCTGGGCCGGGTCCACGTCCCACACCACGTCGATCCGGGAGGCGTCGGTGGCCGTCAGCGCGGCGACCTGCTCGGCCAGGCGGTGCGTCTCAAGAGGACGCAGGACCGTGAAGGCGCGCCGCAGGTCGGGCAGGAGCGCCAGGAACCCGGGCTCCTCCAGGCCGGTGAGGGTGCGCGTGAGGGCCACCAGGGTGTCGGGGGCGCGCAGGACCACCTCCGGGCAGGTGCGCACCAGCCCCACGAGGAAGTCGGCCAGCGCGGCCGGGTCGGCCCCCGGGCTCAGGTGCGCGGTGACGGCGTCGGTCACCTCCTGGGGGCCCAGGGCCCCGGTGGTCGAGGCGATACCGGTGGCACAGCCCACGAGCACCGGTGCGGTGGCCCTATCCCGGCGCAGGGCGTCGACCTCACGCAGGACGACGTCACGCCCCCAGGCGGCCACGTCAACCGCCCCGACACCATTAGGGACGTCACTACCACCAGCAACACCATTACCGCCACCAGCAGTACTACCAGAAGCATTACCACGACTGACATCACCAGCACTGTCATTAGAGACATGACCACTGCCATTAGAATGACTGCCGCCACTAGCGTCACTATTAGAGACGCCACCATGGTCGACCACATTATTAGAGGCGCCACCACCGGCACTGTCATGAGTGCCGGCAGCCCGCGTCAGTCGGGCCAGCAGGTCACGCACGGCAATGAGGGCGTCCACCGCCCCGGCCGCCTCGTCGTCCTCCAGCCCGACCAGCTCACCCACCAGGCGGGCGGCCGCGGCCGTGCCCCGCCCCAGCATGAGGCACAGGCGCGGGACGGCCCCCTCCAGGCTCAGGCGCCCCAGGCCCTCCACGAGGCCGGCCAGGCGGTGCAGGACGTCGGTGAGCTCGGCCAGGTCACTGACCTCGGCCAGGGCGGCCTCCAGGGCGTCGCACACCCGCACCACCACCGGCTCCCCCAGCCCCATGACCGCCACCTCGGTCAGGAGCCGGGCCAGGTCGCCGGCACCGACCTCACCCTCCAGGTGCCCCTCCAGGCGGGTGAGCACCAGGATCTCCAGGGTGGGGGCCGTGGCGGCGGCACGCACCAGGGCGGCCTCCACCAGGGGGGTCCAGGCGTAGGCCCACTCCTCGATAAACTGCCCCAGGCCGGTACCGGCCACCAGGTCGGCGCCCCCGACCTGACGGGCCAGGCCGACGTCGGCAAAGCGCAGGCGGGCCAGCAGCTCGCGGCGCTCGCGGTGGCGGGGCCTGCGGGCGGTGTCCAGGCTGACGCGGTGCTCCACGGGGTCGTCGAGGTTGAGGCGCAGGGCACTGAGGCGCTCACGCACCTCGGCCACCAGCGGCGGGCTGGGGGTACCCTGGGGAACCTGCCCCAGTCCGGAGGCGGCGAAGACGGTGGCGACGGCGGCCCCCAGGCTTCCCGACAAGCCGGAGTCGTCCTTGACCAGGCAGCTGGTCAGGGCGTCCAGCAGGTCGGTGCGCCCGGGCCAGGCGCGTCCGCGCAGCGCCGCCAGCCCCAGGGCCTGCTCCACGGTACCGAGCACCTGGGCGGTCCCCAGGGGCTCACCCTGGTCACGCAGGGCGGAGGCGACGTCGAGGACCACGGTGGTGGCAAAACCGCGGGGGCCGGTGAGGGCACCGGCGACACCGAGGGCGCCGTTCGGGCCAGGGCGGCTGCCCTTGGTCCCACGGCGCCCGCCAGGGGCGGCGTCGGCCCCCGGGGCGGTGGTGCGGGCCCGCCAGGCACGCTGCCACAGGCCCGGGGAGGGCATGCCGGCCCCGTAGCCGCGCAGGGAGTCCAGGCGGGCGAAGTCGTAGCGGATGAGCCAGCCCTGGGCGCCGGTACCCGTCTCGGGCTCGGGCAGCCAGGCGGCCTCGGGGGTGTTGTCGAGCATGTCCAGGAGGGCCAGGGTGTGGAAGGCGCCGGTGACGACGACCACCGGGCCCTTGCCGCCCCCGCCGTCGGCCTGCGGCAGGTGCCGGCGCACGGCGGCGGCCATGACCGCCTCACGGGCGTGGGTAGAGTCGGCGTCGAGGACCTCGCGCCCGGCGTCCAGGCGGGCCAGGGCCGACCAGGCCAGGGTGTCGGCGAAGAAGCCGCGCCAGGCGCGTATGTCGGCGGTGTCCCGGTCCTCGAAGAGCTGCTCCCAGACCTCGTCGTGGTCCCGGCAGCCCAGGCGCCGGGCCAGGGCGTCCAGGGTGGTGGAGCGGGCCAGGTGGTACTCGGCCTGCAGGGTGCGTACCGCCCGCCCGGCGTCGGGGGCGGTGGGACCGCGGTCAATGAAGGCGGCCCTGGCACCGTGCCGCCCGGCCCAGCGCAGGGCGACCCACTCCGGGGAGAACTCGGCCAGCGGGTAGTAGGAGGCGGCGTGGTCGGTCAGTGAGAGCACCGCGACCGGGGGGACGGTGGCCGGGTCCTGGAGGGCGGGCAGCAGGCTGGTGTACTCGGCGGGCCCCTCAATGAGGACGACGCCGGGGCGGACCTCCTCCAGCAGCGCGGACAGGGCCAGGGCGCAGGCCGGGGAGTGGTGGCGGACGGGCACCAGGTGGACCCCGGCCCTCCCCCAGGCGCGCTGGGAGCCCAGGGCGCGGCGCACTCGGGGCGGGACCGTCCCACCCACCCCGGCGGGGTGAGGCGCACGCCCCACTCCGGCGTCAGGGGCGGGCCCTGCCGTGGGAGCGGGCTCTACCCGCGCCGCCCCCGCCGTGGGGTCGGGCCCTACCCGCGCCACCACCGCCGTCCGCGACACCGCGGGCCCCGCCGTCGGCCCCCTCACCCCCACAGCCCCCGGGCGGCGGTGAGGAAGTCCTTCCAGTGCGCCGAGGTGCGGGCGCGCTCACGCACCACGGAGTCGACGTAGAAGCGCATGCGCCGGGCGTCCTCCTCCTCGCCCTTGAGGGCCACGCCCACCAGCTGGCGGGCGATGTCGGAGGCGTGGACGGACCCGTCACCCAGGTAGCGGGCGCTCATGGAGGCGGCCACCCCGACGTTGACGGCCTCGGCGGTGGACATGACGGCGTCGGGGCGCTTGACCGGGGCGCCGGAGGCGGTGGTGCCGGTGCGCAGGTCCGCGAAGGTGGTGACCAGCACGTCGAGGACCTGCGGGCTCATGGGGGCCCGGTCGGGACCGAGCTCGGCCTCCAGGGCCCGGGAGATGAGCTCGGCCTCGAAGGCCCGGTCGGTGAGAGGACGCACCGTCTCGAAGTTGAAACGGCGCTTGAGGGCGGCGCTCATCTCGTGGACGCCGCGGTCTCGCAGGTTGGCGGTGGCAATAATATTGAAGCCGGGGGCGGCGGCCACGCGGAAGCCGTCGCCGAGCTCGGGCACCATGAGCTGCTTCTCCGACAGGACCGACACGAGGGTGTCCTGGATCTCGGGCGGGCAGCGGGTGATCTCCTCAAAGCGCACCAGGCGGCCGGACTCCATGGCCTGGTAGACCGGGGAGGGCACCAGGGCGCGGCGCGAGGGCCCCTCGGCAATGAGCAGGGCGTAGTTCCACGAGTAGCGGACGTGGTCCTCGGTGGTGCCCGCCGAGCCCTGGACGGTCAGGGTCGAGGTCCCGCTGACCGCCGCGGCGAGCAGCTCGGAGAGCATGGACTTGGCCGTGCCCGGCTCGCCCACGAGCATGAGCCCCTGGCGTCCCAGCAGCGTGACAACGGCGCGGTCCACCAGGGGGTCGTCGCCGTAGAACTTCCGGGTCACCCCGAGCCTCTCGTCGCCCACGACGAAGGCGCGCACGGAGCGGGGCGACAGCCTCCAGCCGTCGGGGACCTCGGCGCCGCAGGAGGCGTCGGAGTCGGCCAGGGCCGCCAGCTCGCTCGCCCAGCGGTCCTCGGCGGGCGGGCGCAGCTCGGCCCTGGCAGGGCCTGCCCCGGCCCCCGTCCCGGCACCCCGCCCCGTCCCGTGGAGCGGGGTGCCTGCCCGGCGCGGGGCGGGTGCCGGGGCTCTCTGCTGCACGACGACGTCCCGGTGGCGGGCTCAGCCGCGCAGGCGGACGAGCTCGTCCACCAGCTGGGGGACGACCTCGGTCACGTCGCCCACGACGCCGTAGTCCGCCATCTCCAGGATCGGGGCCTCGGAGTCGTCCACCACGGCCACGATCGTCTCGGCCCCCTGGATGCCGCTGGTGTGGTGCACGGCCCCGGAGACCCCCAGGCCGACGTACAGGTGCGGGGCCACGGACACGCCGGTCTGACCGATCTGGGCGGACCGCTCGATCCAGCCCTCGTCGCAGGCCACCCGGGTGGCCCCCACGGCGGCGTCCAGCACCTCGGCCAGCGAGCGGACCAGGGCGAAGTCGCCGTCCACCCCGCGGCCACCGACCACCACGGTGCGGGCCTCGCCCAGGTCGGGCCCGGCGGCCACGGCGGCCCGCTCCCGGGACACCAGGGACACCGCGCCCGCGGCGCCCACGACCGGCTCCAGGGGCTCGGCGTCCAGGGACCGGGCGCCCACGACCGGCTCCGAGGGCCCGGAGGCCGCCTGGGCGCCACCGGGGCGCACGGCGACCACGGGCGGCTGGCCGGGGTGGGGCCGGACGGCCAGGGTGGTGGTCCACGAGCCGGACAGGACCAGCCGGCTGGCGCGCAGGACGCCGTCGGCCACCTCCAGGTCGGCGGCGTCGGCCACGACCGCGGAGCCCAGCAGCACGGCGGCGTGGGCGGCGGCCTCCCGGCCCCGGTAGTCGCCGGGCACCAGGACCAGGCCGACGCCCGTATCACGGGCGGCGGCGACCAGGGCGTCACCGGTCACGCCCGCCAGGGCGGCGCGCTGGCCGACGTCGGCCACGAGCAGGCGGGTGGCCCCCGCCCCGGCCAGTACCGCCCGGGCCTGCGGCCCCACGTCGGCCAACGCCAGGGCGACGACGCCGGAGCCGGTCAGGTGGGAGGCGGCGGTGAGCAGCTCCAGGGCGCCGGGGGCGGGGGCCCCGGCGTCGTCCAGGTCCGTGAGTACCAGGACCGGGGAGTCAAGCAGGTCAGACATGGTTCAGCTTCTTTCTGCACCCGGGGCCCGGGCGCCTCTCCTAGACGAGCTTGTTCTCCACGAGCCAGGCGGCGAGCTCACGGCCCGCCTCGCCGGCGTCGGTACGGATGGTCCCGGCCTGGCGGGCGGGACGCTGCCGGGTGGCGACCACCGCGACGTCGCCCTGCCCCGGCTCCTCCAGGCCCAGGTCGCCCAGGTCCCAGGTGTCCACGGGCTTCCTGCGGGCGGCGCGCATGGCGGCGAAGTTGGGGTAGCGCGGCTCGTTGGCCTGGTCGGTGACCGAGACGAGGGCGGGCAGCGGGGCGGAGAGGACCTCGTGGACGGTCCCGGCCGCGCGGCTGACCGTCACCGACTGCGCGGTGACCTCCAGGGACGTGGCCAGGGTCAGGGCGGGGATGCCGGCGGCGGCGGCCAGCGCCCCGGGCAGCATGGAGGTCATGGCGTCCAGGGAGGCCATGCCGGTGACAATGAGGTCCACGTCGCCGACGCCGGTGGGGACGGAGGTGGCCTCGGCCCCGCCGATACGCGCCACGGCGGCGGCCAGGACCCGGGCGGTGGTGACCACGTCGGAGCCGGCCAGGGCCTCGTCACTGACCACGACGCCGGAGTCGGCACCCATCTGCAGGGCGCGGCGTACCGCGTCCTCGCTGTCCTCGGGTCCCATGGTCAGGGCGACCACCTCCCCGCCGAGCTCCTCGACCAGGGCCACGGCGGCCTCGACGGCGTTCTCGTCGAGCTCGTTGAGGACGTCGTCCTCACCGCGGACCAGGCGACCGTCCTCCATGCGCCGCTCGGACTGCACGTCAGGAACGTGCTTGATGCAGACCACGATTTTCATGCCCCTAAGGTTGCCATATCCCCTCCCGGGCGGGAACGGGCGCAGCCGGGAGCCCGGGTGAGCCATCAGTCACGCCGCGGCCGGGTCTGGCCTGCCACTTTGGTGAGCGCACAGGCGCAGGATGTCACAGCTGTACACGTCACCTCGCGTTGCGACGTCCTGAACCCGTAGCGAGAATAGGCCTCATGTCCTACTCGTCCTTTGTTACACCGGCGTTGCGCGCGCCGCGCGACGCTACTGACCGCACGCGCCTGGGCGCCACCGTGACCGCGGACGGCACGGACTTCGTCGTGGCGGCCCCCCACGCCTCCGCGGTAGACCTCTGCCTGTTCTCACTGGACACGGACGGCACGATCGTGGCCGAGACCCGGATGGGTATGCACGGCCCGGCACGCGGGCTGTGGGGCGTCCACCTGCCCGGTATCGGGGCCGGTCAGCGCTACGGCTACCGCGCCCACGGGGAGTGGAACCCCTCTGAGGGGCTCCTGTACAACCCCTGTAAGCTCCTGCTGGACCCCTACGCCAGGGCCCTGGACGGTGAGCCCGTGCTGGGCCCCTCCCTCTACGCCCACCAGGTGGACGCCAACCTGTGTCCCACCAGCTCCCCCCCGACCCCCTCGTCCCTGGACTCGGCCCCGGACATGGCCCTGGGCGTGGTCACCGGGCCGTCCTTCGCCGTGGTCCCCGGCCCGCGCGTGCCCCGCGAGCGCACCGTCATCTACGAGACCCACGTCAAGGGGCTCACCCTGGGCCTGTCCGACGTCCCCGAGAGCCTGCGGGGCACCTACGCGGGCCTGGCCCACCCGGCCACGGTGGCCTACCTCAAGGACCTGGGTATCACCACCATTGAGCTCCTGCCCATCCACGCGGCCTTCTCCGAGACCTTCCTGCAGGCCAAGGGGATGCGCAACTACTGGGGCTACTCCACGCTGAGCTACTTCGCCCCGGAGGCCTCCTACGCCACGGTGGCCTCCCGTGAGGCGGGCCCCCAGGCCGTCCTGGACGAGGTGCGGGGCATGGTCTCGATCCTCCACGAGGCCGGTCTGGAGGTGGTCATGGACGTGGTCTACAACCACACCTGCGAGGGCGGGGTGGACGGCCCGTCCCTGTCGCTGCGCGGCCTGGACAACCTGGAGTACTACCTCCACGCCCCCCACCGGCCCGCCACCTACTTCGACGTCACCGGCACCGGCAACAGCGTGGACGTGCGCTCCACGCGGGCGGTCCAGCTCATCCTGGACTCCCTGCGCTACTGGGCCAGCGACGTGCGCGTGGACGGGTTCCGCTTCGACCTGGCGGCCACCCTGGGGCGCAACGCCGCGGAGTTCTCCTCCCGACACCCCCTGCTGACCGCCATGGCCACCGACCCGGTGCTCTCGGGGGTCAAGCTCATTGCCGAGCCCTGGGACGTGGGCCCGGGCGGCTGGCGCACCGGGGAGTTCCCCGAGCCCTTCCAGGACTGGAACGACCGCTACCGCGGCACGGTGCGCTCCTTCTGGCTCTCTGACGCCTCGGAGATCTCCAAGGGCCGCCCCGGGGCGGATCTGCGGGACCTGGCCACCCGGCTGTCGGGGAGTGCGGACATGTTCATCCACGGGGAGTACCCCGGTGGGCGCGGGCCGCTGGCGAGCGTCAACTTCGTCACCGCCCACGACGGCTTCACGCTGCGGGACCTGACCTGTTACGGCCACAAGTACAACCTGGCCAACCTGGAGGACAACCGGGACGGCACCGACGACAACCGCTCCTGGAACCACGGCTTCGAGGGGCCCCTGCCCGAGGGCCTGGGTGGCGGCCCGATCGAGGTGCTGCGACGTCGCAACACCCGCAACCTGCTGGGCACCCTCCTGGTGAGCGCCGGGACGCCCATGATCCTGGGCGGGGACGAGATGGGCCGCACCCAGGACGGCAACAACAACTCCTACTGCCAGGACTCCCCCATCTCCTGGTACAACTGGAACCTGGAGCCCTGGCAGAAGGGCCTGGCCGCCACCACCCGGTTCCTGCTGCGCCTGCGCGACAGGCACCCGGTCCTGCGCCCTGACGTCTTCGCCACCGGGGCGGTCCCGCCGGGGGACACCCTGCCGGACCTGTCCTGGTTCAAGGCGAACGCCACCCTCATGGACACCAGCGCCTGGCACGACCCCTACACGCGCGTGGTCCAGATGCTGCGCTCGGGCACCCGGTGGGGCGACAACGACCTCCTGGTGGTCATTAACGGCTCCCTGGACCAGGTGGACGTCGTCCTGCCTGACGGGCACAACACCGACTGGCACCTGACCTGGGACTCCACCTGGGCGGTGCCGCGCCCGCACACCTCCGCCTTCGCCCTGGCCCGCCGGGTGGAGCGGGGCCCGGCCGCCCAGGCCGAGGTGCGTATCCCCGGGCGCGCCCAGCGCACCCACCAGGGCACCATGATCTGCCGCCAGGACCGGCCGGGGGACACCACCACCCTGGACGCCCTGTCGGTGAGGATCTACCTGTCCGGGGAGACCCTGGTCATGCGCCCCGCGCCCGCGGGGCAGGGCGGGTCGGACGAGCTGGCTGAGGGGCTGCTGACCGAGGGGCTGCTGGCTGACGCCTAGGCCGGCCCTGTATCCTGGCTTACGACATGCGCGACATCCTGACACGCACGTGGGACCGGCTCCGCCCGGATACCGTCGGCCTGGTGCTGGGCGCCGTCTTCTTCGTCCTGGCCCTGACGCCCTCGCTGCTCCCCCGTGACCTGGCCACCCAGGGCCTGGCCTGCGGCCTGTGCGCGGGGACGGGCTACATGCTGGGTACCTTCCTGGCCTGGTGCTGGCGGGCCTGGGCCCGCACGCTGGCCCTGGCCGTGGCCCACGCCTTCGGCTGGTACCCCACCCCGAGGTGGAGCCGGTGGCGCCGGGGGGTGGAGGCGGCGCTGAGCGGCGTCGTGGTCCTGACCCTCAACGTCGTCCTGCTGTTCGCGGTGCGGTGGCAGGGGCAGGTCGCCGCCCTGACCGGCTCACGGGCCTACTCGCCCCTGACCTACCTGCTGGTCTTCCCGGTGGGGTTCGGGGTGTGGATGGCCCTGGTGTGGGTCGGCCGGGGGTTCCTGCACCTGGAGGGCTGGCTGCGCGCCCACCTGCCCCAGCGCCTGCCCGTGGTCGTCCGCTCCCTGACCGCCTGGCTGGTCACCCTGGTCCTGGTCCTCGCCCTGGTCCTGCAGGCCGTCCCCGGTGTGCTCACCCAGGGGGCCGACCTGCTGTTCTCCGGCCCTGACGCCACCTCCGTGCCGGACCTGGCCACCCGGCCCACGGTCCCCGAGCGCTCCGGCTCCCCGGCCTCGCCCGTGGCCTGGGAGACGGTCGGGTTCCAGGGGCGGGCCTTCCTGGGCCGGGGCCTGGACGCCTCGGGGCTGGAGGCGGTCACCGGCCGGGCGGCCCGGGAGCCGGTGCGCGTCTACGCGGGCCTGGCCAGCGCCCCCACCGACGAGGCCCGGGCGGCCCTGGTGGTGCAGGAGCTGGAGCGTACCGGTGCCGCCGACCGCCGGGTGGTCATGATCGCCCCCACCACGGGGACGGGCTGGGTGGACCCCACCGCCGCCCTGTCCCTGGAGGTCCTGTACGACGGCGACACGGCCATCGCCGCGGCGCAGTACTCCTACCTGCCCAGCTGGGTGCAGTTCATCGCCGACCCGGACACCGCGCGCTCCAGCGGGCGGGCCCTGGTGGAGGCCGTCGTGGCCTGGTGGCGCACCCTGCCGGAGGACCACCGCCCCAGGCTGCTGCTGTACGGCGAGTCCCTGGGGGTGGTGGCCGGCGAGGCGGCCTTTGACGGGCTCGCCGACCTGGTGGGGTCCGTGGACGGCGTGCTGTGGGTGGGCCCGCCCCGCAGCTCGCGGATCTGGGACCAGCTGGTGGCCCGGCGCGACCCGGGCACCACCCAGGCGAACCCGGTCTACTCCGCCGGGATGACGGTGCGCTTCGCCCAGGACCGCGCCCAGCTCAGCTCCTTTGTGGGGGACCCCACGTGGACGGGCAGACGGATCCTGTTCATACAGCACGCCAGCGACCCGGTGGTGTGGTGGTCGCCCGACCTGGTGCGTACCCAGCCGGACTGGCTCCAGGAGCCCGCGGGCGCCGACCGCTCCCCCTCCATGGTGTGGATGCCCTACATCACCTTCTTCCAGGTGAGCATGGACCTGGCGCGCGCCGCTGACGTCCCCCACGGCCACGGGCACAACTACGGCACGGAGGTACTCACCGGCCTGGCCCTGGTGGGTGCCGACCCCGCCTTCACCGCCGAGCGCATCGCGCACGACCAGGAGGCGGTCGACGCCGCCCTGGCGGCCACCGAGCCGGCCGACGGGTAGGGGCGCGGCCCCTCTGACGGGTAGGCGCGGCCCCTTCGGCCGGGTCCCCGCCGGGTCCTGCCCGGCCGCCACCGGCCCCGGCCTGCCGGGACCGGCGCCCCTAGGATGGGCCCATGACACACACCCCCTCCGCGGCCGAGGAGGCCCTGGCCAACGCCACCAACGACGCCTCCCTGGCCCGCTCGATCGCCCGGTCCGCCCAGATCGAGGCGGACATCGCCGTCAACCCCGGCCGCTACCGGATGCTCACCGGCGTGCGCCCCACCGGCAATATGCACCTGGGCCACTACTTCGGCA
>ERZ773099.2507-NODE-2507-length-12568-cov-3.295852_pt1 | contig 12568 bp, 9 predicted proteins | sample MGYA00511120_ERZ773099 | MGnify/ENA primary metagenome ERZ773099 (study PRJEB29015, sample SAMEA2738012) | human oral metagenome | biome: human oral; feature: human-associated habitat; material: dental | place: China | collected 2104 ... | reverse complement strand
AGGAGGCGCCGCCGGCGGAGTTCTTTGCCGCCCAGCGTACCGAGCGGGCCCGGGTGTTCCTGAACGGCATGGATTACGTGATCTGAATTTGCATCAAAGACGGCTGCGCAAAAGCAGCAAGGAGAATGGAAAAATGAAATTCAGCTTTGGATCGGCGGTGATGGCTGCCCTGCTGGCCGTGGGCGTGGTGTCGGGCAACGCGGCCATGGCGGCCGATGACGGCCTGGCGCAGATCAGGTCGGCCGACCGCATCCGCATCGGTGTGTTCGGCGACAAGCCGCCGTTCGGCTACATCGACAGCAACGGCCAGAGCCAGGGCTTCGATGTGGAAATTGCGAAAGCCTTTGCCAGGGATCTGCTGGGCAGTCCCGACAAGGTGGAGTTCGTCATCACCGAGGCAGCCAACCGGGTGGAATACCTGAAATCCGGCAAGGTGGACATCATTCTGGCCAATTTCACGCAGACGAAGGCCCGCGTGGTGGATTTTGCGGCGCCCTACATGAAGGTGTCGCTGGGGGTGGTGTCGCCCGAAAAGGCGCCCATCAAGGATGTGGCCGAGCTGCAGGGCAAGACGCTGCTGGTCAACAAGGGCACGACGGCCGATGCGTATTTCAGCAAGAAATACCCGGAGCAGGCGCTGCTGAAATTCGACCAGAACACCGAGACCTTCGATGCGCTCAAGGATGGCCGTGGCGTGGCGCTGGCGCATGACAATGCGCTGCTGTGGGCCTGGGCGAAGGAAAATCCGGGCTATGTGGTGGCCATCGGCGAACTGGGCGAGCCCGAGTTCATCGCCCCGGCCGTGAAGAAGGGAGATACGGCGCTCAAGGACTGGGTCGACCAGGAAGTGGCCACGCTGAAGAAGGATGGTCGCCTCAAGGCCGCCTACGAAAAAACCCTCAAACCCGTCTATGGCGACAAGGTGAGCGCGGACAGGCTGCTGGCCGAGTGAGCACCATGCACCGGGCTGGCGTGTGCTGTGGCCCGGTGCGACCTGTGCCGGCGCATCAGGTTTGCGGAGCCGCCGGGGGAAGCGTGGCCCGGATGGCTTCGATGCCGGCCATCGCAAAGCGGTGCAGATGGTCGGTCAGATCATCGGCCGGCATCTGCCGCAGCTCCTGCAGCGGGCCGGGCAGGTTGCGGCCGCCGATCAGCATCAGGATGCAGGGGCCGCCGGTGCTGATCAGACAGCGCACGGTGGCGGGATGCTCGGGGGCGCATCCCAGCTCCTGCGCGAGTATCTGCCGGGCGATCTGCAGCTTGGGGCCTGCCACCCGCAGCAGCAGTTCGCGCGTGTGTTCGCTGGGGGTGACGAGGGCACCGGCCAGCACCGGGATGTACCAGTGGGGATCGGGGTCCAGGGCCTGGGCCACGAGGCCGGCCAGCAGCAGGCGGATCTTCTCGCCGGCGGGCAGCGGGGCGGCTGCCATGGTGGCCAGCGTATCCAGCGAGATCAGCTGGCGGTGCGCCTCTTCCAGGACCGCCTGATACAGCCCGTCGCGGCTTTTGAAGTGATAGTTGATCAGCGCCATGTCCACACCGGCATGGGCGGCCACCGCCTTGCTGGTCGTGCCGGACAGGCCATGGGCGGCAAACAGCTCACCGGCTGCCTGCAGGATGCGGGCACGTGTGGCCTCACCGTCGGAGCGGGAGCTGCGGGGCGCGGCGCGGCCCCGCGACGGGCGTCGCCTGGTTGCAGAGGTGGACGTGCCGGCGGCGGGTGAACCGGGGGGTGAAGCCGGAACGGGCGGAGAGGTGACGGCATTCATGACGGTTATTGTTCACCATTTGCAGGGGGCATGTCATTACGGGGCGCCTTGTCAGCGTACGGCCGGTGCCCGGCATGGGGACGAATGCGTTCATGACACGCGTTACCCGGGCATGTGTCCAGCGGCTCACCATGTGTCATACACCCGCCGCATGTCAGCCAACCGGTCGCACGTCATCCAGCGGCCACACGTCAACCGCTGACCACCAGCCACACATCAGCATCGGCCACACGTCAGCATTATAGTTTCAATTCAATTTAAATTTAATGTATGATGGTGATAACGGCTGTACGAAACCGCATCCGGCGGGGCCGAGGGTGTCCGGTCTGCCCCAGCCCGAACGGGGTGGCGTGCGGTACGTCACCGGCCGAATCTGGAGTCATGGCATGAAGAAAGCTGTCCTGATCGTGGTGGTGCTGGCCCTGCTGGCAGTGGGGGGCTGGTATGGCTGGCAGCGCCTGCATCCTGCGCAGCAGCAGGCGTCGGTCTTCTATGGCAACATCGATGTGCGACAGGTGTCGCTGGCCTTCGAGGGCAGTGGCCGTGTGGCGCAGGTGCGCGTGGAGGAGGGGGACCGCGTGAAGGCGGGCCAGCCGCTGGCGGTGCTCGATACGCGCACGCTGCAGCTGCAGGCCGAGCAGGCGCAGGCCCAGCTGCAGGTGCAGGAAGAGAATCTGCGCCGCCTGCAGAACGGCGCCCGTCCGGCCGAGATCGCCCAGGCGCAGAGCCGGCTGGCCGCTGCCCAGGCCGATGCGCAGCGGGCCCAGCGTGACCTGCAGCGGCTGCAAACCATCGTCAGGTCCAGTGCCGGTGCCGTGAGCGTGCAGGACGTGGACAGGGCACGCAGTGCGGCCCGGGTGGCCGAGGCCACGGTGCGCGAGCGTCGCGATGCGCTGGCGCTGCTGCGCGAGGGGACGCGCAGCGAGGAAATCGATGGCGCCCGCGCGCAGGTGCAGGCCGCGCGGGCCCAGCTGGCCCTGCTGCAGCACCAGATCGCCCAGGGCGAGCTGCAGGCCCCGGTGGATGCGGTGGTGCGCTCGCGTCTGCTGGAGCCGGGCGACATGGCCTCGGCGTCGCGGCCAGTGCTGGCGCTGGCCCTGACCTCGCCCAAATGGGCACGCATCTATGTGGACGAGCCACTGCTGGGCAAGGTGCATCCCGGTCAAAATGCCACGCTGATGGTGGACGGGCCGTCGGGCGCCCGCACGTCGCTGCAGGGACGGGTGGGCTACATCTCGTCGGTGGCCGAGTTCACGCCCAAAACGGTGCAGAGCGAGTCACTGCGCACCAGCCTCGTCTACGAGGTGCATGTGCAGGTGGACGACCCGGATGATCACCTGCGGCTGGGCCAGCCGGTGACGGTGCGCCTGCAGCCATGACGGGCATGACGGGCACCATCTATACCGAACCGCTGGAAGACAGCGTGGTGGCCACCGGCGTGTGCAAGGCTTTCACCGGGCCGGACGGACAGCCGGTGCAGGCGCTGGATGCCGTGTCGCTGCGCGTGCAGCGCGGCCAGATGACGGCACTGGTCGGTCCCGATGGTGCCGGCAAGACCACACTGATGCGCATGATGGCCGGGCTGATGGTGCCCGATGCCGGCCAGCTGCAGGTCCTGGGTGTGGACGTGGCGCAGCACCCGCAGCAGGTGCAGGATCAGATCAGCTACATGCCCCAGCGCTTCGGCCTGTACGAGGATCTGAGCGTGCAGGAGAACCTCGATCTCTATGCGGACCTGCACGGGGTGCCGCAGGCCATGCGGCATGAACGCTTTGCCCGTCTGCTGAAGATGATGGACATGGACCGCTTCACGGCGCGTCCGGCCGGCAAGCTCTCGGGCGGGATGAAGCAGAAGCTGGGCCTGGCCTGCACGCTGGTGCGCTCTCCGGCCCTGCTGTTGCTGGACGAGCCCAGCGTCGGGGTGGACCCGCTGTCGCGTCGTGACCTGTGGGAGATCCTGCTGCAGCTGGTGCGGGATGAACGGCTGAGCGTGGTGGTCAACACGGCCTACATGGACGAGGCCGAACGCTGTGCCCGGGTGCACGTGATGAGCCAGGGCCGGGTGCTGGCCGAGGGCACGCCGGCGGAGCTTGCCCGTCGGGCCGATGGCCTGACCTTCGTGGCCGATCCCCCGCCCGGGGAGCCGGCGCGCATGCTGCAGGCGCGACTGATCGACGCATCGGCGCTGATCGCGGACGCCGTGCCACGGGGAGGCGCGGTGCGCTTCATCCGTTATCCAGAGCCCGGCACCACGGTGCGGCAGGGATCCATGGCCGGGCGCGGGGCAGGTGATGCCGCGTTGAATGGGGCTGGCGATGCGGCCAGACGCGCAGTGTGGGCTGACGATGGCGCAGGAAATGGGCATGGTGATGCCGTCCGGAACGGGGCGGGTGACGTCACCCTGTCCGCTTTGCTGGCCCCCTCGGTGGCCCGGCCGCGTCCGGCCGAACTGGAAGATGCCTTCATGCTGCTGCTGCGGGAGCAGGCACAGCTGCAGGCGGCACAGGCCGGGCCTGAATCTGGCTTTCGGGCCGATGCCAATCCGATGACGGTTCGACCGGCCGGCGGGAAGACGGCCGCACGCCCGGACCGACCGGCAGGAGGGGCAGATGCCACCCGGTCAGGTGTCATCACACCGGAAAAACCCGTCATTCTCGTTCGTGATCTGGTTCGTCGCTTCGGGGATTTCACCGCGGTGGCCAGCACGTCGTTCGAGGTGCGGCGTGGGGAGATCTTTGGCCTGCTCGGGCCCAACGGGGCGGGCAAGACCACCACCTTTCGGATGCTGTGCGGGCTGCTGCCGGCCACCAGTGGCACGCTGGAGGTGGCGGGCAACAACCTGCGGGTGGCGCCGGGCCGGGCCCGGGCGCGGCTGGGCTATGTGGCGCAGAAGTTTTCGCTCTATGGCTCGCTGAGCGTGCGCGAGAACCTGGAATTCTACGGCGCGGCCTATGGGCTGCATGGCCGGCGGCTGCGCGCGCGGGTCACGGCCGTGATGCAGCAGTTCGGGCTGGAACCGGAGGCCATCAGTGGCATGCTGCCGGCCGGCTACCGGCAGCGGCTGGCCATGGCAGCCGGGCTGGTGCACGAGCCGGAGGTGCTGTTTCTGGATGAGCCCACCAGCGGAATCGATCCGCTGGCACGCCGGTCCTTCTGGCGCACCATCACGGCGCTGGCCGAAAGTGGTGTGACCATCGTGATCACCACCCACTTCATGGAGGAGGCCGAATACTGCGACCGCATGGCCATCCAGGATGCCGGCCGGATGCTGGCACTGGGTACGCCGCAGCAGGTGCGCGAGCAGGCCGGGGCTGCGGGCGACGACATGAACAGTGCCTTCATCGCCATCGTCGAGCAGGCGCGCGGGGATACGGTGCAGGCTGCCGCGGGAGCCCACAGGCCGCCGGAACAGGGTGAAGGGGGCGGTGGAACCCCAGACCTGGGCAGGCGGGACGGCAGCGGCGTGCTGCACGGGCCGGCAGGAGAGGGCAGATGGACGTGAGCGGTTTTTTCCGGCGCCTGCGTGCGCTGGTGATGAAGGAAACGCACCAGATGCTGCGCGACCGCAGCAATCTGCTGGTGGGGTTGGCCCTGCCCGTCACGATGATCCTGCTGTTTGGCTACGGCATGTCCTTCGACGTGAAGGACGTGCGGGTGGCCCTGGTGATGGAAGATGCCTCGCCGCAGGCACAGGCCGTGATGCAGGGCATCGGCGGCTCGCGCTACATGCAGCCGCAATGGGTCAACAGCCTGCACGAGGCCGAGGCGCTGATGCGTCGCCACGAGGTCGAGGCCATCGTGCAGGTGCCGGCCGATTTCTCGCGGCAGTTGCAGACCGGTACGGCGCCGGTGCAGCTGCTGGTCAACGGCTCGGAATCCACCCAGGCATCCACCATCGAGGGTTACATAAGCGGTGCGCTGGCGCTGCATGCGCAGAAGCAGGCCGACCGGGCCGCCCTGCTGGACACGGGCAAGGCGGCGGCTGCTACGGTGGGCAGTGCGTCGGTGGTGTCGCGCACCTGGTTCAACGAGGCGGGCGAGAGCACGTGGTTTCTGGTGCCGGGGCTGCTGGTGATGGTGCTGACGATGATCGGCGCCTTTCTGACCTCGCTGCTGATTGCGCGCGAATGGGAGCGCGGCACGCTGGAGTCGCTGTTCGTCACACCGGTGCGGCCGCTGGAGATCGTGCTGGCCAAGCTGGCGCCGTGGCTGGTGGTGGGCGCCATCGACCTGGCCATGTGCCTGCTGGCGGCGCATTTCCTGTTCGAGGTGCCCATGCGCGGGTCGCTGGCGCTGATCGTGCTGGCCGGCATGCTGTACCTGACCGTGTCGCTGCTGATCGGGCTGTTCATTTCCGGGCGTACGCGCAACCAGTTCCAGGCCAGCCAGATGGCACTGCTGACCAGCTTCCTGCCGTCGATGATGCTGTCGGGCTTCGTGTTCGACCTGCGCAATGCGCCGGCCGTGGTGCAGGCGGTGGGGCATGCGCTGCCGGCCACCCACTTCATGGGGCTGATGAAGAGCCTCTTCCTGATGGGCAATCACGGGCCGACGCTCTGGCAGGGTCTGCTGGCGCTGCTGGGCTATGCGCTGCTGCTGCTGTGGGGCACGCTGCGCACGGTGCAGAAACGGTTGGGCTGAAAACGATTGGGCTGAGACAGATGGTGGATCGATGGATGATGAGCTGGCGCCAGACCCTGGCGCTGATCCGCAAGGAGCTGCAGGCGCTGTTCAAGGAGCCGGCCAACCGGATCATCCTGTTCGTGCCGGCGCTGCTGCAGGCGCTGCTGTATGGTTATGTGGCTACCTACGACCTGCACGACACGCCATTTGCCGTGCTGGATGAGAGCCACAGTGCCGAATCGGTGCAGCTGCTGGGCCATGTGGAGGGCAGTCCGCTCTTCAAACGGGCCGCCACGCTGACCAGTACCAGCCAGATCGCCGGTGTGGTGGACGACGGCGAGGCGCTCTTCGTGTTGAGCATTCCGGCCGATTTCGCCCAGCGCCTGGCCCAGGGGCAGACGGCCCCGGTGCAGGTGATCATGGACGGTCGCAACACGGTGACGGCGGGCCTGGCCGGTGCCTATGTGAGCAGCATCGTGGCCAGCTGGAACGCCCGGCGGGCGCAGGCGGCCGGCAGCAGCACGGCGGGCAGTGTGACGGTGGTCTCGCGCGCCTGGTACAACCCCAATCTGGATTCGCGCTGGTCACTGATGCCCACGCTGGTGGCCAGCCTGAGCCTGACACAGACGCTGCTGCTGGCGGCGCTGTCGGTGGCCCGCGAGCGCGAGCAGGGCACCTTCGACCAGCTGCTGGTGACGCCGCTGTCGCCGGCGCAGATCCTGGTGGGCAAGGCGGTGCCGGCCGTGCTGATCGGGCTGCTGCAGTCCAGCGTCATTCTGGTGATCATCCGCTTCTGGTTCGGGATTCCGATGGCGGGTTCCGTGGCCGTGCTGTATGCGGGGCTGCTGGTGTTCACACTGGCCGCCGTGGGGCTGGGCCTGTCGATTTCGGCGCTGTCGCTGACCATGCAGCAGGCCATGCTCTACACCTTTTTGCTGATCATGCCGCTGATGCTGCTGTCGGGGATGATCACGCCGGTGCGCAACATGCCGGAGGTGCTGCAGCTGGCCACGTATGCCAATCCGCTGCGTTTCGGGGTGCTGATCGCGCGCGAGGTCTATCTGGAAGGAGCCGGGCTGGCCGACATCGCGCCGGCGCTGGTGCCCCTGGTGGTGACGGCGGCCATCACGCTGCCGCTGGCAGGCTGGCTGTTCCGCAACCGCCTGTCCTGAGCGGGGCGTACCACGATACGCTCAGGCGGCCTGCAGCTCCCGTGCCAGCAAGGCCACCAGTTCCGCAGCGGGCAGCTCGCGTGCCAGCGGGGCGCCCTGACCGGCCCAGTGGGCGGCCAGGGTGTGGTCGTCGCGGGCGCTGGCCGCGGCGTGCAGCTGTTTGGCGGCATCGTAGGCGCGCGGATAGGCGGCCGGACGTGGCGCACCGGGCAGGTCGCCCCGCTCGATCAGCCGGTTGGCGATGCCCCGGGCCGGGCGGCCGGAAATGGCGGCCGTCAGCCGGGTATGGAATGCGCCGGCGCCTTTCAGGCGGGCACGGTACGCTGCACCGGCGGCGGACTCGGGGCACAGGATGAAGGCCGTGCCCAGCTGGGCCGCGACGGCGCCCAGCCCGAGCATGGCCCGTATGCCCTGGCCATCCATGATGCCGCCGGCCGCGATGACCGGCAGCCGCGTGAAACGGACCAGCAGCCGGACCAGTACGGCCGTGCCGAGCCCTTCATCGGTGGGCGTGTTCACCCCGGTCATGGCATCGAAGCGGCCCCGGTGCCCACCGGCCTCGATGCCCTGGGCGATGATGGCGTCCAGCCCGGCTGCCTCGATGGCCTGTGCCTCTTCCAGGGTGGTGGCGGTGGCCATCAGGCAAATGCCCGCCTCGTGCAGTGCCTGTATCTGTGCCGGGCGGGGCAGCCCGAAATGAAAGCTCACCACCGCGGGCCGGGTTTCCAGCAGCACGGCCAGCATGGCGTCGTCATCCAGAAAACTGCCGTAGATCTCGTGCAGTTCGGCGGGCGGTGTCAGTCCCGATTCGTCGAACAGGGGGGCCAGGTGCTGCAGCCAGGCGCGGTCGGCTGCCGGGTCCGGAGCGGCCGGCTGGTGGCAGAACAGATTGACGCCGAAGGCGCGGCCGGTCAGGCTGCGGGTGGCCCCGATCTGTTCCCGGGCGCTGTCCGCAGGGCTGGCGCCCAGCCCCAGGTTGCCCAGGGCTCCAGCATTGCTGACGGCGGCAGCCAGGGCCGGGGTGGCCGTGCCGGCCATGGGCGCCTGCACGATGGGCAGGGACATGCCGAGCCGCTGCAGCAGGGGATGGAGATGGCCAGCGGTCGTGAGGCCGGGGTTCGATGTATCGGGCATGGTGTCTCCTCGTGGTTGGGGGTGTCCTGGTTTTGTGACCCTGTGGCCGGGCCATTTTTCCTTGCTGGCCGGCGCGAGGGTCGGGCCTTTGCTGGCCCGGGCGCGTCATGGGCTCATTCGTCCCCGCGCTGGTTCTGGCATTGGCTGACAAGGCGCCATCTGACGCCGGAACTGCAGCGCCATGTGATGGGGTAGCGGGGCTTCGGTGCGGTGTGTCCAGAGCCTCGGCGCCAGGTGCCGCCCGTGCTTCAGCGCCGGATGTAACGATAGCCGATCCAGCCGCCCAGCAGGCCGCCCAGGTGGGCAAAGTGAGCCACGCCCTCCTGCGTGCCGGTCAGGCCGAACCAGAGTTCCAGTGCGGCATAGATGGCCACGAACACGCGGGCGGGCAGCGGAATGGGCGGAATCAGCAGCATGACCCGCTCGTGCGGAAAGAGCAGTGCATAGGCCAGCAGGATGCCGAACACGCCGGCCGAGGCCCCGATGACCGGCGCACCGCCCTGACCGGGGATGAGCATGGCCACGAGCAGTTGTGCCAGTGCGCCGAACAGCACGGCCAGCCCATAGGCGATGGCGGTACGCCGGGCGCCCCAGACCAGCTCGACCCGCGAACCGAACATGTAGATGGCAAACATGTTGAACAGCAGGTGCGTGAAGCTGCCGTGCAGCACGCTGTAGGTGAGCAGCTGCCACGGATGGGTTAGCGTGATGAGCGGATCGGGCCACAGGGCCAGCCAGCGCATGCTCTCGTAATAGAAGTTGGCCTGCAGCAGATAGAAGATGGTGTTGACGAGCAGGACAGCCTGGACGAATGGGGGCACAGTGGATCTCGGCAGAAAAGGGGGGACGAAAAAGGGGCAGGGCGTCGTCCGGAGCAGGCGTCCGGCGCAGGAAGGCGATGAGCTTCTTTCGCCCGCGAAAAGGGGGCAGAGGCTACCCGGGGTGAAACCCGTCCGGAACAGCTGGGGGCGGACCCGGGCGGCTTCAAGGCATGTGCGGGCTGGAACCTTCGCCGTCCTTCAGGCTTCCGGATGCCCTGGCCGTTGCCCGCACCGTCACGCGCGCCCAGGGGAGCCAAAGTGCCGCAGGACTTTTGCAGAGGCACCAGAGGCGTTTCCCGCATGGCCGTCCATCAGGCATTGCCCGGGCTGGGGGCATCGGCCGGAGGCCGTCGCGGCGAGATGCCGGGGCGCGGTGTCTTGCGTACCTCCTCGCGCTGCGGGGGCAGGATGCCGGTGACGGGTACGGCGATGAGCGTTTCGCCCTCGTCGCTCAGCGTGGTGGCAAAGACGGGGACATCCGGATCGGCGCCGGCCTTGTCGCCCAGGGCACCGGCATCCGGCACGGGGGTGTCTGCCGTGAGCGGTGCATCATTGCCTTCCGGGTGGAACAGCGGGGAGGCCACGAAGGGAAACCGCTGTCCGGATGTCGAGGGTGAGGCCATGCTCGCGGATGTGGTCGCGGCAGTGGTCGTAGCCATGCCCGTGGGTGTGGTCGCGGCAGCGGTCGTAGCCATGGTCGTGGCCGCGGTCGTAGTCGTAGGCTTGACCCCGGTCGTAGCCGTAGCCGCGGTCGTGTTCATGGTCGCGGGCGAAGCGGCAGCAGCCGTGGCCGGTGAGGGGGCGGCCACGGCCGGGAAGGAGGCCATGGCGGCGGCGTCCGTGGCACACAGGCGGCCCGTACCGGTCGGGATGGCGTCCCAGTCGTCCCCCGGATCCCGGACGGCCGGGGTGGCCTGCCGGCCTTCACGCTGGGCCTGGCGCTCGAGCTGCTGCAGGGCTGCCCGGCGCTGAGCCGTGCTGCGCAGGCCGACGCCCCCGCCCAGTTCCTCATCGGGCAAAGCCACACCACCCATGACCTGCGCATGCGGCAGGACAGGTGCAGCCGAAGCCGCCACCGCCTGAAGGCTGGCGGCCACTGCACCGGCGCCACCGCCGACCAGGCTGGGGGTCAGCACGGTACGGCTGCCGGCGGGACGGGTCAGCAGGTCGCGGAAGCTGATGGTGGACAGCACGGCCGACATCTGGTCCTGTGCGTAGAAGAAGGTCTGGATGGTGTCGTCGGCAGCCGGGTCCGGTGGATGGATCTCGCCGGCGTGACGCACGGCCTCCAGGACCTGCCAGGGCGTGATGTTGCCCAGATCACGCCCGGGTATCCAGCCTGGCGGGTCGGTGCGGTCGGTGCGCACGACGATGCCCCGGGCGGCCAGCGCCTCCAGAATGGCGTCGATGGCGTAGCCGGGCGTGTGAAAGCGCTGGGCCAGTTCTCCGGCCTGCAGTGGCGTACTGCCCTGCAGGTAGCGTTCGCCCAGTGTCTGCATGATGGCCAGGGCCAGCTGGTCCTGGCTCTGCGACGACAGCCGCGGCTCCTCGCCGGGGCTGGCCATCAGGCATTCGGTGTGCTGCATGTAGAAGCCCACGCTGGCGCCCACCAGCACCACCAGCCAGCTGACATACAGCCAGATCATGAAGATGATGATGATGGCCAGGCTGGAATAGATGGCGGTGTACTGGCTGGAACCGGCCACGAAACGGGCAAAGCCCCAGCCGGCGCTCTGCCAGCAGACCCCGGCCACCAGCGCACTGGTCAGCGCGGGCATGAAGCGCACCCGCGTATTGGGCATGAACAGGTACAGAAACAGGAACAGCAGGATGACCAGCACATAGGGCAGCAGCCGGCCGGCCAGCACGGCCAGGTGACCGAAGGGCTCGACGCTGATGATCATCTGCACCAGGTTGGAGGAGGCCAGCGTGGCGTTGAGGCCCAGCGCCGACACCACCAGGATGGGGCCCAGCAGCATGACGCACAGGTAGTAGCTGATGCGCTGCGAGAGCGGGCGCATCGTCCTGACGTGCCAGATGGTGTTGATGGAGCTTTCGATCTTGAGGATGGTGGATACGGCCGTGAACAGCAGCATCCCCAGACCCACCGACCCCAGCACGCCCACGTGCATGTTGTCGATGAAGCGCATGATGTTGGTGGTGATCTCGGCGCCCTTGGGCCCCAGCGGCTCCATGAAGCGCTGCAGCGCCGGCTCGATCTGGCCGTGCACGCCGAAGGCCTTGGACACCGAGAAGGTGAGCGCCAGCATGGGCACGATGGACAGCAGCGTGGTGTAGACCAGGCTGGTGGCGCGCAGCATCAGCTGGCCGAAGGCCAGGTCGCGCACGACGGCCAGAAAGACGGCCAGGGCCTTGAGAAAGGCACCCGATATGCCGTGTCTCTCGGGGGCCTGCTGATAGAGGCGGTTCTGCAGGGCGGCAAGCAGACTGGCAGGATTGTCCATCGGAAAAGGGAAGGGCGGAGCAGGCTGTGCAACCCTGGGGGCGCACGACGCGGAGGGGATGTTCCGCCGGGTTGTCCAGACCTTCTGAAGTCTACCGAAAGTGCCTGCGGATTGCCGTTGCGCCCATGACGGCCGGTATGGATGGTCGGTGCTGTCGGTGTGTAAATCCTGTTTTCAGACTGTGACTGAATCTGGGTGAAACCCCGGGCTTCGGGGAGGATCTGATACAGACGGGGCCGTCCGGGGTGGTACGTTATCCGCTTCCGGTGCCGGCCGCCGGGTCCGAGGGCCCCCTGCGTGGGGGGCAGGGGCCCGGCAGCGCGTCGGAAGCACAGGAATCGGAGGCGTCCATGCAGGAATCAAGCAAGCATATGCAGACAACGATGACCGAACGGGATCAGGGGCAGGCGCGCCGCCGGCTGCTGCAGGGCGTGGTGGCCCTGGGAGGCGGGATGCTGCTGGCGGCCTGCGGTCACGATGGTGACGACGACGACGGCTGGCGACGCGAGCGGATCATCCGGACCGATCAGCAGGCCGGCACCGAGACCCGGCTGGTGGTGGGGCAGGCGCTGGAGCTGAGGCTG
>ERZ773099.2506-NODE-2506-length-12577-cov-21.175212_pt1 | contig 12577 bp, 9 predicted proteins | sample MGYA00511120_ERZ773099 | MGnify/ENA primary metagenome ERZ773099 (study PRJEB29015, sample SAMEA2738012) | human oral metagenome | biome: human oral; feature: human-associated habitat; material: dental | place: China | collected 2104 ... | reverse complement strand
GCACGCCGGTGACGATGCCGTACTCGCCGTGGGGCACGCGCAGGGAGGTGTCGCGCACCTCGCGGGCCTTCTCCCCGAAGATGGCGCGCAGCAGGCGCTCCTCGCTGGTCAGCTCGGTCTCCCCCTTGGGGGTCACCTTGCCCACGAGGATGTCCCCGCTGCGCACCTCGGCGCCGATGCGCACGATGCCGCGCTCGTCGAGGTTGGCCAGGGTCTCCTCCGACACGTTGGGGATGTCGCGGGTGATCTCCTCGGCGCCCAGCTTGGTGTCGCGGGCGTCGACCTCGTGCTCCTCGATGTGGATCGAGGTGAGCAGGTCGTCGGAGACGACGCGCTGGGAGACGATGATGGCGTCCTCGTAGTTCAGTCCCTCCCAGGTCATGAAGGCGACCAGGAGGTTCTGCCCCAGGGCCAGGTCGCCGTCGGCGGTGGCGGGGCCGTCCGCGAGGACGGATCCGACCTCGACCCGCTCGCCCTCGGTGGCGACGACGCGCTGGTTGTAGCAGTTGCCCTGGTTGGAGCGGCGGAACTTCGCGACCTTGTAGACGGTCTCGGTGGCGTCGTCATTGGCCACGCGCACGAAGTCGGCGCAGACCTCGGTGACGACGCCGCCCTTGGAGGCCACGAGCACGTCGCCGGCGTCCACGGCGGTGCGCCGCTCCATGCCCGTGCCCACCAGCGGGGCGTCGGGGCGGATGAGCGGCACGGCCTGGCGCTGCATGTTGGCGCCCATGAGGGCGCGGTTGGCGTCGTCGTGCTCGAGGAAGGGGATGAGCGAGGTGCCCACCGACACCATCTGGCGCGGGGAGACGTCCATGAGGTCGACCTGGTCGGCCGCCACGAGCGCCGGCTCGCCACCGGTGACCCGGCACAGGACGTGGTCCTCGGCGAAGTGGCCGTCGGGGGTGAGCTCGACGTTGGCCTGGGCGATGATGTGGCGGTCCTCGTCGTCGGCCGTCAGGTAGTGGGTCTCATCGGTGACCTGGCCATCGATGACGACGCGGTAGGGCGTCTCGATGAAGCCGAAGGGGTTGATGCGGGCGAAGGTGGCCAGCGAGCCGATGAGGCCGATGTTCGGACCCTCCGGGGACTCGATGGGGCACATGCGGCCGTAGTGGGAGGTGTGGACGTCGCGGACCTCCATGGAGGCGCGCTCGCGCGACAGACCGCCGGGGCCCAGCGCGGACAGGCGGCGCTTGTGGGTCAGACCGGCCAGCGGGTTGTTCTGGTCCATGAACTGGGACAGCTGGGAGGTTCCGAAGAACTCCTTGATCGCCGCGGTCACGGGCCGGATGTTGATCAGGGTGTTGGGCGTGATCGCCTCGACGTCCTGAGTGGTCATGCGCTCGCGCACCTGACGCTCCATGCGGCTCATGCCGGTGCGCACCTGGGACTGGATGAGCTCGCCCACGGCGCGGATGCGGCGGTTGCCGAGGTGGTCGATATCGTCGTACTCGACCACGATGTCGACGATCTCGCCATCGCGCACGCCCTCGACGGTCTCGGCGCCGGCGTGCAGGGCCAGGAGGTACTTGATGGCGGCGATGATGTCCTCGATGCGCAGGACGGAGTCGGTCAGGTCTCCGGCCAGGCCGAGCTTCTTGTTGATCTTGTAGCGACCGACCTTGGCCAGGTCGTAGCGCTTGGCGTTGAAGTAGAAGTTCTCCAGCAGGGTGCGGCCGGCCTCGACGCTCGGCGGCTCGCCCGGGCGGATCTTCTTGTAGATGTCCAGGAGGGCGTCGTCCTGGGTGGTGACCTTGCGGTCCTCGTCCAGGGCGGAGGTCAGGGCCGGGTAGTCCTTGAACTCCTCGCGGATCTCGGCCTCATCCAGGCCCAGGGCGAGCAGGAAGACGGTGATGTCCTGCTTGCGCTTGCGGTCCACGCGCACGGCCACGTGATCGTTCTTGTCGATCTCGAACTCGAGCCAGGCGCCGCGCGAGGGGATGAACTTGACGTTGTAGACGTACTTGTCCGTGGCCTTCTCGGTGGTGCGCTCGAAATACACGCCCGGGGAGCGCACGAGCTGAGAGACCACAACGCGCTCAGAACCGTTGACGATAAAGGTGCCCCGCTCGGTCATGAGGGGGAAGTCCCCCATGAAGACGGTCTGGGACTTGATCTCACCGGTCTGGAAGTTCTCGAAGTCCGCCACCACGTACAGTGGTGCGGAGTAGGTCAAGTCCTTCTCCTGACATTCCTCGGCCGTGTACTTCGGCTCCTCGAAGCGGTGATCGTGGAAGGACAGCGCCATGGTCTCGGCGAAGTCCTCGATTGGGGAGATCTCGTCGAAGATCTCCTCCAGGCCGGAGGTCTCAGGCAGGGAGCCGGGGCGGACCGCATTAGCGGCGTTAACGCGCTCACGCCACTTCTCGTTGCCGACCAGCCAGTCGAAGCTCTCGGTCTGGAGGGCGAGAAGGTTGGGAGCCTGCATGGGCTCGGCGATCTTCGCGAAATTGATCCGTCGCGACGCGGTGCGCGCGGCGATGTCAGCAGCAGTGGGTGCAGAGGTGCGCGAGGCAGCCAAAAGGGGATCCTTCCCTCAGATCGGGGATCACTCTGCGTCCTTCGCGCAACCGACCGACCGACAGACCACGTCACCCAGCCCAGTACACACATTGGACGCAAAGCGCTAGCGTACACGCCCGCCATGACTGGATCCACGATGAGGAGGCATTCGTCCTTGCGATTCCCGCCACAGCCGCGCATACTGCCCCGATTGGCCGCTTTCGCCCGCCCGCCGCGCCCCGCCATGCCGGCTGCTGTGCTGCGGCTACGGCCCGCCGCGCCCCGCCACCGCCCACTGCTGCGCCGCGCCGACACGACCCGGCCCCGCCCACCACAGGTGGACGGGGCCGGAATGCTCAGCAATGCTCAGCAATGCTCAGCAATGCTCAGCACGTCATGCGGTCCCCTCGCGGGTCGCGCGGCGGGCGCGCCCCCGGTCTCCGGGGCCGGGCTCACTTGAGGGTGACGGTGGCGCCGACGCCCTCGAGCTGGGCCTTGGCCTTCTCGGCGGCCTCCTTGTTGACGCCCTCCAGGACGGCCTTGGGGGCGGAGTCGACGACGGCCTTGGCCTCCTTCAGGCCGAGGGAGGTCAGGGCGCGCACCTCCTTAATGACCTGGATCTTCTTGTCGCCGACGGACTCCAGGACGACGTCGAACTCGTCCTTCTCCTCCTCCTCGGCGGGGGCGCCGGCGCCGGGGGCGGCGGCAACGGCGACGGCGGCCGGAGCAGCGGCGGTGACGTCGAAGGTCTCCTCGAAGACCTTGACGAACTCGGACAGCTCGATGAGGGTGAGCTCCTTGAAGGCCTCAATGAGCTCGTCGGTGGTCAGCTTCGCCATAATGGGCGTTCCTTCCTGGTTTTACGTGGTTCCTGCGCGGCAGGGATGGTGGATGACGCGGGCGGCCTCAGGCCGCGGTCTCCTGCTTCTCGCGCAGGGCGTCGACGGTGCGCACGGCCTTGGAGGCCGGTGCGGCGAAGAGGTACGCAGCCTTGGACAGGGACGCCTTGACGGCGCCCGCGGTCTTGGCGAGCAGCACCTCGCGGGACTCGAGAGAGGCAAGCTTGTCAACGCCGTCGGCGGACAGCACGGCGCCGTCCATGACACCGCCCTTGATGACGAGCTGCTGGTTGTCCTTGGCGAAGTCACGCAGAGCCTTGGCAGCCTCGACCGGCTCACCGGTGACGAAGGTCAGGGCGGAGGGGCCCTTGAGGTCGTCGGCGAAGCCCTCGAGCCCGACCTGGCGGGCAGCGATCGCAGCAAGCGTGTTCTTCACCACGGTGTACTCGGCGTTACCGGCGAGGGAACGACGCAGCTCCTTGAGCTGGGCGACGCTCAGTCCCCGGTACTCAGTCAGCAGGACCGCGTCGGCCTGGCGGAACTTGTCCGCCAGAGCAGCGACGGCTGCTTCCTTGTCAGGCCGTGCCATGGGCCCTCCTTCCGTGGTATGCCGCAGGGTCCACACCACTGGAAAAGCCCCGCGCCGGTGGGCACGGGGCTCACTCCGGGCATACCCGGAGGGGGTCACGTTCTCACCTGCGCCGGCTCCACCTTCAGTGGACTTGGTCCCGCCGGAGCGGGAGACCTGCGGTCTTTGGCAGTGAGCACCATACCCAGTGGCACGGCCCGTCGCGCAAGGCGGGCTGTCGTGGAACTGGTCACTGGGCGGGCCACCGAGACCGGCTCCAGGGGCATTGGAGTACAACAACGGGGCCGAAGGTGGGAGCCACAGGACGAAACCGGCATCCGCCCGTGCCGCCCAGAGCCGCGTCAGACCCCCAGGCTCTCGGCCAGCGCGTCGCGCTCGGTGACGTCGTACCAGAGCAGGTCGGCTTCGGCCGCGCGCTCGAAGGCGTCCTCGTCGCCGAGTCGGGCGGCCCGCACGTCGGCCTCCGCCCCGGCCTCATCCACGAGCAGGGCGGCAACGTCCTCCCAGAGGATCTCGCCACTCACCTCGACCGATCCGGGCAGGGTGTCCCCCTCGACTGCGAGCTCGCGCACGCGTTCGGCGTCGACGTCGGCGGCGATGACGATGCGCCGGTCGGCCAGCCCCTCGGACCCGGGCTCGGCCAGCAGGACGAGGGAGGCGTCAGCGGCGCACAGCGAGGCGGAGACCTCCAGACCCTCCTCGTCCTCCTCCGGAAGGGCGCGGGCGAGGGCGGGGGTCGCGGCGTGGGCCGGGCACGGCTCCTGCGAGGAGCCGAGGGCGGGGGCGCGCAGGTGCGCGGCGGTGGCGGGAAGGTAGATGCGCATGGCCCCAGTCTGCATCACCGGCCGTGCCCCGCTCGACGTCGTCGACCGCCCGGGCGCGCAGGGCTCGCGACCGCATGCACCGGAGGTCAGTGCCCGTGGTGCCCGGTTCCTGGCGGCGCCGTCGGCGGGCCGCCGTCATCTCGCCCACCGCCTTGATCGACTCCCGGAGTCGGGCCAGGGTCGTCGGTCGCCCCGTGGATCGGCTCCGGCCCCATCCAATACGGCGGTGGCGGCGGAGGGGGCGGCGGCGGTGCCGGACGAGGAGGTTCCGGCTGCCGGGAGCGCTGCGGTGAGAGCACGGCTCCTCGGGGCTCCGGGGAAGCCGACGTCTGAATCCCGGCCGTCCGAGCATTCCGACGCCGCGTGCCCTTGCTGCGCGTGGCAGAGCCGGTCATCCCTCCGGCTCCAGTCGCCCGCTCCGCGGAGTCGCGCCTTCTGCTACGCCTACTGCGCCGCAGCAGCGGCCGGCGCGAGGAGCGGGCCCTGCGGGCGGTACCCGCCTGAGGGTCGATCCGGTCGACCAGGGCACTCAGCGCCTTACCCAGCGCGCTTCCGGGAGCTCCCTCCAGGACGCTGCGCCCCTGGAGCAGGCAGGCATCGGCCGTCGCCGCGTCGTCGGGCAGCAGCACGATGTCCTCCAACCCGCCAAAACGCGCTAAGGCCTCCCGCAGCGCTTGCTGGGGAGAGGGCCCCGCGGCCGAGGCCCGCACCCGGTTGACGACGACCTCGACCCGGCCGGTGGGCGTCACGGACGAGCCCACCTCGTCCAAGAGCTGGAGCAGACGGCGCACCCCGACCGGGTCCGCACCACCGACCACCAGGACGACGTCGGCATGGGACACCAGGTCGGCGGTCACCGCCCCGCGTCCGGGCTCGAGCGTGAAGTCGTCGATGTCGTCGTCGATGACACCGCCGGCGACATCTACGACGGTCCAGGCCGCGGCCCGACGGCACTGCAGCCACACCTCGGTCATGGAGGCCGGTGGCAACTCCCGCCAGCGCCCGGCCCGCCCCAGACCCCCCAGTAGGGAGAGCCCGCCACCCACGGGGGCCAGGACCCGCTGAAGACTCTCGGCGTCGAGGCGTCCGTGAGTGGCCAGGCGGGCGGCCCCGGCCAGGGCCGAGGAGTCCTCCGCCATGCCGAGGAGCTGGACCAGACTGGGGGCCTCAACGTCGGCGTCCACGAGAATCGCCCCGCCGGAAGCGGCCAGGCCGTGGGCGAGGGAGGCCGCCACGGTCGAGCGTCCGGGGGCGCCGTGGGGCCCCCACACCAGGACGATCCGCCCCCGCTGGACATCGCCCGCAGGATTCATGGTGCCTGGATGAGGGGATTGCGAGGTGCTCGTAGCGGCCACGGCGCCCGGCGGGCCCGGAGCGGGCGACGGCGGTCCGGGCGCCGCAGCGGCCCGGACCGACGGCGTCCCGTCCCCGTCCGGCCCCTGGGACTGGCGCCACAGCTCTTCGAACCAGGCGATCTCCTGGGCGGCGTTGGCGGCGTTGGCAGCATTGGCGGCACTGTCTCCGTCCGCCGACGCGGGCGTGGCGGCGCTCAGCCAGTCGTCGCCCGCGGCCTCCGCTCCGGTAACGGCCCCAGGTGCTGCGTCGGCGACCGCCCCGGGTACAGTTCCCGCCTCGGCGGAGGACCCGGTGGGAGACACGCCGGCATCGCTCACGCCGCGCCGCGCGATGCCCTGCATCGCGGAGCAGATGCTGCCGGGGGCGGCGTCACGACGCAAGACCGGCCACCCGGCGCTGCTCCAGCGCTCCTCCTCATGGCCCTCGACCAGGAGCAGCCCGTTCAGTCCAGCGCGGGCAAGCCGGTCCAGAACGGTGCGATCGATCTCGTCGAAGCCGGTGTCCAGCAGGGCGAAGGATGCCAGACCGGCCATGCCCGCTGAGAGCAGCTCGGGCAGATCGGCGCATCGGCGCACGACGCACAGTCCACTGCCCGGTTGGCTCAGCGTGCGCAGGATGTCGGCGTCATCGCCACTGAGGGCGAGCAGGATCCCGGTGCCCGGGGCGCTCACGAGGATTTCTCCGCGGGTGCCTCCTGGCCGGTGGGCACCAGGACGAGCGATCCCTCCTGCCCGACGGCGCTGAGAACCTCGGCGAGGGATGCTTCGGGGACCTTGACCTCCACCCCGGTGCTCGGCCCGGAGATCAGCCCCTTACCGGGCTCACCGACCGAGGCGATGACCAGGCCCGTGGCCACGCGGCGGGCCCCGCCCTCGCCGGCAGGCTCCTGCCCGCTCTGATCCGCCTGTCCGGCCGCGGGCGTCTGGGCGGACCTGCCGACGACGTTCTCCTTGGGCACGAGCCACAGGTCGACGTAGTCGCCGACCTTCGTCGAGGCCGGCAGGTTGGAGGCGACGTTGAGGACCACCGGCCGCAGCGCCTGCTCGCGGCTGCTGTCCACGGCCACGGTCGCCAACAGCTCCCCCTTGCTGATGGAGCGGGTCGCGACCGCGCCGTCGGGCAGATGCCCGACCTCGACATAGGCATCGGTGCCGGGGTGGGCCTCGACCACCGTGAGCACTCCGTCGGCGGTCAGGTCGGTTCCGGGGGCGACATCCTGGGAGAGCACATAGACGCGGGTGGTGTCCGCGGCGGCGTCAACGGCCCAGGCGCCCAGGGCCACGGCCGCAGCGACCAGTACCACTCCCCCGGCCATTCTCGGGTCCTTCCAGGCGGGACGGCGCCATCGGCCACCGCGGGGGCGCTCGGGTACTGCTCGGGAGTGCGTACTACTGGATGACGACACGGGAATCCTCCTTGATCACCAGTAATCATCGTCGAGATGAAATGATACCGCAAGGTTATCCACAGATTCTTTTGAGAATTGTGGAGTGGGGCAGGCAGTGGGATCATCGTTCTATGAGCACACGATTCCTGACCATCGCCGACGTCGCCGAGCAGCTCCAGCTGTCCGCCCAGGCCGTGCGCGCCCTCATCCGTACCGGGGACCTTCCAGCCATCCAGGTCGGCGCCCGCAAGCTCTGGCGCATCGAGGACCAGGCTCTCGAGGACTACATTCAGCGGCAACTCGCCTCGACCCGCGCCATGGTGGCCGCGGGCTGGGGCGAGGACGAGGAGCCCTGAGCCGCCCGTTCAGCCGCGTCCGCCCTCAACCACCGTCGGACACCGTCAGAGTCAGACGCCGTCCGATATTTCTTCACGGTCCCCGCTCGGAAGCAGAGGTCAACGACTGCGCAGCACCTCGATCGCCGCGGTCATGACGCTGACGACACCCGCACCTCCCGCACCGGGCGCGCGGCGCGCACGGACACCGCCCTCAGGGTCGAGGGCGACGTCGATGTGGTCCGCACCCACCCGGATCAGCCGTCCCACCAATTCTCCAGTGCCCACAACCAGGCGCACCCTCGCTCCGCGTCGAGCGATCTCACGCAGCAGCGCCCCCAGCGCAGGGCGGCGGCGCGCATCCCGGGGCGCCGGACCGGCCAGCCCCACCACCGTCGCCACCGCGGCCAGCGGAACGATCGCCTGCAATCCCTCCCCCTCGTCCACAAGGACGTAAGCGGGCTCGACCCGGGTGACGACGCCGTCGACGGGCACACCCCCGCGCGTCCGCAGATGAACCGGGCGCCCCACCGAGCCCCGGAGCCGATCGACCGCCTCGATCGAGGCGTGCTCGGCCTCTGCGAGCTCGGCGCTCTGAGCCACCAGGTCCGCGCGGCGTTCGGCATCGAAGCTGCTCTCCAGATCGGAGAGCATCACGTCCCAGTCCATGAGTCCACCTCACCACATTCGGCAGGCGAAGCAAAGCCGCCGCACCCCTTGTCGTCCCAGCCCTGACAACCTGCGGTAACGGCCTCAGTGCGACAGCGGCGCCTTACGAGACAAGACACCATAACCCTTGACAACACAACACCATAGGAGTACACCTAACATTATTAAAAATCATCAACGATGATGGAGGTTGACATGGGGGCCCGCCTACGACTGACTTTGCTGGCCGGGGTGTCCGGGGTCCTCCTGCTTCTCCTGGGATACGCAGCCCTCAGCGCCATGAAGGGACTCATGGAGGTCCCGCCGCAGTCCTGGGGCATGAGCGAGCTGTCCGACGCCGTCGTCGCCGGGACCTGCGCGGTCGGGGCCCTGGGCGCTCTGTGGCACCTCGTCTCCGCCGTAGTCGCCCTCATCGCGATCCCCGGCCCGCACGATCGCACGTCCTTCCGGCCAGACGGCGCCCCCGGGCCGGCAGCCAGATTCCTCAACGGATGGGGCGCCCCCGCGGCCCGTCGCATCGCGGCCTCCGCCCTGGTCGTCTCCCTGTCCTCGGCCCCGGCGCTGGCCGCCGAGGGCGCCGCAGGCGGCGACGACCTGGGATGGAGACCCACCAGCTCAGCGCCCGCCCCATCGCCCCAGCCCCCAACGCCGTCACCGCACGACGAGCAGTCGCCGTCGAGCTCCTCCACACCGACAGCTCCGCCCCCTACCACCGACCCGGGCGGCGCGCAGTCCCGCCCCGGGAGCGCGGCGCCGTCCCCATCGGCTCCACCGGCTGGCGCCGATGGCCCGGAAGACTCGACGCCGCCCAGCACTCCCGGAAACCGCACGCCCGCTGCCACGGGCCCGGAGGCCCCGTCGGGTCGCACTCATATCGTCCTTCCCGGAGAGAGCCTGTGGTCAATCACCGCCCACCTCCTGCCCACCGGGGCCGGTCACGCGCAGGTCGCGCAGGGCTGGCCCGCCCTGTATCGCGCCAACGCCAATGCCATCGGACCGAATCCGTCACTGATCCGCCCCGGGACGGTTCTGAGTATTCCGAGCTCACTGGCAGCCCCGAGCACGACGACGGGAGGCCGGGAACCGTCGCGATGAACCGTCCCCATTCCAGTACCAGGACCATCAGCTTCCATCTCAGCCCCCGTATCCGGGGCCGTCCACTTCCAACTCCGTGCCCGCCGGGCACCGACGCACCATCAGGAGCCCGCCATGACCGTCACCGCCACGCCGACTCGAACCGCTCGCCCAGCCCGCAGGGAGACCGGCCCGCAGCATCGTTCCCATCCCACACCCACTCACCCGACTCCGACTCGCGCCGTTCCGACGAAGCCCCCGAAACCCCTCAATGACCCGGGAGCCGCCGAGCCTCACGACCCTCTCAAAAGGCGGCCCGAGACCGGCGCCGACGCCTCGCGCACTGCCGCCATCGTCGTGGCTGCGGCCAGCGAGGTGCTCGCCGGGCAGCGACCCGTCGATCATCTGGCCAGGTGGACCAGCCCGTCCCTGTTCGACGCCCTCGCCCGCCGGGCCGGTCTGGCCTCCAGGATCCTGGGGCGTCGGCCGACGCCGAGACGCCCGCGCGTTCGTTTCGTACGCACCGAGCCGACGGTGTCGGGGGCCTGCGAAGCGACTGTCCTTCTGGAGGAGGGCAACCGGGTCCGGGCCGCGGCGGCGCGTTTGGAGATGCTGCGCGATCGTTGGATCCTCACCGGCCTGGAGATCGCGTGAGGGACTTCCAGACATGAAATCAGCACAGCCGCGAAGCCATCGCCCGCTCACTGTTGACACGTCGGCGCTCGAGTGCATCACCAACGTATCCGGGCAGCCGAAGGCGAGTTCTCCCACCGGAGAGGCAGCCGGAGCCCGGCCGGATCGACGGCGGTGACGTCAGCCCTCGGCGGGGATCAGTGGCGGCGCTTCTTCTTGGATCGACGGCGCTCGGCCCGGTTACCGCCTGAGGCCGAGGACCCGGAGGCCCTGCGCGAGGTGGCGCCGGAGCGCTCCTCCTCGTCGCCGGACTCACTGGGACCGGAATAGGTGATCCGCTGCTCCATGGATGCCTGTCCGGTGTCCCCCAGGACGGTGCCCCGGCCCTGGCCGCCCGCCGCGCCCAGGCGAATGCCGGCCGCCGCGGTGGCGTTGGCCTTGGCCACCGCCTGAGCAGCCTCGGCGGTGCCGTCCTCGGCGGCGCGCTGAGCGGCTGCATCGAAGCGGGTGACGTTGGCGAAGATCTGCTCGACGGTCTCCTCGCGGATGCCCTCCATCATCGCCCGGAACATGCGGGCGCCCTCATTGGCGTACTCCACAAGGGGATCGCGCTGGGCCATGGCCCGCAGACCGATGCCCTCCTTGAGGTAGTCCATCTCATAGAGGTGCTCACGCCAGCGCTTATCCACCACGGCCAGAAGGATGCGGCGCTCCAGAGTGCGCATGGGCTCCTCGCCGAGCTGGGCGTGGGCCAGCGTGTTGGCGTCGATCCGGGCCTCGGCGTCCTCGTAGGCCACGGCGACATCTTCGCTGAGCTCGTCAATGAGACGCTCCGGAGTCAGCGCATCCTTGCCGCCCAGGGCCTCAACGACCTCGTCCTGGGTCAGGCCCACCGGGTAGAGGCGGCCGAGCTCACCCCACAGGGCGTCCAGGTCCCACTCGTCGGGACGACCCTCGGCCGTACCGGCGTTGACGATGGAGGTGACGGCCTGAGTTCGGAAGGCCTCGATCTGGGGCTCGAGGTCCTCGCCATCCAGGACCCGCCGGCGCTCGGAGTAGACCTTCTCGCGCTGCTCGGTCATGACATCGTCGTACTTGAGAACGTTCTTGCGGATCTCGTAGTTACGCGACTCTACCTGGCGCTGGGCGCCGGCGATGCCGCGGGTGACCATCTTGGACTCCAACGGGACGTCGTCGGGGTAGGCGCCCGACGACATGATGCGTTGGGCGAGCCCGGAGGCAAACATGCGCATGAGGTCGTCCTCCATGGACAGGTAGAAGCGGGACTCGCCCGGGTCTCCCTGACGGCCGGAGCGGCCGCGCAGCTGGTTGTCGATGCGTCGCGACTCGTGGCGCTCGGTGCCCAGCACGTAGAGGCCGCCGAGCTCGACGACTTCGTCGTGCTCGGCCCGGCAGGCCTCCTTGGCCGCGGACAGGGCCTCGGGCCAGGCCCTCTCGTACTCTTCGACGTTCTCCTCGGGGTCGAGTCCGGCCTCCTTGAGGGCGGTGACCGCGATGTGCTCGGCGTTGCCGCCCAGCATGATGTCGGTTCCGCGCCCGGCCATGTTGGTGGCCACCGTGACGGCGCCCTTGCGGCCGGCCATGGCGACAACAGCGGCCTCGCGGGCGTGCTGCTTGGCGTTGAGGACCTCGTGGGGAATGCCGCGCTCGCGCAGCCGCTCGGAGAGGATCTCCGACTTCTCCACGCTCGTGGTTCCTACCAGGACCGGCTGGCCGGCCTCGTGACGCTCGGCGATGTCGTCGACGACGGCGTCGAGCTTGGCCTCGACAGTGGTGTAGACGAGGTCCGACTGGTCCTCACGGATCATGGGCTTGTTGGTGGGGATCGGGACGACGCCGATCTTGTAGGTGCCGGCGAACTCGGCTGCCTCGGTCTCGGCGGTGCCGGTCATGCCCGAGCGGGAGCCCTCGGGGTAGAGGCGGAAGTAATTCTGGAGGGTGATGGTGGCCAGGGTCTGGTTCTCGGCCTTGATCTCTACGCGCTCCTTGGCCTCGATGGCCTGGTGCATGCCCTCGTTGTAGCGGCGGCCGGGCAGAACGCGGCCGGTGTGCTCGTCGACGATGAGAACCTCGCCGTCGCGCACGATGTAGTCCTTGTCCCGGTGGAAGAGCTCCTTGGCCTTGATGGCGTTGTTCAGGAAGCCGATCAGAGGGGTGTTCTCGGACTCGTAGAGGTTCTCGACGCCGAGGTAGTCCTCGACCCGCTCGATCCCCGAGGACAGCACGCCCACGGTGCGCTTCTTATCGTCGACCTCGTAGTCCTTGCCCTCGCGCAGGCGCTCAGAGATCGTGGCGAACTCCTTGTACCACTTGTTGACGTCCCCGGTGGCGGGCCCGGAGATGAT
>ERZ773099.2505-NODE-2505-length-12580-cov-3.204790_pt1 | contig 12580 bp, 10 predicted proteins | sample MGYA00511120_ERZ773099 | MGnify/ENA primary metagenome ERZ773099 (study PRJEB29015, sample SAMEA2738012) | human oral metagenome | biome: human oral; feature: human-associated habitat; material: dental | place: China | collected 2104 ... | reverse complement strand
AATACAGAAGAAAATAAGACCTCAGATGCTTTAAGCGTTAATAATAAATTACATGAAGATTCAAAACAAGTAGCAGTATCTGATGCTATAAAAATTAATTTTCAAAGTAAGTCAGATGAAAATTTAGGACTTGTAAATAATAATACGTTTAATATGAGCTTAAAAGGTGAGGTTGTTAAATTAGAAATACTTAATAATAATGATAAAAAGAGTATTGAAACTAAAGAAATAAAAGAGACTGTAAACAAATTCAAAATATCACCGTTTGAAAATAAAGAAGCTAATGTAGATATATATTATAAGCTTAAAGTTAAAAATGAAGGGAATATCCCAGGAAAAGTAGTTAAGATAGGTGCATATCTTTCAGAAAATGAAAATATAGTAGATGGACAAAGATGGATAAAAGAAAGAGAGAATTTTGCAACAACAAGACAACTTGAAAATACAGAATTGAATCCAGGAGAAGAAAAAGAAATAGAAGTTAAACTACAAACAACTATAGAAAAAGCATTAAACAAAGTTATGGATACTAAATTTGAAATAATTGAAACATCAAATAATATAGGAATAAAAGATGTTAATTCAGTAGAAGGAAATAATTCTACAAATGAAGATGATAATATTAATCTAGATATTGTTATAGTTAGAGATTTTACTGTGATATATATTACAATTTTAGCAGCGATAGCAGCGGTAGGATTAGTGTTTAGAAATAAAATAATACAAATTTTTAAAAAATTTAGAAAAAAAAGAAATATAGAAAATACAAAAGATAAAGGAATGGATGAAACTTTAAGAAAGGAGGTAGTTGATGACAAACAAGAATAAAAAAAGTAGTACTATAGAAAATAATGATATATTTATATATTTTAGTATAGCTTTAGTTACAGTTATTCTTATGCTAATAGCACCAATGTTAAATAAAGGAATATATGCAAAGACTAGTACGCTTCCAGCTAACTTTGACGACAAGGGGAAAGCACAACAAACAGCTTTAACAGAAGAATCAGGTAAAGCTTTAGAAACATATATGAAGCCATATGAAGATTCAGTAAATATGACTAGATCATATCAAGAAGAAAATAAAAAATATTTACATAATCAAAATATAAAGCCAGCAGAGCAGGAAAAACTTCAAATTGATGAATATAAGGGTCCTAGAATTAATGAACATAAGAACTTCCTTCCAGAAGGATACTTCTGGGATGAAGGTGCAAAAAAAATGCAAGAGTTATTGGGACCTGGAGAAGATGGAAAAATAAATCCTAATAATGTTAAAAATGTCAATTTTGCAAGTGAACTTCTTAACCCATATGCAGGTATACTTTGTTTTTATGAAGGAAAAAGACTTCCATCAGGTTCACAGTTAAGTGCTGAGATGTATAAAGCTGGATTAGATAATTCAGTTACAGGTTCATATTTAAGAGAAAGCATTTTCAAAGATAAAAATATAATGGAAACATTAGAAGGAAAAGTTAATGAAAATGAAGGAGGATTTGATGGAACATATACTAGTAAGACATTCCCAGTAAAAACAACAGTTACTCATCCGGATTTTGCTTTAAGAGGAGGTCTTACAGAATATTTTGGGAATGATGGTCAAGCATATAAACCAATTATAAAAGGAAAGGCAGGAGGAGAAGGACTTAAGGTAGGAACTCAAAGAGGATTAGGAATACCTTCAGATATAAATCCAAATGTTATACAGGCAGATTCAAGAACTGTTCAAAATGCAATTAAGGCAAAGGAAGAAGATGATAAGAATACTCTTAACACGGTGTTTACAGGTACAGCAAATCAAGAACTCTATATTCCAAGAGATTGGACTTCTATATTTCCAAGTGATAGTGAATATTTTAGCCAAGAGATAAATAAAAAAGGAGGTAGAACTTTATATACAAATAAAAGGATAAACAAAAAAGGAGGGCTTAAATATGAAACTGATGATGAACATGATGGGAATTATGAAGATATAACAGGTGGACATAAGCTTTCTATAGAAAGAAATATTATTGGTATTGATGGAGCATTTGGAGGATTAATGTCTCAACTTAGAACTAGATGTTGGGGAGATGGAGAAGAATATATTAAAGATGTAATACAAGATACTAAAAAGCCAGGTCAAAAGGGTGTTGATTCAATTCAAGATGCAGTTTGGCAAGTAGATGATGTGGACCATGTACAACATCCAAATGCTAATACTAGTCCTGAAGATAACAAGAAAAAAGCAGCAAAAAGAACGGCAATAAATCCTGTTGAAGCAAAGAAGCTTAGAGATTTTGTTAAAAAGTATCAAACATATGAATTCAAATTTAATGAATGGATTAAAAATAATAATACACCAAGAGAATTGATTTGGGATACTGATGGAAAACAAGCTAAAGTTGTAAACCATCCAAAAGAACCACAAATACGATATATTTTACCAGTTGGATTTCATCAAGATAAAGAAATAACAACAAAAGAAGGAGAAAAGGTAAAAGCACCAAATCCAAAATATCAATATCAACCTAAAATTGAGTCTGCAGATCCAAATGGTAAAAGTTTAAAAGAAGTATCAAAAGTTAAATTTGATACAAAAACACAAAAATGGTTAATAGGACCATATAAACTTAAATATTTTACTCATCAAATGACTGAAGAAGATGCTACAAATTATAATTTTGATGATCCTACACTTCCAAGACCAAAAACATTTAAAGTTGGTAAAAGAGACAATGATAATTTAATGGCGGATATAACAGAAGTACAATTATATGGTGTGTATGAAAATGATGTGCAAAATCCACAAAAAGAAAATCCAAATAAAGAAAAAGAAAAAGATTCAATTGATCCAAATAGATTTGGGATGAAAGCATCAGATGATTCTAAATATAAGTTTATAAAAAGTTGGAGTTTTTTAACAGAACATGGGGAATTAGAGCCAACAAAATATCCTAAGAGTGAAGAAGCATTTTATTTTGCTGTAAAATATGATCCAGCACTTCATAAAATTGCTAAAGCAAGATTTGTTTTTGGATATATGGTACAAGGTGTAAAATATTCAAAAATTACAGGTACATATAATATAGTATATGTAAAAGATGCTCAACAAAGAAAAAATAAGAGTGATAAAAATGGTAATAAAACAACTGCAAGTATAAATGGTAAGATTGTAAAAGGAAAAGATAAAAGATTATATTTATATGGAAAAGATATAAATGGGAATGATTATCCTTTAGGAGAACTTCCTTCAGGAACTAATATAGATGGAAAGACACCGATTAAAATAGAAAATATGAATATTTCAGCTGATGTTGCAGATAAATTAAGAAAATCGGGTGCAAAATTCCCTGATGATGTAAATAAAGCAATAGATGATTTATTGAAATCAGATTCAAAAGGTGAAAACTTAAAAAAAGTATTAGATCCAGAAAAATATAAAAAAGTTGTGGACTCATTATCTAATTTTAAAGATTGGAGTAAATTAGATAAAAATCTGTTAGGAAATTTAGGAATAGATTTAGGAAAATTAGGAAACATAGGTGGATTATCAGGGATTTCTGGAATTACAGGAAATATACCGGGATTAGGAGGAAGTCTAGGAAATTTAGGTGGATTTAATTTAGGAGGTTTTGGTGGTAATAAAGCTGGAGATGGGCCTATAAAATCACTTCAAATAAAAGGTAAAAGAGGAAGTTTAGCAGAAAATGAAAAATATGATGTTGGTGGACAAAGAACAGGACATGAGCATACAGTTACAAATGGACCTACATATACATATGGTGTTAATCCACCAGATTTATTGAGAAATGTTATACCTATACTTAATGGTAATATTGCAGGTAAATATTATTCATTTGCAGGAGTAGGAAGTATTCAACTTGCACATCATAACATACCAACTCCAGGATCATCTGGATATGGAGGTTTTAACGAAAATAATGGTTCGAGAACTCGTGATGAATTTCCTAATGAAGAAATTAATATGGAATTTGAAGCTGAATATAATGTTGTAATACAACCAATAGTAAGCTTAGATAATGGTGCAGCAAGATGGGGAGAAGAAATAGCATTAGAACTAGAATTTGACCATTTAGATATACCACCAACAACAGATACACCAACACCATCAAACCCACCAACAACACCTCCAGCATATCCAACACAATTAAAATTACCAATTGGTGGTACAGTTTGGGAAGATAATATTCCAGATGATAAAAAACATACAGGATATAATAATATATTAGGTAGAGAAGATAAAGGAGTACCAGGTGTAAGAATAAGAATACACAGAAATTTTGTTAAATTAAATCCTGATAGGTCTGTTGCAAAAATATTAGAAAAAAGAGTTGCAAGAGTATATAGAAGAGATACTGGAGAAGAAATAGATCAAATAAAAGATCCAATAATTTCTGATGAAAATGGACAATGGGGAGGATATGATATTCATGATGTAGGATTTACTAAATCAGAATTAAAAGCGATGAATAAAGATCCAAAAGATGAGTTAAATATTCAAGATCATGCAATATTATTTGATGTAACATTTGATTTTGATGGTATAATGTATGAGCCAGTAATACCACTTCAGACAGAAGCAGATAAAGATAATCCAAATACAAATATATTTGCTAATAATCAGTCAATATATAATGCAACAACAACACAAGAAAAAGAGAAATATTTAAAATCATCATTTGCAATTGAAAATTTTGAGGATAGACAAAATTATGATAGAAAACATGCTGAAATAACTGGTGGAAAAGCACAAGATGCAAATCTAAATACAGAAGGAGCAGCACAAGCAGTTGATAAACAAGGTAATAGAATTAATAATACTACTAAACTTGACTATGCAGGTAAGGCAGAAAATACTGAAGGTACAACTACAAAAAGATTCAATAGTGAATATCAAATGAAATCAACAGAAGGAAGACAATTAGATAATAAGTATTTTGATGATTTTATTGAAGCATCTACAATGTTTTTAGGAATAAATCTTCCAACAAACGAACAAGTAGTTTATGATAATAATGGATATTATGACCAAAGAACAGGTGGAGATAGTAATACAGATAGAGATAATGCAGGAAATGGAAATACAGAAAATGTAGGATCTCGGACCAACACTTCCTGGAAACAAAAATAATTTTAATGCAGGAATTGGTGGAAGATTAAGTCCAAAAAGAGTAGTAAATAATTTTACAAATAGATTAAATGGAAATGGAATACTTCCAGACCCAGAAGCAGATAAAAGAAGAGTAGATGATTTTAAAAAGAGAGGAAAAGAATTTTTATGGGGTCTACTTGGAGGAAGTAGATTTGGAAGAACAGGTGGCACTAGAGTTATAGGTGGAAGAGCAAGTGCAGATTCTAATACACTATGGGGAAAAATGCAAAGATTTGGTGTTAAAGCATCAGAAATATTAGATAAGGTACTAGAATATGGAAATCTAACAGGAGCAATTTTTGATAAAATGGTTGATCTTGGTGCTATAAAAAGAAATCCAATAGAAAAATTATTAACTAAAGCAAATAAGGCAGTAAATACACTTCAAGATATAATTGCAGATGGAATGGTAAATGGTTCAGGTATTGAAAATATAATTAAAAATGGAGGAAATAAGGCACAAGTATTAATAGATATGTTAAAAACTACAAAAGCAGGAAATAAGATTAATGATTGGATATACAAAAAAACAGGAATTCCAATTAATGTTATAACAGATGCAATAACAGCAAATTTACCAGAAAATTTATCACCTGAAGACCTTATAAAATATATGGGTTCTAATCCAAATAATAATTTCTCAGATGGAATACCAGTAGATACAAGAAGAGCACAAAGAGAACTTGGAATATCAGGTGAAGAAGTAGTAAGAAGACTTAATAGTTTAGGAACTAGATTTAAACTTGCAGATCCAAAGAGTATAAATGAAGAAACTAATTTAGATGAAATACTAAAAGGAAACGCAGGAGCATATGCAGGTCAATTCTTATCAAAAGTAGAAAATAATGGTAAGTTAGATGCTACAAACTTACAAAAAGCTATAGAATATGGTGCAACAGCAGCTTCAATACTAGATGAACTTGCAAAAACAGGTGCTATAAATGTTAATATAGCAGGAGCTAATTTAACAATTAATGGTGATGCTAAAGATATGTTAAATCAAATATTACAACAATCAGGTGTTGCAGGAACTGCAATATCAGACCTAATAAATAATGGCAAGATTGATATGAAGAATATTTGGGAAAAAATAAAACAAGACGGAGGTATTGACCTTGGAATATGGGAAAATATAATTAAGTCTGGTGATATAGATAAAGCAATTTGGCAAGGAATTGGTGGAGGATATACTTCACTTCGGAGGTTCAGAAAGTGCAGAACCTGTAGATGAATATGTAACAGATAAATATGGACAATATGCAGGAACATATTATAGTCAAAGATCATATATGAATGAGATAAATCTAGGACTTAAGAAAAGACGTGTAGATATGGAAATAACTAAGGATCTAAATAGTGCTTTAGTTATAGCAAATAGAAAAGCATATAATTACTTATATAAATCATTATATAATGAATATTTAACACAAAATGAAATTGCACAAGGAAAAGGTAGAACAGTGTTACTTGCTGATATGAATAAGATTCAAGGAGCAAGAGACAAGAGCAAAACACAAAGATTTTTAGATATATATAAGACAGATTATATATATAGGACAGCAATGTACTCTTCAAACCCAGATGTAAAAGCATTACTTAAAAAAGAAATTGAAGAAGAACGATCATTTGATAAGACGGCAACATTACAATCAGGTAGACATGAGGATACAAGACAGGTTGATGTATATTTAACATATAAAATAAATGTAGTTAATAGTTCTGCTACAGATGCTATATATGTATCACAAATAAATGATATACATTCAGATAAGATGGAAATTATACAAGAAGAAATTCAAAAAGAAGTACAATTAGATCCTAAGAGTCGTGATATTGAAAAAGAAGGTATTGAACTTGCAAATATAAAGAAGACAAAAATACCTGAAAGTGCATATCTAAAACATGATAAAAATGAAGAAATAACAAATTTAGATTTATCAGAAGTTGATCAAAAGAAACTAGAAAAACTTAAATGGGATGCAAAAGGAGTACATGGAAAAGAAAGAATTCCAGATCAAGATGCAGGATATATAGCAACTCAAACAGAAGGTGATGTTAAAAATGCAGGATTTATGTTAAACCCTGGTCAAAGAGCAGATATATTTAATACATATAGAGTAAATAATGGTATTAATATACAACAAATTAAGAGTACAGATGTAGAATCATTAGGGGAACTTAAGGATAAGGTTGATAAAAAAGATGGTATATTAACACTTACAAAAGCTCTAGAACTTGGAGAATTTACAAATACAGCAGAAATAGGAGCATTTGCATCATATAATGTTCATACAGGAGCATATTCAGGTAAGGTTGATAGAGATTCAGCACCATCAAACTTCTCAACAAAGAAACAAGGCGGTAAATTTGTGTTAGAAGATGATACAGATGATGCACCAGGTATAGTTATAAAAATACCGAAAGGAAAACAAGAAGAAACAAATAGAGAACTTACAGGTGTTGTTTGGGAAGATAGACAAAATACTTTAAATAGAGGTATATTAACAGGTGATGGTAAGAAAGATGAAAATGAAAAAGGAATACCAGGACATCCTGTAACATTAGAAGAAAGATTGTCATTTAATGCACAGCAAATAGATGATAAACCAGATTTAAGATATGCTAAAGATGACAAATTAAATGGAAAAACATATTTTGATATGGGATTTGTATGGCCAGAACATATTGTAGGTACAATAGAAGATGGAGATAATAGTCCAAGTATAGATATGAGTCTAAAAGGTGTAACAGGATTTGAATCTAATGTTAAAACAGATGAAAATGGTAATTATAAATTTACAGGAGTTCCGGTAGGTAACTTTGTAGTAAACTTAAATTATTCAGGACCTTCCCCAGAAAAATTAACAAATGAAGTATTTAGTAAGAAAGAAAATCAAGGTAGACAGATATTAAATGCAGTAGCAAATGCAGATATTGATACAAATGATTTAGTACATACAGTTACAGATGAAGGGCATGAAAGAAAAACAAAATGGTATAATGGTGAAACATTTAAGACAACTCAATTCTATGCAAATTCAAATCAAGAAGAAAATATTGATAAAACTTGGCTTACTAAAAATAAAGATGAAGATAAAGAAACCCAAGTATTATCATATGCAAGAGATGATGAAGGTAGAAGAATTGAAGTAACAAGAAATTTAGATACATTTAAAAATAATGTTGTAGATGCATTAAATGTATATGCAACAGAAAATAAGAATGAAATAAATGCAGAAAAATTAAAACTTGCACATAAATATACAAGTATGAATGCAACAACACCAAAGATTAATTTTAGTGTAGAATATTATGAAAAATTAAATAAAGATAAAGGTGAAGCATATAACTCTGTAATTTTAAATGAACTTAAAGATATATATTTCATAGAAGGAATATATAAAAATAAAGAAAATACAAAACTTGGAAATACTGAATATGCGGTAAAAAATATTAATATGGGTATTGTTCAAAGACCAGAAAGTAAGATAGTATTAAATAAAGAAATAAATAATATTGTAATTACAACAGCAGATGGAACAGAAAAAGTTAACTTAAAATATGATATTATAAGTAAAATATCTAAAGCAGAAACAGGTAATTTATCAGATGTTAAATATGGAGGAAGAGAAGACTTATTCTCAAGACTTAAAGTCGAAAGAGAAATTAATAAAGAAAAATCTATAGGTGAAGATTTAGTATTATCATTAGATAGAACTTCTTTAACAGATGGTAAAGAAAAAGATGAAAAAATAAGAGGAACTGTTAAATCAGGATTTAGATATATAAATATAGATGATAGTGTAATGCAAGACGCGACAATTAAGATAAGATATGGTATATATGCATATAATTTAAGTCAATTAGATAGAATAATTAATGTTGATGACGAAAATGTTAAAGATACAAATATATATAGAGAATTTGCATATAAGACAGGTGTACCAGATGAGTCAGGACCAACACTTGGTAGATTAAAACATCAAGAAGAAGATAAGTATAAATATGGTAGATATGTAGGTAGAGAATACTATATTAAAGGTAAAGATCAACATCAACTTACAGAAGAAGAACAAGCAAAAATAAATATTAGATCTATAATGGATATTGTAGATAATGGTGCAACAGTAAATGCAGGAGATATCGAAAATATGCAATGGGTTGCAATTAATAAGAAAGATTTAGTGGGATTAGTGCATAATGTAATTAATGAAGAAGTAGCTAAGAAAGCTGAATATATTGATGAGAATGGAATAAGATATGTTGAAAATGTAACAGAAGAAGATTCTCCAAATAGTAATAGTAATACAAGATCAAATATATTCTTATTAAAGGAATCATCAACAGAAATTAGTCCAGTAGATCCAGACAAAGATATTGAAAGAAAATATGAAAATATTAATGGATACTCAAATTCTTTGGAATCAGATCATTTTGTAAGAACATGGAATATAAGAACAGATAGAACAGCATCAGGAAGTTCTACATCAAATGATTTAACATTCCAAAATATGGCAGAAGTAATGGCATATCATACAACTAATGGACGTAGAACAGAATTTACTCCAGGTGTAATGATTACAGAATTAGATAAAATAAATGAAACAGGAAGTGGAGAGCTTCCAGGAAATGGAGAAATAAAAGAATCTAAGGAAAAAGAAACTAATTTAGATAGAGCATCTATAGTTGCTGCAGAATCTACAAGTACAAGTGCAACAGAAATTGTAACACTTTCACCACCAACAGGTTTAAGTGAAGCAAGGTTTTTAGAAATGATAAGAAAAAACACATTTTTAATTGTATCAGTGGTAGCAGTATTAGCAACAGCTATAGTAGCACTAGTAATATATTTAAGAAAAAGAAAAGCAAGTAAAATGCAATATTAATTATATTAAGATATATTATTTTTAAAAAGAATATTACCAATGTTACAAAATGCATATAAGTATATAGTAAGATATTTAGAAAATGTGATAACATTTAAGAAAACAAAGACATTTGATCTTTGGGAAAATTATGTAGGAGAAAGTGTATTTGGAATATCTGCAGTATTTGCAAGTTTGAAAACAATGAGTGAAATTTATGAAGTAGTAAAAGATACATATAAGGAAAATAGACTTAAAGTAGAGCAGATAAATAAAGAGATACAAAAGATAAATCCACTTTTAGTAGATGTAAAAGAATGGATACATATGAATATGTATTCAAATGAAAAACAAGCATATGTAAATGATGTTGAAAATCCTAAGATAGATATATCTGCACTATCTTTAGTAACTCCATTTAATATATTTACTGTAAATGAAAAGAAGATGATAAATACATATATGGCAATTGAAATGAATTTAAGAACATATACTGGGCGGATATTTAAGATATGAAAATGATAATTATTTAGGACGGAAAAAATCCATGGAGTTTATCAAATCTTTGGATGGCTAAATATAATATTGAAAGAAATAGAAAAGAAGAAGCATTAGAAAATCTAAAATTTGTTACAAATACAGCAAATATTCATGGATTTATACCAGAACAAATAGATAATGAACTATTAGAACCAAAATGGATAATAGGACTTACATGGGCACACCGGAATGTATATTGATGTTTTAGATAGAATGTTTAAAGAGAATATATTATAATTAAGAAAAATAATTAAAGTAATTTAATACCATAGAAAGAGGTAAAATGGCAAAATTAAAAACTATATGGGTATGTTCAGAATGTGGAAATGAAACACCAAAATGGGTAGGTAAATGTCCTTCATGTGGTTCATGGGATACATATTATGAAGAAAAAGCACAGAATATAAAAGCGAGAGATGATAAAAGTGTATATACAGATATGGATGGTAAAAAAATAGAAGTTGTAAAACTTATAGACACACCAAAAAATATATATACAAGAATGTCTACAGGATATAATGAAGCAGATAGAGTTCTTCGGTGGTGGATTTGTAAAAGGATCGCTTACATTAATAGGTGGAGAGCCAGGGATTCGGAAAATCAACAATAATACTTCAAATTTGCAATAATATTGGAAAAGACAAAAAAGTATTATATATTTCAGGAGAAGAATCTGCACAACAAGTATCTATAAGAGCTGAAAGACTTGGAATAAAATGTGATAACCTATATTTTTACGGACAAACAGATATGGTAGAAATTGAGGAAAAGATATATCAAGAAAAGCCAGAATTTTGTATAATAGATTCTATACAAACAATGAATTCGCCAGAAATAACATCTGCAGCAGGAAGTGTTAGCCAGGTAAGAGAAGTAACATCAAAAGTTATGAATATTTGTAAAAAAAATGGAATAACAACAGTAATAGTAGGACATGTTACAAAAGACCGGAAATATAGCAGGACCAAGAGTTTTAGAACATATGGTAGATACAGTACTATATTTAGAAGGTGAAAGACATTTTGCATATAGGGTATTAAGAACTGTAAAAAATAGGTTTGGTTCAACAGATGAAATCGGGATTTTTGAAATGAGAGAAGAAGGATTAAAAGAAGTAAAAAATCCATCATCTGTTTTAATAGAAGATAGAGAATCAGATACTATAGGGACAGTTGTAGTATCGTCACTAGAAGGAACAAGACCAATACTTCTAGAATTACAAGCACTTACAACAAGAACAGCATTTGGAATGCCAAGAAGAAGTAGCTCAGGTATAGATACAAATAAGTTAAATTTAATGCTTGCTGTTATAGAAAAATATGCAGGAATACCACTTAGTAGTCAAGATGTATATATGAATATAGCAGGAGGAATAAAAATAACAGAATCTGCAATAGATCTTCGGAATTGTTCTTGCAATAGTATCAAGCTATAAGAAGATACATATAGATAATGATATGGCAATAATAGGAGAAGTAGGACTTACAGGTGAAGTAAGAAATGTTGCTATGATTGAAAAAAGAATTATAGAAGCAGAAAAGATGGGCTTTAAAAAAGTAATGATACCACTTGTTACATATAATAAGCTTGAAAAAAAAGAAAAGTATAAGATAGAAATATTGCCAGTAAAAAACATATTACAAGCAATAACTATAATAGTAAAATAATATTAAATATAAGTATAAATAAAAAACAATATGTTGAAATAATGAAAACAGTATATACTAAAACAATAAATGAAATAAAAAATAATAAAGAAAAATATACAACTATTTCAACAATTGTAGAAGAAGCAGAAAAGAAGAAAAGGACTATACCTAAATACTGATAAGATAATAATAGGGAAAGAGTATAAGGTTATATATAAAAAAGAAATAGAAAATGATGAAATAGTTGATTATGATAATAAAGATTTACAAAAATATTTTTTACAAATAGATAAAGAAAAATATGAATTTAAAAAATCAGAAATTGGATATATTGTTAAAGCAGTGTTTAGGAAAGAAAAAAATAAAGTAGA
>ERZ773099.2501-NODE-2501-length-12583-cov-2.145195_pt1 | contig 12583 bp, 31 predicted proteins | sample MGYA00511120_ERZ773099 | MGnify/ENA primary metagenome ERZ773099 (study PRJEB29015, sample SAMEA2738012) | human oral metagenome | biome: human oral; feature: human-associated habitat; material: dental | place: China | collected 2104 ... | reverse complement strand
AAAAATCACCGTTATTGATGTGTTCGAGCTCGTGAATATATGAGCAGTGGTGCTGCTCGCATGAATCGTGAGCATTAAGAAATATTGTGTAAAATAATTCGCCAGATGCATCAATAAAATATGCTGTTGCACCATGAATTCTGTGAGGCATATCAATGATTTTGACTTGAATATTTTCTGTCATTCTTCGTCACCAAACTGATCCTTTTTTAATTTTTCCAAAATATTTGCAACACTCAAAATATCTTCTTTCGTTACATTGCGAGATGCATCGAATAGAACTTTCAATTCTGGGCGTTCGTACATCTCTTTAGCTGCTTCTGCTGCGTCTGGATCCAAATAATACGTTGATTTGTTTTCTCTACCAAGTAAATAATCAATAGATACATTGAAGAAATCAGCAATCTCTTCTTGACTCTCAAAACTTGGCTTGCGATCACCTGTTTCATATGCACCAATTAACGATTTTGAAACTCCGAGCGCCTTCGCAAGAGAAACTTGCGAATAACCGCGCTTTATTCTCAACTCTTTTAAAACATCTTTAAATTCCATTTTGAATTTTCCTTCCTTATATGCCCATATATAAAGTACACCTAAAGTGGAATAAAAGCAACAAAAAATCACTAAAAGTGGAAGAAAGTGCTTGACACCCACTATAAGTGGACTTATACTTGTTATTGAGAAAGAGAGGGAAAACAACATGTATAGCAATAAACTAAAAGAGTTAAGAAAAAATAAAGGTGTAACACAAGTTGAAGTTGCGAAAAGTGTTAGAATCTCAAAGAGTTCATATAATGCATATGAGTTAGGTGTGCGAAATCCACGTGACGATGTAAAAACTGCAATTGCTAATTATTTTGGAGTAACGGTGCAATATATTTTTTTTGATTAAAACACCCACTAAAAGTGGGCAGATGAAGAGGGAGAAGATTATGTATAAAGGAAATCATCATGTAGAAAAAATACTCGACAACCTCAAGAAAGAAGGCATCGAGTTAAATGATAATGGTTGCCACGTAAAAATGGAAGTTGAATTGCCAGATGGAAGCTTCTTTGTAGTTACACCATTTGACATTAACAAAAAAAAGCTAATTCAATGTCCTAAATGCAAAAGAGAAGTTCGCATGGATTTTAAGTATTGCATTTTCTGCGGTTCAATATTAAGTCCAAATAATTGATTTTGCAGCATAACAGACACAGTCGATTAAGAGAGACTTTATTGCAGCGCGAGTAAAATCACTTAAATCATTGATTGTATTAGCGAACTTAGCTGCTTGCACTGGGGTATCAATAGATTCGGTAATTAAATAAGGAATCGCATTTTTTATTACCGACAAAGACTGTGCATCTAAAGATACATCTAGTGATGCCAATTCAACAGCGTTATCAATAAGCTTGGTAGTCCAAGGGTAAGGGGCGCCACAGTTTGGGCAGTAGTAGGGCCTTTCGTAATAGGTTGTCAGTATTGAGGAATCTGCAAGGTGTCCTTCAATACTATATCCACAAGTTTCGCAACACGAAATAGTCTCTTCTCCGCATTTGTTGCAAAAATTATGTTTATAAGAATTAGTGCAGCTTAAAACATGACCATTTTTACAAATAATAGCAGGATGGTAATTCATATTAATCTCCTTTCGTAATAGAAACATCTATAAGGAGATTATACAGCACAGAAACTGTATCACAAACAAAAGAAAGTATAAGAGGGAAAAGATAATGATTAAACATTACATAACAAAGTATGAAGAAGACGGAAAGCTATATGCAGAGTCATGGATACAGATAAATATGTTTGGAAGATGCTACTGCATCTCTAGAAAGAGAGCAGAAATAAGAAGAGAAAAGGCTAAGAAAGAAATAGTAAAGGAAGTTAATGCTTTCAGCAACATAAATGAAGTCGAGAAGAATGTAGCGGAGTTATCTGAATTAATTAATAAAGCCAACTCCATTATTGAGGAGCTAGCTGAAACGGGATTAAAAGTCGAACTTGAGATTAAGTGATGAAGAGGGAGAAGACGTAAAGATGTTCCGATACATAAAAGAAGAGATTGAAGACTTTATAGATTCAGTTGAATATTTCTGGCAAGAAGATCGCTTTTTCATTGTAGTTATGCTCACAACGTTGATTGCTGGATTTGTCACGCTGGGATTCATTCTGATAATGCTGCTTAACATAATCTTAAGTTAAAGATTCATTTTCCAGAATTCTTGTATAAATGTAGCAATCCTATCAATGGGATCCTTGCCTGGAACAATAAAGTTGTTTTGAAGCATATTAATACCAGCCTTTGGGTTAAATTCAAAACGCTCAACATAGGATTTAGATTCTAAAGATAATGAATGATATTTAAGTTCAATGGTTAATGTTTCAGGAACAGAATCATTTATCAAATAACAAGAATGTGACTGGTTAGGAACTATAACTGCACCATTTAAGCGATGTATAAAATCTTCATCACTATTCACACCATAGTCTAGGGACTCTGATATATGGAAAGAATCAATAAATGCTGCGGAAGCACCGAAATTTTTAACAACAAGATAGAAATAGGTTCTTTCATCCAAACGAATATTGCGACCATAGACAACAACATAGGGGCGAGTAGAATTTTCAAGCATCTTGGAGTTTTGTTTAAGGGTTTTAGTAGCGATAACCACCGAACTAACAGCTGCGAAAGCAGTAAAGCCAGAGAGCACAAGGCTTATAACATTTTGGCAAGACATAAAAATCTCCTTTCTAAAACAAAGAACTATATAGGAGATTATACATCTCGAAAAGAATATATCACAAGGAAGTACAGCATGAATAAAACAGAAAGATTCCCTCGTGTGAGAGCCTCCACTAAGGCGGCACACGAAATATATCACCAAAATACATATCTGCTGTCAAGAGATATTAAGGATCTTTTCAATTGTTCACCTAGCACAGCTGGGAAGATTAAGCGAATCGTCCTTGCTGAAATGGCAGAGAGAAACGAACGGATTTACTCAGATATCCCTGGACTAGTCGACAAAGACATACTATTCGAACTAGCGGGCCTGGATATTACGAAGATAGATAGAAGTTATAGAGAGCTAATGAGGTACGAAAATGGTTAAAAACGTGAAAGAGCTGTTGAAGGATGCCTGCGAAGAAAATGGCAGCACACCACTACAGGAAGTAGTTGGGTGTATCAGCTTTGCCACACTTATTCCGACACTGTGGCTGTTCTTGTACGCATTGGGGTGCAGGTAAGGAGGAGTTATGGAAGTTAAGACTATTTTAAACGAAAAAATACTAGAGTTTGCGGACACTCACGACCTATATATCGTAGGTCAGTACGGTAGAGACCGCAAATGCAGAGAGGTGAAATACTACACCCTCGCTACTGATCCAAATATTGATCTAGGGACAATTAAACCAGATTGCTCCTACGAGCGGTTTCTCGAGAAGATAGCTATAAAAGCTATCTCGGAGGCTGAGAGGCTCTACAACCTCACAGACGCTATGGAGGCAGCGTATAACGAACTGTGGGAAGCTTACGAAGCTCTAAAGGAGGAATCAACTAATGATTATTAAAACATTCATCGTCGGTATGGTGCTAGTAGGTATCACGCTAGCAATCACAGAGGTACACCGATATCAGGTGTACAAGGAAGATATAGAGAGGGAGCAGTCAAGCGATGGAAGATAAGAAAAAGATATGTGAAATGCTATTGCCTGTATTAAAAGAAACTAGAGGGTTTAAAGGTTTGATGTCCCTGGAATATAAGCAAGAAGGTTCTGATGAAATCGTTGTAGCAACATACTATAACGGCTATCAGAAGGTGGCAAATGTAACAGCTGATTCAGAGGCGGCAATGATTATCGATATTATAAATCAATGCATATAGGTAAATCATATGGAGGTAAATCATGGGGAAATATAGAAGTACAGCATTTAGAGGGTTTCTTGATAATGAGGCTACGCAGGAGATAGCAGATTTTCTAGGAGCGCTAACAAAACAAGAAGCAATAGTGATTGTGTCGCGCCCATTCGGAAGACCACACATACATATTTTGGCGGCAAATGAGCCTGTAAGTGACGAAGATAAAACAGAAATTAATAATTGGATAAAAAAAGAGGGCGGGATTGTGTATAGGTCAAGAAAATAGGAGGGCTGTTTAGCCCCCAGAGATAAAACTAAGATTCTTGATTATATCACAACGTATATAGAGAGGAGTACAACATGGAAGGATTATGCAAAAACTGCGGACAGATGCATTTAGTATCTGCAGAGACTCAGGAAGAAGCTGACAGAATCGCTAGTGAATCATGCGATTGTGAGAATGAAGCAAAATGGCATCGCATGATGGAAGAGAATGTTGAGATGCTATGCGGAGATCAGTCAAGAGAACTGAACTTTGTACCGCTAGACGATACAAGCCTAAGGTATGTGAAAACAACATGCGAACTAATCCATGCAGGATTTATCAGCAATGCAAAATTCAGTGCAGCCAACAGCGAAATCAAAATCAATGGAGTGGCCGGAAAGGTAGACATCAAGCGTACCAAGAAGCAGACAAACCAGATGACAATCTAGGAGGAAGACATGGATGTTGATAGAAGAAAGCGTTATTTTGGGGACTTGTTATCAGAGGAACAATTGACTAGAACAGAGCTTCCGGAAATCGAGGACGCAATAGTAGAAGAGTTAGCACTCCCTATAGTTAGCTGTAAAGAGTCAGCGACTCAGGATGATACATGGGGAAGGTTAAAGTTCGAGTAGGAGGAAAAATGTTAAAAGCTTCGTGGTGGCTAATTATGGCAATGCTGCTAGTGGGATTAGCGGGGATATATGAATACATCGAGGGCAGATACAAGAATGCAAATATGTTATTTCTGATATTTGACATCGGAATGATTGTAGCACTCGCAATTCCAGTCGTGTGGCTGATGATATGAGTAAGCTAGACAATTACTATCAAAACTGCGCCTATCCAAAGCCACGGTCGGCTAAGAAGAAAAAGAAAATGAATGGTTGGAAAAACAAACCGAACAGGGTTTGTAAATACTGTGGAAGACCTTATGCAGAAAGGCATGAAGTATTCGGAGGTTCGAATCGACAAATCAGCATCGATAATGAATTTCAGGTCGATGCATGCAGAAGGCATCATGAGGAGCTACATGCAAACTGCACCGAGTGGGCGCAAACCGAAAATCAAAAGCTCAGACAACATTTTCAGCTTAAGCATGAAATTGAGTTGATAGAGCAAGGCTATACAGCAGAACAGGCAAGAAGAGAATGGATGCGGCTAATTGGCCGCAATTACTTGTAGGAGGTATCAAGATGAATTGGACAGTAGTAACAGTAACAGCACTTGTATGCTTAACGCTGGCATTCATGGTAGCGGTAGGCGATAAGAGAAAATAATGTTTCGCGTTAAATCAGATTGTGATGTGTGTGGATTTGAACATCCGACACCGGGAGACAACAGAGCCTTCATGTGGTGTCGGAAAGTCAAAGGAACAGTGTGTGACAAGTGCTGCAAGAAATGTAGATACAACAAGGAGTGGCATTGTCAATATGATCCAGTTGGACGGAGAAGAATGTACGAGCTGACTTATGCAAATAACGAAGATGAACGCAAAATAGTAAAGCTTGAATCTCGTTTAAAAGGATCAACGCAAAGAACCTCGCAAGAGGTGATAGTCAATATTATTAATCAAATCAAGGAACGAATAGAAGAACGCAATAAAGAATACGAGAGTATTCATAGCGGAGAAGTTGTTCTGACAAAGGAGTAAATCATGGAAAAAATCAACGAAGCAAGAGCGAAGATAACAGAAGAGTCGCTAAAAATAAAGGGTGCGTTAGCTACGTTTATTGAAGAAACAGTAAATGAGCACTGCACCACAGAAGAAGTAGCAAACAAGATCCTTGATGGCAAGAAGTCCATCAAGGATTTAATAAACGATATAAGCAACAAAGCAAAAGAAAAAGCTGTTAATAACATGGCTGCAATCTCAGATGAAGAAGTGAGAGGAATGGTACTGAAGTATTACGAGATTGACGATACAAAAACACACAATACGGATGTAGTAGATATCCTGGATCTGATTTAAGGAGTCGGCTATGGAATACATATATAACAACATCAAGGATATACCTGTTGATATTGAGTATCCAGACAATTTTGAAGAAGTCATTACAAAGGATCTATATAAGCCAATCATATACGACAGGTTCAAGAAAATAGCACACTGCCCTAAATACGGAGAAACATTTGATTACATAGACACGATAAGAAAAGGCGATGTTATTCCATATAAAGGTGAAAGAAAAACAGCGATGCCTCATACATGCTATCCACAAAGTAGCGGAAAAACATATGTGTGGATGTTCTATAAAAACGAAACAATATATTTTGTAGTCGCATATGCATCATGGGTATACAACGGAGAAGTTGTTGAAGAGATACATGACTATACAAATATATATCTGGAGCAAATTATATGTGTATCCAGAGAAGAGCAGTTTATGTATGTGTATGAACGATATTGTGGTAGTTGGAGTAGACATATAAACAAAAATATATTTATAGCAAGTATAAATGGACCTTATAACTTTATAGAACCAGAACAGTTTGAAGATACATTCCTGAAGTATATGGATATCAGAAAAAACTATCCAGAATACATGATGAAAGAAGCTGCATTATGTGCCAAGTATCCTCAAGTTGAATTTATTAAAAAGGCAGGGCTAGAAGAAATCATAAGATGCAAGATTCAAAAGTGGCCTGTATATATAAGACCAAACTGGAGAGCAAAAACAATCCCTGGCTTTTTAGGACTAACACATCAAGATGTTGAGAAGTTAAAGAGTTGGAACATGTTTGATCTGTCGAGCATAGCTATATACAAGATTTTATCTAGGCAGGCGAAAGTAAAGAAAAATCATATAACGCTTGTCAAAAACGAATTTTCTTTAGAAAAAATATACCATCAACAGGAGAAAAATTATGTAAGGCTCGCAACGTATTTCAACAAACAGAGAGAAAAGAGAAAAGCTAGTGACACTATCCGCTGTATGTCTATCCAGAGAGAATACGATGACTACATAAGGCAGTTAGAAGAACTTGGATATCCATTAAATGATTACTATAGATATCCAAAGAACCTTACAGAAGCACATGACCGGGTGTCAGAAGAATATCTAGCAATGCAGAACAAGAAAAAGCAGGAAGAAAACAGAAAGCGACAATAGAAGTTTGAAACAGAATATTTGCCAAGATTGGAAAAAATGTGCTGGCAAGACAGCAAGTATCTGATCCGACCTTTGAGAAACAAACAAGAATTTGATGATGAGGGAAGAAACAATTGCAACTGCGTAGCCTCATACTATGAAAGAGCAACCGAGGGAAGAGTATCGATATTCGTACTAAGAAAAGTAGAAGTCAATGGACTGTATCACCAAATGGAAATGATTGGCAACATTGCAATGATGATTGCAGCTAATGCCGGACAGAGGCTATTAGTCATTAAGGATAGATTAAATCACGGAGAGTTTGAATCATGGTGCGAATCACATCTAGATTTTTCCAAAAGAAAAGCAGAGATGATGATGTCTCTGGCCAAGAGATGCGAAGAAGAAAATAGCCTCTTTTCAAAAACGCAAACGTTTGCGGATTTGAGCATTTCCAAGGTGTTCGCACTTTTAGCAGCACCTGAAGAGGTTGCTGTAGAGGTAGCAGAAAACAATGATATTTCTGAAATGACAGTTAGAGAACTGAAGGAAGAAATCGCAGATCTTAAATCGCAAAATACGGAAATAGCTGAACTAAAGAGCAAGATTAAAGAGTTGGAACAAGAAAAGTCAGAACTAGGAGCAAGCTCTGATGAACTCGAAAAAAGAGATAAAGAGATTGAAGAGCTGAAAGAAAAGCTTAAGAAAGAAAAGGAAAAGTTAAAGAAGAGTAAGAGTGACAAGGATGAAGAGGTTAAGAAAGCTCTTGAAGAAGCAAGAGTTGAATTAGACAGAGAAATTGAAAAAGCTGTCGCTACAGCAAAGGTTCAGGCAAAAGCAGAAAATATGAAAACTGAAGAGGAACTATCAAAGGCAAGAGCAGAGGTTGAAAAGCTAAATGTAGCAGTAGCGAGCGGAGAGGTCCTGACAGCCTTCAGGATTAATGTTAACAATCTGCAGACTACATTCAACGAGTGCATGAATCAGCTTAACGATATGGATAAAGATTCTGCGGATAAGTTCAAAGGGGCACTAAAGAAGATTCTTACAACTGAACTCGAAACACTATCTAAATAAAGAGGTCAACATGGAAGATGAAGTAATAATGGAATTCTTAGCAAGTGAATTCATCGCTGAAAAGAAGAGGCTCCCGGAGGGAACAGAAGTAGATGCATTAGCAATAGGGTTCCAGGCAGGAACAAAGCTGATGAATCAACTTATAGAAGAGGCGGTACCAGAAGATGAAGAAAATTAAGTGGGCAGCAGCCAGCAAGGAACTCCAAGACAGCCGGATGAAGCATATACAGATACAGCACCACAGTTCGGTGAAGAGTTACCAGACTCATTTGAAGCAACTGAAGAGGATATACCATTTTAGGAGGAAAATAAAATGACAATTGAAGAGGCTATAAAGCGTGAAGAGGAAATTGCAGCAACAAGTTGTGATAGATGCAGAGAAGAGCATGAGCAGTTAGCTGCATGGCTTAAAGAGCTAAAGGCGATAAAAAAAGAATCAATCATAATTCCCAACGATGGAACTCCGTGGGAGATAGCGCAGCTCATTATAAATGCAAAGCGGACAGTTCGAGATACAAGATATATTGGAATATATATGGAAGGAAAAATAAAAACATTTAACAAGAAAGAGATTAAAGCTATCGGAAAGCATCTTCTAGGATATGCGGAAACAGAGCAAGAACTAGAGCAAGCAAAAAGCTGCAAATAAAGAGGGCAAAAGATGAATCGTGAAGAACTTTTTGAAAACATAAAAACTCTTGCAAGTGAAGAAAGAGACGAGCGAAGAAAAGAAAACAAAGAGATTTTAAGAGAACTTAAAGAAATTAAAGAGCTTTTAAAAGAAAAAAACAACAGTAACAACAGAGTGATAACAAGATGGAGTGTGCGTGTTGCGTTTATCGATATTGACGATCGAATTTACCTTCAAAAAGAAATAAAAGTAATTGCGAGAACGAAAAGCGAGGCTTTGGAAAAAGCGAAGGAAAGATTCAGTGAGCGGAGCTGGCGCAAGGAAGCAACGATTATCACAGCAGAAGACATCATCATAAATGAAAGCGAGAAAACAAATGGCAATAATTAATAAAACAGTATCGATGGAAGAAACATATATTGAACTAGTGAACGGAAGCAAACTAGAGCAGCTTGGTCCATACATTTTACAAATCGAAACAGATAAACAGTATAGCAATGGATCATACGGAGTGTATATCTGTGAACTTACTGAAGAAGGGCACAGGCTGAACAACTAACGAATAGTAGATAACTTAACTACAAAGCTACAGATCATATAAAACTGCAGATGGTCGCAAGACCATCTGCATAACCTTAGGAAATGAAAACTACATATATAACTACATATATATAGAAGAAAACAGTCCGGTGCAAGTCCGGAGTAAAGGTTCATTAGAGTATTAATAATAGAGCCATAATAGGACGGGAAGATAAATGTCAAAAGTAATTAGAGAAATATGTGCAGCTGGTGCTGTAATAGATGTTGCTATCAGGATGACGTTAAGAGCATCTAAAGGTTGCAGAAAAGAAAAAAAGAATAAGACCAATGAAGCTGTGCAGAAATATAATGATCGCCTATCAGTTAAGACATTAGCTAGATTATTAAACATGAACTTCTTTCCCGGCGACTTCCACACCACTTTGACATATGCAGAGATAATGAGTGTTGAAGAGGCTAAACATCAGCTGTCTTTATTTATTGACAGGATGAGACGAGAATATGCAAAGCAAGGTAAGGAATTTTATTACGTTGCTGTTACGGAATATAAAAACAAAAGAATACATCATCACATCGTGATGAATTACATAGATGGTTCGATTATCGATAAGCAGTGGACGCTGGGTCACATATGGCTATCCACACTGGATAGATCGCGTAATTACACAGAGCTTGCAGAATACCTAGTTAAAGAGACACAGCAAACATTTAGAGAGCCGGAGAATTCGACAAAGAGAAGATGGACAGCAAGCAGAAACCTGAAGAGGCCGATTGTTAAAAGAGAGTATGTGAGTATTGCACAGCTGTTTGACGAACCTAAAGCTTTTAAAGGATATCAGCTTGACAAGGATTCAGTTAGAAAGTTTGAGAATCCAATCACAGGACTTGAACATAAAGAGTATCAAATGATAGCCACCGATCCAGTGCCAAGGATAAAAACGTGGCGCAAGGGAAGAATAGTTAATAGACAAGAAGGATATATCCGCATGGCTGAAATAGAGCAGATCAGCTTTGAGGATTTAGTTAGCATAGACACTCTGTAAAGAGTGGTTGGTTTTGGTAGGTGAAATATGACAGCAAAAGAATTTATGAAGCAGCATGAAAGGGTTGTTGAAAAGATAAGGCAGATAGAGATACAGATATACGACATCGAACAAACACTGGGGATTAAGGGAGTCAATTATGATTCGCAACCACATGGAAGTGGAATTAGCCAGGTAACAGAATCTACGGCAACAAAGCTAATTGAGCTTAGAGAGGTGCAGAGAGATTTAGTTGATAAGTTATGGACAAAGCGGATAGAGATAGAGCGCGTTATCTTCCTGATTGAGGATGCGACATTTGCTGAACTACTGCAGCGGAAGTATATCAGACTGCAGACCTGGGACAACATAGCTGGTGAAATGAAGTTTGATAATAGATATATATATAAACTTCATGGCAAGGCTTTAGTAGAGGTCGATAAAATTATAAGAAAAAGAAAGAGGACATAAAAAGACAGGGTGCCGGTCATGTATAGTGTACGTGAGGAATCCATAATAAAACTCCTTGATAAATATTGACTAAGCGGTGGTGCAAGCCATCGCATTTCTTTTGTCGAAGAAAGGTATATGGGTAATGGCTAAAGAGTTTGCTAAACCTTTTTACAATTCAAAAGCTTGGAAAGAAACGAGACAGCTAATCATAGAGAGAGACAGAGGCAGATGCCAAGAGTGTGGACGTGCTGCCAATGAAGTAGATCACATTGAAGAGCTGACCAGGGATAATATAAATGATCCAAACATAACACTGAACACAAACAACCTTAGACTACTCTGCCACGAGTGTCACACAAGGAAGACGAAACAAGAGCAAACAAGGCGACAAGGAAACAGACAGCAAGACTATTTAGTCTTAGACAAAATAATATTTGATGTTGATGGATTTCCGATAGTAGGGAGCCCCCCTAAAAAATTATGAGGTACCCCTACTACAACAGACCGACCAGTACCCACTCGTTTTGTTGAGTAACGCGTGCATGAGGGTGTGGTCAAGCTTTTTGCATTAAGATGTATACAAAATCACAAGAAGGGATGTGAAAAAATGGCTCAATTCCAGCAAATCTATACAGAGCGGCAACGTCAGCTTCGCATCTCAAAGGAGAAGCAAAGACTTGAGAAAATACTAGGTGAACAAGACGATTTAGCGTCCGAACTCATATCAACCGCTGCGTTTTTAAAGGTGGAAATCGAGGAAACAGAGGCTATAATTCGCCGCGACGGAGTGGTAGAAGTTTACAAAAATGGTGATAACCAGTGGGGACAAAAGAAGAGTTCTGCTGTAGAGGTTCATGATAAATTCATTAAGAATTATCAATCTGTTATAAAACAAATTGCAGAGCTACGCAGTGGTGGAGATGTTGAACAAGAAGATGAATTTATCGCATTTATTCGAGGGAAGAAATGAGCAATTACATAACAGACTATTACACGAAAATAGTCAACAAGGAGGTACTTGTAAATGATTTAGTGAAAAAGCAGTATGACATCTTGGCTAACGCAAGCGAAAAGAGCACGGGAGAATTTTACTACGATGAAGAGGTTGCCGCAAAGCATATAAACTTCATGGAATTCTTTTGCAAACAGTCGCAAGGGCAGATGGGAGCACCAATAAAGTTCGAACCGTTTCAGCTAGCTGCATTGGCAGCTGTATATGGATTCGTTGATGATAACAAATTGAGACAGTATAGAGAAATTAACTGGTTCATGGGAAGAAAAAACGGTAAGACAACAACCACATCTTGCGTATCACTTGATCACTTGTGCAATGATGGAGAAGGTGCGCCAGAAGCATACTTCTTGGCCACGAAGATGGACCAGGCTAAAAAGGGATGGGATGAAGCTGTGAGAATGAGGAAACATTCGCCAGCACTCAGAAAACACATCAAGAAAAGAGCATCAGACCTTTACATGCCACTTAATGAGGGAATCATAAAACCACTAGCTTCTGATGTTAAAAAGCTCGACTCATATAATGCTTCACTCGTAGTTATAGATGAGCTCGGAGCGATAACGAACCGATCGCTCTATGACGACATGAAACAGTCGCAATCATCAAGGGAGCAGCCGTTATTGTTTTGTGTATCAACAA
>ERZ773099.2499-NODE-2499-length-12588-cov-12.738690_pt1 | contig 12588 bp, 8 predicted proteins | sample MGYA00511120_ERZ773099 | MGnify/ENA primary metagenome ERZ773099 (study PRJEB29015, sample SAMEA2738012) | human oral metagenome | biome: human oral; feature: human-associated habitat; material: dental | place: China | collected 2104 ... | reverse complement strand
ATTTGCGTAATTCCACCAAATTTGTCCCGGCTTTATTAAAGACTCTTTCATTGGTTTCGTGCTTAAAAACACGTGCCAGCGGCAGTAGTGCCGCCGAACTTTCTCGTCCAGACCGCGCCAACAACGTCATGTCTTGCAATAAGCAAATTTTATCTAACGTCGGTAATTCTGCCGCTTTTTCGATCAATCGATCTCGTGTTGCTGAGTTGTAGTGCGTTACGAAATGTCCGTTCAGTCCGCAGTTTAGCCGAACGTCGCCATTTGCCGTAAATGTTTTCTTGCGCTCGGTCAGAATATCATCAAGCGGCTGATTGGCGAACAGTGGAATTGGCCACAGGGCGTCGGACGGCTGATGGTCGCCGATGAAAAATCGTTCCTGGTTTAACGTGACAGTAGATTGCTCAGCCGAATTGTCTTGTTCGACTTGCACAATCGGCAACCCCGGCTGAGAAATCCAGGCATTCATCAATTTAACAATTGGCTGACCGCTAGCCGTCTCTAGCTCCCGCCATAAATCATTGCCAACAGTGTTTTGATAGGCAAATTTTTCAAAATATGCCTTCAGCCCAGCACGAAATGCCTCCTCGCCGATCAGCTGCCTTACCATCACCAGCAGCCGTCCTCCTTTGGCATAGACAATTGCTGGGTCAAACAAAGTGCTGATCTCATCTGGGTGATTAACATCGGCCTGCACTGGCTGCACACCATCCAAGCTGTCGCGCCGCAGCGCCGCGGTGACCTCGCTCGTCGCAAAATCCTCCCACATCCGCCACTCAGGGTGTAGTGCGTCGACCGCCACATACTCCATCATATTCGCGAAACTCTCATTTAGCCACAGGTCATTCCACCACTGCATAGTCACTAAGTTGCCAAACCATTGATGGCTGAGTTCGTGAGCGATGACGGTGGCGATGAAACGCTTGGATGATTCTGGCGTTAATTTTGGATCAGCCAGCAGGCAACTTTCGCGGTAGGTGATGAGTCCCCAGTTTTCCATGGCGCCCGACGAGAAATCTGGCAGCGCCACATGGTCAGACTTTGGCAGCGGGTATGGCACGCCGAAATACTCATTATAAAAATCGATGGAGCGAGTGGCGATGTCCAGTGCAAAGTCAAGCGTCTCCTCACTCTGGGCTGGCGTCGCCCAAACATTGACCTCAACGCCAGAGTTAGTGCGGGCAGTTTTCCTATGGAGCTCGCCAACGACAAAGGCGAGTAGATAACTACTCATGCGCGGCGTTCGGTCAAATATTGTCGTGAGTATGTCGTGATCTTCTTGTTGCTGAGTTACGGACATATTACCAAGGACGGTCAATTCCGGTGCGGTTTTCAGTGTCACGTCATAGGTGGCTTTGGCGGCTGGCTCATCAACACACGGAAAAACTTCGCGGGCGTGGTGCGATTCAAACTGAGTGGCAAACAATTGCTTTTTCACGCCGTCATGGGTAAAGTAGCACGGATACAGTCCGTGCATAGCGTCGGTGATAGTGCCAGAAAAGTTAATGCAAACGACATGCTGGCCGCCGGACAACTCTGGGCGCGACAGCCGTAGCTCATCAAATTCACCAAGAGAAAACTCAGCTGGCTGGTCGTCAATTAACGCTGAATGAATGGTCAAGTCTTTGGTGTGCAGCGAAATTGAATTGCCGGTTGATTCGCCAGAAATAATAACTGTGCCGGAAAAAGTTTTCTCTTTAGCGCGAGTTAGGTCAAGCGTTAAAGTGTAGTGGCTTGGTGTAAATGTGTCGAGTAAGCGTAGAACTTTAGTCATGGTTTTATTATAATACAGCCATGAGGGTGAATAAAATATGGCGTCGACAGGCGATAGCCATATTGATATTGGTGGTGGCCGGTGCGGGAGTTTGGGCTTCACAAATTGCTCAACCAGAAACTCAGACAATCAAAACATCAACGCAACGAGAATTATTTGGCGATTCAAACGCGAAGGCGGAGTTGGGAAAATTGGAAGTCAAGGGGCGTGCGCCAAAAACCGGCTATACGCGTAAGCAGTTTGGCAATGGCTGGGGTAAAATTAATGGCTGTTCGGTCCGCGAGGTGATTTTAGCCCGGGATTTAACGGATGAGAAGATTGATGAAAAATGTCGAGTTTTATCAGGCATACTTAACGACACTTATACGGGGCAGACGATTCATTTTCAGCGTGGTGAGAAATCGAGTTCTAAAGTGCAGATTGACCATGTGGTGGCACTCAGTGACGCTTGGCAGAAAGGTGCGCAACAATTGTCAGCGGAGGAGCGGGAAAAGTTGGCAAACGACCCGCTGAATCTGTTGGCTGTCGACGGCCCAGCCAACCAAGCCAAGGGCGATGGCGATGCAGCGACTTGGCTGCCGAGCAATAAGCCGTTTCGTTGTCAGTATGTAGCGCGCCAGATAGCGGTAAAGCGACGGTATCGATTATGGGTGACAGAAGCAGAAAAAAGCGCAATGTCGAGTATTTTGGAAAAGTGTACTGAAGTAAATTGACAAAACATATTTTTTATGTTAAAGTTTCAGAGTGAATCCTGAAGTAAATTTAACCAAGTTGTCTGTAAATGATGACATAGCATTAGATCGTGCTGTTTCGGCTTATCTTGAGTTTATATTAGGATGCTCTTCTGTAGAGGATGACCCAAAGAAAGAGCTAGCGTCTTATGTGGCAGTTATGGGCGCCTATTATTGTAGCGATGTTTTTTCTATTGATGTTCCGGGCAAGGAATCATCATCTGGACTTGTGACTACCTGTTTCGATGGAGATAAGGTCACAGTAGAAGATCTTTTTGTCAAAAAAAGGATGCGTAAACGTGGAATTGGACGAATGGCAATTGAGGCTTTGGCTGGTAAATTTCCAATCGCGCGCATTATGGAACTGGAATCTCTGCGATCTGCTGAGGAGTTTTACTAACAAATCGGCTTTGAGTGCGTAGCTCCAGCTACTAATGGACGTTTGTCCTTATGGCGGAAGAAATTAAATTGACAAAATGAAAAATTTTTAATACAATGAGAAAGTACTCATCCGGCCGGCAGGTCGGAGTTTTTCGTTTATGGAAGTTTGAAGCGGAAAAGGATATAATTATATAAAAGAAGGAGAGTGAGAATGGAAGATTTGAATATCAAGCAACTGACACTAGCAGTGCGGACGATTGCTGATGAAAAAAACCTACCAGAAGAAACAGTTTTAAGTGTGATTGAGCAGGCGATTGCGGCAGCATGGCGCCGTGATAACGGTACGCGCGAGCAGTTGGTGCGGGCTAACTTAAATATCAATAGCGGCACGGCTGTGGTGTCGGTGGTTAAAACTGTGGTTGAAGAGGTTGAGAATGATGTCAACCAAATTAGCTTGGAAGATGCTAAGAAACTGGATGCTACTGCTGAGATTGGCGGCGAAGTAACGGTAGAGACTCACAATGTGACGACATTTGGCCGTGTGGCAGCTCAGACCGCTAAGCAGGTTATTTTGCAGCGTTTGCGTGAAGCTGAGCGTGAGGTAGTACTGGCTGAGTTTGAAGATAAAATTGGTACGGTCGTTATCGGTACGGTTCAGCGAGTCGAGCCACGTGTGGTACGAATTGAGTTGGGTAAAGCCGTCGGTATTATGCCGCAATCAGAGCAAATTCCTGGAGAATATTATGGCGTTGGTCGTCGCATTAAGGTTTATATTAAGGACATTGAGCGTGAAGGTCGTGGTCCACAGTTAATTCTTAGCCGTGGCAATGAAGAGTTTGTACGCTTCTTGTTCAATCAAGAAGTGCCAGAGATGGAAACTGGTGCAGTTGAGATTAAAGCAATTGCCCGCGAAGCTGGTCGCCGCACCAAGTTGGCAGTAGCTTCCGCGCTGCCAGGCGTTGATCCAGTTGGTACGTTTGTTGGCGGTCATGGTGCTCGTGTTCAGGCTGTGATGAATGAAATTGGCGAGCAAGAGAAGATTGACATTATTCCATTTGAGGAAGATACGGCTGGATTTATTGCTAATGCTATGAGCCCGGCAGAGGTAATCAGCGTCACTGTGAACGAAGACGAGAAGCGGGCAACAGTTTACGTTAGCGAAGATCAGCAATCAATCGCAATCGGTCGAGCTGGGCAAAATGTTCGTCTGGCAAGTCGATTGACAGGATATGAACTTGATATTGAAGCGAAAGCTGTTGTTAAGTCGGAGCCAAAACCTCGCAAGAATATCGAGGACAGCTTAATGAGCGTGGTTGAGGAGGTGGCGGAATAAGCCGCTCTCGATTAGCCATTAAAAACGAAAGGAGGGGCATATGTCAGAGGATTTTTCTGAGCTAGAACCTCGTTTAACGGAAACAGCTCGCGCCAGTTTGGAGCGAGCGGGTTTCCTGGCGCATAACGAAGGCCGCGATTATGTCGGCACGGAGCATATTTTACTTGGTGTGTTGGCGCAGAACTCGTCGCTTGGGGCTAAGATTTTAGCGGAAAATGGTGTGACGTTAGATAGGGCGGAAATGGTGCTGAATCTAACTGCTAAGCCTTTGGTGGTTACGGTTGTAAAAAAGGGCTTAAGTGCTGAAGTGGCTGAGCTGATTCGTACTTCATGGCAGTTGGCGGTTGAGTTTGGCCAGGAGCGAATTGGTACAGAGCATATCGTGTATAGCATGCTGTTGCAGCGTGAGGCGCGGGCGACTAAGCTGCTGCGTGATATGAATATTGACATTGAGCAGCTGCGTGGGAGTTTGGAAGATGTGTTTGATAAGCAGCAATTTGAATCGCTGCAGAATGATCAGACTGCAACAACTAAGAAATCTGCCGATTTGAAGATTCTGGATAAATTTGGCGTGGATTTGACGCGGCGGGCCAGTGAGGGATTTTTAGATCCAGTGATTGGCCGGTCATCAGAGATTCAGCGGATGATTACAGTACTGGGACGCCGCAGTAAAAATAACCCGGCGCCAATCGGTGAGCCGGGTGTCGGTAAAACCGCGGTAGTTGAAGGCTTGGCGCAAAAAATTGCCGATAATAAAGTGCCGGAGTTTTTGAAAGGCAAGCGGCTTTTTCAGCTGGACTTGACGGCGATGATTGCCGGGACTAAATATCGCGGGCAATTCGAGGAGCGACTGCAAAAAGTCTTAGCGGTTGCCAAAAAACATCAAGAGATTATTCTGTTTATTGATGAGCTGCATTTGCTAGTGGGTGCTGGATCGGCGGAAGGTTCAATGGACGCAGCTAACGTATTAAAACCAGCTTTGGCGCGCGGTGAAGTGCGGTTAATTGGCGCGACGACGTTTGATGAATATCGCAAGCATATTGAGAAAGATGCGGCCTTAAGCCGGCGTTTCCAGGCGGTAACGGTGGCGGAGCCATCTCCAGAGGAGGCAGTAGAGATGATGCGAGGCCTGAGAGATAATCTTGTAAAACATCATCAAGTACAGATTCCTGACGAAATGCTTATTGAAGCTGTCGATTTAAGTCAGCGATACGTGACAGAGAGGTTTTTGCCGGATAAAGCGATTGATGTGATTGACGAGGCGTCTAGTCTATTAAAATCAAATTCGCCAAGAAAATTGTCTCGCAAGGATAAATTATCACGTCAAATCAAACGACTAGCTGGTAGGATTGATGCTGCTGTCGAGGCTGAAAATTATCAACAAGCCGCGCAATTTAAGGTGCAAATGCGACAATTGGAATTGCAAGCTGATAAACTAAGAAACGAAGTCGATAGCAAACCTGTGTTAACCGAGGAATATCTAAGACGTGCAGTTTCGGCGATGACGAATATTCCGATTGATAGATTATCGCTGAACCAAATGAGGGATTTAATCCAATTAGAGAAGCGCTTGAGTCGAAGTGTGCTGGGTCAAGACGAAGCAATTGAGCAGTTAGCCCGGGCAATTCGGCGCAATAAAGCTGGCCTGAGTCGCCAAAATGGGCCGTTGGGTTCGTTTATTTTCCTCGGACCGACTGGCGTGGGAAAGACTGAGCTGGCACGAGTATTGGCGCGGGAGGTTTTTGGCGGTGATGATAATTTGATTAAGATTGACATGAGTGAGTTTTCAGAGCGGCACACGGCTAGTCGGTTGATTGGCGCGCCGGCTGGCTATGTCGGCTATGATGATGGCAGCAAACTGACTGACAAGGTGCGGCGGCAGCCATACAGCGTGGTGTTGTTTGATGAGATTGAAAAGGCACATCCTGACGTATTGAACTTACTATTGCAGATTTTAGAAGATGGCAAATTGAGCGATTCTCATGGTCGGACAATTAGTTTCCGGCAGACGATTATCATTTTAACCAGTAACGTTGGCGCCGAGCAGATGATTCAAGATTCAGAGTTGGGCTTTGCTCCGTCTGGGCAGAAAAAAGCTTCCCACACGGATCGGCATAATCGCAATTCACGGGCAGCTTTACGCGAGTTGGAGAGTTTCTTGAGGCCAGAACTAATCGGTAGGTTTGATGGGGTGATTACGTTTAAGCCGCTGGATAGGTCGGTAGTGCGAAAGATTTTTAACAATCTTACAATTGACCTAATCAAGGCAGTTGAGCGGCACGAAATGACGCTTGATATTACTCCATCCACCAAGCGCTGGCTGATCGATCAGGGTTTTGATGAACAGCGCGGCGTGCGAGTTCTCAGGCGTACTATTCAGTTAGAGCTAGCGGATCCGCTCAGCGATGTTCTGTTGTCAAATAAAGCAAAGCCTGGCGATATTCTGCAGGCTAAAATTGATAAAAATAAGGTGGTGATTGATGTTAAGCATGCGTAAGTTAATTGGATTTTTTGTTTCAATTACGTTTGTGCTTGGAATGGCTTTATTGGTGCTGAATCGACAGTCAACTATCGATGAAATTACCTTGTGGCAATATCAGCCAAGTAGTCAGATTGCTGAAATCGCCAATCGTGTCAAGATGTCAGATTTTGGCAAGAAAATGTTTTATGTTTCTAAACCGCAGATACAGTCGGCTAGTGAGTTTAATAAAGATTGCCGGCGTGTAGAGCAGGGAAACGCTATTTTAGGATGCTATAATCAGGCTGCTGGTGAAATCTACATCTATGACGTGAATAATGCAGAATTAGATGGCGTAAAAGAGGTGACGGCGGCGCATGAGATGCTACACGCGGCCTGGAAAAGGCTGAGCTCTTCTGAGAGGAAGCGCTTGTCGACACTGCTGGAGCGCGCTTATGATAACGTAAAAAATGACAAGCTGGCTGAGAGGATGAAATATTACGACCGAGCCCAGCCGGGCACACGCGCAAATGAGCTTCATTCAATTTTAGGAACGGAGTTTGCGAATTTGGGTGAGGAATTGGAGGAGTATTATCGTCGGTATTTCACTGACCGGTCGGAAGTTTTGCGATTGCACGCTCAGTACCGAGAAAAGTTTGAATCACGAGAAAATGAGGCACAGGAGCTGAGCAAATCATTGCAGTCGCGTAAGCAAAAAATAGATCAAGATTTGTCGCAATATTCATCTGATATAGCTGATTACAACCAGCGCGTGGCTGACTTTAACAGACGAGCAAATAGCGGTGATTTTTCGTCGCAAGATGACTTTTCAAGGCAACGCCGTGCTTTACAGGCGGAGCTTTCTGAATTGAATAGTCGGCGTAATAACCTAAATTCTGAGATTAATTCTTATAATTCTGGCGTCCTTAGGCTTAGGGAGTTGGGTGTGAAAATTGACGAATTAAATAAGAGCTTGGATAGCGTGGAGGGGACGAAGTAATGGCAAAATCTCGAAGTCAATTTATCTGTCAGCAGTGTGGTGCTAGTTTTTCAAAATGGGCAGGTAAGTGTGAAAATTGCGGGGAGTGGAATTCGTTGGTCGAGCAGGTTATTTCTTCAGGAGGTTCGTCCGCTGTCGATAAATCGGCTGGTCGCGGCAAAGCTTTAAAAACTGCTAGCGTTCGTGAAGTCGTGGCTGAATCTGGACTAGAAAGATTAAGCACGGGAATTGATGACTTGGATGTGGTTTTAGGTGGTGGCTTTTTGGCTGGTGGCGTGGTTTTGGTGGCGGGTCAGCCGGGAATTGGAAAAAGTACTCTGTTAGCGCAGGTTGCAGCGCACATTGCTATCTCAAAATCTGTTTTATATGTTAGTGGCGAGGAGTCGATTTCGCAGGTCAAATTACGAGCAGAACGTTTGGGCGCGGCTGATTCGGAAAAGTTACAGCTAGCGTCTAGTAATAGTGCCGAGGATATTGCTGCGTCAATTCAGCAGGGCGGATATGATTTGGTGATTGTTGACTCGGTGCAGACTATTTCCTTGAGTGAAATTTCTTCAGCGCCGGGTTCGGTTAGCCAAATCACCAACTCTTCCAATGTCATCATTCGTGCCGCTAAATCTTCTGGTACAGCAGTGATTTTGGTTGGTCACGTAACCAAGGAAGGTTCGATTGCTGGGCCAAAGATATTAGAGCATCTGGTGGATGTTGTGCTGAATTTTGAAGGGGATCGTTATGGTGGTTTTCGGGTTGTTCGGGCACAGAAAAATCGCTATGGTTCGACTAACGAGGCAGCAATTTTTGAGATGGACGATCAGGGTTTAAGAATTGTTAAGAATCCGTCAGCAGAACTTTTGGCGGAGCGGCGGAATTTAGATGGCTCAATTGTGCTGGCGACTATGGAGGGTGCACGGCCACTGTTAGTTGAAATCCAAGCGCTGGTGAATCCGACAAATTTTGGCTATCCTAAGCGCACGGCAAGCGGCTTTGATTTGAATCGGCTGAATTTGCTGGTGGCGGTATTAGAGAAGCGTACAAAATTGAAATTGGCAGATAAGGATATTTATGTCAATGTAGTCGGTGGATTAAAATTGAACGATCCAGCGGCGGATTTGGCAGTAGCCATGGCAATTGCTAGCGCTAGCGCTGGTCGGAGTTTAGATGAGGGGGCTGTAGTGTTTGGTGAAATTGGTTTGGGCGGCGAAGTTCGCTCAGCGATCAATTGGCAGGCTCGAATCAAGGAAGCAAAGAAGTTAGGCTTCACTTACGCGATTGCTCCAAAAGTTCATAAAGATAAATTTATAAAAGGCGTCAGCGATATGCGACAGGCGTTGATTGACTATTTACAGTAAGAAAGAGGAAAAAATGAAAGATTTTTACAGTTTAATAATAATTATAATGTTACTTGGACTGGCTGCTGAGGTTTATTTTTTGGCAAAACCGCGGCGCAATTCTCATGTTGGCGAGACTTCAATGTTGGTGGATACGTCAGTATTGATGGACGGGCGAGTAATTGAGCTGGCAAAGACAGGATTCTTGATCGGTAAGGTGATTGTTCCGAGGAGTGTGTTGTCTGAGTTGCAATTATTAGCCGATGGCGCAGACCACGATAAACGCGAAAGGGCGCGGTTCGGCATGGATGTTGTGAAAGAGCTTAAAGACATACTGAAATCGTCATTTGAGCTATATGACGATAATGAGCGTGTGCCAGAGGGTGTTGATTCTCGACTACTGAAACTAGCCAAGGAAATGGATGCGGCAGTGCTAACGCTTGATTATAACCTAAATAAGGTGGCGCAAGTTGACGGAGTCAAGGTGCTTAATATCAATGAACTAGCGAAAAGCCTGAGAATGAGCTACCTACCTGGTGACGAATTGGATTTAGAGTTGTCACAAAAGGGTCAAGATGCTCATCAGGCGGTCGGCTATCTGAAGGATGGCACGATGGTGGTGGTTGAGAACGCTAAGCGCTACATTGGACAAACGAAGAAAATTGAGATTATCCGAAGCTTGCAGACCGATGCTGGAAAAATGATGTTCGCTAAGCTTGCTGTCGAGCCGAAGAAACCTGTAAAACAAAAGTCCAGTGTGTCTAAAAAACGTACAAATGGTCGATCAAAAACATCAGCCCAGCACGAGGCTGAGCTGATTAATTTAGTTAATAAGCAGTAAGCGTCTAGCTGTCTTTTGACTTGAAACTACTACTTGAAGTTGCTGTGTAGTATGCTGAATCCCGGACTGTCACAGAAACGGTGTGTGTTCCTGATGCCTCAATCTCTACTGTCGCAGACTGCTTACCGCTGGAGCTGATTTCTGCGTTCTTAATACTCTTGCCGTCAACGCTAATTTCTATTGCGGCCAGCCCCCAAGTTCCCGCTGAAACGTCAACGTTTATGGTGTATTTTTTACCGCTGCCAGTGACAGACACCGCTCCAATTTGAGGCTTGGCATCGTCACACTTGTGGACGTCGTCCTCTGCATTGGCATCATATCCTGAAGGCACGCTGAGAGATTCTTTCTTTGTCAGTGGATCGATAACCTTAGTTACCTCAATTTCTTCTTTAGCGCCATCTGGAGTACAGCTGGTGGCCTTCTTCTTAGAGACCTTGTCGAATGTAATTTTCTCTGTAGATTGGCCTTGTTTCTTGTCCCACCATGATGGGTAAAGTTCTCCATTAACATTCTGGATGCCGTTTGGACGTTCGTACCATTGACCAGATTTCCACTTGCCTTCTTTGGCGTAAACTTGCGTGTGAGCAAATGACATGACATTTCTAACCACCGGCATGCCAAAGTTTGATGCTGATGTGCCGATGACGCTAGTATCAGAGTTACCGAGCCAGATTCCCATGACAAGAGCTGGACTATAGTTAACAATCCATAAATCTTTTGGTTGAGAGCCTTTGTCGGACGTACCAGTTTTAGCTGAGGTTCGGACGCCATTTACTCCCATCCAGCCGTGAAGTCCGATGGTCCTGTCGGACAGGATGTCGTTTACAATATAAGCTGACTGCGAGTCGAGGACTTGCTTGCCGTCGTCCTTCCATTTCTTCAATGTCTCGCCTTGGCTATTTTTTACTTCAATAACGCTTGAACTATTTTTCTGGACACCCATACGTGCCAGAGTACCGTAAGCATTGACCAGCTCTGTTTGTTTGGTACCGCAGGCACCAATTGATGCACCAAGTCCGTATCCGCCTGCATTTTCCTCTTGGCGACAGTAATTATGATTTCCCATCCTGCGAATTCCCTCAACGACTGGTTTGGCTGAGCCGTTACCGACAATGTAAGCTGCCTTGACCGCTGGAATATTTCGCGAGAAGGAGAGGGCTTTGCGGATGTTTATAGCGCCCATAAATTTTCCGTCCCAGTTGCGTAGTTTTGCGCCGTAAAGACTGTCGATATTGTCGTCGCTTAGTACTGTGCCGCTGCCATAGCCCTGTTTATTGTCATGTTTCTCAAATAGTTGAGCAAAAACAAGCGACTTAACACTTGATCCCGGCTGGATGTAAGATGTGGCTGCATTATCTTGTCCGTAGCCGGGGTGGTTAAAGTCTCGGCTGCCAACTAATGCGACAATTTGTCCAGTTTGTACGTCTTCAATGGTTGCCGCACCGTTACTAATTCTGACAGAATCTGGTCGGCCAGTAGCAAAGAAGGACTTCATCTCTGTCTCTAGCTTTTCCTGAATACGCCAATCAAGGGTGGTTTTAATTGTTAGTCCGCCACGTCCAACGACCGATTCACCAAGCTCTTTACTGAGTTGGTTGCGAACCATTAGTAGAAAATGAGGCGCCTTAATGTTTTCTAGTTGTTCTGTCTGAGGTTTAATGGTGCTTAGAATATCAACTTTTTTAGCTTTTTCGGCTTCATCTTTAGAAATGACACCTTGCTCGGCCATATAGTCCAAAGTTGTGTGTTGGCGGGTAATTAGCGCTTTATGTCCGGCGGTATTATACGGGTTATAGTAGGTTGGATTTTGTGGGATACTGGCAATCAGTGCTGCTTCTGCTAGTGTCAAATCTTTGGCGTGTTTGCCGAAATATGTTTGCGCAGCAGATTCTGCACCGTTACGTCGACCGCCGTATGGAGATTCGTTTAGATACAGAGATAATATTTGGTCTTTACTATACATGCGCTCAACTTCAATCGCCAGGATGATTTCCTTAATCTTACGAGGGACGCCACTAATTGAACGGTCGCCAGCTTCGTCGGCAAAGAAGACTTGCTTGACTAGCTGCTGAGTCAGAGTTGACCCGCCTTGGACTTGGCGTCGTGAAGCAGTTGAGAGCATAGCGCGCATCATGCCACTGAGGCTAATGCCGTGGTGTTTGTAAAAGTCACGGTCTTCAATTGCAACGGTAGCCTTCTTTAAATAGTCGCTAATCTGATCGGCTTCGACGACCAATTGATAATTTCCCGTACCTTTGTCTTCCCAGAGCAAATTATCATTGCGGTCGTAATATTTGGTAACGGTAGTTTGGACGCGTTTAGCCAGCTCGCCAGGACGAATCTTATCAAGGTCTTTACGGAAATAAGCAAACATACCACCGATAAGCAGTAGCATCAACAGAACGCTAACGCCAAGAATCTTCAAGGCCATCAACCCGCCGCGCTTAGAAAACCAATACTTAGCGACTCGTTTCGGGTGTAGGCGGTAGAAGAATCGCTTGACGGGGTGTTTTGGTAAAGTTGCCAAATATTCTGCCCGCTCACGTGCGTCTTTGTCCTTTTTTGTTCGATGTTTTTGCGCCAAATTGGCATATAAATTCATCCGTTTTGACGGAGATTTCTTATTGCTTGAGCCGTGTCCGGCGGTGCTAATCGTAGTTTTCCTCTTCACAATCCTATTATATCACGCATATGTTTCGCTTCAATCATAAAATTGCTATACTAATCATTAGAAAAGGAGTGATA
>ERZ773099.2498-NODE-2498-length-12589-cov-7.685735_pt1 | contig 12589 bp, 12 predicted proteins | sample MGYA00511120_ERZ773099 | MGnify/ENA primary metagenome ERZ773099 (study PRJEB29015, sample SAMEA2738012) | human oral metagenome | biome: human oral; feature: human-associated habitat; material: dental | place: China | collected 2104 ... | reverse complement strand
AATCCCACCTGTTTTCCACACGTGAGCTGGTCAAAGCGGGCGATGGTCACCCACACAAACTACCGAAGAGCCAGTAAATCGGATAACGAGATTGTCGTGAGCGCCAATCTTTCCTCCAAACGTAGCAATCAAGCAATCTTCGACAACATCCTCGAAGTACGCTGTGATAACAACCTGATCTGCCCTAGACTGCACATTGAAGTCAGCGTCTTGAAGCTCAAAATCCCTCACGCTTAGAGAAGGGTCCAGAAGGATACGCAAGGCATATAGCAAATTCGTCTTACCGGAATCATTAGCCCCGATAATTAGCGAGGCGTCATCAAAGACAATCTCTTCATCAACGAAATTTCTAAAGCCGCATACGTGAACTTTGCTGAGTTTCATGCTTCGACCCCTACTTAATTGGATCTGATTCAATTGTTTTGGTTTTCATCGTATTTGCTCACGGACTTCTCGCGGCGGTTGACGCGGGAAACGTCGATGCGGATCACCTGGGCACCGTCGACGTCGACGACGGAGACGTCGCCGTCCACCAGCACGTTGGCGCTCACCTTCTGCGGGTTGTTGGCAGCGTTCCAGAAGTCGCCGAGCATCTTAGGAGCGTCCTTGACGCCCACAGCGTGCAGAGTCCCGTCGGGGCCCTCTGCCACGCCGAACAGGATGACCCCGCCGGAGGTGTTCGCGAACGCAGAGTACGTCTCCCACAGGCTTTTGGGCAGCCCGCCCTTGGCCTCCTTCGCCTCGAGGCGGTTGCCTTCTCTGTATTGTTCGAGGTTGTCCAGCATTAGAGCTTCTCGCTTTCGCATATCAATGAATGCCCAAAGCGCTCGATAGTCTCTTCCGAGCTTCGGTCCGCGATTGCCTTGCCGGTCGCCGCTTCGATGGCGTCGAGCAGCGAGACGGCTCTTGCGATGAAGAACCCGTCGAAATCGTCGGCTGCGAAGGCGTCCCATTTGACCAGGTTTGACTCCACTCGCCGGCGAAGCTCCTCGTCGGCAATCTTCGCCTTGCTCTTGATTTTCTCGGCATAAACGCTTGGGGCCGAACCGCCAATCTCCCTGTTCGATTCAGGCAAAAGCGGCGTCTTGTTGACCACCGAATTCCATTTCTGCCGCGGAAGGCCCGATTTCTCGCAATAGCTCTGAGGGAAGATATGGTGGATGTCGGGGGCGGTCTCCATGCTGTTGACGATGTCGATGGAGATGCCCCTCATGAAGTCGAGGCCCTTTCCCTTGTACAGGAGGGCCATGATTCCCTTGTATGCGGCCGACTGCCTCGTTTGGAGGCCGAGGAGCCTCGTGGACTGGAAGTGGGAGTCGTTGATGGTCCTCTGCTTCGAGGGAAGACCCTCGATGGCCGCTACAACGTCTTCGATGTCGTAGCAGTAGCGCGTCTCGTTCGACCCTCCGTACATCTCGCCGAAGACCCCGCACCAGAACCACCTGGAGACGATGCCCTGGCTCTGAGGGTCGTTGAACGCCTTCTTGCCGACGTACCCTGCGATGGCGGCAAGGGGCACCAGCTGGGTGGTGTAGGGCAGGTCGCGCTTTCTGAACACGGATTGCGCGAGAAGGAACTCCCGGGCAAGCTCGAACCCTTCGATAACCGCCTCCTTGTTGGCTTGGTAGTCGTCGAAGCTGAGATCGAGCACGTCCTTCTTCTTGCAGCTCACGGCCGCACCCAAGCCCTCTCGCTTGCGCTTGTAGCTCGTGTACAGGGTTATGGCCGTCAGGTAGGCGGTCTCGTCGACGCTCTCGGTGAGGTCGGTGCGGATGTCCTTGTCCAGAGCATGGATTCGCCGCTTGCTCTTCTCCCAGTCACCTCGAAGGTCGAACTCGTAGGTTGCGAACGTCGCGGTGACGAGCTCGAACACGGTGAGCGAGACGCCTCCGGTGTTCACGTTCTCGAAGACCTTGCAGACCGCCTCCTTGGGCGTGGTCTTGTCCATCGTGATAACGGGAAGCCTGTATGAAGTTATGGTCTCTATGACTTCTGACTGAAATCTCGTGAACTTCGTCATTGCGTCTGGGGAAGATTGGAAATGGGACATGTACCCCATGAGCCACTTGGTCCCCCCGCTGGAATCAAAAAGGATGTTTGCGGGATACATCTCGTTCTCGTACTCCTGCTCGCGAGTCGAGAGATCGAGCTTCACGTCGCGGTCGAAGTTCTCCTTGACCTTTCGGTCCTCCGGGACGGAGACGATGGCGTCGGACCTGTCGACGCTGGGATCGAGGCAGGCGTTCATGTCGAGGTAGTAGAAGCGCGATATGGGCGTGTGCTTGTCGTTGGTGGTGGCAACGGCTTCTTTGCCGTAGAGGGACCTGTACATGGAGGTCAGTCTCTGCTGGCCGTCCATGACGAGATATCGGGGCTCCGACCCAACCGTTGGCGCCCCCTCGATGGGACGGTACTTGAAGCGGACCTCGGAGTTGCCGTATTCGAGCTGCATGAGGGCACCCATCGGATATCCCTGGGAAAGGCTTGCCAGAAGGCTTCTGATGCGCCCGTCATCCCACGTCCATTTCCTCTGGAAATCAGGGAGCTGGGTCTCTCCTCTATAGATGCTCGCAAGCAAATCAGATAGATTCGTGTCATTTGATTTTGGTGCTGATATCGCCATCGCTAAACACTCACCGCCTCGTACGTCGTCTTCACGTCGTAGACGAAGTCATCGCCGAGCTCGAGGGTGGCGAAGTACTCCTGGGCGCATTCGATCTTCATGCGCTCGGTGTCGCGCAGTGCGGGCTCGCCGTTCTTTTCGCCCTTCGTCTCGGTAACGAAGTAGACGCGACGCTCGCCGTTGACTTCCTCGACGCATGCCCAGTCAGGGTTGTAGGTTCCGAGCGGGGTGTCGATCTTGAACTTCGACGGCAGCTTGGCATACACAAGCACCTCGTCCTGAGCGTCGAGAGCCTTGGCGTAGGACTGCTCGACGCCCGCCGAGTCGAACACGACATAGTTGTAGGCGCTCTTGTCGCCGTGGTTGGGCTTCCAGGCGTTCTGGTCGAGGTAAGCGGTGTAGTCCTCGAGCTCGAGGTCCTTCATCGTGTACCACTCGCTCTCGGGCAGTTTCACGTACTTGATGCCGCGGGACACCTCGTCGTTCTTCGCCTTGATGATTTTCGCTGAAACCTGGGCTAGGAACACTGCCAGGTTGACCGCGAACTCGTCGTACCGACCACAGCCTTCGAGAATCGCCTTGATCGTTCGACGCGTGAGTCCCACGGCATCTTGGATCTCCGCAATCGGATCGGGAAGGTCGTAGATGCGCCTCTCGGAGACATTCACCTGCGAGTTTCCGGTTCCCTCGGCAGCAACCCCGGCCTCGGCAACGTTGAGGTCCGCGCGCGAGCTGGTGACCTGCGGCGCGCGCACCTTCGGCATCTGCTGGATGCCCTTGATGGCTGCGGCGACGATCCTCTCCGAGTCCACGTCGACCTCGAAGCGCGTGCGCTGACGGATCTTCTCCCACAGCTTCTGGAAGGCGGGGCTCAGGGTCACGTCCTTCTGCAACTCGACGGAGACCTCCTTCCTCTTGTCCCTGATCTGGAGCTTCTGCGCCTTGTGGAGGATGATCGCCTGCACCTGCTCCTTCGCGGGGGCGAGCTCTTCCGGCAAGGTCACAGACTCGTTCTCCGCCGTCGTCTTGAGCTCCTGGGTGATCTTGCCCTTCGCATCGACCAGGCCCGACTCGACGAACCCGTCGTAGATCTGCTTGGACTTGGCGTACCCGAGCTTCTCCTCGTTGCCGCTCTCGTCCTCGATGACGACACGGGTGAACGACTCGGGCGTGAGCACGCCAAAGCGCGCCCCGTCGGCCTCGAGCTCGGACTGCAGCCCCCTGGCGAAGTCTTCGTACGACTCGTTTGCGATGACGGTCAGGACGTTCACCTCCGGGTCGTGGCAGCGCTCGCCGCTCTGGTCCACGCACAGGCGCAGGCCGCGGCCAATCTTCTGGCGCTTCGTGAGCTCGTCCTTGGTGTCCACGAGCGTGCATATCTGGAAGACGTTGGGGTTGTCCCAGCCCTCCTTCAGCGCGGAGTGGCTGAAGATGAAGGAGACGCGGCGTCCCGCGTTCTCCTCGTCGCTCTCTCCCTTGGCCGGGAAGCTGATGAGTGTCTCCTTCTTCCTCATGATGAGCTCGTAGGTCGAAACGTCCGCGGTCGTCGTGCCCTTGGTGTCCTTCAGGCGGCCCTTGCCGTCCCTCGAGAAGTAGCCGTCGTGCACCGATGAGGGCTCCTGCTCGACCTTGTGCCCGATGTGCTCGAAGCACTCCTGCCACGAGGCGCTCGGCGGCAGCCCGCACGCCTTGCGCGCGGAGAACGCGGCGCGCGACCTCAGGACGTCGGCGTACTCCTGCTCGAACATCTCGGCGTAGAGCCCGCCATACTCCTCGGGCTCGTAGACGCGGTAACGCTCGACCTGGTCGATGAAGAAGAGGGACAGCACCTTGATGCCGCGGGGGTAGAGCTCGAATTGGCGCTGGAAGTGGTCCTCGATGGTGTGGCGGATCTGGGCGCGCTTCACCTCGGCGTCGGCCACGTCTCCCACGGCTGCACCGATCTCGAGCACCTCGCCGTTCTGGAACTCGACGAACTCCTCGCCCTCGGCGGTCGAGAAGTTCGAGACGATCCAGCCGGCCTCGTAGTCGCTGTTCTCGTTGGACAGGTCGTAGAGGCTGCTTCCGACCTTCGCGGTCACGGCCCTGCGCTTCTGCGAGCCGTCCTTCTGGCGCACGTCGATGGTGAGCTTGACGGAGTTGTTCTTCGCGTTCGTCGACTCGAGGCGCACGTACGCCCCGTTGAGGTCCTCTTCTGACACGAGGCGGGCATAGCCGTCCATGAGGGCCATGCGCCCCTTCACGCGGCCCTCGAGCTGGATGTACTCGTCGAGGGCGATGTCGGGCCAGAAGTTGACCAGCTGGATCTGGGAGTTGCGCGAGCCCAGGCGGTCGATGCGGCCGAATCGCTGGATGATGCGCACCGGGTTCCAGTGGATGTCGTAGTTCACCAGGCAGTCGCAGTCCTGGAGGTTCTGGCCCTCGGAGATGCAGTCCGTGGCGAACACCACGTCGATCTCTCCTCGGACGGCCTCTGAATCCGGGAGCTCCTTCGAGACCGGCGAGAAGTGCGCGAGGATGTTCTCGAAGGACGCATGCCTGAGCTTCAGGGAGTATGTGCGGTTCGTGCCGCCGTTGACCTCGGCGCACTCAAGCCCGAGCTCGTCCTTGAGGGACTTTGCCAGCTGATTGAACAGGTAGTCGGTCGTGTCGGCGAAGGCGCTGAACACGAGCACCTTCCTGTTGCCGGGATTGTACGGGTTCAAGGCCTTCTCGGTGATGAACTCCCTGAGCTTGATGAGCTTGGCGTCGCGCTCGGGAGTCACGGCGGCCGCGTATTCGAGCAGGCGCCTCAGCACGGTGATGTCGAAGTCGAGGTCCCCGGCGATCTTCGGGATGTCCACGTCGCGCAGGTCGACGGCTACCTTGCCGCCTGCGGCGAACTCCTCGGCGTCGTCATCGTCGTCGAAGTCGCCGAGCTCGGCCCTCGCATCGTATCGGACGCTCGCCCCGACGTTGTCGAGCCGCCCGCGCAGGTCAAGGCACCCGTCGAGGATCCTCTGAAGCGTGATGCGGAAGCTGTTGACGCTGGACTCCATGCGCTTGAGGACGTTCACGCGCATGAGGTTCGCCACTGCGGTGGTGCGATGCACCTGGCTCTCGAAGTCCTTGCCCCACGAGTCCCCGTAGCGCGCCTCGTACTTGGAGCGCCGGTCGTGGCGAACGTAGGAGAGCACCTGGTACTGGGCGAAGGTGAGCTGGGCGATCATGTCGTTGGGCTCGGCGATTGGCGGCAGCTCGCCTGCGGCGTCGATGGGCGCGTTGAACGCCAGGGGCGCGCGTCTCGTCGGGAAGGTGCCGGAATCGGCCCCGTAGTACTTCGTGATGTGCTTTCGCGAGCGCGCGATGGTGAGCACGTCGAGGAGCTTGAAGTAGTCGGCGTTCACGGCATTGACGAAGCTCTCGGTGGTGCGCTCCGAGTCGTCGAGCTTGCTCCACTCGTTGAAGCGTGCCTGCGCGGTCTTGGTAACCTGAGTGATGGAGGGAATCCCGTCGGTTTCCGCCAGATACGCGTCATCGCCCTCGGTGATGAGCTCTATCTGGTTGCGCAGGTCGAGCAGCTTGTTGTTGACGGGGGTTGCGGAGAGCATGAGCACCTTCGTGCGGACGCCGGCCTTAATCACGTCCTCGATGAGGCGCGTGTAGCGGTCCTTCTTCTCGGCGTCCGTGCTCTTGTTGCGGAAGTTGTGCGACTCATCGATCACGACGAGATCGTAGTTGCCCCAGCGGAGGTGCTCCAGGTCGATGTCTCCGCTCATCCCATGGTAGCGGGACAGGTCGGTGTGGTTCAGCACATTGAAGGAGAGGCGGTCGTCCGCGAGCGGGTTGCGATCGTCGTTGGTGCGGGTCCAGAGCGTCCAGTTCTCGCGCAGTCGCTTGGGGCACAGCACGAGCACGCGGCCGTTGCGCTCCTCGTAGTACTTGATCACCGCGAGCGCCTCGTAGGTCTTTCCGAGGCCGACGCTGTCCGCGATGATGCAGCCCTTGTACTTCTCGAGCTTGCGGATGGCGCCAACTACCGCATCCCTTTGGAAGTCGTAGAGCTTGTTCCAGACGACGGACTCCTCGAACTTGAGACCCGGGCGGATGGGGTCGTTCTCGCCGTCCTCCATGAAGTCGCGGAAGAGGTGGTAGAGCGTGAGGGAGTACACGAACTCGGGAGGGTTCTCGCGGTACAAGGTTCCAACCTGGTCGATGACCTGGGCGGTAACGTCCTCGACGAGCTCCGGGTTGCCCCAGATGCCGTCGAACATGGCCTTGAGGCCCATGGCCTCGGCACTCGTCTGAAAATGGCTCACCCCGGTGACGACGCCTGGCTTCCTCTCGTAATCCAGGCCCTCGAGGCTGAAGGCGTTTGCTGCGCTGCCCATGAGGGCGTGGTTCTCCGACCCCGCGTTCTCGACGTGGTAGCTTCCGGTGGTGGCGATCATTCCACGGCGCTTGTCGGACTTGAACGTCGCGCGCTCGCGGGCCCACTCGGCGCACTTGCGGGCGAGGGCGCGCTGGTTCAGGTTGTTGCGCAACGTCAGCTCGAGGCCCGTTCCGCCGACGCCCTTCTCGCGTGAACGGCGGTTCACCACGAATTCGCGCGGGTTCTTCTCCGATTCCATTTGCCTTGCGAACGTCGGCTCGTCGAAGATGAAGCGGAGCTCGTCGACCTTCGAGAGCTCGTCTTTGAGCTCGCCATACGCGAACACGGTGAAGTAAGACGCGATGATGGAGAGCCTTGCGTCGTCGTCGATCGACTCGCGCAGGGCATCGCCGAGTCGTTCTCTGCCGGTGTTGGACAGGTACTCCATGGGCTATGCCTCTCCGTTATCGGGGCGCTCGGAAAGCTTTGAGACGACAGCCTGGGAAATGTACGCCGATGCGCTGATGCACTGCTCAGCCGCAGCCTCTTCGATGGCCTTCTTGAGCTCTGGAGTAGCGGCGAAGATGATCCTCTCGGTCTTCTTCCCGCTAAGCATCGTCTTTCTGAATTCGATGTCGTCCATGCGATCAGCCTTCCATCACATCAGTGCATAAGATTTATGAAACAATTCTAGCATTCTTCACCATCCCGAATGCAGTTTTCCGATCTCATGGGCATTATCGGAGTCGAAAGATCCTCGCCGCCCTCTTCGCCTCGTCGAGGGTTCCCGATTTCGAGATGTCCTGATATGCGGATTCAACGGCCTCGATAGCCGCATGAAGATCGTTGCGGTATCTGGGCTCTCCTATTTCGGAAGAGGCTTCCTCCAAGCTCGTTGGTCCGCCGATTCTTCGCTCGTTGTACTCGGTCATCCTCTGGACGATGAGGGCGTAACGGCGCATCTCTTCCAAAAGCGCTTCATAGGCATAGATGAATCTGGCGCCTGGCTTCGACACCTTCTCCCTGAAAAGCATCTCGGACTCCATCGCCGTCTTCTTCATGTCTTCTAGCGTTGCCAGCGCTTCCTGCTTGCCACGCTCGCCTGATGCGCCAGACATCTCGGCGCCTATTTTCTCGAGCCATACATCGTTCGTCAGGAACACGAGCATGAGATCTGCGGCCAAATGCGGCTCGGAGCGATCGAGTTCAAGGACCTGGCTTCGATTTGTCTCGTAAAGGGAGACAAGGTCGGCCACGTGCATGATCCAGTCGATCCGGTGCGAATAGAGGCTCTGCCTGTTGCTGACGGTGATTTGCCCCACTGATACGAGCAGGGCAATTACTGCGATGATCGTTGCAGCAATCGTCGAAACGCTCTCAACAGACTCGAGTGAAATGTCCACGCAGCCTCGACCTCCCCGCATCCGTCCTTCTCAAACGGTATTAGTCATAATTGTTATGAAACATTCTACCACCGCGCATGACGAGAAATGCTGACGCCTCGAGCGACGGTCGCGGATGACGAAAAAGTTCTTTTTTCCTAGAGTACCTTGCAGTGCCTTAGCGTGCCTTGAAGTCTTTTCCCGGTTTGAAGGCGCAGGAAAAAGGCGGTAAATAACCCTCGTACGGACGCCGCGTCGCAACGCAGGCCATTGGAGGCCCATGCGCTGCAGGCCGTGGCAGGGCGAGGAGGAACGATGAGCGCCACAGAAGGCAGAGCATGTCGGCGACCAACCAAAAGCGCGCGGGGGATGCCTGAAACGCGTTCTTCGTCATGAGGCTCGTCCACGAGCCGGTCCTCCCTCAGGACGTCTACTCCCCGAACGAGGTTGCCAAGCTCCTCTCCATTAGCAAGAAGCGCGTCTACCACTACGCCAGCAGGAAGGACAACCCACTGCCGCTGAGGAGGTGGCCCAACGGGGCCCGAGGCTCGTTCGTGCTGCGAGACGAGCTCATCGACTGACTGCGCGACTTCACGCAGCTTTACGGGAGGTCTCCCGACGAGGACGGCTAGCGCCCCCCCGCGAAACGACCACGCAAGCGAAAGACTAGGAGATGACCATGGAACCCGAATACGAACCGAACGCCAAGCGCGCCGACGAGGGCGAGGCGATGCCCGCGCTCTTCACGGTGTCCGATGTCGCCAACTACCTGCAGGTGAGCAACTCGACGGTGTACCGGCTCATCCGAGACGGCAGCCTATCCGGCATCAAGGTCGGCCAGTCCCTGCGCTTCACAAGGAAGAACATCGAGGACATGCTCACCTCGTCCACCCAGTACCACGGCGTCTAGGAGCCGCACATGGACCGGCGCGACATCGCTGCCGTCGGTGGAGACGAGACGGGGCTCAAAGACAGGCGCTTCGTGACGGTCTACGACTTCATGGGCGCGGACCTCGGCCTCAAGGGCGCGGAGCTTCTCGTGTACGCGCGCATCTTCGGGTTCGCGCGATACGGAAAGCCGTTCTTCGAGAGCAAGCAGAGCACCGCCGAGTTCTTCGGGCTGACAAGGCGCGCGGTGTTCGACGCCACGCGCCGCCTGAAGGAGCGGGGGCTCATCGAGGAGACGGCGCCCTGCGAGGAGGCGGCGCGCATCGGGAGCAGGTGCTACCGGCCGTGTGGGGGCGCCCTCGGCCGGCTGGGGATCAGGCTCGCGGGGTGTGGAGAGCCTGCATATGAAGATTCTTCACCGCCAGGAGCCCGGGGGTGTGAAGGCCTTTCACCATCAGGGGTGAACGGCCTTCACCCGATAAGAAAGAGAGATAACAGGCACTTCGGAGACGAAAGGCCATACATATGAAACGCGATTTCCGCTTCTACACCACCGAGGAGGCGGAGGAGGCCGGCCTCGCGCACGAATCCGAGACGGGCTCGACCTGTCCACATTGCGGGGAGGCGCTCGAGGACGTGGACATCCTCTCGTCCGACGGCACCGTGCGCTGGGTCATGTGCTCCCCCTGCGGCTGCGAGGGGTCGAAGGCGGAGCGCGACACCGAGCTCGAACGCGAGCGCGAGGAGCAGCTCAAGGCAAGCCTAAGGGCCCTCGCCTCGGCCATGGAGCGCTCTGGGATACCGAGGCGCTACCACCGGGCACGCGTGTGCATGGCGCAGTCCGCGGCGTACATCGAGCACTTCGGGGAGGTCGAGGGGCGCGGGCTCTACCTCTTCGGGCGATGCGGCTCGGGGAAGACGGCTGAGGCGTGCGCCATCGCCAGGGCGTTCCTGGAATCGGGCTACTCCGTGACCGTGACGACCACGCTCAAGATGCTCGACGCGATCAGCAAGAGCTACGGCGAGGACGGGAGCGACGCCGAGGTCGACGATTCCCTGGCCGCGATGCCCTACGGCGAGTACAGGCTGACCGAGCTGCGCTGCGACGCCAACGCGGGCCTGCAGCTCGTCTAGAAGACCTTCTGGATCGAGCGCGACTCCACCGCCGCCAAGGCCGCATGGCTCGACATCGACGATCACGACGAGCCCGAGAAGAAGATCGGCACCAAGGCTACCGATGGTGAGGACGGCGACAAGAGCGTCGCCTCCGACATCCGCGCCAAGGTCGTCGACCTGGTCTCCTACGCTGGCCTCAACCCCGGCGTTGAGCACACGGTTTCCGGCACCCTCATGGTCAAGTCCACCGGAGAGCCCCTTAAGGACGCCAGCGGAGCTCCCGTCACGGCTTCCACGACGTTCACGCCCGAGAGGGCCGACGGCACCGTCGAGGTTGTCTTCGAGTTCGACACCAGCCTGATCGCCGGCGAGAAGGTCGTCGTGTTCGAGTCCGTGCGCGAGCGCGGCATCGAGGTCGCGGTCCACACGGACATCGACGACGAGGGCCAGACCGTCAAGCTGATAGAGCCCGGCAAGCCCGGAGAACCCGGCAAGCCCGGCAACGGCCTGCCCAAGACGGGCGACGACATGCCGCTGATCGCGCTGGCCTGCCTGGCCGCGGCAGCGGGATGCGCCTCGGGCGTCATCGCGCTCTCCAAGCGTCGTAAGGGCGACGGGAAAAACGAGGACGCTGAAGACGAAGACGCCTAGCCGCGCGAGAAAACCAAGCAGAACGTGGGAACGGGGCCATCCGGCCCCGTTCTTGCCGCATCGGCCCATCCTCTGCGACGGCATGCGGATTTTACCGATACACCATCGCGTAACCATGCCGCTCTGGTAATATTCCCAATAGAATTGTATAATCCCAATATTAATGGAAATATGCAAAAGAGGTTGGAATTGAACGATTTCAAATCATACCTGAAGGAGGAGATGGGACTTGCCGTCGCCGACTGCAAATGGGACGGCGCAGCCGACCTCCCTCTATTCCTGGCCAAGGCGGCGAGATACCTCATGTGCGCCTGCAACGGCGTGAGCTTCGTTGCCGCGATGGTCAACCAAGAGGCATCCCTTCCCGAGCTCAAGAGAATAGCCTCCCAGGTGTCGACGAGGGCCGGCATGCCGGTCGCGCTCGTCGCTCAGATCGACGCGAGGCAGCGCAAGGCCCTCGTATCCCAGGGAATTCCCTTCGTCGTTCCCGGCAGGCAGGCTTTCCTCCCCATGCTCGGATTCACGGCGAGCTCGGGACATGAGCCGCCACCTCTCTCGACGCTTCTGGCACCCGGCGCCCAGGCCATCCTGGTCACGCTGATCGCGAACCCAGGGATCCGCACGTCAGAGGATCTGATGAAGGTGACCGGCATGCCGTCCTCCAGCGTCTCGAGATCCCTCGACGACCTCGCCCGGAGGGCCCTCGTGGAGAAGTCCAAGGAAGGGCGCGAGGTAATCATCGACCACGACGAGAACAGGAACGGGCTGGTCAAGAGCGCGATGGGATGCCTGCGCAACCCGGCGGCGCGGGTCATCTACGCGAGGAGGAACGAACGGACATCCCTTCTGCCGCTTGCGGGAGAGAGCGCGCTTGCCGAGCGCAGCATGCTCACGGCCACGAAAACGGATCAGCGCGCCGTGTCGAAGAGGACTCTCAAGGAACACAACTTCGAAGAGGTGCAGCTCGGGGAGCTTCCCGACAAGGAGACAGTCCAAATCCAGGTCTGGTCGTACGAGCCCCTCGTCGCGGGAGGAAGGGCAGTCGACGACGTGTCGCTCGCGCTGACGCTCGTAGAGGAGGGAGACGAGCGCATCATCGGCCAGCTGAACGCGTTGTTTGAGGAGGAACTATGGCAGTGAGCGAGGTATACGGGCTGGACCGTTTCTCGGAGTACATGGAGGGTCTCGAGAACTGCTACGCGGTCATCGGGGGCACGGCCTGCGACATCATCATGAGCGAGGCGGACCTCGACTTCAGGGCGACGAAAAACATCGACGTCATCCTGCTCATCGAGAACCGTTTGCCGGAAGTCGCATCGGCGGTCTGACGTATGGTCAGGGACGGCGGCTACGACTGCGGACGGAGGAGCTCGGAGAGCGTGAACTTCTACCGCTTCACCAAACCGAGCGCCGCCGGCTTCCCGAGCATGATCGAGCTTTTCAGCAAGGCCCCGTCGTTCATCGAGGAACCCGAGGGGCTTACCATCGTGCCCCTGCCCGCGGGAGACGAGATCTCGAGCCTGTCGGCGATACTGCTCGACGACGACTACTACGCCTACATGAAGTCCGGCCGCAAGG
>ERZ773099.2494-NODE-2494-length-12604-cov-3.413340_pt1 | contig 12604 bp, 10 predicted proteins | sample MGYA00511120_ERZ773099 | MGnify/ENA primary metagenome ERZ773099 (study PRJEB29015, sample SAMEA2738012) | human oral metagenome | biome: human oral; feature: human-associated habitat; material: dental | place: China | collected 2104 ... | reverse complement strand
CAGAGGTCTGCAAAACCTTTATCCCCAGTTCGAATCTGGGTGTCGCCTCCATAACGAAAACAGTTGAACTGATGCGGTTCAGCTGTTTTATTTTGCTTTGACATAGACCACACAATGTGATTTAATTAGTGGGTATAGATTTTATAAAATGTAATTTAAATTAACCATAAATTTTCATAAAAGAGTAAGGAAACATAGAACTTGAGAAACAAGAATGTAGTGCAGGATTTAGCTGATAAAAAGATCGGTTCTGGCAAGCGAATTAAGATAATCATTGCGATTATTGCAGTGATTTTAATAGGTGTGGGCGCGTTCGGTGGCTATAGATATACTAATGCAACAACTTTCCTGAAGGGCGTTAAAATTGATGGTGTTGATGTATCTGGGCTTAAGATCGATGAAGCTGTACAGAAAATCACAGATGCTAATAATTCATTTATAATTGAAGAAGATGGACAGGAACCAAAGGAAATAACGACATCGTTTACTTACGATATTAAGTCGTCTGTTCGTGCCAAGATGGGGATATCCTCTATTGATCCAAGAGTACTATTTGGAAAGGGTGCAGACTATAGTGTTTCGCTCAAAAACGAAGGTGGCATTGAGGAGTCAGCTAAAACTATTGGTGAGGCTGTTCCTGATGCGCAGGGTGTAAAGTACACGAAAGATGCTTATATCGATTATAACAATATGAAGCTTGTTCCGGAGGTTCAGGGAGACAGCGTTGACTTTAGCAAGGTTGCAAAAGAAATTGCTGATAAGAAGGCAGCTGATTACACTTTCACTAAGTATAAGATGGATCGCAAGAAATTGATTTCAGAACCTAAAGTTACTGCTGAATCGCTAAAGGATGAGTTTGAGTTTGCGAAGAAATATCTTGCAGAACCACTTTATATTAACAATTTTACAGGAATTCCATATGAGATTGAACCAAATTCTCTTGCTAAAGTAATACTTTATACAAAGGACGGTCCTAAGTACAGTAAGGACGGTGCTAAGGAAATTGCTAAGGCGATTGCAGAAAAGTATTCGGGAAATACTTTGACTGTAAAAACATTAGCTGGTGATAAGACTCTTTACAACAGTGCACTTAAGCTAAATGTCGATGTAGACAAGACTGCAGATTCTATACTTGACGCAGCTAAGAATGGAAAAACAGGTTCAATTATAACTGATAAAGCTGTGGCAAGTGGAGATGGAGCTCATCTGGAGATTAATCTTGCTGGTCAAAATGTAAAGTATATCAAGAATGGTAATGTTGTATTCAGTTCGTCGATTGTTTCTGGAGGTCCGGGACATAGAACGAGAACAGGTATTTTCAAGATTAATAGCAAGCAACGTAATGTAACGTTAAGAGGGCGCGAGGACGATGGGTCGGACTACGAGTCGCCTGTTAACTACTGGATGCCTTTTGACGGAGGCAACGGTCTTCATGATGCTAACTGGAGAGGAGCTTTTGGTGGAGGTATTTATATTTCAAACGGATCTCATGGTTGTGTAAATATGCCACCTGCAATGGCTGCCCAGCTGTTCAGACTCATTCCTACTGGAACTATAGTTTACGTATATAACTAAATGCATAAGCAAGAGCTTATAATACATCGGAATTGAAAAGTTTATTAAAAGCAAAAAGTGCTAGCTCTCAATGATAATACATTGCTTGCTGGCGCTTTTGATTGTTATGAATCATATTGAATTATCTTGGGTTTAGTTAAACATAAGATGGATTACCACATTATGTACTATGTAAGTAGACAAGCACATTCTATTTGTGCTCAAGAGCTTTCTTAACCCTGTGAGTTCTTAGTGGAGAGTAGATTATTCCCAGACTAAAGTTATAAGCCAGAAATGCATACACAGAGTAAAAAGCGTGTGCATGCTTTGATTTTAAAGTCTCACCACGAACTACACCGCCGCAACTGATTGAGTTATCTTTCATATCAGAAGTTTTACGAACAGCTGAAATTAAATCGTCGCAGCAGTTTATATCATCAGAGAATAGGGTGTATCCCATGCCTACGTATTTGTAGTCATGTGAATCTGAACCACCGAACATCGGCTTCTCGAAATCCTTGGCAAGAAGCTGAGATAAGTCATTTGCAGTCTCTGTCTCACAAGCGTTGAACCCTTCTATAAAATCAAATTCCTTAACCAGTTTTCTATTTCTCTTAAGAGCCTTAAACAGCATTGCACTTGAACTTTTGGTTCCAAACGGGTGAGCAGGACCGATGATTCCACCAAGTTTATGAACGAGGTGGATTAACTTCTCGACCTTCATACCGCGCATAGTTAGCGCTTGCAAGTGAACACCATCGGGCATAATAACTATAAAATGACCAGCGTCTCTCGTATCGTACTCGATTCCCCTGATAACTCTAAATGTACTGTTTGGATTTTCAGATTTCCATCTGTTATAACCGCGGTAAGAGTCGTGATCCGTCACGAGCATTCCGTCATATCCTTTTTCGGAAAGCATTTCAACGTATTCAGAAATTCTAACCTTGGCGTCTATTGAGCCATATCTCGTATGGCAATGCATATCAAATTTTAGCAATTATCTTTTCCTCTAATCATAAATTGATATGATTATATAATTTGATTATGACAAATGTGTGGAGAAATCAAAGCATATTTAGGTATATTGATTAGATTACTAATAGAATTAATAATTTACTCAAATGATGTCTTGATAACATTTGCATCCTCATCAATTGAATCGAGGTATATAACGGGCAGGTAATTGGCAATTTTCTTCTTGATAGGTTCTCTTGAAGCTATCGCAACGCCGGCACCTACGACTTCTATTTCAAACTCCGAAAGTATTTCAGATACGCCCTTGAGACTGCCCCCTCCACGCATGAAATCATCGATGATAATGGCGTGCTTATTTGGTTCAACGGCTCTCTTAGAAATTGACATCTTCTGTATACGGTCATAAGAACCGGAGAAGTAGTTAATACTCACAGTAGATCCCTCAGAATATTTAGCTTCACGTCTAACTACCACCAGAGGAAGATTCATCATAAACGCTACATCGGCAGCAAGAGAAATTCCTTTGGTCTCGACCGTCACTATGTAGTCTGCGTTTAGATTTGCGAATTTGCCTGCAAAGTAAGTTCCCATACTACGAGTTAACTGCCCGTCGAACATTAGGTCTGATGTGTACAAAAAGCTTCCTCCTAGTATTCTCGCAGGATCGGATAGCTTATTAGCAAGTGTTTCTTGTAGTGCTTTCAGTTTGTCGTTAGACAATGATGGTACGTATCTTAATCCGCCGTTTGCTCCCTGGATTGTCTCGAGTCTACCGATACCTTCTTCGGCAATAATCTCACCAGCGGTAGTGATATCCTCACTGAGGCTAGATTTTGCAATATCGAACTTTGAGCAAAAGTCGTTATAAGAATATTGTTTGCTAGGGTGGGAGAGAAGCTCTGTAATTAAGCTTCCAACACGCTTATTTTTCTTCATGGCAAATTCCTCCAATACCATTCATTTTACCGCTATTAGACCAAAAGTCAATTCGTGTTCTAATCATGTTTCGTACCTTTTATTCGTTGAAATAATGGGCAATATACCGTATAATTATTCGAGGTATTAATTTGCTTGGAGGTAAATAAAGTGGCTGACATTTCAAAGTTCAAGAGAATTCATTGCTTGGGTATTGGCGGTTTAGGCCTATCGGCTGTTGCAGAGATACTACAGGACAATGGTCACGTGGTTAGCGGCACTGATATCAATAGATCTGAGATTACTGACCACCTCAACAAGGTTGGTATTAAAGTGTTCTATGAGCACAAGGCGGGGAATGTAGATGATGTTGATGCTATAGTGTATTCCAACGCTGTATCTGATACGAATCCTGAGATTGTTCGTGCAAAAGAGAGAAGAATTCCTATTTATTCTCGTGCGGAAGTACTCGGCATGCTCATGAACAACTATAAGCATAGTATTGCTGTATGCGGTACACATGGCAAGACAACTGTAACATCAATGACATCGCTCATACTTCGCGATGCAAAGTATGAACCAACGATTCTTGTTGGTGGTAATGTAGACGAGATAAAGGGCAACGTAGAAATTGGTGACACCAACTACTTTGTTACGGAAGCATGTGAGTATATGGATAGCTTTTTACACCTAACTCCAAATATCGGAGTGCTTCTCAATATAGATTCCGATCATCTCGACTACTTTAAAGATATGGATCATATTGTTAAGTCGTTTAAGGAGTTCGTTTCCAACATTCCGAAGAAGGGAATCATCATTGCGTATGGTGAAAATCCTTTCGTGAAGGAAGCGCTCAAAGGGCTTAATAACGTAATTACGTACGGATATACAGATAGTAACGATTTCTATGCAGAAAACATTTCTTTCGATGACGGTGGTTTTCCTGAATACGACATCTGCCATGAGGGCAAGGTTCTTTGCCACTTACATCTAGGTGTGCCAGGAGAACATAACGTTCTGAACTCAATGGCTGCATATGTTGCGGCTAGATATCTCGGTGTAAGTGATGATGTGATCGTAGGTACACTAAAGAGCTTCAAAGGAACGCATAGAAGATTTGACTTTACCGGTGTTACTAAGAAGGGTGTCAAGATAGTTGATGACTATGCTCACCACCCAACTGAGATAAAGGCAACCCTTTCAGCTGCAGGCAAGGTTAAGCATAACAAGCTTAGGGTAATCTTTCAGCCACACACATATACTAGAACTAAGGCTCTATTCGAGGAGTTTGTAGAGTCATTTGATCACGTAGATTCGCTTATCATAACAGATATCTATGCGGCTAGAGAGAAGGATGTATACGGAGTATCTTCATATCAGCTCGTAAATGCCATTAAGGCGGAATACCCTGATAGAGAAGTTTATTACGTCCAGGATTTTGAAGATATTGTTAAGTATCTTTCTGCAAATGCAGAAAAGGATGATATCGTGATGACGATGGGTGCTGGTGACGTATACAAAATCGGGCAGATGATGCTTAGGGCATAACGGAGGAGTTTATGACTATTGAGGAGTATAGGAATTGCGAGAGTGCTAGACTCGAGTCAAATAGACGCAGGATGGAAGAAGATGGAGTTAATTTCGTAGATATCTATTCTGCATATATTGATGAAGAGGTCGTAATAGAGAAGGGTGCTACAATCGCTCAAAATGTTACTATCAAGGGCAAATCCATAATTAGAGCAGGAGCTTATATAGGTCAGTCATTAGAGATGCTGAGGTCGGTAGCGGATCTACTGTTGAGGCATCTTATATATATGAGAGTCAAGTAGGCTCTAAGACCAGTGTTGGGCCTTTTGCTTATATCAGACCTGGCAGTGTTATCGGTGATGAGTGCAAGGTAGGAGATTTTGTTGAAGTTAAGAATTCAACGATGGGAGATGGAAGTAAATCTTCACACCTTACATACATAGGTAATGCTGACATAGGAAAAAATGTAAATCTAGGATGCGGAGTAGTATTCGTGAACTACGATGGTACCAAGAAGTACCGTTCAAAGATTGAAGATGATGCATTTATTGGATGCAATTCTAACCTTGTTTCACCGGTTGAAGTAGGTGAAGGTGCATACGTAGCAGCAGCTACAACAGTTACGGAGAACGTTCCGGAAGATGCCCTTTGCATAGGAAGATCGAGGATGACCATAAAGGAAAATTGGGTACGTAACCGTAAGATTTTAAAGAAAGATAATAAATAACTAGCGATTATATTTTAAAGTTCACGTATTGGAGGTAAACAATGAACAAGGTCTTTTCCGATCTAAAGCTTTTTACATGCAACGCGCATCCAGAGTTAGCTAATGAAATTGCTGAACTAATGGGAATTAAGGTTGGTAAGTCAACTGTTAATAAGTTCAGTGACGGGGAAATTCAGGTGAGTATATGGGAGTCGGTTAGAGATTGTGACGTATATATAGTTCAGCCGACATGTGCACCTGTTAATGACCATTTAATGGAGCTTCTTATCATGATTGATGCGCTCAAGAGAGCATCTGCAGGAAGAATCAATGTAGTAGTTCCTTACTATGGATATGCAAGACAGGATAGAAAAGCAAAGGCGAGAGATCCGATTACAGCAAAGCTTGTAGCTAATCTAATCCAGGCAGCTGGAGCAGATAGACTGGTTTCTATGGATCTCCATGCTAATCAGATACAGGGATACTTTGATATTCCAGTTGACCATCTACTTGGACTACCGATACTTACAAAGTACTTCAAAGAGAAGAACCTTGAGGATATTGTCGTTGTGTCGCCTGACCACGGAAGTGTAACAAGAGCTAGAAATATGGCTCAGAGACTCGATGCTCCGATTGCAATTGTCGACAAGAGACGTCCAGAGCCAAATAAGAGTGAGATTATGAATATCATCGGAGACATCAATGGTAAGAATTGTATTCTCTTAGATGATATGATTGATACTGCGGGCACTATATGTAATGCCGCAAATGCACTGATGGAGCTTGGAGCAAAGAGTGTATATGCTTGCGCTACTCACGGAGTTCTATCGGGACCAGCTATGGAGCGTCTTGAGAAGAGCCCTATCAAGGAGTTAGTTCTTCTCAACACAGTGCCAATTGCTGACGAGAAGAAGATCGACAAGATGACCTTTATCTCTGTAGGACCAATTTTCTCAGAGGTAATTACCAGAATATATCAGGGTGGATCGGTAAGCCCTCTATTTGACTAACATTGATATAAAACTATGATTTATGGCAACGGAGAAATCTCCGTTGCCAATCTATCTATTGGAGAAAAAGAGTATGTACATTATTGCAGGATTAGGGAATCCAGGGGATAAATACGCACAGACGAGACATAATATGGGCTTTAGAACAATCGATAAGCTTGCAGATGATCTAAACGTGGATGTTACCAAAGCTAAGTTTAAGTCCTTAATTGGAGAGTGTAGAATTGGAACACATAAGGTGCTTCTCGTAAAGCCTCAGACATACATGAATTTGAGTGGCGACGCACTTAGAGAAGTTTCGAATTTCTACAAAGTTCCTTCAGAAAACGTGATAGTTATTTACGATGACATAGACATTCCGCTAGGTTCAATAAGAATCCGCAAGTTTGGAGGGCCAGGTACGCATAATGGAATGCGTTCAATAGTTAGTCAGTTTGGAACGACTGATTTTCCAAGGATAAGAACTGGAGTTGGTGGCAACGAAGGATCGCTGGTAGATCATGTAATAGGCAAAGTTTCAAAAGATGAGAATGAAGTGCTTAATGAAACTGCTGTTAAAGCTGCAAAGGCGGCAAAGGATATTATTGAGGTTGGAATTGAGAAAGCGATGAATCTCAACAATACTACTAAGAAAAAGGACTAGATATGAAGACCAATATCACTGGTGTTAGCGGAAGTAGGGTTGCCTACTATGCAGCCAAGGAGATTGCTAAGAAAAAGAAGACGTTAATTATCGTTTCCAGAGCTGATGTTGCGACAAGGCTCCGGGACGATATTTCTTTTTTTGTTCAAGATCGAGAGATTTTCGTAATGCCTGAAGAGGATGAATTGCAGATAATCTATGAGGCAAAAGACAGTAATTCTCTCATTCAGAGAATTAGGGCAATTGATGCGATAACATCTAACAATGAAGTTGTAGTAATTGCGCCAATTTCAGCAGCTCTTAAGCCTCTTCAGCCCGCACAACGATTTGTAGATTCAATTATAAACCTCGAGATGGGGATGAGGGTTGATCCGTCTGAATTAAAGAAAAAGTTAGTTGCACTTGGGTATGTGGGTACACCGGTAGTTGAGGCAGAAGGTGAATTCAGTGTGCGCGGTGGTATAGTCGATATATTTGCACCAAACCACATTGATCCTGTTCGAATTGAGTTTTTTGACGACGAGATTGATTCACTGAGGTATTTCGATGCAGAATCTCAGATATCACTGGAAAATATAGATTTCGTAAGAGTGTGTCCGGCAGCTGAGTTTGTGCCAAATGTGGAAGAGCGTCTAGCTGCACTTCCTCAAATAATCGGCGAGTACGATGAACGTCTTATAAATTTGCATATAGAGAATAAGAATGGCACTTTATCTGATGGAAGAGTCGATAGAATTGAAGAGCTTAAAGGGCGTATCACCGAGATGTTTACGGAGTGCACTAATGTGCAGATATTCGCCAACTACTTAAAGTACTTCAATATAAAGGACGAGAGAATCTGGGATTATCTTGAATATGCAGATGATGTCAATTTGATGATCTATGATCCTAACAGAATAGAGACCGAAGTTCCTGAATATGAGGAAAAATCTGACCTCAACAAGCTTTTTTCTAGGGATTTAATAGTCTTTACACCATTCCCTGAACCTATAAAATGGATCGAAGAATTTGGAAGAGTCATAAACGTAACGAGTAGACAGATTGCAAGCTTTAACGGACAGATGGAGCTCTTTGGAAGAGAGATGAGAAGGCTTTCCAAAGAAGGTTACGAAGTTCATGTCATTTCGGCAGAACAAGAAAGGCATGCTAGGATTCGGGAATACCTTGAAGATGCAGGTATTTTCGGTCATTTTAGATATGATATAGGGCACCTTGGATCGGGCATGATGCTCGATGATGAGAAGCTCTGCTACATAACTGATTCGGACATATTTCCTAATATAAGGAAGAGTGCGAAGCGAAAGCTTAAACGAAAGACTAAGAAACAAGACTTTCTAGACCTTCACGCTGGTGATTATGTGGTTCATGAGGAGCACGGAATAGGACGATTTGAAGGTATAAAGACTTTAGAAGCTGACGGAGAGATAAAGGACTATTTGAAAATCCATTACTCAGGAACAGACGTACTATACATTCCAACTGAACAGATGGACCTAGTTCAGCGATATATAGGAAGTGAAGGAAAAGCACCAAAGCTATCCAGACTTTCAGGTGGAGACTGGCGAAATACTAAGGCTAGAGCGCGTAAGGCAATCGAGGAAATAGCCGAAGACCTCGTTAAACTGTATGCTGAACGAGAGCTCCGAGGAGGATATGCGTTCCAGAGAGATACAGTGTGGCAACGCGAGTTTGAAGATAGCTTCCTTTATCAAGAAACCGACGACCAACTGCAGGCTGTTTTAGAAATAAAAGAGGACATGGAGAAACCTCTACCGATGGACAGACTGCTCTGCGGAGATGTCGGATACGGTAAGACAGAGGTTGCAGCGAGAGCTATATTCAAGTGTATTTCTGAAGGAAAACAAGCAGTATTTCTAGCGCCGACGACGCTTCTTGTTAATCAGCATTTCAACACATTAAAAGAACGTTTTCAGGACTACCCGTTCAATATAGAGATGATGTCGAGATTTGTAAATGAATCTCATCAAAAGAAAGTTCTCGAAGGTCTTAGTAAGGGGACTGTAGATTTAGTAATTGGAACCCATAGATTGCTTTCTGATGATATATCTTATAAGGATCTTGGGCTGTTAGTTATCGATGAAGAACAGAGATTTGGAGTAAAGCACAAAGAAAAACTAAAAATGGCTAGACAATCAGTTGATGTACTGACACTGTCTGCGACTCCAATTCCACGGACGCTTAACATGTCGCTGACAGGTATCAAGAATATCAGTACGATTGAGGAGCCACCTCAGGACAGATATCCAGTCCAGACCTTCGTATCTGCAGAAGATGATGAACTAATAAGAAGCGTGGTTAGGAGAGAGCTTGATAGAGGCGGTCAGGTATATGTAATCTATAATCGCGTAAATGGCATTAACGAGGTAGCAAAGCGAATAAATGCACTTGTGCCAGATGCAAGTGTCGCAGTTGGACATGGCCGTATGAATGAAACGACCTTGGAAAATGTCATGCTTGATTTTGTTGAGGGTGACGTAGATGTTTTCGTTGTAACTACTATCATCGAGAATGGTATAGATATCCCTAACGCTAATACAATCATCATATTGAATGCGGATAAACTAGGACTATCACAGCTATATCAGCTTAAAGGCAGGGTTGGAAGGTCGAATCGACTTGCATATGCCTATCTATTATATAAACCAGAGAGAGTGCTTACAGAGGTTGCTACAAAAAGGCTTGCTGCCATCAGGGAGTTCACCGAGTTTGGAGCTGGTTTTAAGCTTGCGATGAGAGATCTCGAGCTAAGAGGCGCAGGAAATGTTCTAGGAGAAGCACAGCATGGTAATATTGCTGGAATCGGTTATGAGCTTTATGTAAAGGAAATTGATAAAGCTGTACGAAGGCTCAAGGGTGAGAAGATAACCGAAGGAAGGGAAGAAATTGCGATAGAGGTAGATATCCCAGCGCGCATACCTTCTGAATATATTAAGGATGAGACGCTAAAACTACAGGCTTATAAAAAGATAGCACAGATCACAAATCACGAAGAAGCAGAAGAACTGGTAGCTGAACTAATCGATAGATACGGGGATTTACCAGCTGTGACAGTAGATCTTATTCGAATCGCTGAGATTAAGTGCCTGGCAGCGGACCTCGGGGTCAAGTCGATATCTGAACGTGGTGGAAGGTATGTTGTCGAGTTCAATGAAGAGAACAATGCGGATGCGTTTACATTAATTGTAGGGAAACAAAAGTATGGAGAGCAGCTGGTTATTAGCAGCGGAACTAACCCTTATTTAAGTCTTCAAAAGGCAAAGGAAAAGCCTGCGGTTAGAATCCTAGACCTAATGATGACTATGACGGAAGCTAGGCTTCAGGGGCTTTCGCAAGCTGATTAGGGTTGAAATAAACCGAAATGTCAAATAGCTTTTATTTACTCTATACAATTCTGAATCGTGATTTCTCCATAGACTTATGAACAGGTTATGGTATAATCGGCGTTAGTGCTTAAACAGACTATATATTTTAGGAGACATAAATGAGTAAGGTTAAATACTCTGAACACGGAGCCAAATTTGTAAAAGGTGCGGCTATTCTGTCGATAACAGGGATAATTGCCAAAGTTTTTGGCGCCTTCTTCAGAATTCCGCTTAATAACTGGATTGGTGCGGCCGGTATGTCGTATTACGGCGTGGCTTATCCGATTTATTCGTTCTTTTTGATAATTGCAACTGCTGGATTGCCAGTAGCAATTTCAAAGATGGTCTCAGAAAGAGTAGCTATCGGTGATTATATCAATGCACATAGAGTATACAAAGTATCTCTAAGAATCATGTTCGCAATAGGTGTATTTGGTTTCATCGTTTGTTATTTTGGAGCAGATATGATAGCTGCACATAGTAAAAATCCTGGTGGAGCTGCTTCTCTTAGAGCAATTGCGCCAGCGCTACTAACGGCTCCCATTGTTGCGTCATTTAGAGGATATTCGCAAGGGCAGCAGCAGATGATGCCGACCGGAGCATCAGAAGTTATAGAGCAGCTTATGAGGGTATTTGCAGGACTGGGTCTGGCTTACATGTTCCTTAATTCGAGTGCTGATCTAACGAAGGCTGCCGCAGGTGCTACATTTGGTGCATCTGCAGGATCAATAGCTGCACTAATATTGCTGCTAATCGTCTACATCGTAGGTGCTAATGCGCGCAAGCTGCATTTCCAGAAATCAATACACAAAGATGAGTCCACAAAGTCAATATTCAAAAAACTTCTCAAGATTGCTGTTCCAATTACCATAGGTTCGGCTATTCTTCCGTTCATGATGATTGTAGATTTATGGCTTGTAATGAGAAGGCTGCAGGCTACTGGATGGAGCCATCATCAGTCGAAGCAGCTATATGGTCTAATCAGTGGATTCTGCGACCCGCTTATAGGATTTCCGCAGGTGTTCACTATTGCGGTAGCGGTAAGTTTGGTCCCTGCGATTTCATCGGCATTTGTTAGAAAAGACATGGTTGGACTACACAAAAACATACAGACAGGAATCAAGACCAGCATGATTATCAGCTTCCCTTGTATGATTGGGTTGATTGCACTAGCAAGACCGATTTTATTCCTACTGTATCCAGGACAGCCTGAGGATTCAGCGCTAGCGGTACCAACACTACAGGTTCTTTCTCTAGGAATTGTGTGCCTATCTATTTTACGTACGTTTTCAAGCGTTTTACAGGGAATAGGGAAGCCTGCGATACCAGTTATAAACCTTTCAATAGGTGTTATATGCAAATTCATTATCACATATATATTAGTAGGTATTCCGGCATTTAACATTAACGGGGCAGCTGCTGGAAACGTAGCGGCATATGGAATAACGGCAATACTAAACTATCGAGCAATGTACAAGTTCACAGGAACTAATCTAGATATTATAGGAACATTTATTAAGCCTGCGATTGCTTCCCTCATTATGGGTGGGGCAGCTCATGGTACATACATTCTTGTATTTAGAATTTTAGGAAGTAATTCTCTTGCGACGCTTGTGGCAATGATGGGTGCTGTAGCTGTATATGCAGTAGCGGTATTTGTAACTAAGTGTTTAGGTCCTGAAGAAATCCTTATGATGCCTAAGGGAGAGAAGATTTTGAAGTTAACGGACAAACTTCACTTGACGAATAAGTAGAAAATGCGATTATTTTTACGATTTATAGACTTTTTATAAACTAAAAGCAAGATAAACACAATCAATTCGTTGACTTTTCAATACTCCAACAGTATAATACGTGTAGTTAAGTTACCATAAGGAGGAAAATT
>ERZ773099.2491-NODE-2491-length-12610-cov-16.425408_pt1 | contig 12610 bp, 9 predicted proteins | sample MGYA00511120_ERZ773099 | MGnify/ENA primary metagenome ERZ773099 (study PRJEB29015, sample SAMEA2738012) | human oral metagenome | biome: human oral; feature: human-associated habitat; material: dental | place: China | collected 2104 ... | reverse complement strand
CTCCTGGACCTCCGCCTCGATCATGTCCGACGGCTCCTACGGCGTGCCCGAGGGCATCATCTCCTCCTTCCCCTGCACCTCGGAGAACGGCGAGTGGAAGATCGTCCAGGGTCTGGAGATCGACGACTTCTCCCGCGGCAGGATCGACGCCTCGGCGGCCGAACTCGTCGAGGAGAAGAACACCGTGGCCTCCATGGGGCTGATCTGAGCTCTCTGAGCCATCCGGCTCGGCGCTCGGGTTCGGCCTGAGAGCGTGCTGGGCCGCCTCGTCCACAGTCTGGTACAGACCACTCGGCGCCACTGAGCCTGTTCGGCGCTCACCAGGTCCTCGCTGCTTACTGAGCAGCGAGGACCTTTTTTCATGCTCGCGACGCACAGGCTGCTGGTTGAACCATTGCCATTACTGGTATAGACCTGTGGCGGTCGACCGGAATAATGATTGTTTGCGCAATATATGTTTGAGTTTCGCTCAACTTAGGTCTACTCTCTGCCCTGTTGAGATCAGATGACTGGATGACATCTCCTCTCACCGGCCGCGGCGACGGTGCCGTGGACATGAAACAACGTCGTTTCTAAGGAGCAGTCCCATGCGTCCCACCCACTACCTCTCCCGCCGCGCCGTGCTGGCGGGGCTGGGAACCACTGCAGTCGCCGCCACCCTGGCCGCCTGCGCGACCTCCGGCAGCTCCGGCTCGAAGTCCGGTGGAGCCGCCGGCGAAGGGGACGCCAGCCAGGTCGACGTCGTCACCTGGTGGTCGGCCGGCTCGGAGAAGCTCGGCCTGGATGCCCTGGTCAAGGTCTTCAATGAGCAGTTCCCCAAGACGAAGTTCGAGAACAAGGCCGTCTCCGGTGGCGCCGGCAGCCAGGCCAAGCAGAAGCTCGCCGCGGACCTGGCCGCCAAGAACCCGCCGGACACCTACCAGGCCCACGCCGGCGCTGAGATCAAGGACCACATCGAGGCCGGCTACCTGCTGGACGTCTCCAGCCTCTACGAGGAGTTCAAGCTCAACGAGGCTTTCCCCGCCGCGCTCATGGACCGCCTCAAGGACTCCGACGGCAAGATCTACTCGGTGCCCTCCAACATCCACCGGGCCAACGTCGTGTGGGCCTCGGTTCCCGCACTCAAGGCCGCCGGGCTCGACCCGACCAAGCCCGCCACCACCATCGACGCCTGGATCGCCGACATGGAGAAGGTCAAGGCCGCCGGCCTGACGCCCATCACCATGGGCATGGCCTGGACCCAGCTCGAGCTGCTCGAGACCATCCTCATCGCCGACCTGGGTGTGGACGCCTACAACGGGCTCTTCGACGGCAAGACCGACTGGGGCGGCGCCGAGGTCACCAAGGCGCTCGAACACTACAAGACGATCGTGGGCTACACCGACTCCTCCCTCTACACCGAGGACTGGGAGCCCGCCATGAAGCCCATCATGGACGGCAAGGCCGCCTTCAACGTCATGGGCGACTGGGCCGTGGCAGGGTTCGACGCCGCCGGCAAGAAGGTCGGAGAGGACTACGTCTGCTTCCCGGTCCCGGGCACCGACGGCGTCTTCGACTTCCTGGCCGACTCCTTCACCCTGCCCGAGGGCGCCAAGCACCCCGGCGGAGCCAAGAACTGGCTCAACACGATCTCCTCCAAGGACGGCCAGATCGCCTTCAACACCGTCAAGGGCTCGATCCCAGCCCGTACGGACCTTTCCGATGAGGAGAAGGGCAGGTTCTCCGAGTACCAGCGCTCGGCCATGGCGTCCTTCGCCAAGGACAAGATCGTCTCCTCCATCGCCCACGGCGCGGCCCTGCCCGCCAAGGCCACCAACGCGATGAACGACGCCCTGACCAAGTTCGCTCAGGGAGCCTCCGACGTCACCGCCCTCCAGGCCGACCTCAAGGCCGCTGCCGCCTCCTGACCGGTCCCCCGGGGGGCGGGGACGGACCACACGTCCGCTCCAGCCCGTTCCCGCCCCCGGGGCCGACCTCCCGCCGATCAGCGGCCGGCGGTCATCACCACCACCAGCGGATCCTTCCGCCACCAACGCATCAGGAGAACCTTGTGAGCACCAAGAGCGCCCCCGTGCGGCGCCGTCGGACGAGCTGGAAGCAGTGGGGGCCCGGCCTCCTGCTCATCTCGCCCTCGATCCTCCTCGTCGGCGTCTTCGTCTACGGGATGATCGGGATCAACATCAATACCTCCCTGCTGGACATGCACACCGCGGGCCAGGTCTCCGGGCGCAGGGGGACCACCGTCGTCGGGCTGAGCAACTTCACGGCCCTATTCGGCAACCCCGACTTCCGGCACTCCTTCGTCAACCTCATCCTGTTCACCATCACCTTCCTGGCCGGCACCCTCGTGGTCGGCTTCCTATGGGCCTGGCTCCTGGACCGCCCCATCAAGGGGGAGGGGATCTTCCGTTCCATCTTCCTGTTCCCCATGGCCGTGTCCTTCGTGGCCTCCGGCGTGGTGTGGAGGTGGCTGCTCAACTCTGCCCAGGGCGAGCAGGCCTCGGGACTCAACCGCCTCTTCGAGATGACGGGACTGAGATTCCTGGAGAACTCATGGACCCAGAACACCACCTGGGGGATCCTGGCCATCGCGCTGCCGGCTGTGTGGCAGCTGGCCGGATACGTCATGGCCCTCTTCCTGGCGGGCTTCCGCGGCATCCCCGACGACCTGCGCGAGGCCGCCCGGGTCGACGGCGCCAGCGAGTGGCAGCTCTACAAGTCGATCATCTTTCCCCAGCTGACGCCGATCGCCCTGAGCGCCGTCATCATCATCGGGCACATGTCCCTGAAGTCCTTCGACCTCATCATGTCGATCACCGACCAGCGGACCTACTCCACCAAGGTCCCGGCCATCGACATGTTCAACTTCATGACGGACAACGACTACTCCAACGCCGCCGCCGTCGGCACGATCCTGCTGGTCCTGGTCGCGATCGCCGTCATCCCCTATCTCATCCATGACGCCAAGGGCAGGAGGTAAGCGGCCATGGCACAGACCCTTCCAATGCGAGCGCCGCGCCGTCCCGGCTGGGGCCAGAGCGTTCGATTCATCCTGCTGCTGGCCTCGGTGATCCTTGTCCTCATCCCCGTCTATGTCCTGCTGGTCACCTCCTTCAAGGGATCCACCGACGCCGACCCCTCCCGCACCTGGTACCTGCCCGAGGTCTGGGTCGCCAAGAACTGGGCCAACGCCTGGAACCAGCTCAGTGGCGGGCTGCTGCGCTCCCTGGCCCTGGTCATCCCCTCCTCGATCATCTCGGCGATGCTGGGCAGTGCCAACGGCTTCGTCCTGTCCAAGTGGCGCTTCCCCGGGGCCAATGTGGTCTTCACCCTCATCCTGTTCGGCATGTTCATCCCCTACCAGGCCGTCATGATCCCGCTCATGAGACTGGTGACCAGTGTCGAGGTGGGGTTCGGGATTCACACGCTGATCCTCATGCACGTGGTCTACGGCATCCCGATCACGACGCTCATCTTCCGCAACTACTATGAGACCATTCCGAACGAGCTCATTGAGGCCGCCCGGGTCGACGGGGCCGGCATGCTGCGCACCTACGCCTCGGTGGTCCTGCCGATCTCGGTGCCCAGCTTCGTCGTCGTCCTCATCTGGCAGTTCACCTCCGCCTGGAACGACTTCCTGTTCGCCCTGTTCTTCGGTGGTGGGGCTCAGTCCGGGCCGGTGACGCTGGCACTCAACAACCTGGCTCACGGATCGATCCTGTCCGACTACGGGGCCTCCATGTCCGGAGCCCTCATCGCCTCTGTGCCCACCCTGGCGGTCTACATCCTGCTGGGCAAGTACTTCGTCGGAGGACTCATGGCCGGCTCGGTCAAGGGCTGAGGCCGGACGGTCTCCCGCCCCAGCTCCTGCGGGGCTCGCAGACACCCGCTATCGCTTCTGGCTCCCGTCCCCGGCTTGGGGGCGAGAGCCGGATGTGATGAGATCGGGGCATGGCACGTCGCAGATCCAAGCGCCCCTACGGGCGGGGGCACATCCCCTTGAGCATGGACCGTCTCGCCTCCGTGCCGCGCACCCAGACCGGTCCCGGCGGGGCCGATTTCACCGTGCGCTACCTGCGGGGCGGGGACAAGCCCTACACCTGCCCCGGCTGCCACCGCGTCATCCCCGCGGGCTCCGCGCACGTGGTGGCCTGGACCAACGAGTCGCTCTTCGGGGCGGACCGGGGCCTGGAGGAGCGACGGCACTGGCACACTTCCTGCTGGGAGCGCCGCCTCTGGTAGTCGGGCCGGGGACGCGGCATGCGGGCCGGTCACACGAGTGGCTCGGGAGAGCGCTCCTCCCAGTCCGGCAGGAGGCGGTTCAGCGCGAAGCGCAGCGGCACGATGTCGCCATCGCGTCCGCCCTCGCCGATGGTCATCGGCACCGGCTGGCTCTCGGGCCTGACCCCGCGCAGGCGTTGGCTCAGGCTCAGCGGCATCGACAGGATGTAGAAGCGCCCCTGCGTGTCGATGCCGACGGTTTCGTCGGCCCTCAGGTACCACCCGCGCAGCGGGGTGCGGGCGCTGCCACCGGAGTAGCCGCGCACTCGCAGCGCAACGGGCTCAAGGCCCTCGTCACGGGCGACCCGGAGGAAGAGGCCGATGATACGGGCGGCTCGGGCGTGCTCGGCGTCCTGGCGCTCCTGGAGCATGCGGGCCCGCTGGGCGGCCGCTCGACGACGCGACGCCGTCCAGTCGGAGTCCCCGCAGCCCCCGGTGTCTGAGGCGCTGGATGACTCGTCCCCGAACCGGGCGGCGTCGTCGGCTGTCACGATTGCGCCTCAGCGGCGCCCCTTGCCCTGACGGGGGTGACGGTTGCCGGCGTTGCCGGAGCCGCCCTGGTTCCTCCCGGGAGCCGGAACGCTCTCGATGCGGCCGGAACCCCCCTTGGGCGCGTTCTTCTGAGCCGCCTGCGTGGATGCCTTCTTCTGGCCGCCACCCGAGGCCCCGGCTGTGTTCCCGGCCGGAGCGGGAGCCGAGGCGGCCGAGGGCGCAGAGGTGGCGCTGCTCGAGCTGGCGGCGTTGGCGCTACTGGCGGCGTTAGCGCTGCTGGCGGCCGCTGCCGGTTCCGCCGACGCGGCGGAGGACTGCTCCCGCGCCGGCTCCTGAGCCTCCTGGGGCAGAGCGACGACGTGGTCGCTGAAGGTGGGCGCCTGGGGCAGGGCACCGCCCAGGACGCCGCGCATCTCAGTGAGGTAGGCGGAGACCGAGTCGCGCTGGCGTTCGAGCTCCTGGAGCTGGCGGGCTGCGACCTGGGCGGTGACGTCCGCGTCGGCCCGGGCGTCGCCGACGATCTGCTCGGCCTCGATCCGAGCCTGCGCCAAGGTCTCCTCGGCCTGGGCGACGGCCTCCTCCTGACGCTTGCGGGCCTCGGCGTCGGTGCGTGCCCGGACCTCCTCGGCGCGGGACAGCGCCTCCTGCAGGCGCTCCTCAGCCTCCTGGGCCTGCATCTGGGCCTGCTCCTGCATCTCACGGATGCGCTCGCGGGTGGCCTCGTGGGCGTCGGAGTCCTCCTGAGCGGCCTGCTCGTGCGCCGCGGCGATCTCCAAGGTGGCCTGCTGACGAAGCTCGGTGGCCTCGGCTCGGGCGGCGGCGGCCTCATCGGTGGCCGAGCGGCGCAGCGTCTCGGACTCGTTGCGCGCAGAGGTGAGGATCTCCTCGGCCTCGCGCTGCGCCTTGCCGACGGTCAGCTCCGCCTCCTGCTTGGCGGCGGAGAGGATTTCCTCGGCCTTCGCCGTGGAGGTCTTGCGCAGCTCGTCGGCCTCGGCCGCGGCCGCCTCGCGGTTGGCGGTGGCGTCGCGCTCGGAGGTGATGGCGATCTCGGCCGCCTGCTTGCGGGCCTGGGACAGGACCAGTGCGGCCTCGCGCTCGGCGGAGGCCCGCATCTCGGTGACAGCCGCCTCGGAGTCGGCGGAGAGCTGGGCCGCCTTGCGCGAGGCGGAGGAGACAAGCTCTTGGGCGCGGGCCTCGGCGTTGGCCAAGGCGGTGGAGGCCTCCCCCTGGGAGCGGGAGCGCAGCTCGCTGGCCTCGCGTCGGGCGTCGGCGAGCAGGGTCGCCGCCTCCGAGGCGCTGCGCTCGGAGAGGTTCTTGGCGTTGGTACGAGTGCGGGTCAGCAGGGCGTCGGCCTCGGCGTTGGCCTTGGACAGGACGGACGCGCTCTGCTCCTCGGCGCTGCGCAGCAGCTGCTCGATCCGTGAACCCAGACCGGCGTAGGTCGGCTTGTCGGACTCTCGCAGCCGGCGCTGAGCGTCGGCCAGTTCGCCGGCCAGCGTCATGGCGCGCTGGTCAAGGCTGGCGACCTCACGACGCGCGTCGGCCAGCTGTCGCGAGAGCTGCTCCAGCTTCCGGTCGACCTGGGCGCGGTCGTAGCCGCGCATCGTGATGGCAAACTCGCTGTATTCCTCAGCCACGTCGGGTTCCTCCTCCTGGCGAGCCGGGGACGCTCACCGCAGCCCAAGAGTAACGATTGGGTGTGATCGGGACGGTGGTCACGAAAGCGTGACGATACGCACAATCTAGCAGGTAGAGGTCCGGTTCTGAGCGCGATTGCTGGGGTTGCTGAGGATGCGCTCGGCAGCCGGACGGGCGCGGGTGGACCGCGCCGCCTTGTTTCTCCGAGCGTTCCTCCGGCTCTTGTCTGAGAACTGGTCAGGGCTTGGTGCCTGGTGGTGGTCTTTTCTGCCGACAGGTTTTCGGGAGAGATCGCTTCGCTCAGCGCGTGCTCCGTTGTGATTTTGCGCCGAGGTCAGTGCGTTCGTGGGGTCCGCCATGCGATTCTGGTGCCCGTCGGGCGCACGGTGAGCGCTCGTAACGATGTCCGACACTATGTAGTCGGCCCTCGTCAACCGTGTCCGCGAGCATAGGAGATCCGCGTCGTGAGTCGACGTATCTTGAGCGTGGTGGTGACCGTCCTCGGACTGATCGTCGTCGCCCTGGCCGTCTGTTCGGCCACCATCTGGAAACCCAGCTCCAAGGTCGAGGCGACGCTCGCCTCCGGTCCTTCCCAGCCCTACGTCGTTACCGCTCCCGGAGTTCTCAGCAGTGCCGAGTCCGATGTCGCAGTGACCGCGAAGTCCTCCGACGGCAAGGACGTCCACCTTTTCGTCGCACGTGCGGCCGACGTCGAGGCCTGGCTGAGCCCCGACGCCGACAACGCTCTTCCCTATACGGTGGTCACCAGCATTGACGCCGACGCCGGCACCCTGGCCTCCAAGGACGAGACCCAGTACTGCCCCGATCCCTCCGCTACCCCGGCAGCCTCCGCTTCCCCGGCGACCTCCGCCACTCCGGCGGCCTCCGCGGCGACCGCTTCTCAATCCTCCGCCTCCGCCTCCGCCCAGGCCGGGGCGACGTCGTCGGCCTCCGGGTCGCAGTGCTCGGAGCGCAAGGCCGGCGCCGTGAGCGCCTCGGGCTCCGACCTCTGGTTGGGGGAGAAGACCGGCGGCTCCTCAGTCACCTTCAACACCGCCGAGTCCGCCGATCGCGAGCTGCTGCCGCGCAAGAACCTCGACGAGCAGATCGTCGTCATGGCGTTGACCGACGGCAAGGCCAAGGCCCCTGCCCTGACCATCAGCTGGTCGCGGCAGGTCGAGACGCCCTGGTACTTCTACGGCGGTCTGGCCCTGGGCGGCCTGCTCGTGCTCGCGGGAGCCTTCCTGTTCTTCATTGATCTCCAGCTGCGTCGGGCCGATGTCGAGCGACGGACCCTTTCGGCCGAGCGCGCGGCCCGCATCGCCAATGCCGACTCCGTCTCCACGGAGGGCATTCCCCAGGTGGACGATCCCGACCGGCAGCTGACCCGCCGAGAGCTGAGGGACAAGGAACGGGCTGAGGCCTCCGGCGAGGCCTGGACCGACCCTCGCACCGGCCGCGTCTACCTCGACGGCATCGAGGCTCCCGCCGTTCCCCAAGCGCCCGAGATGCCCACGGCTGACGGCAGTGGCGATGGTTATGGTTATGGATTCGGCGGCTACGGAGAGAGCGGCATCGGGCAGGAGGAGCAGTCGGTCGCGGGGGTCGCCCGGGGCTCGTCGGTCGTCCCCGGCCTTGATGAGGAGGCCACTCAGCAGTACCGGGCCGCCCGTGGACTGGAGGGCCTCCAGGACGGCGAGGCGCTGGCGATCGCCTCGGATGACGCTGGCGCGTCGAGTGCGCCCGGATTCTCCGAGGCTTCTGCTCACGCCAGTCACGTGAACCACCACAGCCACGCGGCTCCGAGCGACGATCCGGCCCCTGAGCAGCGTGAGGACCTCCCGGACTACTCTCGTTTCGCCCCGCAGGAGCATCACACCAGTCACGTGGCCGGTGACCCGCACGAGGAGCAGATTCTCGTCGAGAGCGACACAGCCGAGATTGAGGATGTGACGACGTCGGCCCAGCCCCAGGAGTCCGGTCTCCAGATACCCGACGGCCTCGCCCAGCCCGAGGCGCAGTCTTGGCCGGCCACTGACCAGCCCCAGCCCGAGGCGCAGTCCTGGCCGGCCGCTGACCAGCCCCAGCCCGAGGCGCAGTCCTGGCTGGCCGCTGACCAGCCCCAGCCCGAGGTCCAGTCCTGGACAGTTGCTGACCAGCCCCAGCCCGAGGTCCAGTCCTGGACAGCCGCCGACCGGTCGGAGGCGACCAGTGTGCCGCAGGACCTGGTGGAGGTTGAGGAGGAGGTGCAGGAGCCCGCTTTCTCCGCGACCAGTCCCGCCGACTCGTCCGCGACGTCGACCACCGTGTCATGGCCCTCCTACTCCGACGGCGTTGAGTTGCCCCCTGCTGCCGACCCCGCCGCCATCCAGGCCGCCGCCGCCGAGCCCCTCGGCGAGCCCGATCCCACCGAGGACCCCCACAACCAGGAGCACGCATGAAGTCCACCCGTCGAGCCTTCCTGAGCGCGGGCGGTGCCTCCGCCCTCGCCCTGAGTCTGGCCGCCTGCTCGAAGTCGCAGAAAACCAAGACCGCCGCGACCCAGGCCTCCGGAACGCCCATCGCCGAGCCCGTCCTCAACGACAAGCAGCTTTCCGAGATTCTTCAGCGTGTCCAGGTCGGTCTGGAGACAGCGGACAAGGAGAAGAACGCAGAAAAGCTCAAGGAGGTCATGTCCGGTCCGGCTGCACGGATCCGTGCAGCCGAGTACGCCACGGCCTCCGCCAGCGGGAACAACGAGTTCATCCACCCCGTGACCACCAAGATCCAGGGCGGGGGAGTGGGCCAAACCGCTGGCTTCCCCCGCAACGCCGCGGCGGCCTCGGAGGGCGCCAGCCCCTCGATCCTGTCTCTGGAGCAGAACTCGGCGCGTGACCAGTTCAAGGTATGGGCCTGGGTACAGGGATTCTCGGAGCAGAAGAACATCCCCGTTCTGACCAAGCAGTCAGCTCAGCACGCCAAGCAGGTGACGGCGGACTCCGCAGGTCTGGTCGCAACCCCCAAGGCGGTGCTCGACGCCTATGTTGATGCGCTCAACAACCCCGAGGGCGAGAACGGCAAGGCCTTCCCCGATGACCTGCTGCGCCAGAAGATCCAGGCGACCCGCGCCACCAACCTCAGCTCTTTGGGCGAGGTCTCCGTGACGGCGACTGCCGGGGCGGACGGGTTCCAGGGACTCCAGATGGAGGAGGGCGACGGTGGGGCGCTGGTCTTCACGACCCTGACCTATACGGTCGTCTACAAGCGCACGGTCGACGGATCCGACCTGACCCTGCAGGGTGACGTCGCCGCCCTCATGGGCGGCAACCAGAAGATCATCGGCACGGTCACCGCCACCTACGACTCCATGGTCGCCTTCGCCATCCCCAAGGAGGGCAGCAGCGAGAAGGCGACGATCCTGGGAGCGGAGACCGCACTGATCAAGGTGGACCGGGACGACTCCCAGACGCCTGCCCCCACGGCCTCGGCGTCGGCCAGGCCGTCCTGAAACACCACCGCTGCTCGGCCCGACTCCGCGACGATCCTCGGAGTCGGGCCGCCGGCGCGCTCGGGTCTCTGACCGCAGGGCGAGGCTTGTCGGCCGCGTTGGCGCTGAAAGACAACAAAAGACCCTGATCAATACCCTGATCAATGAAGCAACCGGGCTGCGGCCCGAGGAAGGCAACCTGTCAATGAGCATGTTCGGCGCCGTCGACCTATCCAGTTTCGCCCCCGCCTCCAAGCCCGCCGGTCCCAGCTCCGGGGCCTCGGCGCAGGCCTCCAGCGACTCCGGTGGTGCCGGAGGCCCGGCGGCTGCGCTTGTGGTCGACGTCGATGCCTCCAGCCTGCGCGATGTGGCCGAGCTCTCCGCCCGGGTCCCCGTCATCGTCGTCCTGCACAGCCCGCGCAGCCAGGTCAGCACCGATCTCGCCGCCGTCCTAGAGCGGCTCGCGGGGCAGTACGCCGGTCGCTTCCAGGTCGCTCGCGTAAACGTCGACGCCGCTCCGGAGGTCGCTCAGGCGCTTCAGGCGCAGGCCGTTCCCACGGTCGTGGCCCTCATCGCCGGGCAGCCGGTGCCGATGTTCCAGGGCACGGTTCCCGAGGAGCAGCTGCGCTCGATCCTCGATCAGCTGCTGGAGGTGGCGGCAGCCAACGGTGTCAGCGGCACCATCGCCGTCGACGCGGCGGCCGGTGCAGACGCCCGATCCAGGGAACCTGAGGAGACCGAGGTCGAGCGCGCAGCCCGTGAGGCCCTCGAGGCCGGCGACTTCGCCGCCGCCGAGGAGGTCTACACCCACGCCATCGCTCAAAATCCGGGCGATGAGGAGCTCAAGGTCGCCCGCAGCCAGGTGCGCCTCGCGGCCCGCCTGGACGGCAAGGACCCCCATGAGCTACTCGTGGCGGCCGACGCCGAGCCTGCCGACCTCGAGGCATCCCTAGCCGGGGCTGACGCCGCCCTGTCCCTCGGTGACATCAACGCCGCCCTCGGCCGGGCCCTGGAAGCCGTGCGCACCCACCAGGGGGAGGAGCGCGAGACGGCTCGCCTGCGTCTGCTCGAGTTCTTCGAGATCATCGGCCCCACAGCCCCGGAAGTCGCCCAGGCCCGCCGCCGCCTGGCCACCATGCTCTACTGAGCTCTGCTGAGCGCCTGTCGCGCGCCCGCCCCAACAGACGCGACGCCCCCTCACCGTGGTGGTGAGGGGGCGCTCGCGTCTGTGGCTTGAGGATCAGGCGATCGGTTCGGGGTCGATCTTCCAGACCTCGCGGGCGTAGTCGCTGATGGTGCGGTCGGAGGAGAATCGGCCCGAGCGGGTGATGTTCACCCAGGCCCTGCGCTGCCAGGCGCGGGTGTCGGCGTAGTCGGCCGCCATGGCGTCCTTGGTCTCGCGGTAGGAGGCGAAGTCGCCCAGGACGTAGTAGACGTCGGCCGGCTCGTAGGAGGGCTCCAGGAGGCTGCGGCGCAGGTCGGCGAACCAGCCCGAGCCGTTGTCATCGAGGGTGCCGTCGGTGAAGGCGTCCAGGACGCGCTTGAGGCCGGGGACGTTCTCGTAGTGCCACACCGGGTCATAGCTCTCGCGCAGGCCGGGCAGCTCGTCCTCGGTGGCGCCGAAGATGTAGGCGTTGTCATCACCCACTGCCTCGAGGATCTCCACGTTGGCGCCGTCGAGCGTGCCCAGGGTCAGGGCTCCGTTCATCATGAACTTCATGTTGGAGGTTCCCGAGGCCTCCTTGCCGGCCATCGAGATCTGCTCGGAGACGTCGGCGGCCGGGATGATGTGCTCGGCCGGGGAGACGTTGTAGTTGTGGACGAAGACGACCTTGAGGGTCTTGGAGACGACCGGGTCGTTGTTGACCAGCTCGGCGATGGCGTTGATGAGCTTGATGACGCCCTTGGCCCGGATGTAGCCGGGAGCCGCCTTAGCCCCGAAGATGAAGGCCCGCTTGGGGACCTCCAGACTCGGGTCCTGCTTCATGCGGAAGTAGAGGTCCAGGACGTAGATGGCGTTGAGCAGCTGGCGCTTGTACTCGTGGAGGCGCTTGATCTGGACGTCGAAGATCGCCTCGGGGTCGATCTCGACGCCCTCGCGCTGGGCGATCCAGGCGGCGAAGTCCACCTTGTTGGCGTGCTTGATCTCCGCCAGGCGATCGTAGACGGAGTCGTCGACGGAGTCGGTGAAGTCGCCCAGGACGGTGAGGTCCTTGACCCAGGCGTCCGAGCCGGTGACCTCATCCAGAAGCGCAGACAGCCTGGGGTTGCACTGGCGCAGCCAGCGGCGGGGAGTGACGCCGTTGGTCTTGTTGTTGAAGCGCTCGGGCCAGATGGCGTGCCACTCGCCCAGAGTCTCGCGCTTGATGATCTCGGTGTGGAGCGCAGCCACACCGTTGATGGAGTAGGAGGCGTAGCAGGCGATCCAGGCCATGCGCACCGTATTGCCGGAGACGGGGGCCATGTAGTCGATGGTGCCCTGGTCCAGGCCGCGCTCGGCCATCTCGACGCGGAAGCGGCGGTCGATCTCGCGGACGATCTCGGTGATGCGCGGGAAGAGGCGGTCGAAGATGGAGATCTCCCAGGTCTCCAGGGCCTCGGCCAGCACCGTGTGGTTGGTGTAGGCGAAGGTCTTGGTGACCACGTCCCAGGCCGCCTCCCAGCCCAGGTGGTGCTCGTCCATGAGGATGCGCATGAGCTCGGGGATGGCGAGCACCGGGTGGGTGTCGTTGA
>ERZ773099.2490-NODE-2490-length-12615-cov-7.374124_pt1 | contig 12615 bp, 16 predicted proteins | sample MGYA00511120_ERZ773099 | MGnify/ENA primary metagenome ERZ773099 (study PRJEB29015, sample SAMEA2738012) | human oral metagenome | biome: human oral; feature: human-associated habitat; material: dental | place: China | collected 2104 ... | reverse complement strand
CTTTTCTCTATTATATTTGATTTTTTGACTTTTGGCAAGTACCAATTATGACGCTTTATAGAAAGTTTCACTTATCCTTACAGCCGCAAGGATAATCTGAAATATTACCCGTTCTTTTGTTTTATTCGATTATAGCAGTTTATGACGGTGAATCATGGTTTTTGTAGGCAAATTGTAGACAATCAAAACCACCAGTTGAACTGGTGGTTTTGATTGTCGTTTCCGAGTGCTAAGGAGGTGATCTCATGTCGAAAGCATTTCTTGTGGACACTTCATCTTTAAGTGAGGCTGAAAAAACCGCTTTGCTTGACCGAATTCATCGTTTTTCCTTCATCTTCTACGATGAATTCAAGCCGCGCACAGCCTCGACGTTCCGCTTTATGAGCAACACCGAGGGCACTGTCGAGGAAATCCGTGCGAACTTCCTGATTCCTGACTCCTGTCACGTGGAAATTAACTAAACGGCCTCTTCAAACTTTACGATTGCTCGCCCTTCCGGGTCGTACTCAATGACGGCTCGGCATTTTTTCTTTTCCAATATCCGCTCCGCCATCTTTGAAATCAGTGCGTCCATGAACAGAAAAGCGTGGCGAACGCCCTCTTCGCTGACGGAAAAGCCGTCTGTGGTTGCTTGATGCGTTGCTTCCTCCATCTCCTCACCTCCCTATACAGACTGTTGTGCTCCATCGGCAACGGTATCATCTGCCGTCTTTGCGCTGCGTCCGACCTCAAGCCCGCGCAAGAACGAGAGTGCCGCCGCACGCAGGATCTTCTCGCCCGTCGTTCCCGCGCTGCGCAGAACGTTCAGGACTTGCTCGTTCTCCTCGTGCAATGCCCGCTCGGCTGCCTCCCCCAGTGGGACATCCGCCCCCGGCATCATCAATGTGTTGTTGTTCATTTCCTTCGCCTCCTATCTTTCCCGCCATTCCTGCCAGAAATACAACGCCAGTATCCCCGATACCACAATGAGCAGGACATCCACCAAAACAAAATCCATCATGCGCCCCCTTTCTTGACATTATTTCCAAATCCATATATGATGATGGGCAAGGAGGGGTTTCCCCCTTCCCCTCATTAGCGAAGGTCTTTCAGGTAGGAAATCACTTCTTTAATGAGGCTCAGTACCGCAGCTGCCAATGTGATTAGGCTCGTTATCAGCCCGATTGCCGCTTGGCAGCTTCTTTTTTTGCGCTGTTTGCGCTTCGCCTTCTTCAATTCCTCACCTCCTTTCCTGTTAAAGATTTTTACTAATCATTTGTTTTATATGTCTATGTTATACTAATAGCTTGTCTGTGTCAATAGTTTTCTTGACTTTTTTACAAATCATTGGTATTTTTAATCAAAAAGGGGTTGATACAATGTCCATGAACGCTCGTATAAAAGAAGTACGAAAATCTCTAAACATGAATCAGAAAACATTTGGTACGACACTGGGGCTAGGGCAAGGTGCTGTAAGTTGGATAGAGCAAGATGGAAACACGGTCACAGACCAAAACATCAAAACAATCTGCACAAAGTTCAATATCAATGAACATTGGCTGCGCACGGGCGAAGGAGAGATGAAGGAGACGGGGGCGGCGGATATTTTCGCCACGTTTGCGGCGCAGCATAACCTCACGCCGGCAGAACGGGAGGTCATGCGTTATTGCTTCTTCCTGCCTCCGGCGGATCGCGCCGCCCTCCTCACGCATATCACAAATCTTGCCGACACCATCCGCGCCGCCGAGGATACAGAACGCACAAACGCGCCCGCCGCCAATCAGCAGCACACCATAATGGACGAAACAGATGATATGGTATCCGACATAGAGACAGAAGTAGAAGCCTTTGGGCAGGAACTTCTTGCCCAGCGCAAAAGAAAAGGATAACCCCCCGCCCCGCGCAGGGGCTTTTCTTTTGCCATCCCCTCACCTCCTCACTGCTGCGCGGATGTCGTGTGACTACACGTTGTTATTATTTTATCAACTTAAAGTTTATCTCGTGGGCAAAAAAATACAGTCTTTGTCAATCTTGTAGATTTGGCACAATGCTGTGAAGTTCCCTATATCTATGACCGTTTTCCCATTCTCCCAGTCGACAATAGTCTGTTTGTTTTTACGCAAGAGTTTTGCAACCTCCGCTTGTGTGAGGTTGGCGTTTACACGGGCAGCTTTCAAGCTAATTTTCACTAAATCACATCCTTTCTGCCTGCCTCATCAGTACCGGACAGCAATCCCCGGCAGACGCCCCGGAGGGCGTTTCGGCTTGTTACTTCCTCCCATGTCGGTGCTCCACGTAAAGCATTACGAGAATTGCAACGGACTCTGCAATCTTCGTGATACTAAAGGCTGTCTCGCTCTCGAAGAACCCATCTGAAAGCATCGTCACAACAAACAGGATAAGCAACACGGTTGAAGTTTTCATTGTATCTTCTTCGCAGATGATGTATAGTATTTCCAACGGGGGGCGCTGTCACCGCCCCCGCTAGACTAACGGCTTACCAGTTTGATGAGTTCAACCACACCATTGATTACAGCGGCTACTGCAATCAAGAACTTGGTGACTTCTTTCAGAACGGTAAGCCGTTTCTTTTTTCTCATCCGCGTTCCTCCCTTCATTTGGTATGATCTTATTATAAATCAACTTAAAGTTTATGTCAATGCTTTTAGTTGATTTATTTTTGTTTTCGTGTTGTGTTTTTTCACTTTTAGTTATATAATAATTTATTAACGAGGTGAGATATATGCCGAGCGAAGATACTATGAAAAAGACGTTTACCGCTAACCTAAATCGCATGTTGCAAGAACGAGGAATTACACAAGCAGAATTAGCTTCTTATATGGAGGTAAGCAATACTACTGTAAATAATTGGGTGAAGGGGTATAAAGTTCCTCGCATGGATAAAGTGGATAAGATATGCTCTTTTTTCAAGATAAAACGCAGTGAATTATTAGAGCAATCCCCCGCCTCGGACGATCTGCCCGCTTTCTCTCCAACGGGACAGAAGATTGACGCACGCACCCGCAGGCAACTTGAAAAAGTCCTTGACGATGATAACCTTACATATAACGGCGTTGTCCTCAACGGAGAGGACAAAGAAAAGGTAAAAAAGGCGCTCGAACTTATCTTCTGGGATGTCAAAGAGAAGAACAAACACAAGAAGGGTTGACCTGTAAGGCATACGAAAGGACGCTCTCAAATGAATTACGGAGAATGTCTATCCGCTTCCGCAATGATCACCATACAAGAAAAGGTTCGGCATCTGTTCTTTATTTGACAACTACTTTCGTACAGGCTATAATACAGATACAAAGCGGTCGTGAGCCGCAAATTCTGATTCATGCTCCACGAGAGCATAGGAAAGCCCTGTATGACAGTATTGTCGTACAGGGCTTTTGAATTATGATCACCACCACAAAAGAGGTGAAGCCGATGAACATCCCCCTGCGCGTCAGGAATCTCGTAACCCGACATGATACCTCAGACCCGTACCGAATCGCAAAAGAGCTAAACTGTCTTGTCTATTTTGTCAGCCTACCACCAACGGTCAACGGTTTCTGGAAGTGCCTATTAAATCGGAGGATTATTGCACTCAATAAGAATCTGCCCGAATGGCAGCAGACAGCCGTCCTTTGTCACGAACTCAGACACATCGTATGCCATCCAGGATATGCAGCTTTCTCGATGCGCAATACATCATATTCCAGTACACGCATAGAAGACGAGTCGGACGAATTCGCCGAGTGTCTCATGTCCTATCGCTACGATCTCGACGAGTACTATGTGCGCCGCTTCCTCTCGGAGGGATGGAGGTCATAAAAAAACCGCCATCGTAGGCGGCAGGAAGGAATCTCTATGGAAATAAAATATGCCAAAGCTGCTGTGAAAACCATTGGAAGTATGGACAAGCCGACAAAACAACGTCTCAAAAAAGCGATTGAGAATTTGCCAAAAGGAGATGTAACCCCCCCTCAAAGGAAGTGATTCACTGTATCGGCTTCGCGTCGGTGATTGGCGCATTGTTTTCTCTCTTCCTGATACAAATACGATTCTGATTGAAAAAATCGCCCCACGCGGAGATGTCTACAAAGGAGGCTTATTGATATGACCGTAAAAGCGCAGATTATGGAGATGATGGATTTTGTTCCCGACCGCGAACTCCCCATTCTTTTGGAGGTAGTCAAGCGTTTTATTCCCAATGATGCCGATGACCATATGACAGAAGACGACTTGAATTCCCATCGCCGCGCCATGCAGGAATATAAGAGCGGGGAAAGCATTTCTCATAGCGAGATCGACTGGGATTGACAAAACGCGCCGCCCGCATCGCAGAAAAAGAGGCTGCATTAGCATCCTCCTCTACCGCCGCCGCAAAAATGGCATAAAAAAAGACCACATCTAAGTGGAAGGAAATAAAAAGGAGAACTACATTATGAAATCGGCTCTTTTTTCCTAGGCGAATACCAAAGTAGGAAAAAAGAGTTTGTCGATCTGAAGCGTTTCCCAATCTAAATGACAAATATTGATGCTCTCTGACAATCCAATATATACAAAGGGGCAAAAGAGATATATAATGGTCTTGAAAGGTGGTGTTAATGATGTCGATGGAATTGTTGCCACAACAGGCTCAAAAGAATATCGAAGAGGTTCGGCAGGAACAGCAACGTATACGCACCCAAATGCAAGAAAACATAAGTACGTTTAACGAGGAGTGGAACAGATGGACAACACCACGCAGAATCAGACGAAAGACACAAGAGATGAACAAGCCTTGATTGACATTTTTTATTTGGACAGTTACCGATTAAACTCGCTTATATCTCAAGTGAATAATGGAGCCCTGCAAGCTGTCACAACCACGACAGAAAACTCGCAGGGCTCTATTTTATCTACAAAGGGGAGTATTGGTTTTCAAGGTTTTGTAAACCTCGGCTCCGATGATAATACCTCGGAAGGCATAAAGCGCAGCATACAGATGACCAAAACGCCATTGCATGATGAGGTTATAGTCTTTCTCAACCGTCTCGGCCTTTCCCCTACGTCAAACTTCTCTCAAAATGTATTTTCCAGTTTGCAGGTGAAGGAAGGCGTTATTTCGCTCAAAAATTACAAGATGTTTGCCGAAGTTATCCCTATCATCGGCGATATGGCTTCCTTGTTTGACGAGGATGTAAAAGAAAAACAGACAATAGAGCGCGAGATTTCCTTACTTAAAAGCAAGTCGGATAAATCAAAAGAGGAAAAGGAGCGTCTAAAAGAGCTGCGCAACCGTTTACAAAAATTACAGTCCAAAATTGATGAAATGGATGTCATTTATAAAAACATTCATTCTCTCATCCCGTTTTTGCCAAAAGGAATCGGCCTTGAAATTCGGTTGGATGATGATTCTCTCCTGACGGGGAACCTGAAATCAGAGTACCTTATCGACATGGAAGAATCTATTTTCTTAAACTATGGTGAATGTCTCCCGGATCGATGGCAAATTCTAGGCGTGGTAGATCATAAAAATGATATTGTGCCAACCCAACCCGCCAATATCCTTGGTCATTTGTCAACGATGATGAAAGGCCTGACAACTATGCTCTCCCCATCGGAGAGCACCGGAACTATTATCCCAATCCTAATTTATCGTGAGCTTAATATTGATTGAGTTCCCGATTTACATAACATACAAAATGCAATGTGAGGATTCTTCACGGTAGTACAACACAATTGCTTTCAAACATGGTGTTTTAAGTAAATTGGCAGTTCTTGCAAAAAAACGCAAGCAAATGGGGCGCCTAATCTTGATTGAGTTGCCGGGACAACATAATTGGAGGTGTATTGTATGGCTACTGTGCGCACTCGTAAGCGCGGAAAAACCTACTCGTATAACTTTGATGTAGGTATACATCCAGAGACAGGGAGGCGGCGTGTTCTTGAGCGCGGCGGTTTTGCAACACAACAAGAAGCCTATAATGCGGGTGTTGCAGCTTTTACCAATTGGAAAACCGGGAATATCGGCATTACATCAGAGCGTATCACTCTACTGGATTATATTACCTCATGGCTCGAAAATGTCGCACGTCCAAATGTATCTATTTATACATATGGAGACTATCTTTCTTGTTTTCGTTCCCGTGTTCATCCATATTTAGGTAATATCATTCTACAGGATTTACGCCCCCGTGACATTGACGCGTGGGTTCATAAGCTTGCCGCACGTGGTCTTTCCCGCAGTACCATCAGAAAAACAAAGGTCATTCTTTCTCATGCTCTTTGTTATGCAGTCTATCCTGCTGAACTCATCGCGGCCAATCCATGCAGCGGCATCCAAGTCCCCCGCTCTGCTCCTGCTGCCGTTACGCCTCGTGTTGTTATATCATCTGATATGCTCGCAGAGATATTTAAGAGATACCCCGAGGGAAGCAAGTACCATATTCCCCTAATGATTGCATATCATACAGGTGCGCGTATCAGTGAAATTTTAGGGCTTACTTGGGATCATGTAGATCTTACGGTCGGAACAGTGTTCATTACACAGCAGATCAATTATGGAAAAGTACATCACGGCTTTTTCTTCGCACCGCCAAAAACAGCAGCAGGGCAACGAATCATCTATCTGGACGGAAAGCTTATCACCGCCCTGCAAAAATGGAAAGTATCACAGTCCAGGAACGCTCTTTATATGGGAGGTGCTTATCAATGTGTATACGAACTGACAAATCATAAGGTCTACACCGCCCCTAAAATTGATCCGCCCCCTACAGGTGCCATCGTACGTTCTCTTGTCTGCACAGATGACTACGGGCTTCCTATACATTATTCAGCGATACGATACGCCCTAAGATTCTTTGGATTAAATGCACACAGCTTCCGTCATACGCATGCAACTAAACTTATCGAGGCCGGAGCAAAGCCTATAGATGTCGCTGCCCGTCTAGGACACGCAGATGCCGCCACTACGCAGAATCTTTATACGCATGATACGGTAGAAATGCAAAAAGAGACAGCGGCTATTTTTTCGCATATTGTCGGCGCATAATGTAGGCAAGGAGGAAGATAGCTGTAATGTAGGCAAAATGTAGGCAAATGGATGTTTACAATATTAAAAAAGCCCTTTTTTCAAGGGGATTGATGCTAAACTTATTATTCTATGTTATAATCTTCTGTGTGTATACAATATCTTGGGAAGGATTGTAATGGAATCACCAGCAATTCTTCGAGTGTTTTTGCCTACTAAATGATTTCATAACGAAAGGATTTACTATGGCTGTTCATGTCATCAATGAAGCCAGGCGTTGCCTGCAATGTAAAAAGCCGTTATGCCGCATCAAAGGATGTCCAGTACAGACCAATGTTCCAGAGATGGTACGTTTATTTCTTGATGGAAAAATTAACGAGGCAGGTGCAATGCTCTACGACAATAACCCCATGAGTGTCTTTTGCTCACTTGTCTGTGACCATGATGCACAGTGTGAAGGGAACTGTATTCAAGGACGGCGTGGTGCTCCAATCCAAATTTCAAGTATTGAGCACTATATTTCAGATACCTATCTTGATAAGCTTGTTCTTTCACGCAAATCCTACAACGGGCACAATGTTGCTGTAATTGGTGCCGGTCCTGCTGGTATCGTCGTGGGCGTAAAACTCGCACAAGAAGGATATGGCATTACAATCTTTGAGAGAATGCAGAAAATCGGTGGTATGCTCCGCTATGGAATTCCTGATTTTCGCCTCCCTCCATCGACCATTGATCGTTACGGAGAAAAACTTCATATGCTTGGCATCCATATCCGTCCCAACACAACCATCGGTGGTGCACTGAGCGTTGATGATCTTTTCCGCGACGGTTATGAAGCAATTTTTATGGGAACAGGTGCATGGCGTGCAAAAACGCTTGGCATCCACGGTGAAACCTTGGGGAACTGTCACTATGCTGTAGATTACCTCAAAAATCCAGATGTCTACCACCTTGGAGATCGTGTAGCGATCATTGGATCCGGGAATTCTGCAATGGATGCAGCACGTACTGCGGTCCGTAAGGGCAGCCGCTATGTTACAATTTATGCGCGGCGCAATGGCATTTCAGCAAGTGAACGGGAACTTGAGTACGCGCTTGCAGATGGATGCGAGATCCAATATGCCAAAGGGATCCATTCTCTCACACCAGAAGGTCCAATGATGTATGATCGCGTTTTTGATGAGGAGCAAAATCTTATCAGCGAAGGGGAGCCATACCTCATTCCTGCCGACAGTATTGTCATTGCCGCAAGTCAAGCAGCAAAAGACAAGATTGTTCGTACAACAACCGGAATAACACTTAATGAAAAAGGACTTGTCAAAGTTGATGAAAACGGTATGACAGAGCGTGAAGGTGTATTCTCTGGCGGTGATGTCGTTCTTGGTCCATGGAACGTAGTGCAGGTTGTAAAAGATGCAAAACATGTTGCGGACGCAATGATTGCATATCTAAAAAAACGCAATGAACAAAATCTCTCCTAAATAAAAGAAACGCAAAAATACATATTGTGTCTCTCCATCAAGAATAATAATTTTCTGTAATAAACAGGCTTCCATATAGAAGGGGACGAGTACATGAAGCTGACACCGAACAAAGAAGAATTTATCAAGCAAGCTCGTAAGGCAAATCTCGTCACGATTTCTACTGAACTTACGATGGATCTTGATACACCTGTATCGATCTATTATAAACTTGTCGGCGAAAAAAAAGGCTACATCATGGAGTCTGTCGATACCACACAGCAACAATTTGGACGTTATTCCTTCATTGGAGGAGATCCTTTCATTCGCATACAGATTTTTGCAAACCAAATGCTCATCAATGAAAATGGGTTAATGAAAAGCATCATAGGTCCTCCGCACGAGACAATGAAGGCATATGCTGCACGATTCACTCCAGTATACACATCTAAAGACCGTCTGCCACTTGTTGGCGGAGGTCTGGCAGGATACTTTTGCTATGAAAGTGCTGCTACTTTTGATCGCGTACGTGGTGTAAAGATTGATTCTGAACAACTCCTTGGGCAGTTTATGATGTGCCGTTTTCTGGTCGTCTATGATGCTTTGCAAAATAGCGCACAGCTACATTATCTTGCGGATATAAAAGATGATGGTGAGGATCTCAATGAACTCTATGATATGATTGTAAGACGACTGGATGACGTGCGTAAGCGTCTTTCTTCCCCCTTCACTCCGCCTGTCGCACCACCGTCAAAACGTATAACACCCATTAACTTTATGACCAGCTATGAAAGTGCACCCAAGAGTTTTCTAGATGCTGTTAGAATGGCAAAGGAACACATACTTGCAGGAGATATTTTCCAAGTTGTTCCCTCCTTTCAGTTCCGTGAGAGGATTACTCGTCCTGCCTTTCTGTTTTATCGTCGTCTGCGTCAAGTCAATCCATCTCCTTATATGTTCTACTACAATTTTGGTGCGGTAAAGCTCGTTGGAGCATCACCCGAAATGCTCGTCAAAGTTTCTGGTAATAAAGTATACACCTACCCCATTGCTGGTACACGTAAACGTGGAAAAACAGAAGAGGAAGATGCTGTTCTCGCCCAGGAACTGCGTGCAGATGAAAAGGAATGTGCCGAACATGCAATGCTCGTTGATCTTGCACGTAACGATCTTGGCCGTATCAGCATACCTGGAACAGTATGTGTTCCAAAACTTATGGCTATTGAGCGTTTTTCTCATGTCTCACACATGGTAAGCAGTGTCATCGGAGAAATAGCCCCAGATTACACACCGATGGACGTATTGCGTGCAACCTTTCCAGCAGGAACCGTCAGTGGTGCTCCGAAGCTGCGTGCAATGGAGATTATCCACGAACTCGAACCGAGTCCGCGTGGATTTTATGCGGGCACAGTCGGCTATATGGACTTCTATGGGAATATGGATATGTGCATCACACTACGTACTATGTGCATTGAAAATGATGATGTAGCAATTATCCAATCAGGTGCAGGTATTGTAAAAGATTCTATAGCGGAAAAAGAATATCTTGAAATTCTACAAAAATCTAAAGCACTTTTTGAGGTTGTCGAGGAGGTGGAAAACAATGCTGCTTTTGCTTGATAACTATGATTCTTTTACATATAATATCTACCAGCTTTTGAGCAATCTGGGCGCAAAAGTTGAAGTGGTGCGAAATGATATGACTTCTCTCGATGAGATAAGAAAACGCAGGTATGACGGTATTATCATCTCCCCTGGTCCTGGATTACCAAAGGATGCAGGAATTACCGAGGATGTCATTCGTGAACTTGGCAGAGAAATTCCAATCTTTGGTATCTGTCTTGGACACCAAGCCATCGGTGAGGTATTTGGTGGATGCATTGTTCGAGCAAATGAAATCATTCACGGGAAAGCTTCTCCTATTCACCATTGCGCCACAGGAATTTATCATGGTATTGCAGATGGTACACTGGTTGCACGTTATCATTCTCTCATAATTGAACGTGATAGCCTTCCAATCACACTTGAAATTACAAGTGAACTAGATAATGGTATTATTATGGGAGTACGTCACCATGTATTTCCTATCGAAGGAATTCAATTCCACCCAGAGTCTATTTTGACTCCTGATGGTCAGACAATGATGATAAACTATCTGAAAGGAATTCATGCCATATGAGAAAAACTAGGTATGATGATATTCTGCTCATCAGCGATCTAGATGGAACAATAGTTCCTCTTTATGGAACGATCTCAGATGAGAACAAAGCTGCCATTAATAATTTTACTTCTGCCGGAGGAGCTTTTGCCATCGCTACAGGGCGCACACCAATGTCGGCACTCCCATATATGGATGGTATTCATCTCAATACACCGTCTATCTTTTTGAACGGAGCTATGCTAAAAGATACCTTATCCGATACTGTACTTAATATAAATACATTAGATGGAGAAATCTGGCGAAACTTCGCTGCGCGTGTACTCTATCAGTTCCCACGCGCCTGTGTAGAAGTGTATACAGAGACAAATTGTTATATTCTGAGCCCCGAGGAAAATGATGATCCTCGTCTCCTAGAGGAGTTTTACGAAATTGAACATACATCTCTCACAGCCATCGAAGATAATATATGGCTAAAATTCTTCATAAATGATGCCCCAATCAACTTGACCTTTGTAGAGCAGCTTGCCCGTGAAATCGGTATCAATCATTGCTCCAACTCTTTCTACTCAGATACATATTATCTCGAATTCGTTGCTCCGAACACTTCAAAAGGGGCTATGACAACGCTTCTGCGTAAACTCCCCTCACTCGATGGACGTCAAGTCATTGCCTGTGGAGACTATGAAAATGATGTTGAAATGCTTCATATAGCTGATGTTGGAATCGCCCCTGCAGATGCATCAGAAAGTGCTCGAAATGCAGCAAATCATATTGGTGTTGCATCCAATAAGCCTCTCATTGCTTGGATATTAAAAGAAATCTTATAATAAGTCTGTCTGCCTTAATATGATATTTACATCTCCATTTGCTGTGTGATCTTTTTACGTCATTTATTGACAAGTGCCTCCTATGCTATCCTTCATTTGTGGTTGTCAGGCCATTTTTAGGTTAGCATAGGAGGCACATTCTTTTTCTATAAGATTTTTCTCTATCCTAAGTTGAACTGGGGGGACTATGACAAAGTCAAACAGAATAAAGTTTCAGAATCTCACGCGTTAAACTTTGGGAATTGTATCTTCGGCGACCAATAAGAATACGCTTCGGCTAGAGACAGTGATTATGAGCACCGAGGTGTATTTATCTGGAAAATTTTGGAAAACTATCTTGCGCAACAGGTACCTGTCGACACACTGCAATCTTCGTTTTTATTGGTCAAACCAAGTACCTTGATAAGCTCCATGTCCTCTGCAATAGTTGTTCCTGAGGTCGTAAGCATATTTCCTGTAATGGATGCTGATGCACCCGCTAGAAACGCCGTTGCACCGTTCTCTGGTAGAAGTTTACGCCCTGCACCGAGGCGGATGTTGGCTGTCGGATTGATGAATCGGAAAATTGCAATCGTACGCAGAATATCATCACCAGAGATTGGTGCAAGATGTTCGAGTGGCGTCCCTGGAATTGCCATAAGTGAGTTTAGGGGAATCGATTCAATGCCAAGCTCCTGTAGCGCAAAAGCCATATCGAGCCGATCCTCCCATGTCTCGCCCATGCCAATGATGCCACCGGAGCATACACAAAGGCCCTCTGACTGCGCCATTTTAATTGTGCGAATACGATCGGCATAAGTATGCGTCGTACAGATCTCTGGGAAGTAGCGCTCTGATGTCTCGATGTTATGATGATAACTTGTTACACCAACCTCACGCAGGCGGCGAAATTGGCTCCGTGTGAGGAGCCCATGAGATGCACAGAGATCGATGGATAATGTTCTGCGCATCTCCCTATATACATCAATTGCTCTTTCAAACTCCTGTCCACACAGTGCGCCACCTGAAGTAACGATAGAAAAACGATTTGCACCGGCGTCCTGATTCGCTCTTGCATGTGCTATGATCTCCTCTTGTGGGAGAAACTCATATATATCAACACCGGTCTTATGGCACGCTGCCTGTGCGCAGTATTTGCAGTTTTCTCCACAACGTCCGCTGCGACCGTTGACAATCGTACACAGG
>ERZ773099.2489-NODE-2489-length-12623-cov-5.414784_pt1 | contig 12623 bp, 11 predicted proteins | sample MGYA00511120_ERZ773099 | MGnify/ENA primary metagenome ERZ773099 (study PRJEB29015, sample SAMEA2738012) | human oral metagenome | biome: human oral; feature: human-associated habitat; material: dental | place: China | collected 2104 ... | reverse complement strand
AATTTGATACTAAAACTCCCAACCTTGCAAAATATGAATTAGCTGTATAATTATATAAAAGCCACGAACTTAATTGCTCGTGGCTTTTATCAATCCTTGTTTAAATTTTCTTCCTCTGTTAATATCTCCTCTTTGTTTATCAACGTATCAGAATTATCTTGGTTTTCTGCTGAAATTTCTTGCTGCTTTTCTGATGTCATTACCTGCAGCCTCCCAATCACTTTTTATTCCATATATGACAATCTATCTTCCGAATACCCAAATAATTTATTAAACCCTCTATAAAAATCCTTACTAACTTTCATATTTCTCCTCCTTAGATACTATTATAATACAATATTTTGTAAGAAAATAAAAGTGAACAAAATATTAAATATCGTGTCTGGTTTTCGTGTCCGGTTCTTTGGAAAAATACTGCTGTAAGTGGCAAAGTGTCGCATTAACCAGCAAAATAAAACTCTTGCAAATGCTTTATTTATAAGGATTTAAGGATACTTGCTTTATTTATGCTATTCTTTAATATTAGCTATAAAAGAGTTCGAATCCCACCATCTCCGCTTAAAAAGCCTTGAAAATCAAGGCTTTTTTACTTTTTGTGCCATATCTTGTATCATACTTTCTTATTGCAAAAATCCGGCTTTTCTGAAATCATTGGGAAACATACCGGTATATTTTTTAAAAAGACAGGAAAATCTGCTGTGTGAAGTGTAGCCTACAGCCTTTGCAACCTCGGAAATTTTGAGGTCGGCAGAGATAAGGATGTGCTCGGCTACGGTTATACGTCTTCTCTGTATATATTCGGTGATGCTCATATTGTATTTTTTTCTGAATTTTTCCTTTAAGCTGGTTTTGCTCATGAACGCAATCTCACATAAAAGCTTCTGCGGTATATCGGAGGCATAGTGGTCATTTATATAAAAGCATATATTTTTAAGCGCCGTATCATCGGCACTGCTCAGCTTATCCCTGCTGTGTTCAAAATAGGTATCAACAACTATGTTCAGCAATTCTTTAGCTTTAACTTCATAGAAGATTTCACTTAAGGGTGTGGTATTATTATAGGCAAGTATACCATCGGCTATACTTTTGACTCTATTGTCAGGGGAAAAGGTATCAAATAATTGCAGTGCATTAATTAAATCAGCCTTATCTATGCCGAAGCTTTTCGGTATATAATTTTCTATAAAATCCTTCTTATATTCAATCCCTACAGAAAAAAAAGGATAGCCTCCATGCAAAAAAAATCTGAAAACCTTTTGATATTCAAAAAAAGTAAATATCATATTGTCGGAAGCCGGCCTGTAAGGAGAAAGGGTCTCACCATGTGCCGTCTTAAAGTAGGAGATACTGACAAGAGGAGTATCTTCTCTTTGAGCGGAGTTTTGCACTATATAATCCTTTTTTACTTTGAAATCATGTATGTTTATAGCAAAATCCTTATTGTCATAAATCCAGTAATAGCCTTCCATAAATTCATTTGATATGGAGAGAGTTGTGCCTAAAGGAGAAAATTTTTTACAGCTGCTATCCAGCTTAAATCCCATTTTAAGCATAAAATCCACATAAACAGAACTCATAAATGCCAACCTCCGAAATTAATACGATTAGCCAGATAATATATATAGACATAAATCAGCCTCCGGCATTGAAAAAAATTTTGGATTAGTATATCCTTAATCTGATTATAAATTAAAAAGGGGGTAAATTCAACTTAAATTATGAAAAATAAAAAGAAAGACAGGAGTATAAAGGGAGTAGTAAAAAGATTTGCGCCTGAAAAAATGACTTTTTATTATATTACTATTATCTGCGGCATTATAAGCGGTGCAGCTGCGGTAATACCGTATTATTTGATATGGAAAACGGTAAGCCTGCTTTTTGAAAATCAGCATAAAGCCGACATAGGCAGCTATGCATTATATATATTTATAACTCAGGTAATAGGGCTTATAAGCGGCTTCCTCGCATTGCTTGCTTCACATGTAATGGCTTTTCGTGTTGAAAAGAATATAAGGCGGGATATGATAGCTCATTTTTTAAAGCTGCCGATAGGCTATTTTGAGAATGAAGACAGCGGAAGACTGAGAAGGCTTATAGATGATAATGCTTCAAAAACTCATGCTTTTATAGCACATACCTTTCCCGACATAGTCGCTGCAAGCACCGTACCATTTTTATTTATTATACTTTTATTTACGGCAGATATACGCTTTGCACTGCTGTGCATACTTGGAGTGGCGGTAGGAATGTGCAGTTTGATGACTATAATGGGACCTAAAAATAAAGTGTTTATGAAGGAATATATGGAAAGCTCGGAAAGGCTCAGTATAAACGGAGTCGAGTTTATAAGAGGAATGCCCATAGTAAAGGTTTTTAATCAGAGCGTGGAAAGCTTCCAGAAATTTTACGCTACAATTAAGGAATATGACAGCCGTGCCAAAAAATTTGTCAATATATGCAGAACTCCAATGATTATCTATATAGTTGCGATATATGCTCCGACTATGCTCTTGGGTCCCTTATGTATCCTGCTTTTAGGCAGCAGCAAAGCACCGGTGGCATTAATTATAAATTCCGTACTTTATATAATTATTTCAATGCTGCTGCATTCCGTGCTTATGAGATTTACTACTGTTTCAGAAGCTAAAAATGTCTTTGGAGTAATAGTAGACAAGCTTGATGATATATTTGATACGCCTCAGATGAAGCAGGAGGATTTTAAAGAATTAAAGGAAAGCGGCATAGTATTTGAAAACGTGAGCTTTACCTATAATACCAAAACTGAATCTGCAGTAAGAGATTTAAGCTTTAGGTTTGAAAGAGGCAAAACCTATGCACTTGTAGGTGCAAGCGGCTCCGGAAAATCAACGGTTTTAAGTCTGATAGGCAGATTTTATGATATAAACAGAGGCGGTATAAGAATTGACGGAAAAGATATAAGGAGTCTGAAAGAGGATGAGCTGCTGTCAAAGCTTGCTATAGTGTTCCAGGAAAGCAGGCTGCTTAAAACGACGCTGAGAGAAAATATAGCTATGGGTAAGGATTTGCCGGATAATGAGATATTAAGGGCTTTAAAGCTCGCCCAATGTGAGGATATATTGAAGCGCTTTGATAAGGGACTGGACACTGTAATAGGTGAAAACGGCAATTATGTTTCGGGAGGGGAAGCACAGAGGTTTGCTATAGCAAGGGCATTTTTAAGAGAATCCGACATACTGCTGCTTGATGAGGCTACCGCTTTTGCAGACCCTGAAAATGAAAAAGCTATACAAATAAGCATAGATAAGCTTAAGGAGGGCAAGACCTGTATAATGATAGCTCACAGATTGAATGCAATTAAAAATGCAGACTGTATTATAGCAATGAAGGAGGGCACTATAGAAGCCTTTGGAACCCATGAGGAGCTTATGAAAAAAAGCAGCTACTATAAAGATTTATTTGAAGATTATTCAAGAAGTATACAGTGGAGGGTGGCAAATGGATAAAACTTATGCAAAAGAAAGTGCCGTAAATAAATATTTACAAAAGAAATTCAGACTCTCGGCAGAAGGCGCTTCAAATATGTTTAAAGGCATAGTTTTAAGTGCGGCAATGGACTTTTCCTTTATGCTGCCTATGGTATGTGTATACATGTTTTTAAAGGAGAGCATAGAGATATATATTGATAAGACGAAGGGGCATTATAATATAATGTTTTATGTAACAGCTGTACCTATAATCATGATTATTATGTTTATAATAAATAAAGCACAGTATGACAGCGTTTACACTTCAACCTATACTGAAACCGCAAATAAGCGTATAGCACTTTCAAATCACTTGAGAAAAATACCGCTTGCTTTTTTTGAAAACCGGGATTTAGCCGACTTTACCGCCACTATAATGAGTGATATGGAAAGTATGGAGCATGCCTATTCACATTCGGTGCCTCAATTTTACGGCAATATTATAGCGGTGGTAATTATTACAATTTTAATAGCAGTCAAAAGTCCCGCCATGGCAGCCGCAGTAATATGGCCCTTTCCTATAGTTATATTTCTGATTAATCTTGTCAAAAAGAAAAAGATAGAACTTGAAGCAGAGCATTATTATAAAAAGCTTGATGTCAGCAGCTCAATACAGGAAATAATTGAAAATATGCTTGCGATAAAGGGCTTTCAAAGAGTCGAAAAAACTAAAAAGGAATTTAACGCTTTGCTTGACAAAGAAGAAGCACAGCATATAAAAACGGAGGTTTATAATCCAATCATTTTAGGACCCTTAAGTGCATTTTTAAGACTTGGAGTGCTGTCGGCAATTATAGTGGGATTTTCAGAATACAGCTCGGGCAGGATAGATTTAGCCTACTATATATGCATGATTATAGCCTGCGGGCTTATTTATGCCCCTATGGAGGCCTGCCTTTCCTTTATAATGGAATTTATCTATGTAGAGATACCTGCAAGGCGCATGGAGGAGATAATGACTACTAAGCCTATGGCAGGAGAGGAAATAGAGGTAAATAATTATGATATAGAGCTTAATAATGTAAGCTTCGGTTATGATGACAGAAAGGTCATAGATAATCTCAGCCTTAAAGTAAAGCAGGGAGAGGTTACGGCACTGGTAGGACCCTCAGGTTGCGGTAAAAGCACACTTGCTAGGCTCATGCTGAGATTTTGGGATACGGATTCAGGCAGTATAAAGCTTGGAGGAGTTGATATAAAGGCTATAGAGCCTGAATGTCTTTTGAAAAATTATTCTGCGGTATTTCAAAATGTAGTGCTTTTTGACAATACGGTTATGGAAAATATAAGGATAGGAAAAAAAGATGCCGGCGATGAGGAAGTTATAGAGGCGGCAAAAACCGCACAGGCAGACGAGTTTATCAGAAACCTGCCCGAGGGCTATAATACCCGTATAGGTGAAAATGGCGTACTGCTTTCAGGAGGAGAAAGACAGCGAATCTCAATAGCTAGAGCGGTACTTAAGAACTCACCGGTTATCTTTCTTGACGAATCTACCGCAAGTGTTGATGCAGACAATGAAACTAAGCTTCAGGAGGCGCTTTCAGGGCTTATAAAAAATAAAACTGTACTGGTAATAGCTCATAGATTGAGGACTGTAGAGCAGGCAGACCATATAGCTGTAATTAATCAGGGCAAACTGGTTGAGGAAGGCAAGGCAGAGGAGCTTATCAAAAAGAAAGGACTCTTTTATAAGCTGTGGAGCCTGCAAAGGGTGCAGTAAACAGCAAAGATAAGTTGATATAGGGCTTAGGAAATAATATATTTGCCGCCTGGTTAAGAAAGCTCCGGAGTGTCATCTCCGGGGCTTTCGCTTTGTGTACTTATAGGTATCATATCAGCTAATAGAGTTTTTTTGTGTTTATTTATTTATTCAGATTGATTTTACATTTGTAATAGACTAAAATATAAGAAAAAATTAATAAATGCATTATTTAGAACAACTGGCATACAAGTATAAAACTACTATTGATTTTCGGGAGGATACTATGCTTGCAAAACTTAAGATAAAACTGAAATCTGCTGAAAATAAAAAATACAGTTATAATATTTCTTCATTAACTCAGGGATATATTATGGAAAATATCTCGACTCGATATGCCTCATTTCTGCATAATTTAAGACTTAATCCCTACAGCCAATACATTATTAAGGACGGTGAAAGCCTGATATGGAATATAAATACCCTTGATATACAGGCTAAAAAAGAAATACTAGATAAAATTCTTTATATCATAAATAATGAAGGTGAAAGAGAGATTTTTTTAAAAAAGCCTGAGGATAAGCTCTGTATAGAAGAAGTAAGCGTGGAGGAATCCAATTATAAAGAACTTCGTAAAACTCTTTATGAGAGTGAAAACAGCAGGCTACTTAAAATAAAATTTTTAACTCCCGCCGCATTTAAACAGGATAACCGCTACTGTATCTTTCCCAGTGTAAGGCTTATATTTCAAAGCCTTATGAATAAATATGATGCCGCTGCCGGCTACAGCAGTATCTATGATGCTGAAGTCCTCCAAGAATATGAAAGGCATTCATATATAGCCGGCTATAAGCTGAGAAGCACCGCATTTTCACTTGAGGGAGTTTCAATCCCCTCATTCATAGGAGAAATTGCAATAAAAATAAATGGAACTTCACAGATGGTTAATCTTGCCTATATGCTTGCAAAATTCGGCAGCTATTCAGGCGTGGGAATAAAAACTTCAATGGGCATGGGAGCTGTCAGTATAATATAATTTTTATATAAGGCTATCAGGAGGTCGAAATGGATAATAAACATATAAGCATTATAATAGGTGCTTTGCTGCATGATATAGGCAAGGTACTGTATCGTGATAACGACAGGAGAAACCACAGCGAAAGTGGGTATGACTTTCTCAAGGAGCGTATCAAAATTGAAGACAAGGGTATGCTTAAGAACATACTTGAGCAGGTAAGGTATCATCATAAGGCATACTTGGAAAAGGCAAAAATAGACAGAAGCTCTCCTGCATATATCACCTATATGGCAGATAATATAGCGGCTGCGACAGACAGGCGCGATAATGAAAGCGATGAATTCGGCTTTGATATAAATATGTCTTTAGAAAGCATCTTTAACATACTGAATCAAAATAAGAAAAAAGCGATTTATGAAAAAGTAAGCTTTGAAGAAATAAAGAACAGTGTAAATTTTCCGATAGAAAAGGATAAGCTAAATAAGGCAGGAAGTGATAGGGACATTTATTATAGAATTAAAACTCATATTAGCGAAATACTTAAAAGCATTAATTATGATAAATATTATATAAACTCACTTTTATCGGCACTTGAAGCTGATTTATCCTTTATACCGTCCTCTACCTCTAAAAAGGAGCTGGCTGACATATCGCTTTATGACCACGTAAAAGTAACAGCGGCAATAGCTTCCTGTATATATTTATATTTTAATGAGGAAAATATAACTGATTACAAGGCAGAATTATTTGATACTAAATCACAGATTTTTTATAAGAAAAATATAATGCTCTTATTCAGCATGGATATATCCGGTATACAAAGCTTTATTTATGATATACAAAGTGAGGATGCTTTAAAAAATCTCAGGTCAAGGTCATTTTATCTTGATACGCTGCTTGAGAGTATAATAGACAATTTGCTTGAAAGACTTGAGCTTTCAAGAGCTAACTTATTATATTCAGGCGGCGGACATGCCTATCTGCTGATACAAAACACTGCTCAGGCAAAAGAAATTTTAAATAAATTTGAAAAAGATACTAATAAGTGGTTTTTAGATAATTTTAAAACCGCCCTCTATATAGCCATGGCATACACGGAATGCAATGCCTATGATTTGCAGAATAAAGAATCCGGAAATACCTCAGAGGAAAACAAAGAGTCAGGAAGCTATAAAGGACTTTATTCTAGAATATCAAGTAAGCTGTCAATGAGGAAAATGAACAGATACAGCGCCGAAGCTATACGCGGCTTAAATAATTTGGATAATTCGGATAAAGAAAGAGAATGTGCTATCTGCCGCCGCTCAGATAAACTGATACGTGACGGCAAAGGGCGGGATATATGCAGGATATGCTATTCATTTATTAATATTTCAAGAGATGTCATGGAAAAACAGTTTCTTAAGGTTATATCCGGTGAGGCAGCTGATAAAAATAGTAGAGCTTTAAAAAATACTGTACCTTTGCCCTACGGTGAATACCTTGTTATAGAAGAGATACCGAAAAATGAATCAATTCAAGCGGTTATAAGACCTGATAAGGGCTATATAAAATCTTATATAAAGAATGATTTTTATATCGGCTATTCATTAAATACTAAGCTTTGGATAGGCGATTATAAAAGCCACAATACTCTTGAGGAGCTTGTAAAAGCCGGTGAGGGCATAGACAGGCTCGGAGTTTTAAGAGCTGATGTTGATAATCTTGGAAGTGCTGTAAGCTCGGGCTTTGATAAAGCCTATAATTCAATTTCAAGAAATACCGCCCTTTCAAGAAATTTATCAATATTTTTTAAGTTTTATATAAATAATATACTGAAAAATCCTGTATTCAGCCTTGATGGAGATGCTAAACCCCGCAAAAGAAATGCTGCAATAATCTATTCAGGGGGAGATGATTTATTTATTGTAGGTGCCTGGAAAGACATATTGGAATTTTCAATAGATTTATATGAGTCTTTTAAAAAATTTTCTCTTAATTCGCTGACCCTTTCCGCAGGGTATGGTGTCTATGAGAGTAAATATCCGATTTCCTATATAGCTGAGGATGCAGGCAGACTTGAGAGCTTATCTAAAAAGAAGGAGGGAAAAAATTCTATCACCTTGTTCAGTCCACCGGTATTCAAAAAAAGTACAGCCAATAATCAAGAGAGAATAATTAATGAACAGCATACCTATAAATGGGAGGAATTTAAGTCAGGGGTAATAAAAGAAAAATTTAATACGTTAAAAGACTTTTTTTCTAAATATAAAGAAAAGGGAGCAGGATTTTTATACAGGCTGCTTGAGCTTTTCAGGGATAATGATAAAAAGATAAATATAGCAAGACTGGCTTATCTGCTTGGACGTATTGAAGCTGAGTTTAATGCAAATAACAATGAGGATTATAAAGGCGAGTATAGGGAATTTGCAGAAAAAATATATAAATGGAGGTTTAATGAAAATGACAGACAGCAGTTTATAACTGCTATTTATATATATGCATATCTGATAAGACAAAAAGGAGAGTAGGGATGAAAGATTTTAGAAGGAATAATACTATACCAAATGAATCAAAAAAAGAAAAGCTGACTGAATTAAATTATGTAGACAAGGCAGATAAGGTTATGCAAAATATGACTAGAACATACTATACAAAAAATGGTAAGGAAAGAAGAAAAATAGACTTGTCTACTTCAAAAATTAGAAAGCTTTTAGCCATGATTTCCGAATTATATAACGATGTTTCAAGAGAGGGGATAAATAAGAAAGAAAAGCTGAGTGATGAGATGCTCTCGAGAATACAGTATATAAAAATGTACTTTGCCTATGAAGCTGGAAGGGAAAATCAAGTAGGATACTTTGTTAAGGAAGCAGATATTTTTGAAATAATTGATGATATAGGGAGCGATAGAAAAAAACTTATAAATTTCTGCCACTATATGGAAGCCTTAGTGGCATATAGAAAATATTATGCACCGGATAAGGAATAGGAGGAGAAAAGATGTATACAAGAATTGAAATAAGCGGGATTATAGAGGTATGCACAGGGATGCATATAGGAGGGTCTTCACAGTTTTCGGCTATAGGAGCAGTTGATGTTCCTGTTGTTACGGACAGCTTTAAAAAATTACCTATGATACCGGGCAGCAGCTTTAAGGGAAAGCTTCGCTCCCTGCTTGCCCAAAAATATAATCCTGAAGAAAATGATTCAAAAGACAAGATTATTACAACACCTGAACAGGATTGTAATAGAATATTGCGCTTATTCGGTGCGGGGGCTTCAAGCGAGAATTTATATAAAGCCAGACTTATCTTCTCTGATATGTTTATAGAAAATGAAAGTGATTTAAGGAATATGGATATTAGTGTAACAGAGATTAAGTTTGAAAATACGATAAACAGACTTACTGGTATGTCAAACCCCAGACAGATAGAAAGAGTAGTGCGCGGAAGTGAATTTGGACTCAGGCTTATATATAATGTGGTTAATGAAAATGAAATAGAAAAGGATTTTGAAACACTTGCAGAGGGCTTTAAGCTTATTCAGTATGATTATCTGGGAGGTCACGGCTCACGAGGATACGGCAAGATTAAAATCAAGAGCTTGTCATTAAATACAGTGATAGGTAACCTTAATGAAGATTTATTGTTGAAGCTTAAAGGCATATTAGAGGGGAGCTATGTATTATAAAATTATTAAGCTAAAATTTTTAACTGAGGTGCATTTTGGAGAAAAATCACTTGATAAAGGAAATAAAACTATATATGCAGACAGCATATTTTCTGCACTTTGCCATGAAGCGTTAAACTTTGGAGAAACTGCTTTGGATGATTTGTTCAGCATGGCAAATGCAGGTAATCTTTTAATTTCAGATGCTATGCCCTATATAGATGAAGAATTTTATATACCCAAGCCTAAAATAAAAATAATTTATAATATTAACGATGAATTTTCAAATAAAGCCAAAGCTTTAAAAAAAATTGATTATGTACCTGTATCAAAGTTTGATGACTATTTAAAGGGAAGACTGGACATAGAAAAAACTGCGGATAAGCTCGGTAATGTAGGAGACTTTTTATTAAGACAGAAAGCTTTTATTCAGAGAGCGGACGACACTCTGCCCTACGGTCTTGAAGTATTTTCATTTTCAGAAAACAGCGGTCTGTATATATGCGTAGGATATAATTCTGAAAAGGAATATTCTTTTATAGAAACCTTATTTAATCAGCTTTCATATACAGGCATAGGCGGGAAGGTATTCTCCGGTCTTGGAAAATTCAGATGCAGCCCGGCTGACATTCCTGAAAATCTTAAAAACAGGCTTTCAGCCAATGAAATAAATAAGGACAGTATTTTTAATAAATATATGAGCTTATCTATTTGTCTGCCAAAAGATGATGAACTGGATTCAGCTTTGGAAGATGCCGTTTTTTTACTTAAAAGGCGTGGAGGCTTTATAAATTCCGGAAGCTGTGTAGGAACTGCAAAAAAGAAAAAAGAATTATACGTATTTCAATCAGGCTCTGTATTTAAAAACAGATTTAAAGGGGATATATATGATGTAGCTTCAGATATGGTACCGCATAAAGTATATCGTTATGCCAGACCTATGTTTATGGGGGTTTAAATATATGAAAAATATAAAAACCTATACAGTACGCTTAAAAGTCTTAACTCCGGTGCATATAGGCAGTGGTAAAACTTTAGCAAGAAATGAATATATTTTTAATAATAATACCGGGAAGATTATTATACCTGATATTAATAAAATGATGCAGTTTTTTATTAATCATGAATTGATTGAGGACTATATAAATTATATGACGAAATATTCAAATACGGGAAAAAGCCTTGCCGGATTTTTGTCAAAACATAATATATCTGAAGATATATATAATAAATGGGAAGATTATAATTTGCATATAGCTGATAAAGATATATTAGATGAAAAGGGAATCAATCTTTTCACAAAAGATGCATATAAAAAAATATATATACCGGGCAGCAGCCTTAAAGGTGCATTGAGAACTGTACTTGCTAATATGGAGATATTAGAGAAAAAGAATTTATCAGGAACCATTAAAAGTGAAGTTATAAAATTAAATGCTGAGAACGATAATAGATATAAGTTTTATTGTGATAAAATGTCCAAAATTTATAAAGATACTGATGAAGGTATTTTTACCAGAGAAATAATATTTGATTCTTCTAAGGATTTTAAGGAAGATAAAAAGGCATATATTAATATAATGTCAGGATTGACAATAGGCGACAGTAAACCATGTGAAGCTTCAGCTCTTATTGCCTGCCAGAAGATAGACTGCCACACGGATGGAAGCCAAAACAGCTTGCCACTGTTAAGGGAGTGCATAAAACCCGGAACTGAAATAGTATTTCCTTTAACTATAAATGAGAATATATTTGAATGGAAAATTGAGGATATAAAAAGAGCAGTAGTTAAAAACTATAATAACTACTGCAATGAGTTTTTAAGTAAGTTTAATACCGCAGGTAAATTAAAAGAGGCTGACGCTAGAGATAATGTGATTTTTATAGGCGGTGGTATCGGATACCCTTCAAAGACCTATACTTATGCCGCAATACGAGGGAAAGAGGGTATAAATCAGACTTCAAAGATACTTAATAAGCTTTTTTCCGGGAAGAAGCATAATGCGGACATTTTGAAAGGTGCTTCACCAAGAGTATTGAAATGTACTAAGTATTGTGATAGGATAGTGCAGATGGGAGCCTGTCTTGTGTCATTTGAAGACGGTTTTGCTCCGTATTAGATAAATAAAGGTTTTGAGCTGCATTTGAAATATAAAATGCAGCTCACTATATAAAAAATACGGTTTACGCCGCAAAGTGTATTTTAAGCCTTTAATATAAAAGGGATGTAGAGGCTAGGATTAGAATATAAAGAACCCCGATAGGGGACGGAAACGACTTAATCTCGTTTTTCAAACTTATTAAATCTACTGTCAATTAGAATATAAAGAACCCCGATAGGGGACGGAAACACTCTAACAGCTAAGTCCTTATCACATGAATACTTATTATTAGAATATAAAGAACCCCGATAGGGGACGGAAACTATAATTCTCTTTTTCATTTTTCTTCTCCTTCTCCCCGTATTAGAATATAAAGAACCCCGATAGGGGACGGAAACGTTTGCCCGTCTGGAACTATTTTTATTTTTTTCTTTCTATTAGAATATAAAGAACCCCGATAGGGGACGGAAACGGTAAAGGTTTTCTGTTATCTTTTATTTGCATATTTACATTAGAATATAAAGAACCCCGATAGGGGACGGAAACGGTACCATTCCATGTCTGTTGATATTAAAGAATACCAATTAGAATATAAAGAACCCCGATAGGGGACGGAAACACGTTTATGCCTCTGTTAATGATAG
>ERZ773099.2487-NODE-2487-length-12626-cov-11.194257_pt1 | contig 12626 bp, 10 predicted proteins | sample MGYA00511120_ERZ773099 | MGnify/ENA primary metagenome ERZ773099 (study PRJEB29015, sample SAMEA2738012) | human oral metagenome | biome: human oral; feature: human-associated habitat; material: dental | place: China | collected 2104 ... | reverse complement strand
ACTCCATCTATTCTTAGTCTAATTCTTGAGTAATTTTCTAGTGGTTCAATATGGATATCTGATGCACCTTCTTCTACGGCAATCGTCAAAAGATTGTCAAAAATCTTCACGATATCTGACCTAAGGATAGATTGCTGTAATTGTGCCTTAAATTGTACAGTTTCCATACCATTATCTGTTTCATTAAACAAACTAATTATAAACTAAAAAGTAAAAAAAGCAAAAAATAAGAAAGTTTTTTTAGATACCCAATTCCAACAATTATTCTCTAGCAATCAATTTATAAATTATTTGGGTTTTACATTCTGGGAAAGGTTTGTATTTTCTCTTGCATTTTTCTTTGACTTTTTTATAACTACGTAGCACCTGTTTAATTTATGTGATACCATAAAAAACAGGGGTATATCATCTGATTTTTTATTTTTTATAGATAAATCGTATGACAAGACTTATTCCATTAGAGGATCACATTATTGTGAAACCACTCGTCCAAGAATCAACAACAAAATCTGGGATTATCCTTCCAGAAAATAAAGAGAAGCCGAGCAAATGAGAAGTTGTAGCTGTCGGAGCTGGTAAAATCCTTGAGAATGGCTCTAGAGCTTCCGTTGACGTAAAGGTTGGTGATATTGTGTATTTCGCAAAATATTCTATTGATGAACTAGAAATTGATGAAGATGGAGAAAAAAAGAAATATCTTGTAATGAAGCAGAATTATATTATGGCAAAAGAGGCTTAAATTTACCTGTTTGTGATCTATGTTAATGATGAGGAAATATTTTTTGGGGATGATGGTTTGAGCATTCTTTTTGGTGGTAGGGAATGTTTTTGCTGTGGATCCGGTAGACACTTTTAAGTGGGCGTATGACCGCGGAATCCTTTCTCTACATTCATGAGTTTTGTGAAGTTCGGTATTAAAAAGGCAAGAAGTTGCCCCAATTTTGCTTAAGTATATTTTGGAAGTATCTAAAAAGGATTATACTGATCGTGGATGTAAGGCGTCTGACATCTACCAAGCGGATACTGCATATCAGAATGATCTCAAAACTCTTTGTGGGTTTGGTATTTTTATTGGGGAAAAGAATAAACTCCTCCCTAAGCAATACCTTTCAAATGCTCAGGCTATAACGCTCGTAATGAGAGTCGTAGATGGCTATCAAAAGGAAGCCAGCTGAGGAGAACATCGAGCCGCTCCTTACTTTAAGAGGGCGAAAGAGCTCTGATATGAGTGAATTACTCCTCTTTATTACAAGAAGAATCTACCAATGACATTGGAAAACTTCATTAACTTCCTTTATAGCGTAGAGCACCCTCATCAATCGGTTACTCAAACAGAAATGAGCGTAGACACCTCAAATCAGAAATCAAGTTTTAAATCATCAGACGATGCTCTACTCAAGCTCGCTGAGATTATGTCTAGTTAAAGGACGACTTAGGAGATAGAAAAATTAGTTAAAATCAGACTTTTTATTTTGATACATATAATAACAATGCCAAAACACATTAAGTATGGTGATGAAGCCAGAAAAGAAATCTTTAGCGGAATGCAAATGGTTGCAGATGCCGTGAAGGTCACTATGGGACCAAAAGGAAGAAATGTAATCCTTGAAAGATCCTACGGAGGACCTATCGTAACGAATGATGGAGTGACCGTAGCCAAAGAAATTGAACTTGAAGACAAATCCGAAAACATCGGAGCAAGCATGCTCAAAGAAGCTGCTGAAAAAACCAATAAAGAAGCAGGAGATGGAACAACTACCACCGTTGTGCTTGCAGAGGCGATGGCGAGCGAAGGACTCAGATATATCAGGTCTGGAGTCAATCCTTTCTCTCTTGGAAAGGGGCTTCATAGGGTGGTTGAGAAACTCGTAGCGGAGATTGAAGGGAAAGCCCAGCAAATCGGAGATAGTAAAGAAAAAATCAAGCAAGTAGCGACGATTTCTGCTCAAGATGAAGAAGTAGGAAATCTGATCGCTGATGTCTTTGAAGAGATCGGAAAAGATGGAACTATTACTGTTGAAGAAGGAAAATCTCTCGGTCTGACCAAAGAAATCAAGACAGGAATGCAATTTGATCAGGGATATTCTAGTCCTTACCTTGTAACTGATCCTCAGAGAATGGAGGCAGTAATTGACAAGCCTTATATTTTGCTTACCGACAAGAAAATTTCTTCTATCAAGGAGATTTTGCAGGTTTTGGAGGCAGTTGCTGCGACTGGGAAAAAGGATTTTGTGATTATTGCTGAGGATGTTGAGGGTGAGGCTCTGGCTTCTTTGGTTTTGAATAAAATCAGAGGAATGCTGAATGTTTTGACCGTGAAGGCTCCAGGATTCGGAGATAGGAAAAAGGAAATGCTTCGCGATATCGCGGTAGTAACTGGTGCAACAGTGATTACAGAAGAGCTTGGACTTAAACTAGAAGATGCTACGATTGAGATGCTTGGAAGAGCTGATAAAGTAATTGCGACCAAAGACACGACCGTAATCGTAGATGGTAAAGGCGATCAGACCGCTATCAATGAAAGAGCCGATCAAATCAAAGCACAACTCTGAATGACCACTTCTGATTATGATAGAGAAAAATTAGCTGAAAGACTGGCTAAACTCGTTGGTGGAGTGGCAGTTATTCAGGTTGGAGCTGCAACTGAAATGGAGATGAAAAACAAGAAATACAAGATTGAAGATGCTTTGAATGCAACTAGAGCCGCTATTGAAGAGGGAATCGTTGCTGGAGGGGGAAGCGTATTGCTTCAGCTTTCAAAGCTTTTGGATAGCTTCAAATTAGAAGATGCTGATGAACAGGTTGCTGTGCAGATCGTGAGAGATGCAATCCAATATCCTGTTCGCCAAATCGCAAATAATGCAGGTTTCAAAGGAGATCGAGTAGTAGAAAAAGTAAAGGAGTCTGAAGATTTCAACTACGGTTTTGATGCCAAAGAAGGAACATTCAAAAACCTCTTTGAAGCAGGGATTATTGATCCAGCAAAAGTGCTGAGAGTTGCACTTCAGAACGCGGTTTCTACTGCTGCGATGTTCCTTACGACCGAAAGTGTGATCGTAGATGCTCCAAAGGCAGAAGGCTGCTCTTGCTCTCACGGAGGAGCTGATGCAGGAATGTGAGGTATGGGCGGAATGTGAGGTATGTACTAGAATTAAAAATATATTTTTATTACCTAAGGGAACTGGCTTTTTGGAAGTCAGTTTTCTTTTAATTGTAAATAGATGGCTTTTCATTATAAAAATTTCATTTATTTGTTTGGTAAGAGATGAAAATCTTGGTAGGACTTTCATGAGGCGTAGATAGTGCTGTCGCAGCGTATCTTTTGCAACAAGAGGGACATGAAGTCGTTGCTGGTTTTATGAAAAACTATGTTTCTGACAGAGGAAACTGTACTACGTATAATGATTCGGTTGATGCAATAAAAGTTGCGGAATTTTTAGGGATTGAAATTCGCTCTTTTGACCTTCAAAAAGAATATCAGGAGAGAATTATTGACTATATTTATGCGGGGTATCAAAAAGGAATTACTCCGAATCCAGATGTGCTTTGTAATTCTTTGATCAAGTTTGATGTTTTTTTGGAGAGAGCTTTGGAACAAGGTTTTGACAAGATTGCGACCGGTCACTATGCTAGAATTAAAGAATATCAAAAAGAAGATTGAGGAAGGATGTTTCATCTCCTTCGTGGAGTCGACCACCATAAGGATCAATCTTACTTTCTCGCTGGGTTGAATCAATTTCAGCTTCAGCATTCACTTTTTCCTCTTTGAGAACTAACAAAGCCAGAAGTGAGAGCACTTGCTGAAAAAATTGGATTGCCAAATGCCTATCGTAGAGATTCTCAAGGGCTCTGTTTTGTCGGCAACATTCCGATTAAACAATTTCTTGCACAGAAATTTCCTATTAACAAAGGGGAAATAAGAACCTTGGAGGGAGAAACGGTAGGAACTCATGATGGAGCTTACTTTTTTACGATAGGGCAAAAACAGGGATTAGGACTGAATTTTAAAGCTTATGTGTATCGTATTGATGTAAAGGATAATATCGTCTATGTTTGCGATAAAGATGCTGATGAGCTTCAAACTCAGGAAATTACTGTAAAAGATTGGCATCGAATCGGTGAGGCTTATCCAGAAGGCGAAAAACTTACTGGAAAAATTCGTTATCGTCAGAATCCCCCTGTTGATTGTTTATTATTTAAAAAAAGAGAATCTGAATTAATTATTCGTTTTGATTTTCCTCAACGAGCAGTCGCTCCTGGTCAGGTTTTTGTCTTGTATAATGGTGAAACCTGCCTATGAAGTGGGATTATTGCATAGTAAGAAACGCTTCGTATCTATAAAATTAAATAAGCATAGGTGCGTTTTGTTTTCTTTAAAGGAGGGATTGATCTATTTTTGGATGCTTTGAATAAAAATGTCTTTTATTTTTTGCATTTTTTCTCTTTGTCAAGTATAATTGGACTGAATTTTATCAGACAATTATAAAGAAAAGACTATGGCAATCAGAAGAATAAGAAGATTGAAATCAGAAAGGTTAACAAAACCGAATATCCTTTCCTTTATTGCGTACACCTTAATTTTGTTTTTTGGAGTTACGATCTTGGTAAACATTAACCCTAATGCAAATGAATCTTATCGCAATAAGCGAGATGAGAAAAATACTCAGGTCATGCAATGGATTTTTTTGGAAGAAAATGGACTTTCTCATACGCTTTTTGGAGAGACGGTTACTGGAGAACATGCCGCTCCGCAAACTCGAGACTTTCTTCTTCCAAAGTCTAGCATAGAGCAGCAAGAAAGTAGTCCTGAGGTTGAGAAATGATCGTTGTGATCTGATGATCTTTTTGCATCCTGAGAAGAGGACTGAGAACATCATGCGGCCCCTGATGAAAATTCTGATTTTTTTTCCTGATGAAAGGAGTCTTGACAAGATTCGTCAGTTATAATGAGCTGAAATCAGATCTTAAAAACGCCTAAAAAAGCATATGGAGCACTTTGGAAAACCTTGGAAGATCGTTCAGTCTTTATCAATATGATTTTTGAATATTTGATCAGAGGAGATATTGTAGAGCTTCCTGAAGGGGCGGTCAGATACGTCGTTTTGCTCTATAGAATGGATGATAAAGTTAAAGAGAAAGTTTTTGAGGCAAAGTCCTGCATTACTCCTCGAGGATATGAAATCGCTCATTGAGGATCTGTACTTGCTTATGAACAGAGAGCTGATGCTCCTTATGTTTGCAATCTTGAAAGGAGAACCTGCAAAAACTGAAAACTTTCCGGTAGTTTTACTCAAGCCTCTTGCGATGAAGATCTCAATGGGAATATCAAAAAGTATTCTCATATTACGACAAATACCGAAGCTGCGATCACCACCAACGAATATATTCAACCTGATAAAAAGGCAAGATTTGAGGATGCTGATTTTAATTTGCACGGGAAGCGTGCTCCTAATGATAAACCTCATCTTATTTCTTGACCACTTAGAAATGAGACAAGTGCAACTCCAAATGAAATTCCATTAGAACAGACTCCTCGTAAAAACTGCATATCACCTTGGTGAGAAACAATAAAGGCTGGACAGTTTACAAAGGCTTATAGATTTCAAAATGGCTTTACGGACATTCCCTGTAGGGTTCAGCTTAGGCTTTGCGTCGATGGAGAACTTGAATGAACCTATGAATATCCTACTTGTCAACCTTGGGAAACCTCTTATGAAGACTTCCTCAATGGCTATATGAATGGAGATGAGCCTTCTCCTCAGAGACTCATAAAAATGCTTAGCTCTGACTTTACTCCGGAACCAGAAATGTGAAATAATCTTGCTCCAGAAATTATTGATAAAATGCTAAGGATTCTAAAAGAATAAAAGTAAGCTTTGGGATAAAAAAAGACCTCTTTCCTTCTGAAGAAAATAAACAGAAAGGGAGAGGTTTTTTGATATAAACAAAGATAAAGGCTATGTAAAGCACCTTTAAACCCATGAATTTATGCTATGGGAAGCGATTCTGAAGGATCTGACTCGATACTCTTCACCTCCCCCTCTTTGAGCTGGAAGCCGGAAATAATCAGCCCAATTCCAAAAATGGTAATGGCCACGCCTAATATGATATTAAAAAAGAGAAGGCTAAGGAAGGAATAACTCACAAGGAAAATTCAGAAGAGAATCGCAACTCCTCCCATAAATAATAAGACTCGTCGAGTCCCAATCTGCATATCTCTCGCTTTGAAGCCATCAAAAATGGTAAGAGCCCCCTTTGCGATAGAGGCGATTCATAGGAGAATAATCAGAATTTTCATTAATAACTCTCAAAGCTGAGGAATTACTAAAAGCAGAAGTCCAAATCCTGTCTGCACTACAGATCAAAAGAATAAGATTCCTCTATAAGGATAGTCTTTTTGGAGTCGAGCGATTGCTATTCCTGCGCTTCCTGAAAGGAGAAGCTCTATTCAGAAAATAATAATAACAACTCTTAGTGCAAGTTCTGGCTGAAAAAACAGGAAAAGCCCTAATAGCATTAAAATAATACCATTAATTCGGAAGAAAGCTTTGATCTTAAGCATACTAGAAGAAAGAAATAAAGTTATCTCCTACTCTATTTTTTATGCAAGAGAATGCAAGAGATTTCTTATCCTTGAAAAAAGAGAGTAAAACACTATAAAAAATCAGATTTCTCTTTTTATTTTTTATTCTGCCTATGAAACTAAAGAAAATTGTAATGGGAATTTTATTCGCGACACTGATTATTGTCGGAATAGAAGGGATGATCAGTTTTTGGGAGAATCATAGCTACTATACGGCAATGATTTTGTCCTGAAAGAATTTGGCATTGCTCCTATCTTCAGCATTAGCAGCTCGAATCCCAATTTCTTTTATTACCAGCAAAAAAAAGCTGACCTTAAAGAAACTGATCCTTGGTATTGGAGCTGGACTTTGAAGTTTTTCCCTCCTTCATGCAATCTTTTCTGGAGGACTACTCACACTCTTCGCTGCTATTCCACTTCTTTTCAATACATTTCTTCTTTACCTTTTGGCAATAGGCTTCGTTCTTGCTGTTTTTTCGCTTGGGAACTTCATATCAAGGAAGCTAAAGCTTTTTCAAAAGATAAGATGGCAAGAAACCCTTCTCACCTTTGGACTAGGACTCGTGACTTTTCTTCTCCTGATGCAAATCCTGATGGGAATTCAGCTTTTTTATAGTGTCGTAAATCGAGTAATTTTTGGAGGGCTTCTCGTGCTTATGCGATTCGAGAGAAAGGCTATGAAAGTTCATGAAGAGAATCTTATTTCTTGTCTAGAAAGGTGGAAATCAGCGAATAAAGCTTCAAAAATCTGATGGATTTCGGTTGTTTTGCTTCTGATTTCGTTTTGATATTACTTTTTTAACTTTTCTCACTCATATATTCCGTATTCTACTGCTTGGGATGCGAATCACGAATATATGTATGTCCCTAAGGTTATTGCCGAAAATGCAGGTATTCTTTGGGGAAATATAGGTCCTGCTAATGGAGTACAATATCTCTGGCAGGGATACATCTCCTTTTTCTTTTCTCTCTGGGCACCTCTCGGAAACTTCTTCAATATTGCGAAAGATACTGTTGCTATTAACCTTAATGCTTTTAGCGGGGTTCTCGTGTTAATCTTTTGACTTGGAGTGCTCAAAGAAGCACTCCTTGTCTTCGGAAGAAAGGAATCCTCTGAAGAAACTGATCAGACTTCTTTCCTTGTAGGACGAGGACTTCTTCTGATGTGGCTTACAAGTGGGATGGGAGCATTTCTCGTGTTTGTAGATAACAAAACTGATATGGGGGTTCTTGCACTGACGATCCTTGCTTTGTTTGGAGGGATGATTTTTCTTAACCACTTCCAAAAGAAGGGGGTCGATACTGAAGCAAAGCAAAGTTTGAAATATCTTATTCTCTCTGCCCTCTTCTTTGCATTCGCTGTTATGGCAAAACCAACCGCTTTTATTGATGTTGTGATCTTTGCATTGTTACTTGTTGGCTTTTGGCTCAATACAACAACCCTTGTAGGAACCGGCATTGCAACACTTGGGCTTATGGGAGTTGTCCAACCACTTTTTGCTTCAGCATTCATTACTCCTGAGCTTGGGAAATGGCTCTTTGCTATTGGAATAGTAATTGCTGTTATTGGAGGAATCCGCGGATTAATCTCAAGAAATGATCAGTTTTCAAAAGGATTTCAGCATATTGTAATTTGGGGGATTACACTCATTGCAACGCTATTTCTTTTTAAGGGACCATGGGTGCTTGTCTCTAGCATAACTGCTGGTAACTTTCAGATTTGAACTTTTATTAAAAGCACTCTTCTCGCCCAATCTACCCTTGAAAATCAAGCAACAACAAAAATAGCGAAACAGCAACCACTTCTTGCACAAACTACTGTGAGAATCAATACCGATAGACAGTCTGATATTGATCGTGCTGTGCTTAATCGTGCGACTCAAGATCTTGACTATCAGCAATGCCTCAAAGAAGCCAATGACCCTCAAGAACTTGATAGCACGAAGCAACAGGCTCCTGGAAGCTCTCTAAGTGAAGATGTAGGAAGATATGTAGGATTTGGATGGAGAGAATTTAAGCAAACAGGGGTCGGTTGAGCTTTACTAAAACTTGCCTTCTTGAAAGAAAATACTTGCTTTGGTTGGGATAGTGATGGGCTTCTCCTCTGCAAGAATCGTAACCTTTTGGACGCGAAAAATCTCTCTGCGATTGAAGCACTTTCGTCTCAACTTTCTAAAAATGGTGCTGCTCAAGCTTTGGTGAAATCGCTTCTAGATGCACAAGCCTCATGAGAAGACCTTAGAGATGAGTATAAGACTTTGGAGACTTACTATCAGGAACATAGTATATTAACGACAACAGGTAGTGTATTTATCCCTTATAGATATATCGTACCTCTTAATATCGTTTTTAATCGGTCACTTCAGAACCTCTCTAGCTATTATACTGATATAGGACTCATCTGGCTTTGCGTATTTGTTGTGATTGGTTTTGGATTACTCTATGCGGTCCTTAGCTATGATAGGAAGCATAAGCATCTGCTCTTTCTCAGCTTTGGAACGATAATCGGATGGATCATTTGGTGGGCTATTGGCGGAGGAATCCTCTGGTATGGATTAGGTCTTGTGATTTGGTCTACGCTCACTGTCACGGCACTCTTGCAGGAATGGGCTCCTAAAAAAGAAAGTAGCATAGAGTTCAAAGCAATATATGGACTGCTTGTTGGATTCTTGGCAATCTTCCTTGCTATCCAGGCATTTATGAATGGTATGAGGATTGCTTCTCAGGCAGGTGAATGACCATTTGAACAGTACAAGTCTAACGTTGGAGAAAAACAAGAATTCGGAGATAAGCTGGAACTAAAAAATACCATTAGCTATAAATTTACTGCGAAAGATATCTTCAATATGCAGTTTGGACAATATCAGCCATTTCTTGAAGCGGTGAAGGATAGAACTGCGGATGAAGGCGTACTTATTGCGTGAACTTACCTTCAATACTTCTTGAATAACCAGAAGAATCTGAGACTCGATGGTATGCTGACTCGACTCTGGGAAGAGCTGTCAGACTTTAATAGCTGTAGATCCTACCAAAGACTTAAAAATGAGAAACTCAAATATCTTATAATTGATCCAAATATTGGAACGGTTGGAAGAGCAGGAGAAGGAAATGAAAGCCTTTTCTATAGGTTCTTTGCAAGGCTTACTTCAGACGAACAACACATTGAAACTCATGGGACTATCAGTATGCTCGTAAAGATGGCACAGGAAGGCTACCTCAAGCTTATTTTCACAAATAATATTGGTGCGAAGTATGCCTTTACACTCTCTGATGAAGAATTAACAAGTGTCTTTGGAAGTCATTCTGCTGAAGATCTGCTCCTGATTAGAGCAAAGATGGCGGTTGCTAGGTTCTTCTCTGAGGATCAAGATCTTATTTCCAAAATCTATGCGCTCTTTGGACAGAGACTTCCTACACAGAAAGGACTCTGAGATCTTGCAAATACTCTTCAGAAACAAGTGGATGAAGAAAAACTCTACCAAATCTTCTTACAGATGGCTGGAGGTCAATTAACAAGTGCCTCAAGTTTGACTCAGGACGAAAGAATCGTGGTAAGTCAGTATTATGGTCTAATAAAAATGTTGAGTGATAAGGCAACGGCAGAGCAAGGACAGAATGTGCTCTTCAATCTCTTCCAGAAGAGTCTCGCAGGAAGCAGTCAAATTATTTCTCTTGAGCTAAGATAAGCAAGAGAATATTCAAGAAAGGAGAGTGGGTTGCCTGCCTCCTTTTTTTGGTAGTGGAAGGGGATTGGTAATTAAAAAGAAGAAATCTGAAGTCAAAGAAAGATAAGACTCCATCAGAGGAAGCCTAAAGAGTTGTAGGATGGGAACCTCCTAGCAGCATTGATTCAGATTTTTCTCCTTGACTTTAGATAAAAAATCCCTATTTTTTTGCCCACAATAAAAAAATTAAAAGACTGAAGCCTATGATTTGTTTGGATTTTAGGCTTCTGGAGTTGGGGACAGACTCTATTACTCACTTGTTCCACTGAAGGAGGCAGACTTCATTCCTCATTGTAAAGTATATTCACTGAACTAAGCCCTGCTCTGTCTTTGTTCACACTAATAAAACTATATGAAAACCAAAAAAAATTCATTGACTTTCCCGAACTCGATGTTGGAGTTTGCTATCTGCACATTCTTTCCGGGTGGACGCAACTCGATAACCAAGGTAATTGATTTGAAAGCTTCTGAGCAGCCAGAAATTATGAAGATACGCTATCGGACTTTGGAAGAAGCAGATCTTCTGATTCCTGCTACAGCTGTAGGAAGTTATATGCCAAATGTTTTGCGAGCCGCAATTGCTGGGGATGCTGAGGGAGTGAAGGTTATTGCTCGACATATTCGAGACATTCCCGGCGAACCTATCAGTAAGCTGGTTGTTCTCCTGCAACGTTTCGGCTATCAGAAAATCAAGACAACTCCGCTTATGCTTCCTGAAAAGAACGATATTATCGTTTACCATGGCAACTATGGTCACGCTATTGATACTGATCGTGGTTGGATTGGGATGATTACCAAGGTTTCTGTCAAGCATGGGCAACTCAAGGTTTGTGCGATCGGAGCTCAACGCTGGAATGTTCAAGGATCGGTCGGAGATGAGCAGTATGTAAGCCTCATCACCTCTTATCAACTGAACCTTAACAAAGTAAGTGTTTATCGGAGATACTCCTCCCGGTAATTCTTTAGAAGAAGAACTCCCTAGGTTTTCCTAGGAGAGTTTTTTCTTTTTTTGAAGAGTTGTAGGTATTTGATAGTGATCGGAAACAAAAAAACCTTTTAGCTTCTCTTGACATTTTATCAAAAATCCATAGATTCACCATACAAAAAATAAAGTAAAAAAAACTGAAGTCAGAATTGTTCATTTTATTCTAGGCTTTGGAAACTCAGAATCCACGTTATTTGTGACTGTTCGCATGGAGGAAGCAGACTTCATTTTTGTTGTAAAAAGTAGTAATACCTGAATGTAGTGCTGCTCTCACTCCATTCACAATAATAAAATTTATATGAAAACTAACAAAATTTCGTTCGTATCCATTTGGATAATGATGGTGATGGCGTTCTGTTTGAACTCCTGCAAAGAAAGAGATGTTTTACATTATTCTTTCAGTTCTTATGAGCGATCTCAGTCGCTTATTCCTGCCTGTTCTCAGGAGGGACACATTCCAAAGTGGCTGACAAGTAGCATTGCTGGCAATCCTGACTGTATTGATGTGGCCTTGCATCTACTAAAGCTTGATCCTCAGATGAAACCTATCGATTTCAAGCCGATATTGGAGCAGTACAGCTATGAAGAGCCTAAATTGAAGTCTAGGAACGATTTAAGAGAAGGGGATATCATTCTCTATCATCTTGACTATGGGGAAGCGATTAACCCTGAGAGGGGCTGGATTGGTGTCGTCTACGACGTTTCTTTTGAGAATAATGGAGTAACGCGTATTAGTTCTGTCGGTGCTTGTCGCTGGAACTATAAAGCAACTGTCAACGAAGGTGAGATGGTATGTCTGCTCACCTCATATCATCTGAATATCCGAAAGATTAGTGTTTACCGGTGGAAGGATCCCCAATGATTATCAGAAAAAAAGAACTCCCTGGGCTTTCCTTGAGGAGTTTTTTTGATCGCTAAAAAGACTGGTGAATGAAAAGCCTGTGAAGTGAAAAATTTACCTAAAAGCTGTAGATTAACTAAGTTTAAGAGATTTTGAGGCAGTAATGATCTCGTCGAAAGGCTATCCGTGTAGTAATATGCTTCTCTAAAAAACACCATATCAGAATCTCCTTATTTTCATCTTGACATTTATCTATAAATATATATAGATAGCAGTGTCAAAATAAAAAGAAAAAAGATTTGAAGTTTGTTCCTTCGATGAGGGGAGGCTTCTGGAGTTGGGGACGGACTCTATTACTCAGACGTTCCATCGAAGCATTCAGTCTTCACCTTTATTACTTATATTAATAATAATCTTGATCAAGACGCTTCGTATGTCTTGTTCGTAAACAATCAAATGTATGAGACCTAACAAAAATTTAACAATCTCTTT
>ERZ773099.2484-NODE-2484-length-12642-cov-12.108207_pt1 | contig 12642 bp, 9 predicted proteins | sample MGYA00511120_ERZ773099 | MGnify/ENA primary metagenome ERZ773099 (study PRJEB29015, sample SAMEA2738012) | human oral metagenome | biome: human oral; feature: human-associated habitat; material: dental | place: China | collected 2104 ... | reverse complement strand
AACTGCTTGGTCGAGGAGACATGCTCTTTAAACCAATCGATGAAAATCACCCAGTGCGTCTGCAAGGATCCTTTATCTCGGATGATGATGTTGAACGCATTGTAAACTTCATTAAGGCCCAGGCAGATGCAGACTACGACGACAGCTTTGATCCAGGTGAAGTCCCTGAAAATGAAGGTGATTTTTCAGATAGTGAAGCTGGCGGAGATCCACTCTTTGAGGAAGCCAAGGCTCTGGTTATCGAAACCCAGAAAGCCAGTGCATCCATGATTCAGCGTCGTTTGTCAGTCGGCTTTAACCGCGCAACTCGTCTCATGGAAGAACTCGAACTAGCGGGTGTTATCGGTCCAGCTGAAGGAACCAAACCACGAAAAGTATTGCAACAATAAAAAAGCTTTTCTCCTTAAGGGGAAAAAGCTTTTTAATTAAGGATTGGTTTTACTTTCGGTGGTTGCCGTGTCGGCTTGCGTAGACACATCACTGTCAGTAGATTTGGAATTAGCATCAGAATTAGAAGAAGCTTCACCCTGACCTTTGTTGTCATTTTTATTTTCAACGGGGTTACTTGCAGGATTCGTTTCTTGATTTGTTGCTTGTTTTTGAGATGGCTCATTATCTGTAGAAGTTTCCTTTTGGACCTCTTTGATAATCGTCGTTTGAATAGAAGGACTAGTATCTGATTTTTTTTGTTCATTGGACTTCATGGCGTTCATAATGGTAATAGTCGCAGTAATAATTCCAAGCATACTACCGATTAAGGTTAAGGTTTTCTGAAAAGCAGATAGGCCTTTTTTGAAGTGGTTCCCAGCCTTCCCAGTTTCTTGACTGTCTTTGTTTGTTTTTTTATGTTGACGAGAATAGTTAGACATAATGGTTTTCAAACTCCTTTGCAAAAACTAAAAATGAATTCGGGTTGGTTTCATATTTCCCATTATACGTCTTTTACTTTAAAATGTCTTAAAAGAAATAAAGCTTTTTGTTCTGAAAACGTAACCAGTAGATTATTTCATTTAATGGATAAAGTAAGAAGTTTAATGACAAATAATTACTAGTAATTTTTAAAAATGACTTTAAGGTAAAAAAGGGCTTGTACTATAAAGTAAGGCTGAGTCATTCATTGTCTCAGCCTCATTTTAATAGGTATAAAGAAAATTAGTTTCTTTCCTCTTGGAGAGTGGCTTGCGCAACAGCAAGTCTAGCTGCAGGGACCCGATATGGTGAACAAGAAACGTAAGTAACATCTATTTCTTGGAAGAAAGAGATGGAATCAGCATCACCGCCAACTTCGCCACAAATTCCGATGGATAGGTTTGGTTTCACTTGGCGAGCCTTGCTGATTGCAATTCTCATTAATTCACCAACCCCTTCTTCATCAATATGTTGGAAGGGATCTGATGGCAGAATGCTCTTATTTTTGTAATGCCCAATAAACTTTCCAATATCATCTCGAGAAAATCCATAGGTCATTTGAGTCAAGTCGTTGGTACCAAAACTGAAGAAATCAGCTTCCTGAGCCAATTTGTCTGCAGTCAGACAAGCGCGTGGTAATTCAATCATAGTACCAATTTCGTAAGGGAAGGGTTCCTGTCCATACTCCTTAAAGAGAAACTGGATATGTTCAGTTAGATAGAACTTAACAAAGTCTAGTTCCTTTCTATCCGCAATCAAAGGAATCATGATTTCTGGTCTAATCTTTTGCCCCTCTTGATGCAGTCTGATGGCACTTCTGAAAATAGCTTCAGTCTGCATTTTGTAAATTTCTGGCTGACTAATTCCAAGGCGACAACCTCGATGTCCCAGCATAGGGTTGCTTTCTTGCAAATTCTCAATTTGACGGGTCAGTTTTTCAGGTGATCGATTCAGTTTTTTGGCTAAAAGCTCGATTTCCTGTGGGTCCTTAGGTAAAAATTCATGCAATGGGGGATCTAAAAGACGGACAATCATAGGTTTGTCTTGAACGGTTTTGAACATCTGATAGAAGTCTTCTTCTTGGAAGCCTAAAAGACGCTTGAGGGTGACTTCAACGTCTGCCTCTTTATCAGCCAGAATGAGGCGACGCATTTCTAAAATTCGATCCTGACCAAAGAACATATGTTCAGTACGAGCTAGTCCAACCCCTTGGGCTCCAAATTTCATAGCTGTTTCCAAATCTTTGACTGTCTCAGCGTTAGCCCGAACCTTAAGATGGGCGACTTCATCTGCCCAAGAAAGAAGGCGTTGAAGGTCTTGATTATTTTCTACCAATACTGTTGGAATGTCACCGAAATAAATACAACCTGAACCGCCATCCACAGAAATGATATCTCCTTCTGTTAGTACAAGACTACCACATGAGAGTGTCTTTTGTTCTTCGTTGATATTTAGTTCTCCGCATCCAGCTACACAACAAGTTCCCATTCCTCTAGCAACAACAGCTGCGTGAGAAGTCATACCCCCTTGGCTGGTAACAATGGCTTGGCTGACGACCATGCCTTCAATATCTTCAGGTGATGTTTCCTGTCTGACTAAAATAACTTTTTTTCCTAAAGCATTGAATTCTTTTGCTCGGTCTGCTGTAAAGACGATTTCACCAGTAGCAGCTCCAGGGCTGGCAGGTAAACCTTGTGCAATGAAGGTTGCTTTTTCCAATGCATTCCCTTCAAAAACTGGATGAATGAGCTGACTGATGGAAGTAGGGGAGACTCGTAAGAGTGCCTCTTTTTTACTAATGAGACCTTGATCTACTAGATCTAAGGCAATTTTTAAAGAAGCTTTGGCTGTTCGCTTACCATTTCTAGTTTGTAAGATATATAGTTTTCCTTTCTCAATGGTAAATTCGATGTCTTGCATATCTTTGTAGTGATTCTCAAGAATTCTAGCATAGTCCTTAAAGGCTTTATAAGCTTGAGGTTGAGATTTTTCTAAGGCAACAATTGGTTCTGGAGTTCGGATGCCGGCGACAACATCTTCTCCTTGAGCGTTGAGTAGGTATTCACCGAATAGTTCTGCTTCCCCATTAGCTGGATTTCTAGTAAAACAGACACCTGTACCGCTATTTTTATCACTATTTCCAAAGACCATGGCCTGGACGTTAACTGCAGTTCCTAAATCATGAGAAATATGATTCAATTCCCGATAAACCTTAGCCCGATTATTATTCCAGGACTTAAAGACTGCTTGAATAGCAGCATAAAGCTGGTCTTTAGGATTTTCAGGGAAAGATTGATTTTCTTTCAGATAGAGTTCTTTGTATTTCTTAACTAATTCTTGGTGCTCAGCCTGTGTCAAATCTTTGACCTTTTTATCATAGCGACTTTCAAAGTCTTCCAATAATTCATCAAAAAGTTCTTTAGAAATGCCATATACAACATCTGCAAACATCTGCAGCAGACGTCGATAGCAATTATAGGCAAAATCAAGATTAGTCTGCTCTGCAAGTATGCTTGTCCGAGCATCATTGAGTCCAAGATTTAAAATGGTATCCATCATTCCTGGCATAGAGAATTTTGCTCCGCTCCGCACAGAGACTAGGAGTAGGTTAGAGTTTTGTCCGATAAAAGATTTATCAGTTTTTCTTTCTAAGTCGGTAATCGCTTTCATTATACCATCTTTTAAAGAGGAATCAAAAAAATCGAGATTTTCTAGAAATTTAATGCAGCTATCGGTAGTAATGGTAAAACCAGGCGGAACAGGTAATCCCAAATTGGTCATCTCTGCTAAATTGGCTCCTTTTCCCCCAAGGAGTGCCTTGTCATTAGCGCTTCCTTCCTCGAAGGAATAAATCCATTTTGTCATATTTGCCTCCAAAAAATAAATATGTGTCATATTAAAAGATAGAACCATTGTAATATACATCATATATATTTGTCAAATAAAAAACTTACAGGTATCAATTGACATATTTTCTATTTTTGATATAATATGAAACAAAAGTGATGTTTATATAATGGTTTTTGTTTCAAATGTGATGAGAATAAGCAAATTCCCTCAATATATTTGGACCCTATTTAAAAACTAGAAAGGTTTTGTGTTAGTTGAAATTAAGTGAACGACAAAAGAAAATTGTAGAAATTGTCAAAGCTCAGCAGCCTTTGAGTGGTGAGAAAATATCTGACTTATTAGATATTTCTCGGGCGACCTTGCGGTCAGATCTTTCCTTTTTAACCTTGGTTGGTATCTTAAAGGCTACTCCTAAAGTCGGTTACACATACTCAGGCTCTGATTTAGAAACACTTTTCTTTTTTGATACTTTTAGGAAAGAAGTGGCAGATATCATGACTTCTCCAGTTCTGGTCACTAATGATTCCTATATCCAGGATGCTATTATTACTCTCTTCATGTATGATGCGGACGTTATTTATGTCATCGATGAAGAGAATCTGCTTCTAGGAGTGATGTCACGTAAAGATCTTTTGAGGGCTTCTCTCAACTCAAATATTGCCAATACTCCTGTAGCTGTCTGCATGACAAGGATGCCTCATATTAAAACATGCCACAAAAATATGAATATTTTGGAAGCTGCAGCACTCCTTCAAGATTATGCCATTGACTCCTTGCCGATAGTAGACGAAGCAAATGAGCGTAAAATTTTAGGAAGTGTGACCAAGTCAGCCTTGTTGGATTATATTATTCAGCAGGCTCGAAGTGCTGAGGTAAATAGAGAAGAGGAATAAATATGAAAAAAGAAATGATTGTTTATAGTGTGTCAGATTCTTTAGGTGGAACTTCCCAAAAATTGCTGTCAGCTGTTACTGCTCAATATCCAGACATTATTTTTAATAATAGCTATCGTTTCCCTTTTATCAACAAGGAAGAAGAATTGCTAGATATTTTACGTGATGCCATTAAGGATGATGCTCTGGTTATCAGTACCTTGGTGGATAGCAAGCTAGCTTCTGTAGCGAGAGAGTTTAGTCAGCTTCATGGTCTGGCCTATTTGGATTTGATGTATCCATTTTTTGAAATCATCAAGGAAAAAACAGGAACGGACCCGATAGAAATACCTGGAACTCTTCATCGCTTAGATAGCGAATACTTTAATAAGATTTCAGCTATTGAGTTTGCGGTCAAATACGATGACGGTAAGGCACCGCAGGGATTTTTAGATTCAGACTTAGTCCTGTTGGGGGTTTCTCGTACATCGAAAACACCACTTAGTATTTACCTAGCTAATAAAGGATATAAGGTTTCGAACCTTCCCTTGATTCCAGGAGTTCCCTTACCTCAGGTCTTGGAAAAAGTTGATTCTCACCGCATCATTGGCCTTGTCTGTGAGCCTGAAAAATTGGTTAAGATTCGCAGTAATCGTTTGGACTCTTTGGGCTTGACCCAGGAAACGAGCTACACAGATCTTGAAAAGGTTTATCAGGAATTGGCCTACTCTAAGAAGGTCTTCAAAAAATATGGAGCCAAGGTCATTAATATGTCCGATAAATCAATTGAAGAGACGGCTTTCTTAATCGAGGAGCATTTGAAAAAGTCGAACTAGCAGTATGCAGAGTTAATGATTTTTTAGAAATGGCTTAGAGTTTTGGAGGGCAGAAATGGAGCAATACAAGCGTATTTTACTGAAAGAATTTGATTCTCGACAAAAGGTTATCACAGAACTGACCAACCTAGAAGCAATTTTGAATCTTCCTAAAGGAACAGAACTTTACATCAGTGATATTCACGGTGAATTTGCAGCCTTTGACTATATTTTAAGAAGCTGTGCTGGTATTCTTAATGAGAAAATTAAGGACTGCTTTGGCGATTCCTTTTCGCAAGAGGATAAAAACAGATTGTCAGCCCTGGTTTCTTATCCTGAACTAGTCTTGGAAGAAAGTACTAAGAGCAAAGACTGGTACAAGGATACTATTCCTCAACTTCTGATTCTACTGACTTTTGTGGCTGCCAAGTACAGTCGATCAAAGCTTAGGAAGGCATTGCCAGCTCAGTATGCTTACATTATCGAAGAATTGGTCTATAGTGATATAGCTTTAGCAGATAAAAAGTCTTATTTTGATACTATCCTCTCTTATGTCATCGAGCTGGGAGAAGCTATTCCCTTTATTCTTGGAGTTTCTGGAAGTATCTGTCGTTTATTAATCGACCATTTGCATGTGGTTGGTGATATTTACGATAGAGGGGCTGGTAGTCCGCAGGTCATGGATGAACTCTTGCATTTTCATTCTTTGGATATCCAGTGGGGGAATCACGACATTATCTGGATGGGAGGCTTTTTCGGGTCAAAATCCTGTATGTTAAATGCACTACGTATTGCTGCCCGCTATGGTTACCTATGGGATATCGAAAAAGCTTATGGCCTGAATCTGCGTTCCTTAACACTATTTGCGGATAGGGCCTATAAAGCCAATCCTAAGTTTAGACCTATTTTGGGACATAGGGAGGAGGAATTTACAGCCGAAGAAATTTTACAGTTGGAAAAGGTCCACCAGGCTCTTTCTATTATCCAGTTTAAGCTAGAAACTCAATTGATAAAACGAAGACCAGAATTCCAAATGGAGGATCAGGTCACGCTAGATAAAATTGATTATAGGACAAAGTCCCTGACAATTGAAGGGACCAAACATGCTCTGACGAATACCTGTTTTCAAACGATTGATCCAGCCAATCCATCAGAATTAAGCTTGGAGGAATCTCAAGCAGTTGACAGTCTACTGACCTCTTTCCAAGGCTCGCCTAAGTTGGCTGAACATATAGGACTTTTAATGAAAAAAGGCTCTATGTATAAAATTTACAACCAGCATTTACTCTTTCATGGTTGTATCCCACTTGAACCGTCTGGAGAATTGAAACCTCTAATGATGAACCAGTCTCGTTATGCTGGAAGAGAATTATTGGATTTCTTTGAATACCATATTCGCCAAGCGGCAAAGAACAAGGAAGTTGGAGATGATTTTTCGACAGATTTAGTGTGGTATTGTTGGAGAGGGAAACTTTCGCCCCTATTTGGCAAAGATAAGATGACAACTCTAGAGCGTTATTTTATTGAAGATAAGGACACTCACAAAGAAGTGGAAAATTCTTATTTTTCTTATCGGAATTCTGAGAAAGTATGCCAGTTAATTTTAGAAGAATTCGGTCTCTCCTTTCAAGAGTCTCGAATAGTCAATGGACATACTCCAGTTAAAACAGGTAAAGGAGAATCGCCTATTCGTGGTGGTGGTTTACTCTTTGTCATTGACGGTGGTCTTTGTGAAGCTTATCAAAAGAAGACGGGAACAGCAGGATATTCCTTGCTTAATAACTCTTACGGATTCCAATTGGTGACTCATCAGCCCTTCGAGGATGCCCAAAAGGTTGTTGAAGACCCTTTTGCTCAAACGTCTCTAAAGAGAGTAATTGAAAATGTTGCACAACGAACTCTGATTAAATCAACTAGTATTGGTCAAATTTTGCTCGCCCAGCAACAAGAACTTTTTGCTTTGCTACACGAGTTTTATGACTGTTAAAAGGCGCCCTAAGTTCTATCAGAATTTAGGGATTTTTCTTTCTTGTTCCAGCCTTCCATTCGTGATACAATAGAGGGAGTGATTTTAGAAAGCGTGAGAAAACATGATCTACTTTGATAATTCGGCGACAACTAAGCCTTATCCTGAAGCTCTAGAGACCTATATGCAGGTCGCTTCAAAAATTGTAGGAAATCCATCCAGTCTCCATCGTTTGGGAGACCAGGCAACACGAATTTTAGATGCTTCCCGGCAGCAAATTGCAGATTTGATTGGCAAGAAAAGTGATGAAATCTTCTTTACCTCTGGTGGAACAGAAGGGGATAACTGGGTCATCAAGGGTGTGGCCCTTGAAAAAGCCCAGTTTGGCAAGCACATCATCGTATCAGCTATTGAGCATCCAGCAGTCAAGGAGTCAGCCCTCTGGCTGAAAAGTCAAAGTTTTGAGGTTGATTTTGCTCCAGTTGATAGCAGAGGATTTGTAGATGTCGAGGCCTTAGCCAGTTTGATACGACCGGATACCACGTTAGTTTCCGTCATGGCAGTTAACAATGAAATCGGCTCTATCCAGCCCATTGAAGCTATTTCAGAACTTTTGGCAGACAAACCAACTATTTCTTTCCATGTTGATGCAGTCCAAGCCATGGCCAAGATTTCGACAGAAGTCTATTTGACAGATCGAGTGGATTTTGCGACCTTCTCGAGTCATAAGTTCCACGGTGTCCGGGGTGTCGGCTTTGTCTATATCAAGTCTGGCAAGAAAATTACGCCGCTCTTGACAGGTGGTGGTCAGGAACGAGACTATCGTTCGACAACTGAAAATGTGGCTGGGATTGCCGCAACAGCCAAGGCCCTCCGTTTGTCTATGGGAAAGTTTGACATGTTTACTAGCAAGACAGGACAGATGAAATCAGTTATTCGCCAAGTCCTTCTCGATTATCCAGACATTTTAGTCTTTTCAGATGAGGAGAATTTTGCCCCTCATATCCTGACTTTTGGAATCAAGGGTGTGCGTGGTGAAGTCATTGTTCACGCTTTTGAGGAATATGATATTTTCATTTCCACGACCAGTGCTTGTTCGTCTAAAGCAGGAAAACCTGCGGGTACTTTAATTGCCATGGGAGTAGACAAGGACAAGGCTCAGTCAGCCGTGCGTATCAGTCTGGACTTGGAAAATGACATGAGTCAAGTCGAGCAGTTTTTGACCAAGCTAAAATTGATTTACAATCAAACTAGAAAAGTAAGATAGGAGCATTCATGCAGTATTCAGAAATTATGATTCGCTACGGAGAGCTTTCAACCAAGGGCAAAAACCGTATGCGTTTCATCCATAAACTTCGTAATAATATTTCGGACGTTTTGTCTATCTATCCTCAAGTCAAGGTGACAGCAGATCGCGATCGTGCCCATGCTTATCTTAATGGAGCGGACTACACAGCAGTCGCAGAATCACTCAAGCAAGTTTTCGGGATTCAAAATTTTTCTCCTGTTTATAAAGTCGAGAAGTCTGTTGAATCTTTAAAATCTGCTGTACAAGAGATTATGAAGGATATTTATAAAGAAGGAATGACCTTTAAAATCTCTAGTAGGCGTAGTGACCATGATTTTGAATTAGATAGTCGCGAACTCAATCAAACTCTTGGTGGAGCTGTTTTCGACGTAATTCCAAACGTTCAAGCCCAAATGAAAAATCCTGATATCACTCTTCAAGTGGAGATTCGTGAGGAAGCGGCTTATCTCTCCTATGAAACCATTCGTGGAGCGGGGGGGTTGCCTGTTGGAACATCTGGGAAGGGGATGCTCATGCTATCAGGTGGGATCGATTCACCTGTGGCAGGCTATCTTGCTCTCAAGCGTGGAGTGGATATCGAGGCGGTTCACTTTGCTAGCCCACCTTATACCAGTCCAGGCGCTCTCAAAAAAGCCCAAGATTTGACTCGGAAATTGACCAAGTTTGGTGGCAATATCCAGTTTATCGAGGTGCCTTTCACAGAGATTCAAGAGGAAATCAAGGCTAAGGCGCCAGAAGCCTACCTCATGACCTTGACACGTCGTTTTATGATGCGGATTACTGACCGTATACGTGAGGTGCGAAACGGCTTGGTTATCATCAATGGCGAAAGTCTCGGTCAGGTGGCTAGCCAAACGCTTGAAAGTATGCAGGCTATCAATGCCGTGACTACTACCCCAGTCATTCGCCCAGTCGTGACCATGGATAAGTTAGAAATCATTGAGATTGCGGAAAAAATCGATACTTTCCAAATCTCTATCCAGCCTTTTGAAGACTGCTGTACCATTTTTGCACCTGATCGTCCTAAGACCAATCCTAAGATTAAAAATGTGGAGCAGTATGAGGCTCGTATGGATGTTGAAGGCTTGGTTGAGCGAGCAGTGGCTGGAATTATGATCACTAAGATCACGCCTCAGGCTGAAAAAGATTCTGTTGATGAATTGATTGAAGATTTGTTATAAATACAAACTACAAAATGTACAATAAGGTTAAGAAGTTAGTTTTTTCTCCTAAATCAGGATGAACACTAACTTTTTTCTCTTTTTGTGATATAATGAGATAAAATTTTGAATATAGAAAGTTTTCTGACAATGAATAAAGCCTATTTTTATTTGGAAATGAAAGAGCATAAATTGCAGGTTCCCTATACAGGAGAAGAACGTCGTGTCCGTGTTCTCCTCCCTAAAAACTATGAGACCAACACCGATCGTAGCTATCCTGTCGTTTATTTTCATGATGGTCAAAATGTTTTTTACAGCAAGGAATCTTACAGTGGACACTCTTGGAAGGTAATTCCAACTATCAAGCGCAATCCCGATATCAGTCGCATGATTGTCGTTGCGATCGACAATGACGGTATGGGGCGAATGAATGAGTACTCAGCTTGGAAATTCCAAGAATCCAACATCCCTGGTCAACAGTTTGGCGGTAAGGGAGTAGAGTATGCAGAGTTTGTCATGGAGGTAGTCAAGCCTTTTATCGACACGACCTATCGAACCAAGTCCGACCGGCAGCATACTGCCGTCATTGGATCGTCTCTGGGTGGTAACATCACCCAGTTTATAGGGTTAGACTACCAAGACCAGATTGGATGTCTGGGTGTCTTTTCGTCAGCCAACTGGCTTCACCAAGAAGCATTTGATCGCTATATCGAACGCAAAGAACTCTTACCTGATCAGCGTGTTTTCATTTATGTTGGAACGGAAGAAGCGGATGATACGGATAAGACTTTGATGGCAGGCAATATCAAGCAAGCTTATATCGACTCGTCACTTCGCTATTATCATGATTTGATTGCAGGTGGTGTAGAGTTGAGAAATATCGCACTTAGAGTTCAGTCAGGGGCACTTCACAACGAAGAAGCTTGGGCAGAAAACTTACCAGCTTGTCTCCGATTTTTTGCAGAGAAATGGTAAAGAAGAAAAAGGAGAGAGTGTATGAATATTGAACACCTTAGCCACTGGAGTGGTAATCTTAATCGTGAAATGTACCTCAATCGTTATGGACATGCAGGGATTCCGATTGTCGTATTTGCTTCATCAGGTGGCAGTTACAATGAATACTACGATTTTGGTATGATTGATGCTTGCGCTTCCTTTATCGAAGAGGGTCGGGTGCAGTTCTTTACCCTATCAAGTGTGGATAGCGAGAGCTGGCTAGCTACTTGGAAAAATGGTCATGATCAAGCAGAGATGCACCGTGCCTATGAGCGTTATGTGATTGAGGAGGCTATTCCCTTTATCAAGCATAAAACGGGTTGGTTTGATGGCATGATGACAACTGGTTGCTCCATGGGAGCCTATCATGCCCTCAATTTCTTCCTCCAGCATCCAGATGTCTTTACCAAGGTTATTGCCCTTAGTGGAATTTATGATGCCCGCTTCTTTGTCGGTGATTATTATAATGACGATGCCATTTATCAAAACTCACCAGTTGACTATATCTGGAACCAGAATGATGCTTGGTTTATCGATCGCTACCGTCAGGCAGAAATTATAGTTTGTACCGGGCTCGGTGCCTGGGAACATGATGGTTTGCCATCGTATTATAATCTCAAAGAAGCCTTTGATCAAAAACAAATCCCTGCTTGGTTTGCAGAGTGGGGACATGATGTCGCTCATGACTGGGATTGGTGGCGCAAACAAATGCCCTATTTCCTCGGTCACCTGTATCTATAGAAGGAGTTGCCTATGAATTACCTTGTTATCTCTCCCTACTATCCACAAAATTTTCAACAGTTTACGATTGAGCTAGCAAATAAGGGAATTACGATGCTGGGTATCGGTCAAGAGCCCTATGAACAATTGGATGAACCCTTGCGCAATAGCCTGAGTGAGTACTTCCGTGTAGATGATCTTGAAAATTTGGACGAAGTCAAACGTGCAGTTGCCTTTCTTATTTACAAACACGGACCAATTGACCGTATCGAGTCACACAATGAATATTGGTTAGAGCTGGATGCAGCCCTTCGTGAGCAATTCAATGTTTTTGGTGCTAAATCAGATGACCTCAAAAAGACCAAGTTTAAGTCTGAAATGAAAAAACATTTCCAAAAGGCAGGAGTACCTGTTGTTCCGGGAGCCGTGATTAAGACAGAAACCGATGTAGCTCAGGCTGTGGAGGAGATTGGTTTACCATTGATTGCCAAACCAGACAACGGTGTGGGAGCAGCAGCAACCTTTAAACTTGAAACCCAAACAGATGTGGACCGCTTTAAGTCTGAATGGGATCATAGAACCGTCTATTTCTTTGAGAAATTTGTTACTTCTAGCGAAATCTGTACCTTTGACGGACTAGTGGATAAGGATGGCAATATTGTCTTTTCGACAACTTTCAACTATGCCCACACACCACTGGATCTCATGCTTTACAAGATGGACAATGCTTATTATGTTCTCAAGGATATGGATCCAAAATTGCGCAAGTATGGTGAAGCCATCGTCAAAGAATTTGGCATGAAGGAACGTTTCTTCCATATCGAATTCTTCCGCGAGGGAAATGACTATATCGCCATTGAGTACAACAACCGTCCTGCAGGTGGCTTTACGATTGATGTTTACAATTATGCCCACTCCTTTGATCTCTACCGAGGCTATGCAGCTATCGTAGCAGGAGAGCCATTCCCTGATTCATGTTTTGAACCACTCTATTGCTTGGCGACTGCTCGGCGTTTAAGTTCTCATTATGTTTACTCAGAAGAGG
>ERZ773099.2482-NODE-2482-length-12646-cov-14.984116_pt1 | contig 12646 bp, 10 predicted proteins | sample MGYA00511120_ERZ773099 | MGnify/ENA primary metagenome ERZ773099 (study PRJEB29015, sample SAMEA2738012) | human oral metagenome | biome: human oral; feature: human-associated habitat; material: dental | place: China | collected 2104 ... | reverse complement strand
GTCTCCAGGGTGGTGTCGAAGGAGTTGGTCTCCTCGACGGTGACGACGCCCTCGGCGCCGACCTTCTCGAAGGCCTGGGCGATGAGCTTGCCGATCTCGGGGTCGTTCGCCGAGATCGAGGCGGTGGCGGCGATCTGCTCGGTGGTCTCGACGGGCTTGGCGTCGACGTGCAGCTGGGCGACGATGGCCTCGACGGCCTGGTCGATGCCGCGCTTGAGGGCGATCGGGTTGGAGCCGGCGGCGACGTTGCGCAGGCCCTCGTGGACGAGAGCCTGGGCGAGCACGGTCGCGGTGGTCGTGCCGTCACCCGCGACGTCGTCGGTCTTCTTCGCGACCTCCTTGACGAGCTCGGCGCCGATGCGCTCGAAGGGATCGTCGAGGTCGATCTCCTTAGCGACGGACACGCCGTCCTTGGTGATCGTCGGGGCGCCCCACTTCTTGTCGAGGACGACGTTGCGGCCCTTGGGGCCGAGCGTCACCTTGACGGTGTCGGCCAGCAGGTTGAGGCCGCTCTCCATGCCACGACGGGCGTCCTCATCAAACTTGATGATCTTGCTCATTGGGAATATATCCTTCCGCGATGCGGATCGGGTCCGATGCCCGCGACGGACGACCGCGCTCGGTGGGCGGCCTCATCGGACCTGTGGTCTTGTCACTCTCCGTGTCGGAGTGCCAGGTACGATTCTGGCACTCACCAGCACCGAGTGCAAGACGAGGTGCGCATTCTTGAGCGAGGTGCGCTCATGGCGTAACGCCCCCTCGCGTCCGCCCTGGGGCGCCCATCGGCCCGCCAGCCGGCACGGGAGCGACACCCGCACGGCGTGCCCGCCGCACGCGAAAGCCGCCCGAACCCACGCGGGCCGGGCGACTTTCGGACGAGGCGACGAGAACTCAGCGCAGGACGACGACCACGTCGGGGCTTCCGAGGCCGCTCTCCTGGCGCACGTTGGCGATGCCGAGCTTGTCGGCGACGTCCTTGGCGGTGGCTTCCATCCTGGGGTCCTCGTAGTAGACGGTCGAGGTCTGGGTCGCCCAGCCGTCGGCGTTCGCCGCGGTGGTCCCGGAGTAGCCGGCCTGGTTGAGGATCGAGGCCTGCTGGCCGGCGTACCCCTGGGTGCCGGTGCCGTTGAGGACCTGAATAAGCGCGCCGTGATCGGGCACGGAGGAGGCCGTCGACGGGGAGGGGCTCGGCGAGGGCTCGACCTCGCTCTGACCGCCAGTAGGCTCGGCGGACGGAGTGGCTGTGCTCGGAGTCTGCGCCGCGGGGGTCGTCGAAACGGGCGCGGGGTTAGAGTTGCCGGTCGTAGACTGCTGGCGCGACAGGGCGGTCGCGGCAGCCCAACCGAGCGCGGGAACGATCACGAGGATGGCCAGGAAGGGCCACACGTTCTTCCACTTGGACGGCTTGGGGCGATGCATGCCGACGGGCATATCCTCACCGGCGCGATCAAATTCATCCCTGGGGTACTGAGAACTCACGCGTTCAGACTATCGGAAAAACGCCGGCCGCGGTACGTGCGGCGCGCGGGAAGTGCGCCGCTGCACGCGGGGAGTGTGCCGCAGCAGGCGCGGCATTAGTCTTGTCTCATGAGCGATTACAATCCGCGTCCCCTGGCCGACCTTATCGATCCGGGGTGGGCCCGTGCGCTGGCGCCGGTGGAAGGCCGCGTCCACGAATTGGGCCGTATGCTGGCCACCGAGGTCGAGGAGGGGCGCGGCTACCTGCCGGCGGGCACGGACGTTCTACGCGCGTTCACGTACCCCTTCGATCGGGTCAAGGTACTCATCGTGGGACAGGACCCCTACCCGACACCCGGTCACGCGATGGGCCTGTCGTTCTCCGTCCACCCGGGAGTCGCACCCCCGAAGTCCCTGGTCAATATCTTCCGCGAGCTGAGCGAAGACGTGGGGGTTCCCGCCCCGACGTCGGGCGACCTGACGGCGTGGAGCGAGCAGGGTGTGTGCCTGCTCAATCGGGTCCTGACAGTGCGGCCGGGAGCCCCGGCGTCGCACCGCGGTCGAGGTTGGGAGGAGGTCACGCAGTGCGCGATCGACGCGCTCGTGGCGCGCCGCGGCGCGGATGGTTCGAGCGCGCCGCTGGTCGCGATCCTGTGGGGCAAAGACGCGCAGTCGCTTGCGCCGCGCCTGGGGGACACGCCGGTGATCGCCTCGCCTCACCCGTCCCCGCTCTCGGCCTATCGGGGCTTCTTCGGCTCGCGCCCCTTCTCGCGCGCGAACGAGCTGCTCGAGGCGCGGGGTTGCGCTGGCGTGGACTGGTCCCTTCGCTCAACGAGTTGACGCGGCGCGGCGTCGGCGCCTCGGTGAGGGCTCCGTGGAGCCGGCTATCGGACTCGAACCGATGACCTGCTGTTTACAAGACAGCTGCTCTACCAACTGAGCTAAGCCGGCGGCGGACACTATAGTGTGCCACAGGTTGGGCCCGTCGCGCGCGACGCGCGCCCATCCGTCCAGCCCGACGAGGGGCTGGGGCCCGCCGAGCGACGCGCGCAGCCCTCCGAAGGGCGGCGGAGAAGCGGCGGGCCGCAGCCCACGGATACGGCCGTGGGGCGAGCCCGCGAGTCGGGCCCGCCCCACGGCGAGTGTCAGATCACTCGGAGCCGGTGGAGGACTGCGCGCTCTGAGACTCTCCGTCGCCGCTCTGGGCGCTCTCGGGGGCATCGGGCACCTGGGTCGCGCCCTGGGCGCCGGAATCGTTGACGCCGTACTCCTTTGCGATGGCCTGTCGCAGGTCGGACAGCTGGGAGTTGAGAGGGATGATCGTGGAGTGGTCCTTGACCAGCTCGGGGGTGCCCAGGCCGTCGCCGCGCCCGCTGTATCGGGCATTCTGCCAGGCGGTGGTCGAGGCCTTCAGATAGTCTTCAACGGCGTTGACTGGGAAGGTGTCGATCACGTCGGAGGGGACACCGACCTCGGCGGCGATCTGCTTGACCTGCTTCCACGAGGCGTCGAGGTTCCGGATGACGGAGCCGTTGCCTGCCTGGAACTGGGAGCGGAAGTAGGCCAGGAGCGCGTGATGGAACTCAACCCACTTGTCGGGAGCCTTCTGCGCGACGACCAGGGAGGCGCCGGTCGCGGGCTTGAGGTAGCTCATGTCGACCGTGATGACCGGCTGGATCTCGAGGTTGTAGTGCCCCTGGGCCGCCCAGGAGCTCAGGTCTTCACCGATGGCCACGTCTAGGTCTGCGCAGGCGTGGCAGGAGTAGTCGAAGTACTCGGTGAGGGTCGGCAGGTTAGGGTCGGCTTCGCCGACGACGCCGTTCGCGTTGACGGTGATCGGACGCCCGTCGGCGTATGCGCCCAGGACCTGGGAGGGGTCGACGTTGCGGGCGGCGTCGATAGCGGCCTGCTGCTTCCAGATCACGACTCCGACGGCGGCGACGACGGCCAGCACCACGGTGGCGACGGCGGAGATGACGATGATGCGGGTACGGCGATCCGCGCGTTCCTGCGCCAGCCTCATCTGTGCCGCTTTGGCGCGCAAGGGATCGTCGACAGGCTTCTTCTTCTGTGCCATGAGCTCACCTTCCAGAATTAGTTGAATGTTGCAAGAGTAACGTTCCGAGCAAGCGCGCGCCTAGTGCGACAGGCCACCCGTCACCATGAGCCATGCGCCGCCGAGGAAACCGACACAGCCTACCGTGAGGAGGGCTCGCCCCCACGACGGACGCACGACGGAGCGAACGGAGGTGGCGATACCGACGCGCAGGTCGGCCGCGAATGGCATGAGCCAGGCGGCGACCAGCGTCGCCGTCACGAGCGCCCAGACGACGATCGTCCCTGTAGGGTCGCTCAGCCAGAAGTCATCTCGGCGCGGGCTGGGGGCGGCCGCAACCTCGATCGGCCAGCTCCACAGGGTCAGGCCCGTGCGCGAGTAGGACAGGAGTATCCAGATCGCGTAGGGAATGAGACCACCGAGCACGAGGGCGAGCGCGCTGGTCAGGACGGATCGCGCCAGGAGGATCGGCGACATGGCGAGGACGGCCGCACCGTCGCTGGACCTGCGACCACGCAGAATGCGCCGACGCTCAAGCCACCTGCGCATGGCGCCGACCAATCCAAAGGCCGTCAGCGCGACGCCGACGAGCGTGGTACCTGACGCGCCGAGGAGGAGGGGAAGAGACGCCAGTACCGCGAGCACGGAGGCGCACGATACCCACGCTCCCCTGCTCCAGGACGAGGCCGTGGCAGGCTGCCCCGTCGGCTGGGCGCCGGGGGGGAGGATGCCGGGGTGCCAGGGGGCTGCGGGATTAGGCTGATTGAAGGGCGGCTGGAACCCCTGTGCCCTCGCTCCCCCGACGACGGGCACCGGCTGGCCCGCGGGGATGCCGTACCCGCCCGGCTGGCCCGCAGGGATGCCGTGCCCGAAGGGATGGATGACCTCGGTCGGGTCGGTATCGTCGACGGCCTGCCAGGTCTCGGTCGCGTCGTCGTGCCAGGCGACCTCCTCCGACTCATCCTCCCACTCGTCCTGGTCCCATGCGACGGCGGAGGAATCGACCTGCTCGGTGTGGTCGTTGGCCGCGGTGAACTCGGAGGCATCGCGTCGCTGGTGGGCCGGGTAGGACACGGCGCGAGCGCCGCACGCATCCGGACGCTCGCCTGGCTCTTCCCACTCGGGAGGCGCGGCGATCTCCTGCGGGTCAGAGTTGATGGACTGGGTACGCACGCCGGTGTCGAGCAGCTGGGCCCAGTTGACGGTGACGTAGTCGAGCTCGCCCGGCGCCCACCCGACCGCGCTCATGAGGTCGGCGACGATCACCGATGGGCTCGGTCGCTCGTCGGGGTTTGGCGCCAGTCCCCCCTCCAGCGCGGCGGCGACCATGGGATGCAGTCCGGCCGCGTCCGGGCGACCCTCGATGACGCGCATCATCGTGGCGGGTATGTCCCCCTTGCCGAAGGGGGGACGCCCGGTCGCGCAGGACAGCAGGGTAGCGCACCACGCCCACCAGTCGGACTCCTTGGTGGCGCCCCGCCCCTGGAGAAGCTCGGGCGCCGTGTACCCGGCCGTGCCGGAGACGAGGCCGGTGCGGGTCAGGTGATGGTCCGAGGTCGCCATGGCGATGCCGAAGTCGATGAGGACGGGTCCGCGCGGCGAGCAAATGATGTTCGAGGGCTTGATGTCGCGGTGGATGATGTCGGCGTGGTGGACGGCAGCGATCGTGGACGCAAGGTGGTAGGACATCGCGGCGACGCCGCGCAGGGGAATAGGACCGGAGACGAGGATCTCCGCCAGGGTCGGGCCTTCAACGTACTCGGAGACGACGAAGGGCTGGCTGGCCTCGGTCTCAGCATCGACGATGTGCGCGACGAAGGGCGAGCGCACCGAGTTCACGGTGCGCGTCTCGCGAACGAGGCGCGCACGCGATTCCTCGGAGGTAGCCAACGCGGGGTGCATGGCTTTGAGGGCGACGCGCGCGCCGCCCCCGTCTTCGGCGAGCCAAACCGTGCCCGCGCCGCCCGTTCCGAGCCGACGGATGAGCCGGTAGCCGCCCAGTTCCTCGCCTTCTTCCACGCCCCCAGCCTACCGGCCCCCTTCCCCATCCGCGCCAATCCGCACGGGCGGCCCGGGCCTCGTCGCAGAAAACGAGGCGTACACGCCGCCAACTCCCCGCGCCCGATATCCACGATCCGACCCAGACTGTACAGGAGTGCCCAGGCGTGGTAGTTTCGTGCTAGTCGCGCGCGCGGAAAGGTCCGCGAACGCACTCCGTGGGCGAAGACGCCCCACGGTCGCCCCACTACGGATCGTCCGGCACGTACCTGCCGGTGGGAAGGAAATTGAACATGGCAACCGTCACCTTCGACCACGCAACCCGCGTGTACCCGGGCTCCGATAAGCCCGCCGTCGACCAGCTCTGCCTCGACATCGCCGACGGCGAGTTCCTCGTCCTGGTCGGCCCCTCCGGCTGCGGCAAGTCCACCTCCCTGCGTATGCTCGCGGGCCTTGAGGACGTTAACGGCGGCCGCATCCTCATCGGCGACAAGGACGTGACGGACGTTCCGCCGAAGAACCGCGACATCGCGATGGTCTTCCAGAACTACGCGCTCTACCCGCACATGTCCGTGCGCGAGAACATGGGCTTCGCCCTGAAGATCGCCGGCGTTCCCAAGGATGAGATCAACAAGCGCGTCGAGGAAGCGGCGAAGATCCTGGACCTCGAGCCCTACCTGGACCGCAAGCCCAAGGCACTGTCGGGCGGCCAGCGTCAGCGCGTCGCCATGGGACGCGCGATCGTCCGCAAGCCCCAGGTGTTCCTCATGGACGAGCCCCTGTCGAACCTGGACGCGAAGCTGCGCGTGCAGACCCGCACGCAGATCGCCTCGCTGCAGCGCGAGCTCGGCGTCACGACGGTGTACGTCACCCACGACCAGACCGAGGCCCTGACGATGGGTGACCGCATCGCGGTCCTCGCCGGCGGCCTCCTCCAGCAGGTCGGCACCCCCCAGGAGATGTACGAGCGCCCCGCCAACGAGTTCGTCGCGGGCTTCATCGGATCCCCCGCCATGAACCTGGGCACCTTCACGGTGGACGGCGAGTGGGCGAAGATCGGTCCTGCCCGCGTGCGCCTGTCGGCCGCGACCCGCGAAGCGCTGACCCCCGAGGACGGCGGAAAGATCAAGATCGGCTTCCGCCCCGAAGGCCTGGACGTCGTCGACGAGACCGTCGAGGGGACCATCCCCGTCGAGGTCGACTTCGTCGAGGAGCTCGGCTCTGACGCCTACGTCTACGGCCACCTGGTCGGCGACGAGCACGCCGAGGGCCTGGGCTCCGGCGCCGAGGGCACCACCAAGCAGCTGATCCTCCGCGTTCCCCCGCGTACCGCCCCCGGCCGCGGCGGAGTCCTGCACGTGCGCATCCGCGAGGGTCAGCAGCACAACTTCTCGGCATCCACGGGCGTTCGCCTGCCCGAGTGAGCCGCTCGGTAGCGCTCCCAACCAGCCCCGGCCTCGTTCGCTTATGTTCCGAACGAGGCCGGGGCTCGTTGACGCGCACGTGTCGTTCGCCGCGAAAGCCTCGAACCCGCCGTCACGCTATGCGCATGACGCTGGAGATGAGAGAATAACGCCATGGCTCTGGATATCACGGCGGCTGCGGTCGATCCCGCCCTCCTCGACCTCCCCTGGGACGTTCCCCTGGAGGAGTGGCCGTCGTCTCTTCTCGCCGCGCTCCCCCGCGGTATCTCCCGCCACGTCGTGCGCTTCGTCAACCTCTCGGGGCGCGTGTTGGCGGTCAAGGAGATCGGGCCGACGGTGGCCCACCACGAGTACGACATCCTGCGCGACCTGTCCCGGCTCGACGCCCCCTCCGTCGACCCGGTCGCGGTCATCACCGGGCGCGTGGGGCGCGACGGCGAGGAGCTCAACGCCGTGCTGGTGACCGAGCACCTGCAGTTCTCCCTGCCCTACCGCGCGCTCTTTTCGCTCTCGATGCGCGAGGACACGGCGACGCGCCTGATCGACGCGCTCGCCCTGCTGCTCGTGCGGCTGCACCTGCTGGGCTTCTACTGGGGCGACGTCTCCCTGTCGAACACGCTCTTCCGCCGCGACGCCGGGGAGTTCGCCGCCTACCTGGTGGACGCCGAAACCGGCGAGCTGCACCCCAAGCTGACCCCCGGCCAGCGCGAGTACGACGTCGACCTGGCGCGCACGAACATTATCGGTGAGCTCATGGACCTTCAGACCGGCGGGTACTTCCCCATCGAATCCGACCCGATCGACGTGGGTGACCGCATCCGAACCCAGTATGACCTGCTGTGGACCGAGGTCACCGCCGAGGAGTCCATCCCCACCGACCAGCGCCAGTACCGCGTAAACGAGCGCATCCGCCGGCTGGGCGAGCTCGGCTTCGACGTGGCCGAGCTGCACATGGCGTCGGACGATTCCGGCGAACATCTCGTCATTCAGCCCAAGGTGGTCGACGCCGGCCACCACAACCGCAAGTTCATGCGGCTGACCGGCATGGACGTCGGGGAGAACCAGGCCCGCCGCCTCCTGGCCGACATCGACGTGTGGCGCGCGACCAACGGCATGCAGGACGTTCCCCTCGAGCTGGCCGCCCACGCGTGGCTCACCGACGTGTTCACGCCCGTCGTGCGCGCGATCCCGCGCGAGCTCGCCGGCAAGCTGGAACCCGCGCAGCTCTACCACGAGTACCTGGAGCATCGCTGGTACATGGCCCAGCAGGCGGGACACGACGTGCCGCGCGAGGATGCCGTCGCCTCCTACGTGAACAACATCCTCTCGTCCAAGCGCGACGAGGCCGTCCTCATCGAACCCGGTCCGGGACGCTCCTCCGCATTGAGCGCGGCGACGAACCCCGACCTATGGTGATGGAGTAGCCCCACCCGACCCCGCACGCTAGGAGCATGAATGTCCGAGTTCCCCCGTATCTTCGCCCACCGCGGCGCGTCCTCGCTCGCGCCCGAGAACACGATCGCCGCGTTCTCCAAGGCCATGGAGGTCGGCGCCCGCTGGTTCGAGTTCGACGTGGACGCCGCGGGTGACGGGACCCTGATCGTCATCCACGACGACACGCTGGATCGCACGACGACGGGGTCGGGCTCGTACTACCAGCTGGGCTACTCGGACATTCGTCGCCTGGACGCCGGCCGCTGGTTTTCCGACACCTACCGTTTTGAGCGCATCCCCGAAGCGGCGGACGCCCTCGCCTTCGCCCACGCTCAGCAGATGGGCGTCAACCTGGAGATCAAGCCCTGCTCCGGGGGCGCGCGCCTGCGCGAACGCCTCATCGAGGCACTGTCGGTGACGCTGCGCGGGGAGAAGGTCCCCTCGCGACTGATCGTCTCTTCCTTCGATCACGAGCTGCTGCGCGCCTTCCACGAGGCCTGCCCCACCGTCACGCTCGGCTGGCTCATCGAGCGAGCCTCCGACGAGTGGCGCGAGGGTGCCTCCTCCCTGGGAGTCTCGGCGATCCACCCCGGGGTGGTGGGACTGACGCGTGAGGACGTGAGCGGAATGCGCGAGGCGGGCTTCGATGTGAACGTGTGGACGGTCAACGACGTGGAGCAGGCGCGAGAGCTGGCATCGTGGGGCGTGACCGGCATCTTCACGGACCGGCCGCAGGATTTCCCCGCCGAGGCCTTGAGGCGGTAGCCGGCGCGGCGCGGCCACGCTCGTCCTCCGTCACGAACGAAGCGGCCGGGATCGTCGAAGCGATCCCGGCCGCGCCGCGTTCGAGCGCCGCTTTACGCTTCGCCGGCGCGGCGCGCGAAACGCTTCGAGACGTGCTTGGCCAAGGAGAGCTCCGCGATGGAGTCGACCAGCATGAGGCCGCCGACGATTCCCGCGAAGCGCGTCCAGCCCGAGCGCGGGGAGGGGGCGCGCACGGCGCCCACGAGCATCGCGGTGCCGACGATTGCCTCGGCCGCGACGGCCGCGTGGATGATCCAGGGGCGCTCGACGGCGACGGACTCGTAGGAGTTCCACAGGGGCTTGACCACCGACTGAGGCTGCCCCATCATGATGTCGACGCTGCGGCCGATCGCGTTGGAGATGCCGCGCGCGAGATGGATGGTGACGCCCTCAACGTCCTCAACGTCCGTGGTGCCCAGGAGGAAGCCCGCGACGGAGCCGGGCAGGCCCAGGGCGCGCACGACCTTCCACACGGACTCTTCGCCCGTGGTAGCGACGGAGGCCCACAGAGCGTCGGGGTCGGCGCCGGGCACGGCGTTGGCGATGGCCAGCAGGTCGAGGCGGTCGCCGACCAGGTCGATGATCTCGCCGGGAAGATCCAGAGCCTTGTCGTGGCCGCCGGGAACGATGGCCGCGTCCATGCCCCAGTTGTGGGAGACGATGTGCTCGAGGTGGTCGTCGGTAACGAGGAACACCTGGAACTCGCCGTCCGTGACGGAGAGCGTGACGAGGGGTAGGTCGCCGAAGTTCCAGCCTTCCTTCTCGGCGGGCAGCTCCGCGAGGAGGGCGCGGTGATCGTCGGCCAGCTCCAGGTCGCCCAGATCGACGCCCTCAAGGGCCGCCAGGAGCGGCACGGAGGAGGCGGGGGTGCGACCGATCTCAACGATGCGGGTGGGCGCGCCTTCGACGGCGTCGTCTTCATCGTCGGAGGGCCACACCGCGCCCAGCGGCGAGGCCCCGTCGGGCAGATGGTCGGCGCTGGCGCCGCCGATGCGGACCTCGGCGTCGAAGAGGATGGCGAGCTCGTCGGCAAGCTGAGCGGGCGTAGGGCCGGGGACGACCTCGGTCGAGTCGGCGGGAACGGTAGCGACGTGATCGTCGGCGACCGCGACGTTCAGGCCGAGCAGCTGCGGCGACGAGGGGAACCACTCGAGCTGAGCGAGAATCGAACGATCCTTCAGCGCGCCCGCGACGACGCTGGGATCCAGCTCGTGGCCGATGATCATGCCTTCAATGCGAGTCCAGTCCTGGGCCATGTCACTACCTTCCTGTTCGCGGTGATGCCATCGCACCACACTTTGTTCCATTGTGACGCGCCGCTCGCCTTTCCGCTCGTCCGCGCCGGCGCGTCTGCGTGTCTTACTGCTCAACGCCGCCCCACTCGACCGCTGTGAAACCCACCCGCTGCGGGGTAGGGCCGAACGTCTGCGGGGTAACGACGGTGTTGGCGTCGGCCTTTCGGATCGTCATGAACACCCGGATGAAGGTGTCCGGCGCGAACTCGCCGCCGGCCTCGTTGGTGAACGTGTAGGACGCGTAGCGTTCGTAGGAGGAGGCGTCGAAGGACACGAACGTGTACTCGTTTGCACGGATACGAGGCGCCCAGTACGTAATGAAGTCCGCGGCCTCCTTGTCATTGAGACCCAGCTGGGCAAGCTTTGCCTCCAGGAAGGGCACCGCATCCTCGCGGGCGACGACAAAGCCCTCCTGGGGGGTATCGAGCGCCATCTGCCCGTCCCAGAACAACGAGGGGTACGCGCGCCCCTCGCGATCCGTCAGCGTGCCGTCGGGCGCCGCATCCACCGTCCACGAGGCGCTAACGCCCCGATCCGTCGCGCTCTGGTTGTCGGGAAGGGGGTACACCGTGTCGAGTGTTCCCTGCGCGTTAAGCGTGACGGTCACGCGTTGAGCCTCGGGCGCATAGAGATAGAGAACCGGCTTCTCCGGCCGGGCGGATTGCTCGACCATCAGGTTGTACACGACGAGGAAGGCGAGCAGTCCCACAACGATAGCTCCGATAGTGATCAGGGCCTTCTTCATGCTTTCCGCTTTCTCTTGTTCTCGCCCGCCGTTGGGTGACCGACTCGCAGGCGGTACGTGTGCCTAGCCCTATGGTAGGGGTGCGCCGCCCGCCTTTCAAGGAAACACATCCCGGGGCGAGGGGCACGCCCGTGCCCGCTACTGGACGGTGCCGCCCCACTCCACCGCCGTGAACCCCGCGCGCTCGGGAGCCGGAGCGAGGGTCTGCGGGCGCACCGGCGTGTTCGCGTCGGCCTGGCGGATCGTCATGAACACCCGGATGAAGGTGTCCGGCTCGAGCGCGGCGCCGGCCTCGTCCGCGAAGCTGTAGGTCGCCAGCGGCGTGTACACGGATGCGTCGAAGGAAACGAAGGTGTACTCGTTGGCGCGCATGCGCGGCGCCCAGAAGGTAATGAAGTCGGCGGCTTCCTGATCGTTGAGGCCCAGGATCGTCAGCTTCTCCTCTAGGAACGGCACGACGTCCTCGCGGGCGACGATAGAGCCCTCCTCGGGGCACTCCAGCGGCATCGGCCCTTCCCAGAACAGGGAGGGGTAGGTGCGGCCGCTGTCATCGGTGAGGGTGCCATCGGGCGAGGCCGTCACCGTCCACGTTGCCCGCGTCCCCCGTTGCGTCGCGTCCTGAACACCGGGGGCCGGGTAGGTCGTGTCGAGTGTTCCCTCCATGTCGAGGGTGACGCTCACGCGCCGATCCCGCTCCGGATACAGGTAGAGCACCGGCTTGTAGGAAACGGGCCCCTCGGGCGTCGCGGTGGGGCTGGGCGTGGGAACCTGGGTGGAGCTGCGCGTGGGACCTGGGGTGGGGCTCGGATCGGGATCGTTCGTCTTCACGCAGGTACCGTCGTCCTGACGAGTGCAGCCTTCCTCGTCAAAGAAGGGAACGGCCACAAAGACAATCGCGAGGAGAGCGATCAGGGCGGCGAGACTGATGGAAACTATGACGATTAGCTTGTTCTTCACGGCGCCTATCCTCCGTAGCCAACTTGCGGGGGCTCATCTGGCGAGCCAAACACCTCGCGTACCCACCATCATAGGCAACCTCCGTTCCTTCTGTCAGCTACCCGCTGTGTCGCGAGACCACCGGGGGCGTCCTCCCTGGCACGTCGGCCGGCATCCGGACGCGCGTCACGCCGAGCGCTCAGGGAGCGGCAACGAGGAGACGAAGACTTCGCGCGGGCAGCGGGCGCAGCGCAACGAAGCCGCCCGGCCCCTCGCGGGGCCGGGCGGCTCTCGCCTCATGCCGCTAGGCGGCTATCGGCGATGTGTTCAGCGCATCTGGGTGCCGGTGGCGCCCAGGCGCTCGCAGGCCTCGACGACGCGGGCGGCCATGCCGGCCTCGGCCGACTTACCCCACGTGCGCGGGTCGTACTGCTTCTTGATGCCGACCTCGCCGTCGATCTTGAGGACGCCGTCGTAGTTGCGCATCATGTGGTCG
>ERZ773099.2479-NODE-2479-length-12652-cov-8.541081_pt1 | contig 12652 bp, 12 predicted proteins | sample MGYA00511120_ERZ773099 | MGnify/ENA primary metagenome ERZ773099 (study PRJEB29015, sample SAMEA2738012) | human oral metagenome | biome: human oral; feature: human-associated habitat; material: dental | place: China | collected 2104 ... | reverse complement strand
TGCTCGCCTCCACCCTGGCCGAGCGCATCGTCGGCGAGCAGCTCAAGGACACGGCGCTGTCCGAGCGCGTCATCGACCGCTTCCTCGATGAGCTCGAGGCCATGTCTCCCGTCGAGGGTGTCGACGCGCCGGTCTCCGCCGAGGCCGCTGCCGACTCCGCCGCTAAGGACAAGCAGTGAGAACCGGGACCGCTGCCACCCGTGAGACCGTGAGCCAGGCCTGGAGCCCGGTACTCACGACGGCGGGCGTCGAGGGCCAGGAGCTGGGACGTCAGATCCTCGCCCTGGCCCACCAGGTCGCCGTCCACTCGCTGCCCGGCCCGCTGACCGACCCGGGCCGCGAGCCCGAGGAGAAGGTGGCGCTGGCCCGCCGGCTGTTCGAGGGAACCGTGGACGGGCGCGTCATCGACCTGCTCACCGCCATGGTCCGGGGCCGCTGGTCCAAGCCGGTTGATCTCATCTCCGCCCTCCACGACCTGGGTATCGAGGCGATCCTCGCCGGCGCCCACGCCGACGGTACGACCGGTGAGATCGAGCAGCAGCTCTTCGAGGTCCACGAGCAGGTGGCCGACAACCGCGAGTTGCGTGAGGCCCTGGCACCCTCTCGCCGTACTCGCACCGAGGCTCGTGTCCGTCTGGCCGAAGCCGTCTTCGGATCTCATATCAGCGTCCCCGCCATGAGCCTGGTGCGCTGGTGCGTGCGCCACCGCACCGAGGGCGGGCCGCTGCGCAACCTGCGCCGCGTCGTCGAGCTGGCCGCCGCCATGCGCCACCGCACCATCGCCGACGTCGTCACCGCCATCCCCATGACCACCGCCCAGGAGGAGCGCCTGCGCACCATCCTGGAGCGCCGCCTGGGCACCCGCATCGACCTCAACTGCGAGGTCGACCCCGAGGTCATCGGCGGGGCGCGCGTCATGATCCGCAACCACGTCCTGGACCACACCGTGCGCGGCGCCGTCGCCGAGCTGCGCTCCCGCCTGGCGGGATAGCTCCCGCCAACACGGCACCTGCCTGGTACCTGCCCGGTACCGGCCTCCACAACTTCACCACCCACCCCGCGCCGACGCCGCTCAAGCCCAGCGTCGCCGGCCATCAGAACGCAACCAGCAAGGAGACGAGATGGCAGAGCTGACCATCAGGCCCGAGGCGATCCGCTCGGCCCTGAACGAGTTCGCCGAGTCCTACAAGCCCGCCGAGGTCGCGGCCGAGGAGGTCGGGCACGTCGTCTTCGCCGCTGACGGCATCGCGCACGTCGAGGGCCTGCCCGGCGTCATGGCCAACGAGCTGCTCACCTTCGAGGACGGCACCGCGGGCCTGGCCATGAACCTCGAGGAGCGCAAGATCGGCGTTGTCGTCCTGGGTTCCTTCGACGGCATCGACGAGGGCCAGGTCGTGCACCGCACTGGAGAGGTCCTCTCCGTGCCCGTGGGCGATGCCTACCTGGGGCGCGTCGTCGACCCGCTGGGCCGGCCCATCGACGGCCTGGGCGAGATCGCGGCCGAGGGCCGCCGCGCCCTGGAGCTCCAGGCCCCCGGCGTCATGTCCCGCAAGTCCGTCCACGAGCCCCTTCAGACCGGTCTGAAGGCCATTGACTCCATGATCCCCATCGGCCGCGGTCAGCGCCAGCTCATCATCGGCGACCGCAAGACCGGCAAGACGGCCATCGCCCTGGACACGATCCTCAACCAGAAGTCGGCCTGGGAGACGGGCGACCCCGCCCAGCAGGTGCGCTGCATCTACGTGGCCACCGGGCAGAAGGGCTCCACCATCGCCTCCGTGCGCGCCGTCCTGGAGGAGCGCGGCGCCCTGGAGTACACCACCATCGTGGCCTCCCCGGCCTCCGACCCGGCCGGCTTCAAGTACCTGTCCCCCTACACCGGCTCGGCCATCGGCCAGCACTGGATGTACTCGGGCAAGCACGTGCTCATCGTCTTCGACGACCTGTCCAAGCAGGCCGAGGCGTACCGGGCCGTCTCCCTGCTCCTGCGCCGCCCGCCGGGCCGCGAGGCCTACCCCGGCGACGTCTTCTACCTGCACTCGCGCCTGCTGGAGCGCTGCGCCAAGCTCTCCGACGAGCTCGGCGGGGGCTCGATGACGGGCCTGCCCATCATCGAGACCAAGGCCAACGACGTGTCGGCCTACATCCCCACCAACGTCATCTCCATCACCGACGGGCAGATCTTCTTGCAGTCCGACCTGTTCAACGCCAACCAGCGCCCCGCGGTCGACGTCGGCATCTCGGTGTCGCGCGTGGGCGGCGACGCCCAGCCCAAGGCCATGAAGAAGGTCGCGGGCACGCTCAAGCTCACCCTCGCCCAGTACCGCTCCATGGCGGCGTTCGCGATGTTCGCCTCCGACCTGGACGCGGCGACCCGGCGCCAGCTCACCCGCGGCGAGCGCCTCATGGAACTGCTCAAACAGCCCCAATCGACGCCCTACCCGCTGGAGGAGCAGGTCGCGTCCATCTGGACGGGCACCCACGGCTACCTCGACGACCTGGAGGTCACCGACGTGCTCGCCTTCGAGCGCGCGCTGCTGGACCACCTGCGCGCGAACTCGGGCGTCCTGGACGAGATCGCCGCCACGGGGGAACTGTCCGCACAGACCGAGGAGGCCCTCAAGGAGGCCGTCGAGGGCTTCCACTCCCAGTGGATCATCGCCGGGCGCGGCGCGGCTGGGCTCGACGAGGGGGAGGTCGAGGCCGAGCGCGTGCGCGAGGAGATCACGCGCGCCCGCCCGTCCGGGGCAGCGGAAGCGAAGGCCTGACCCATGGGCGGGCAGCAGAGGATCTACAAGCAGCGCATCGCCTCGACGATGACGCTGGCGAAGGTCTTCCGCGCGATGGAGATGATCGCCGCGTCCCGCATCGGCGCGGCGCGGCGCGCGGCGACGGAGGCGGGCCCCTACGAGAAGGCGCTCACCCAGGCGGTCGCCGCGGTCGCGATCCACACGGACCTGGACCACCCCCTCACCCGGGAGCGCGCGGACACGACGCGCGTCGCGGTGCTGGTCGTCGCCTCGGACAGGGGCATGGCGGGCGCCTACGCCGCGACCATTCTGCGCGAGTCGGAGAAACTCATCGCGGATCTGGAGTCGGGGGGGTACGAGCCGGTCATCTACACCTTCGGGCGCAGGGCCGCGGCGTACTTCCGCTTCCGCTCCGTGCCCATCGAGCGGGCCTGGGAGGGGGAGTCGGACGCCCCCACCATCGAGACGACCCGGAAGGTGGCCGCCGAGCTGCTCGGCCGTTTCCTGGACAAGGACCCCGCCTCGGGGGTCGGATCCGTGCACCTGGTGTACACGCGCTTCAACAACGTGATGAGCCAGGTGCCCGAGGTGCGCCAGATGCTGCCCCTGTCCGTGGTGGACTCGCCGCACGCCGACCAGGAGCGCGAGGCGGAACGGGGGTTCCACGACGACCCCGCCGCGTCCTTCCCGGAGTACGAGTTCATCCCCTCCGCCGAGGCGGTGCTCGACGTGCTGCTGCCCCTGTACGTCGAATCGCGCATCCACAACGTGCTCCTGCAGTCCGCGGCCTCGGAGCTGGCCTCCCGCCAGCGCGCCATGCACACGGCCACGGACAACGCCGAAGAACTCATCACGAAGTACACGCGCCTGGCGAACTCGGCCCGCCAGGCGGAAATCACCCAGGAGATCACGGAGATCGTGGGCGGGGCCGACGCATTGAACGCGGGCTGAGCCCCTTTCGACACGGAGAACAACCATGACACAAGAAACCCCCATCGCGGAAGGGCGCGTCGCCCGAGTCGTCGGCCCCGTGGTCGACGTCGAGTTCCCGCCCGATCGCATCCCGCCGCTGTACAACGCCCTGCTGGTCGATGTGGATCTCTCCGGCCAGGGCGAGGACGAGGGCTCCTTCACGATGACCCTCGAGGTCGCCCAGCACCTGGGCGGGAACCTCGTCCGCGCCATCGCCCTCAAACCGACCGACGGGCTCGTGCGCGGCGCGAAGGTCACCGACACGGGATCGGCGATCACGGTCCCCGTCGGCGATGTGACCAAGGGCCACGTCTTCAACGTCACCGGCGATGTCCTCAACCTCAAGGAGGGGGAGGCCCTGGAGATCAAGGAGCGGTGGCCCATCCACCGCCAGCCCCCGGCCTTCGACCAGCTCGAGGCCCGCACGAAGATGTTCGAGACGGGCATCAAGGTCATCGACCTGCTCACCCCCTACGTTCAGGGCGGTAAGATCGGCCTCTTCGGTGGTGCGGGCGTCGGTAAGACGGTCCTCATCCAGGAAATGATCCAGCGCGTCGCCCAAGACCACGGAGGCGTCTCGGTCTTCGCTGGTGTGGGCGAGCGTACCCGTGAGGGCAATGACCTCATTCACGAAATGGACGAGGCCGGCGTTTTCGATAAGACAGCGCTGGTGTTCGGTCAGATGGATGAGCCGCCGGGGACGCGTCTGCGCATCGCCTTGACGGGGCTGACGATGGCGGAATACTTCCGCGATGTTCAGCATCAGGATGTGCTCTTGTTCATCGATAACATCTTCCGCTTCACTCAGGCGGGCTCTGAGGTGTCGACCCTGCTGGGCCGTATGCCTTCGGCCGTGGGGTACCAGCCGAATCTTGCCGATGAGATGGGCCAGCTCCAAGAACGCATCACATCGGCGGGGGGACACTCGATCACTTCGCTGCAGGCGATTTACGTGCCCGCCGACGACTACACGGACCCCGCTCCGGCGACGACCTTCGCCCACCTGGATGCGACCACGGAGCTCTCCCGTGAAATCGCCTCGAAGGGTATCTACCCAGCGGTCGATCCGCTGGCGTCGTCGTCGCGAATCCTCGATCCGGTGATCGTGGGACGCGAGCACTACGACACGGCGATTCACGTCAAGGCGATCCTTCAGAAGAACAAGGAACTCCAAGACATCATTGCGATCCTCGGCGTTGATGAACTCTCTGAAGAGGACAAGATCACGGTCGCGAGGGCACGTCGCATTGAGCAGTTCCTCTCCCAGAACACCTACATGGCGGAGAAGTTCACCGGCGTGCCCGGCTCGACTGTTCCCCTCTCGGAGACGATTGAGGCGTTCAAGCGCATCGCGGAGGGCCACTACGATCATGTGCCCGAACAGGCCTTCTTCAACATCGGTGGTATCGAGGACCTTGAGCGCCGCTGGCACGAGCTTGAGAAGGACGCCTGATGGCGGATCGGGTACTTCAAGTCGAGGTCGTTTCGCACGAAGGGCGGTTGTGGCACGGTGCTGGAAGCTCCGTTCAGGTCCCCGTCGTTGACGGCCAACTCGGCGTCTTGCCGGGGCGTCAGCCCCTGCTCGCGATGCTCAAAGCAGGCACGGTCACGGTCCAAACCTCGCAAGGAGTGAAGACTTTCGAGGTCGAGGGCGGATTCGCGTCTGTTGATTCTGATTTCGTGACGGTCGTGGCCGATCACGCTACAGTTTCCTAATAGAGGCAGCCCCTGTCCGCGACCCGGACAGGGGCTCCCCGCATCCGATCTCGAGGAGGCAGCGATGAATACATTTCTGTATGTCACCGGGTGGGTTCTGGGCGCTCTTGTGCTTCTTAGCGTGATGGTGTGGGTGTACATCAATGTTCGGGCGCGCCGCCTCGATGGACGGATTGGGGCTTTTCGTTCCTGGTCTAGGCCCGACACTCAGTCCGGCTGGGCCTCGGGTATTGGCCTGTTCGGGGTTGAGACTCTCAGCTGGTACCGCCTGATCGGTTTTGGCGGTAAGCCGGTGTACACGGTGGCCAGGAGGGGCTTGGAGGTTTCCGCTCCGATCCAGCATTCGGCAGATGGGTCGATGGTGGAGCTTCGCCTCAAGTCGGGCGATCACCGTTATGAGCTTGCGGTTGCGCCCCAGACCTACAATGCGATCGTCTCCTGGGTGGAGTCGGGTCCCCCGATCGGCAGGGCCTGAGAACTCTTCTTCGGCGCCAGAGCGCCGTTCGAGCTCATCTCGCGAGCGTGGTGCTTTTCGCTGCGCACTCGTGCTCGCAAGCGCTGATAGGCTCTCACCCGTGAGAGTTCTCATCGCCACCTGCACCGTCGACTATTCCGGGCGCTTATCGGCGCATCTCGACTTGGCGAAGCGCGTCATCATGGTCAAAAGTGATGGCTCCGTCCTCATTCATTCTGATGGGGGCTCGTATAAGCCTCTCAATTGGATGAACGCGCCGTGTACGGTGACCACGCAAGTCCTCGAAGAGGGCGAAGAAATGGACGGCGTCACTGAGGTCTGGACCGTTCAGGCCGCCAAAACAGACGATCGCCTCGTCATCCGCATTTTTGATGTCGTCGCGGATGTGGCTGAAGACCTGGGGGTGGATCCCGGCCTCGTGAAGGACGGCGTGGAGACACACTTGCAAGAGCTCTTGGCCGAACAGGTTCCGCAGATCCTCGGCGATGGATGGGAGTTGGTGCGTCGCGAGTTTCCGACACCGGTCGGGCCGGTTGACTTGATGGTGACGGACCCCTCGGGTGCGAATGTTGCGATCGAGGTGAAGCGTCGAGGAGGTATTGACGGAGTCGATCAGCTCACTCGCTATCTCAGCCTGCTTGATCGTGATCCCTTCATCAAGGACCTCAGAGGGATTTTCGCTGCGCAAGAGATCTCGAAGCAGGCAAGGATCCTTGCGGAGGATCGCGGTATTCGCTGTTTGATCCTCGACTATGACGCGATGCGCGGCTTTGACGACCCAGAATCGAGACTCTTCTGATCCGAGGGCAGGAAGATCCTCAAAAAGCTGTCAGACAAATCTTTTGCGTGGCACAATGAAGAGGTGGAAACCTCATTTGTGTGCCGTGGCCGTCTCGTCCTTGAATCCCGCATCCTCGAAGACGGTGTTCTCATCGCCGAAGAGGGCGTGATCACCAGAATCATCGATGCCCACGATCCTTCGCTGTCCAAGGAAGACCGCGAACTCATCGCCGCCGTCCCGGCCTCCGACTCCTATATCCTCCCCGGCCTCGTCGATGTGCACTGTCATGGCGGGGGCGGAAGCTCCTTCCCAAATGCGACCTCCATTGAGAAGGCCCAAGCCGCAATCGACGAGCACCGTCACCATGGGACGACGACCCTCGTCGCCTCCCTCGTGACCGCGCACGCAGATGTACTGCGCGAAAGAGCAGCCCTCCTTACTGAACTTGCCGAAGAAGGTGAACTCGCCGGCATCCACTTCGAAGGCCCCTTCGTCTCTCACGCCCGCTGCGGCGCACAAGATCCGAAGTACATCATCGACCCGGATCCTGAACTCACCGCGCAACTCCTCGAGATCTGCAAGGGCTACGCGCTCACCATGACCCTCGCCCCCGAGAAGGACAAGGCCTATGGTCCCGGATCTGTCGCCGAGGTGCTCATCAAGGGCGGGGCACTGCCCTCCTGGGGCCACACGGATTCCGGTTCCGCCCCTGCGCGCGAAGCCCTCGAGTTCTCTCGCAAGGCCATCAAAGAGACCATGAATCCGCGCAGTGCGCGCGCCACCATCACTCACCTGTTCAACGGCATGCGCCCCCTGCATCACCGTGATACGGGCCCGATCGGCGAGTTCTTGTCCGATGCGGCAAGAGATGGTGTCATCGCTGAGATGATCTGCGATGGCGTCCACCTCGATCCCTCGCTCGTGCGCGACGTGTATGAAATGCTCGGTCGGGACTCGTGCGTCTTCGTCACCGATGCGATGGAAGCTGCGGGCATGCCGAACGGCACCTACGAACTCGGCTCCCAGAGAGTCGATGTGAAGGACGGCTACGCCTATATCGCGGGCACGACGACTCTTGCCGGGGGAACCGCACACCTCCTGGATTGCGTGCGTGTCGCCACCTTCACAGGCGGGATCGACCTCGTCGACGCTGTCTTCATGGCCACCGTTCAGGGCGCGCGCATTCTCGGGCGACATGACATCGGCAAACTCGAAGCAGGTATGCGTGCCGATGTGCTCGAACTGGACGAGCAACTGCGTCCACAGCGCGTGTGGCGCGGCGGAACACTCGTGAAATGAAAGGCAAACGCTCGCAGAAGCGACCATGGGCCAAGGGACACCGCGACCTCAATCTCGGTGCCCTCGCCTCCGTGCCCAGGAGCGAGATCGGACCCGATGGGAGGGACTACCAGGTCCAGCATCTGCGCTCCTCTTCGAAGGAATACACCTGCCCGGCGTGTCTTCATCCGATCCACGTGGGCACTGCGCATGTGGTCGCCTGGCCCGAGCAGCAGCCCTTCGGCCTGCCCGAAGGGCTTGAGGCCCGGCGTCACTGGCATGTGGAATGCTGGAGACGCGGCTTACGCCCACTGTGAGTGGGTGAAAACCTCGAGGACAACAGCTTTTTCTCCGGGGGTGCGATGGTGATTATCCCTCGCACCCCCTGGGTGTTGGTGCGGATAAATGCGTCACGACGGCGCTGCTGATGAGCAGTAGCGGCCCAATACGCATTATTGTGGGACGGATAGTGTTCTTCTACGACAGGAGAGAATCGAGTGGGGCGCCTCAAGCAGTACACGGCGGCGGTGATCGCCGCAGCTTTGTCACTCATCTTCCTGATCGTCGGTGTTCTTGCGCTGACGGTCTTTAAGCCCGCCCAGGAGTTTTCCTCCTCGGTCGTTCCTGAGCACACGCTTGTGATGACTCGTGATGGTGTCTTGCGCCTCATGGCGAAAAATGTCACCGTCACAGCGACTTCGAAATCGGGCGCCCCCGTGGCTTTGGGACTGGGCACCCCAGGTGACGTGCTCGGATGGATCGGCGATGACCCCTATACCGAGGTTGTCGGCCTCAGCTCAGATCGTTCCCTTCTCAAAACCGAGGATCGGTCGGCTGTGGGGGACGCTCAGTCAGGAGCTCAATCCGGTAGACACGCTCAGTCCGACACCCAAGTGGGCACGCCAGGGGCTCAATCTCAGAGCTCAGCTCAATCAGGAGCCCAATCCGCAGCTCAATCCGGTGGTCGCATCGATCCTGAAGCCTCGAAACTTCTCGATGCGCTTCTCGCTTCGGATATGTGGCTCCAAGTCGCGACGAATGATGGCACAGCCTCTTTGTCTTTGACTGAGGTCCCTGCATCTCGTTCTCTTCTCGCCGTTTCCGCAGGGGGAGTAGGCGATCTCGAACTGACTCTGACCTGGCCGAGCGAACGCGCAAATTGGCTCGCGATCATTTCTCTGCTGGCAGCCCTCGTTTTCGTCCTCGTCGCTGCGATTGCCGCTTTCTCCCGTTTCCACCATCTGAATCGCGCTCAGCGACGCAGCTCGAAGATCGCCACGGATGCCGAGGCCACGACTGAGAGTCTTGAGCCTGCACAAGAAGAAATGAATGTCGAGGACGAGGGGGTGCAGTCTGAAGCCCCCTCGGACAGCCAAGAACACGAGGAGCTCTTAGAAGAGCAGGCTCAACGTCGCGCAGCTGGCGAGGAAAGGGATCCTCTTGAGGTCTCTTCCGGCCCCGAGGAGCTAGAGTCTTCACCGTCCGTTGAAACGTGCGAGGACGAAGCTCCTGAAGAAGAAACCCGGGTTGTGGGGCGGCACGGATCAGGCAGCCCCATCGATCAGGATCCTCCCGAGAGGGAGTCGACGGATACGGGTGTCATTGATCTGTCGAGTATCCGTCCTGGAATGACCTTGCCGAGTCGCCGGGCCCTTCGTGAGGCGCGTCAGAAGGGTGAGGGCACGCTCATCATTGACGGGCGTGAATTCGACACCGGTCTCATCCCCGTGATCGAAGGGAAAAAGAACACCGAAGCCCGAGATGAACACCTCTCCTCGGGCGATGCTCAATCCGCTGGAGGGGACCAAGACGGAGATGCGGATGATTTAGCCGGGCGCGCCACGAAGAGCGAATGGACCTCGTTCATGCCTGCATGGCGCAAGAAGAGCGAAGAAGGGAAGGAAAGATGAAACGTCGCCTCTTGTCCCTCCTCGTTACCTGTGCCTCCGTCATTGCTTTGACCTCCTGTTCTACGGGTGAGCTTGTCGCCCCGGATCCGGCTCAATCGGCCGAAACCGGGCCGAACCTGGACTCCGAACGCATTGCAGAGGTCTTGGCCTCCGTGCAGGAAACCATTGACGCCGCCGATAGTGCGCGCGACTCTGCGCTCCTCGAGCCTCGCGTGGGAGGAGGAGCCAAGCGCGTGCGCGCCGCCCAGTACGCTTACGCCACGGCCTCAGGGGACTCCGTACCTGCACTGGACCTGAGCCCGCAACACATTGCGATCACGAACTCGCAGCAATGGCCTCGTGCGATTCTCAATATCCGACAGGCCACGCCTTCGGAGCTTCCACTCATTGAGGTTCTCGTCCAAGACGATGCCCGCTCTGATTATGCGCTCACGGCCTGGTGCCGAATGCTCGGGGGCACCTCAGTCACGATCCCCTCGATCGATGAGGGCTCGGCGTATGTGAGCAATGATTCGACGGGTTTCGTCATGACTCCCGGTGAGGCACTGAGCGCCTACACCGATATGCTCAACGCCTCCGAAGTCTCGAATGCCTCTTTCGCAACCGACGAATTCACCACGCAATACGTTGACACCGTGCAGAACCTGTCCTCGAGCCTCGAGAAGGCAGGAACGATCTCGGCTCTTGCCACGCCGAGCGAGGAGCCCGTGTCAGGAGTAGTCCTGCAGGACGGTTCTGCTCTGGTCGCCGCTCACTTCACCTATACGCTCACCTATTCACGAACGATCGCCAGATCGACAATGCGCCTGGGCGGTCAGACCGCGACCATGAACGCTGGGGATGACGACACTGTGAAGGGCAGCGCCGTTGTGAGCTATGTGGCGACCATCCTGCTCAATATCCCCTCCGCCAAACAGGGCGGCGTCGCCCGAGTGGTGGGTGCTGAGCGAATGATCGAATCCGTCACCATGGATGATTCCTCCAACCCAGACGGCAACTAAGAGATCTGAAGGAAAGAAGCTCGAACAGTGACAGAGCAGATGAACCCGGCCGACTCTCATGGAGCGATCGACCTTTCCGCTTCACCATCGCAGGCTCCAACGAAAGAGGCCCCCGGGGCGGGGGAGGGGCTGAACATTCCTCTGGTCCTTTCGGGAACGGAAGAGAACTTCCAGGCGATCATGGCGACCTCGCAGAACCTGCCGGTCATTATCACCATGTATTCGGGCCGTTCCCTTGAGAGCAAGCCGACGCTCCAGGTGTTCGAAGGACTTGCCCGAGAGTTCGGGGGCCGCTTTCAGTTCGTCTCCATCGATATCGACGCCAATCCCGCGATCGCCCAGGCTTTCCAGATCGAGGGCGTTCCTACGGCGGTTGCGCTCATCGGTGGGCGCCCTCTGCCCCTTTTCCAAGGGGCGGCGCAAAAGGAGCAGGTCAAACCGATTATCGAACAGGTCTTGGAGGCCGCCTCGCAGATGGGTGTCACCGGCCGCGTCGCGCTGAGCGCTGAGGACATCGCCGAGCCGATCCCCCCTGAGCACGAGGCCCCCCTTGCAGCGGAGACCGCAGGAGATCTCAAGAGCGCGATCGCCCAATGGGAGCGCGTGATCGAACTCAATCCTCGTGACACGAAGGCGAAGACGCATCTGGCGCGCGTGCGCCTCCTGGAGCGCAGTGCGAATACTCCTGTGCAGGACTCGGCCGCCAAAGCCGACGCCCTTTTCTCAGCAGGGCAAGAGGAGCAGGCCTACGATCTGCTGCTGGACATCATTGGAGGCGAAGACGAAGAGGACGTGAAGGACGCGGCGCGTCTGCGCCTCCTTGACCTCTTCCGTATCGCGGGCAACACCCCGGCGGTGCTCAAGGCCCGCACTCGCCTGTCAATGCTCGTGATGATCTGAGCTTCAGACCTCTGTGAAGGGGCTGCCCGTTTTCGGGCAGCCCCTTCACCTCTTCTTCAGCCGAGGAGGGCGCTGATCCCCTCCAGGGGGATCGCCAACCAATCGGGACGGTTCCTCGCCTCGTAGACGGCCTCGTAGAGGGCCTTATCGAGTTCGAGAGCCTCCAGCAGGATTGTGCGGGTTCGGGACTGCTCCTCGTTGAGCGGCGATGAGGCCTGAGTGTAGCCCTCGAGGAAGGAATGGCGCATTTGAGAAAGCCACGTGGGATCTGCTGCTTTCCCCACGGCTGCGGCATAGTCGAAGGAGCGGAGCATACCGGCGACATCGCGCATCGGCTGGTCCGGCATTGAACGCTCGGCGAGGGGACGCAAAGGCTCGCCCTCGAAATCCAAGACGAACCAGCGCTCCTGAGCCCCTTCGGGAACCTCCTTTTCACGCAGGACCTGCCCGAGGTGATAATCGCCGTGAATACGGCTCGCGGGCTCCAGGCAATCAAGCGTGTCCAACTTGGAAAGGACCTCTTCGACCCGCTGTCTCAGGCCCTCGATTCGGGCCTCGAGTTCTCCGACCTCGTCCATCGCCCAACGGGCGCGAGAACGAAGCGATGCTGCGAGTTCACGGGGTGAAGAGGGCGTGGCAGTACCGAGGGCCTTTTGAATGTACACGTGCATCTGAGCACTCGTTTCACCCAATTCTCGGGCGAGAGCGCGCGCACGAGCACGAATGGGACCATCCACGTCATCGGTATGTGCAAGCTCGCAGAACAATTCGAAACCATCGTCGGCCTTCGGGATGAAGACGCAGGCAACCGCCGAATCGGCGAGCACCGGGGCGTGGGTGAGGGGATCTTCCCAGCTGAGAGTGGACCA